>OFHG01000343.1_pt1 | contig 19420 bp, 15 predicted proteins | sample 1521931 | NCBI WGS metagenome assembly OFHG01 (sample SAMEA2468438, study PRJEB22500) | soil metagenome | biome: Glassland; feature: Farmland; material: Clay | place: Australia | collected 2013-01-31 | depth 0.55 m
CAAGCCAGCACGAGGCTAACAGGCTTCGACTACACGAAAATCACTCTGGGTATCTCTGCTTATCTGCATACCCATGCAATGTTAGATGGCCGATTCGTCAAAGCTGCCGGACGCAGCGACGTGGATGCCAGCCTCATCTCCCTGGCAGTGCCTTATCAGATCGTCAGGCTGGACGAACCCAGCATGCTGAATACCATCCAGGCCATCGAGCAGAGTCTGTTGCACGGGGGTGTGCAGCGCTATTCTAAGGATACGTATTATGGAGGTGGCGAGTGGATCCTGCTGACCGCCTGGCTGGGGTGGTACTACGCCCGTTCCGGGCAGCTTGAAAAAGCCCACTCCTTATTCAGCTGGGTGGAGCAGCATGCTGAAGAGAATGGGTATCTACCCGAACAGGTGCCTGAATATTTGAATGATTCTTCTGCTTATTCAAAATGGCAGCAACGCTGGGGAGCTGTCGCCTCGCCATTGCTCTGGTCACATGCCAAGTTTTTAATTCTTAAAAACGCGTTGAATTCAGAATGATTTACAGGGTTTCACCCTTTGAGTCCAGTAATTCTTCGGCTTCTTCCAGCATCTGGTAGGGATTCTGGGATTCTTTTTGGTAGACAACCACGCCCAGGCGGCCTATTAAAGAGAAGCTGCTGTCCTTAATTTCAACCGGTTCGATCAGCTTTTCTCTTAATCTCCGGTTGATGATGGCTGGATCATCCAGACCTTTAAGATCTTCGGTGAGGACTGCAAACTTCCATCCTCCAAGGTGCGCAATCGTATCTGTAGGGCGCAAATTCGTAGTAAACCTTTGGGCTATCCTGCGCAAGATTTGGATGGATGCTTCCGTTGTCAGATTTTCATCCGTAGAGTCGACTACCTCCAGATGAAAAGCGGTGATCGCGAAGAGGAACTCCGGTCGCCTTTTGGCGCGCTCGAATGCAAGTTCCAAACGGGTGATGAAGAATTCTCGGTTGAACAATTCAGTCACCGGGTCACGAAATGGTGCTCGCCGTGGGCTTACGTCAAAATTCCCCAACCGCTCCGCTAATTGTTTCAATTGTTCGACTTCCACCGGTTTGATTAACACTAAATCCGCCAGGTTACTGACCGGATCTGCCATGGCCGGATAGGCTGTAATGACTATTACGCGGGTCTTATCGAGCCGGGGATTAGAACGAATTTGAAACAAGATATCTTCGCCCCCCAACTCGTATCCTAACCGCATATCGAGAAGAATCAAATCTGGCACAAGGGATGCGAGCTGTGCAAGGGCTTCGCGCGCAGTTAGAACAATTCCCACTTCAAAGCCCACTAAACCCAGGACGGTCCCAAAAAAACGAGCCGTATCCCGATCGTCTTCAATGATTAGTGCCTGCAATGGGTTACCCCTTTTTAGTAGGTCAAGTTCCTGGAGGCCAAGAAACCAAACTGCCTGGTGCAAATATTCCTGATACTAGCAGAGACTTTAATTATTAATAGAATTATAACCAAATAAATATATAGTACATTTTAATGCAAAAATCCATAAGTAAATGAAATTCTTTTCACCTCCTTTCAAAATCAATAATGTTTCATTCCTCTGGGTTAGAAGATCCTATAATCTCTGAACAGTTGGTTCAGAACCGGCAGGACAAATTGAGCCGAGAGCGCCGTCGCTGTTGCAATTTCCAATGGTTTTTGGAAATGATGCTGGAATTCAATGGATAATCCATATGCCCGCGTTCTATTCTTTACCCGCAGCAATAAAATCAGCGTGCCGATTCCAATAGTGGCTAAAACCCAGGTGGGGATTAAATGGATGACGAAAATCGTCATGGCAGCTGCCCCAACACCAACCAGGGCTAACGACATCATCAGCCGGAAGGAAATTCCTGGACCAAGCATCGCTGCAGTGTGTCTCAAGCCGGCCCGGCGGTCCCATTCCAGGTCACGCAGTTGGTTAAACAGTACTCCGTACATGCTGATCGCGACGATAAAAAGGAATGGATACAGCCAGCGGCCGAGCTCACTCGGATTAAAACTGAAATATGCCGCCATAAATTGTAATCCTGCCAGCATCATTCCATGTGAAAGCATATCCAAAACCGGAACGGCCTTCAAGCGGATTTGTCGCCAGGAATATAAAAAACTTGTGATTAAAGCAGCAAATCCAACAATGAACGGGTAAAACCCTAAATTTGCATACAAGGTGGCAGATGCGAGGCCAATCGTGATAGTAATCAGCCATGCAGTCCGCACTGGCAGCAGACCTGCGGAGATCGGATTGCGGTTCACTTTGGATGGATTGATAGCATCATCGGTGGCATCCTCAATGTCATTAATCATAAAAGCGAAGGCTACAGCAAACCAGTTGGCAGCCAACACAGCCGCCAACTGCCAACCGAAAGTACCCCTACCTGAGAGAGCCCCTAACAGTGTGGTTATCATCACAAAACTGGTGAATTCTTTAAAGCGAGATAATCGGATTATTCCCATAAATCCTTGTTTCATCAGGTTTGCTCCTTTTAATTCTTTCAAACTGATACAAGCCTGTAACAATCTGTAACATCTTTGTGACAGCCGCGCAACATCGAAGCATTAAGATTTTAACACAAGGCAGAAAGCAAGGCTTGTCTATGATAATGCCGGAACGCTTTGGAATAGTATTTTGGGGACTTGAGGGATTCATGCTCGCTCAAAAATTTTCGAAACTGACTGATTTCAACCACCTGATATTACAATGCCAGGAGGAAGCGTATACCCTGGCTTTCTACGTGCTGGGTAATGAACTCCAGGCCTGCGAAACCGTGCAAAGGGCGATCACATCCGCTTATCACCATCCTGAAGATCGTGATGCTCACCTCGCAATACTTAGCAATGTCACCAGATTATGTTTGCAACTCCCTACCCATGCAATCGACCTGGATGTAGTTCCGGAAATCGTCCGGCGGCTGTGCAATATCCCAATTCAGGAGCGCCTGGCTGTAATTCTGATTGACATTCTCGGATTAAATTACGCCCAAGCCGCCATCATATGCCACAAACCGGAAGCTCAAATCAGCCGTCTATTGAGCCATGCCCGGGTGCGCATGCTCCCCTGGCAACCGGTATAATTGGGTCGATCCGCTGGAGAAACAGAATCATGCTTCAGATCCCTCACTTGCGTTGGGTGGCGGTCATTACAATCTGCGCCTTGCTTTCCGCTTGCGGAAAATTTGAAGTCTATATTGAAATTCGCCCAACCAATCCCACCCATCCGGCGCAATCCATAGTGCCCTCAACTACACCAGGGGCAGTTTTTGCAACGGAGCGATCACCCAGCTTAACTCCCATCTATACCTCCTCACCCCACCCAAGCATTCAGCCGGAGTCCACTGCGGTGGCGACACCCGGTCCAAGCATGACGGAAAAATCGCATGGACTACAGCCAGGTACGCCTTTAAACATTATTTCCATCCACATGCTCGATGCGAGCCAGGGGTGGGCAATTGGGCAGGTAGATACCGATCTAAATGATCGCATTTTATCTACTTACGATGGCGGTCAAACCTGGCAGGATCGAACGCCTTATGCTGCCCTTTCTACCATGCCTCCCGAAGGACTGTCGGCAGTTGCTGCTTTCGGGTCGGCGCAAAATGCCTGGGTAGCTTATGCCTCCCTTTCGCCTCAATCTCCGCAGTCGCCGGCGTTTGTATGGATCACCCACGATGGTGGGTCAAGCTGGCAGACCGGCTCGGTTTTGGATTTTAACGGAGTCGAGCAGGAATATTATCAGCCGGGCTTTTTAGGTTTTATGCCCGACCAGCAGCATGGCTGGCTCCTGGTTCACCTGGGAGCTGGGATGAGCCACGACTATATCGCCATTTTCACTACCTCGGATGGTGGTGAGTCCTGGCAGCGAATGGTAGACCCACAAAAGGATCCGGAGTTGATGGCTTGCGCAAAATCTGCTCTGGTTTTCTCAACCAACCAGATCGCCTGGCTCGCCGGAAATTGCCCGGGATTAATGCCAGACTTGTTTCTGTACCGCTCTACCGATGGCGGGCGTACCTGGACGCTGATCGGCCCACCTCCACCCAGTGGCCAACCGTCTGACTTCTTCATGGGCACTCAGTTCGCCTGTGGCATCTCGAGTTGGGTTTACACCGCCTCCCGCGATCTAATGTTTCTTTTGCGCTGCGATAACAACAATCACAACTTAACGCTTTCCTGGCTGTACAACAGCTACGACAGCGGATTGACTTGGGAAACCTACCCAATTCCCGTGCCTTATGCGAATGTAAGTTTTCGCAGCAAAGGTGAGGGCTGGCTGCTGGGCGCATTTAAGAATGATCCGTCAGCCAACCAGGAACTCTATCATTCAATCGACAGTGGTCGTTCGTGGACACCGGTGCTACCGGTAGGCTGGCAGGGGACTCCTGAATTTATCACCTCGACAAAAGGTTGGGTGGCAGCCCAGAGTAGGGGCGACCGGGCACTGGTTCGAACCGTAGACGGTGCTAAAACCTGGCAGGTCATCAATCCTGTGATAGGCCCGTGAAAATCGTCCGGCTTCGATACCATTTTCGATTGACCTGTGGGTGCTTACACACGCGGGTTGTACGGCAGCATTGAACAGGGCACCACGGAAATCCGGTCTATTTCCCTGCCGAAGATCACATTATGAAATTGATTAGAAAAGATTAATTTGACTTTGTCCTCACTCCGTGTAAATAATTAACCTCGCGACCAGGGAAACTGTGTAAGTCCATTGGGGGGTCTGGATTATTCTGGTGCAAAACCAACGTCATAATTCAATCGATTAAACAAGTTTTCACCATATCTTTACCACTACCAAGGCCGAGGAGGTTCTAAATGAGAGCAAGTGCCGTTCAGGATGGTTTAACTATGCGGATTATCGCCGGCACGCATAGTGTTTTATTGGGTTTCGATCTCGAAGAAACGCGACGGACAGGCTGTCTTGGGTTTTCCCTCCAGCGCACGGATCTGGGCACCCAGACTGACCCATTGCCAGCGCAACAACAAAGGTCTCGCTGGATCCCCAACCGTTTGCGTTTTCCAAAAGATCCGGTAAGTGGGGATTACAAGTTAGATACCTCCTATCACTCACCTATTCAAAAATTCCGTTGGGGAGATTGGACGGTTCATCCAGGTCAATGCTATCGCTATCAAGTTACTGCCCGTTACGGTACGTGGGATCACCTGACTGACGGGCCATCCGTACAATTAGAGGTCAACACCGAAGATACAAAGTCACCTTTAAATTCTGTGTTCTTCAACCGCGCAGCGGCAGCAAGTGAAGCGTATAATCAGAAATTCGGTGAAGCTGACCCGGATTCTTTACCGGAAGATAAACGCCAGGAGGCATATGCGTGGCTTTCCAACGGCCTCGAAGAGGCGATCCTGGCTTTTCTAGGGCAGGCACATGATTCATCTTACACCCTCCACGCTGTGATCTACGAGTTTCAAAAACCAAACCTGTTAAACGCGCTTAAGGCTGCAATGGATCGCGGGGTAAAGGTTCAAGTGGTGTACCATGGACGCCACGCCAACTCCAAGGATACCACCTGGTCGAAGAATGCTGCCGCGCTTCAAGCTGCTGGGCTGAAGGCGGTTTGTATTCCACGCCAAGCCAGCCCACAAAGCGCCATCTGTCACGATAAGTTTGTCGTCTTGTTAAAAAATGACGTGCCTCAGGCGGTTTGGACGGGTTCAACCAACTGGACGGATGGTGCTATCTACGGGCAATTGAACGTCGGGCACGCTGTTTACGATGCCGAAACGACTTCACGCTACGAACAATACTTTAAGTTGTTGTCTACCGATCCACAGGCCAGCCCGCTGAAGCATGACTTGGCGAAAATGGCCCCACCACCGGCGAGTTTACCAACCGGCCCGGGAATCTGGCCGATCTTTTCGCCCCAACCTAATGCTAATATGCTGGATTTGTACGCCAGCCTTTGCAAGCAGGCACACCACCTGATGGTTTGTGCGCCATTTGAATTGGCGCAGCAAATCCAGCACGCTTTAGAAAATCCCCCGGCAGACGTTTTACATTTCCTGCTGCTAGATAAACAATCCAGCCTGGGTACGACCAACGAAGTCAAATTAATCTCCGGCGAAGCCCAAAACGAGGTTAGCATCGCCACCACTTTGAGCTCGCCGCTGCACGATTTTCAAAATCACCTGTTAGAAGGTAAGGAATCTTTTCACCATGCCGGCGTGCACATTCACGCCAAAATCATCGCCGTCAACCTGCTCAGCGACGATCCGATCATCGTGACCGGCTCGGCCAATTATTCGAATGGGTCGACCCTTCACAACGACGAGAACAGCCTGATTCTACGTGGCAATAGCGCGGCAGCCGATATCTACGCCACGGAGTTTATGCGCATGTTCGAGCATTATTACTTTCGCGCTCTGAGCGCCCACAAGGATACCCATCCGGCAGCCCACCAAAAATCAACCAGCCAGGTGGGGACCCACATTTCATCGGACGGAAAAATGGGCCTTAATGAAACCGATCAATGGTCGTTGAAGGACTATGCATCCGGATCGCCGCGAGCGATAAGCCGTCAGTTGTTCGCCGGAACGCTTCAAAAGGATTAAGCGCTTACCCAATCCAAAGGAAACCTTATGCCTGAATTCATATGCCAGACTTGCGGAACCCAGTTTGCCGAATCCGAAAGCCCGCCGTTGCATTGTCCCATTTGTGAAGATGAACGCCAGTACATCGGCTGGAATGGCCAACAATGGACCACCCTGGAAAGTCTGAGAAGCAGCCATCATAACATAATCAAAGCCATAGAACCGGGCTTGACCGGCATCGGGACCCATCCTGATTTCGCTATTGCCCAGAGAGCCTTGTTAGTGCAAACCCCTCGAGGGAATATTCTATGGGATTGCATCAGCCTGATTGACGAGCCTACCATAGCCGCCATCCAAGCCTTGGGTGGTATTCAAGCGATCGCGATTTCACACCCGCATTACTATTCATCGATGGTGGAGTGGGGCCATGCATTCGATGCGACCATTTACCTGCATGCCGCAGACCAACAGTGGGTGATGCGTCCTGACTCATGTATTCATTTCTGGGATGGTGATACATACCCGTTGGCGGATGGGCTGAACTTAATTCACTGCGGCGGGCATTTTGCTGGTGGTACCGTGCTGCATTGGAGCGCGGGGGCCGAGGGGCGAGGTGCTCTGCTAAGCGGCGACATTTTGACAGTTGTTTCGGACCGGCGTTACGTCAGTTTTATGTACAGCTACCCAAATCTGATTCCCTTCCCCGCCGAGAAAGTGAGTGAGATCGCGGCCGCCGTCGAACCGTATGACTTCGATCGCATTTATGGCGCCTGGTGGGGAAGGGTGGTATTGCAGAACGGCAAGCAATCCGTTCGACGCTCGGCCCAGCGTTATATTGACGCGCTGAAAACCAGGAGGTGATCGCGTTTTTCCTGGTTACAGAAATTAGAAATAGAACGTCATCTTCCTCCTTCGCGGAGCCGGAACTATTCCAGACAATATAACGTCTATTTGTCTGAGCGCGAAAGAAACCTGTGGACATCGTGAACATGGATGCCCACTGTTTTGAGGAGAGAGGATAATGAAACAACCGGTTTTAACCACCATGATTTTGATATCTATACTGCTGGCCGCTTGCGCCAGTCCGGCTGGCACCCAGAACCCAACAGAACCTTCCGGACCGGCTATTTCTACACAAATCCCGAGTGAGACGCCAGGACCTACTCCCAAGCCTGCTCAACCCGAAGTTTCACCAACAACACCGCCTACGCATATGCCAACCGACGTTCCGCCTGCCCGACAGGCTGCCATTCAGGCGTTGGCGGATGCCTTGGGAATCGATCCCAGCCAGGTGAAAGTTGTGAGGGCGGAGGGTGTAGATTGGCCAAATGGCTGCCTGGGGGTGCAGCACATCGGCATGATGTGCACCCAGCAAATCGTGCCCGGTTATCGCATTATCCTGGAGGCCAACGGGCAGCAGTACGAATATCACACCGATCGTAGCGGTTCTGAGGTAGTCCCGGGCAACGGTCAGCGGCCGATCCCGGTTTCGAATGGCGCCGTTCAAGCTTCCATTCGTGAGCTGGCGGATGCCCTGTCAATATCACCAGATCAGGTGAGCCTGGTCAGTGCCGCGATCATCGAATGGCCCGATAGCTGTCTCGGAATTCAGCAAACCAATATCGCTTGCGCACAAATCGTCACCCCGGGTTACCTGATTGTGCTGGAAGCGGGAGGCTACCAATATGAATATCACAGCGATACTGATGGTACGCAGACCATCCCGGCCACACTTGGCCTTTCCTGGACGCGCCAGGGCGGCATTGCCGGATACTGTGACGAAATGCAGATCTACCTGCCCAATCAAGCCAATGCCTCCACCTGCCAACCGCAGGGAAATGCCAACTCTGCTGACCTGAAAGAACTGCTCTCGGCCAGCGAGATGGATCAATTCAACCAATGGCTGGATGAATTTGGCAGCGTCGCCCTGACTCAGAAAGATCCGGCGGTAACGGATGCCATGACGCAAACCCTTGTGCTCCAAGGCTTTGGCCAGGGACAACCGGATGCCAGCCAGCAGCAGGCTATGTTCGCCTGGGCTCAAATGGCCTTTGGAAAAATGCATCCCTGAAGCATTATCACAGATGAACCATAATCAGATATAAAACATGACCCATTCTCGAAGGAAGAATGGGTCTTTTTTTCGAAAATGCCCATGCAAATATGATTGTATTTTCGGTCAAATTGTTTATAATCTTTTAAGAGGAAATAATTCCATAGACGGATTAGGTCAGGTCACAAACATATGAGAGATCATCGGCTTTACTTGAAGGACATTCTGGCAGCTGTGGAAAGCATTGAAGCGTTTGTAGCTTGGACGGATTTTAAGACATTTTAAGGAGAATAGCATGCGCTTTTCCCGAATTCTCTTGGTCATCATTTCTCTGTGCATGGCGTTGGCCGGTGTTGGAGTCACGCTTGCCCTGGCGCGTGGGAATGGCGCACCTGCCAGCCCGGCTACCATTTGTGACGTGCCCCTTCAATACGCCACAATACAGGATGCTCTCTATGATGTCACTTGTGACACAATCCAGGTGATATCCGGCACATACACTTCCAACCTGGTCATTACCCGCAGCGTGACCATCCAGGGGCAAGCAGCCAACCTGGTGCACATCCAGGGAGCCGGCAACGGCCCCGTGATTTCCAGTGCCTCAGGGACGGACGTGACCTTGCAAGGGTTGACCTTGTCTGGTGGCTCGACCAGCGCGCAAAACGGGGGTGGTATCGTTAACCAGGGGAACCTGTTTATCCAGGACGTATTGATTGAAAACAATACAGCCCAATCCTCCGGAGGAGGTATTGCCAACCTGGGCAATTTAACTCTGGTGAATAGCACCTTGCGCGCCAACCAGGCGGGTGACACTGCCGGTGCGATTTACCTGGGAAAAGATTCGAAATCATCCCTGGCAAATGTCACCATATCTGGCAACAAGGCGGTAAACGGAGGCGGGGCGATCGCCGATGCGGCCCTAGGAACGGCAACCGCTGCCATCTCCAACACCTCGATCGTTCAAAATGTCAGCTAGACCGGTGCAGGCGGGATCGACCTATTCTCGGCGCACGTGTTCGTGGTGAACACGATCCTGGCGCAAAACAACAATTCCACCGGGCTTAGCAATTATCACGGTACGCAAGTATTATTAACTTCCAGGGGGTATAACCTGGAGGATGGCAGCGATGCCGGCTTCACCGCAACCGGCGACCAGCAAGGTGTCAATCCGTTATTATCACCCCTGGCTTTGAACGGGGGGACAACGCCCTCTCACGCTTTGATCTTGGGTAGCCCGGCAATCGATGCCGGTAATGCGATCATCTGCAGCCAGCCGCCGGTGGATAACGTGGACCAGCGCGGCGTATCGCGACACCAAGGTGCATCTTGCGATATCGGTGCTTTCGAATATGATGCGATTCCATTTCTAAAATATGGCCCAGCTCGTTCACCCGCCGGTCAGGTAGCCACCTATACCCTGGTGATATCCGCAATCAATCCGAACATTACCAGTTTAAAAGTTGAAGACACATTACCGGCTGGCCTGGTTTTCAACGACCATTTGAAAGCTACCCTTGGAAGCCCCAGCTATGATAGTATCCAAAAGAAGGTGTCGTGGAGCAACGCTTCTTTTACACCTGCCGAGGGAGGCAGTGGTGCGCCAATACCATCCAGTTTGTATGGCTACGCGCAGGTGCAGTGCTCCGACCATCCCAATCAATTCTACCTGCTGGGAGGTTTTGACGCTAGCGGGTCTCCGACCAACCAGGTCTTTCTTTACGACGCCGTTCAGAATGTATGGAAGGCTCGTGCCAATCTCCCAACTGCCCTGGCAAATGCCAGTGCCGCCTGTTATCAAGGCAGAATTTACCTGTTGGGCGGGTACGACGGGTCCAAGGTTGTAGATCAAATGAACATCTACGATATCAGCACAAACACCTGGCGGACGGTATTGCATGGTTTACCCTCGGCCAGAATGGGGGCTGCCCTTGGCCTGTGGCAAGACAAGCTTTTTCTGGCGGGAGGGGTTACATCAGAAACCCCCTCGCCGACGATAACGAAAACGCTCAATATTTACAATATCGCCGGCGACAATTGGACCAAGGGCAGTCCCCTCCCCCAGGCGGTTTCCTTCGCTGGCTACGCGCAGTCAGGCGGCGAACTCTTCCTGGCCGGCGGATGGAGCAGCCTGAACCCCACCAGTACCCTCGCAAGCTCGCTGCGACTGAACCTCGATGCAAACAGTTGGAGCATTGGACCCAGCTTGCCGGCCAAGCGCGCTGAATTCGCCCTGCTGGCCAGCGATACTTCACTTTATGCCCTGGGAGGTGTGGATGCCTCTGGCATCCTTACCAACTCAGTGATCAACCTGGATCGCTCCACCTGGCCTGCGGGTGTCTGGTCTGCCTCCCTACCCAATTTGTCTCAGGGCATTCGTTCCGTCATGGCAACCTGCACCCCGGTGGAGGGCGGGCGTCTCTGGTCTCCCGGCGGCTTTACCGGCTCTGCCACCAACAATAATCCTTACCGGCCGGTTTACGAGAACTGTTCATCCCAACCCACAATTACCGTGAGCATCACTTTCCAGGCTAAGCTCAACGTCGCAACGGGTCACGCGATTACAAACGCTGCTCAACTCACTGCCGGTGGCGCAACTTTTCGTGCTACAACTCGCACATTTGTCCCTCCAGATGTCAGCGTCGGGGATGTCAGCCTGCCCGAAGGCGCAGCAGGACAAACTACCCCGTTTAATTTTCCGGTCAGTCTTTCAGCTGCTGACGAACAAACAGACTACATCACCCTTTCTACCCAGGATGGCACAGCCACCTTGGCAAATCACGACTACCGGCCGCGCTACCAGGTCCTGACGGTCCCCCCTGGTACTACGCTTGTCACTTTTACCGTCACTGTCAACGGTGATAATAACATCGAGCCGGACGAAGTTTTCTATGTAAATATTTTGCGCTCTAGCGATTTGGTCGTCACAAAACCGACGGGAGTTGGCACAATCCTCAACGATGACTATGGCATGTTCATGCCGGTCTTGAGACGCTAGTTGTGATACCCGTCCCCATATGACCTCTAGCGTAGTATAATGATCTAAATTAACAACATTGTGAAAATGGGGGCGTTCAAAATGACCCGGATCTCGAAGTGAAGGCCGGGAATAGTGAGTGCTTGGCGTCTAAAAAGTAGTGGTTTATGCCAGACTCGCCCCCTACGCTATTGATCATCGTTTGACCATGCGAATTTGCAGCTAGTCTTAATAGGAGGAAAAATTGCAGGCTGCAACAGGAAGCGCGCCGCTTTGGCCTCTGGTCGTCTATTTCTTTGCTGTGTTGGTTGTTGTCGGAGGCATGTTAGGAATCTCTGCCCTCCTGGGCGAGAGGCATCAGGAACGGGAAACCGGAGAGCAGTTCGAATCTGGCATTAAACCCACCGGCGATGCGCGCGTTCGCTTTTCCGCCCGCTACTATCAGGTAGCCATGTTCTTTGTAATTTTCGACCTCGAGTCGGTTTTCGTGATCGCCTGGGCGGTAGGCTTGCTGGAGGTAGGATGGCCTGGTTACATCGAAATCTTAATTTTTATCCTCATCTTGCTGGTTGGCCTATTCTATTTGTGGCGAGTTGGCGCGTTGGATTGGGGGACTAAAGCCCAACAACGCAAAGCCAATCAGCCCTGAATCGCATTTTATAACTAGAGAGAGGTAATTGATGCGTTGGTGGATGAGTAAAGTCGACGAGACCCCGGTGAAAGGTGGGGAAGGCTCGCTACAGGAAATTCTCGGGCGCTTACTGGTTTTAACGCGCTTGCAGGATCTGCTGGCCTGGGGTCGTAGAAATTCCATCTGGCCGTTCAACTTTGGGTTGTCATGTTGCTATGTCGAGATGGCTACCAGCCTGACCAGCAAATACGATATCGCCCGTTTTGGGGCCGAAGTGATCCGTGGGACGCCGCGCGAAGCCGATTTGATGATAATTGCCGGAACGCCATTTATAAAAATGGCACCCATCATTCGCCGTCTGTACGAGCAAATGATGGAACCACGCTGGGTCATCTCCATGGGTTCCTGCGCCAATTCAGGCGGCATGTATGACATCTACAGCGTCGTCCAGGGCGTGGACAAGTTTATGCCGGTCGACATGTACGTGCCCGGCTGCCCACCTCGCCCGGATGCCTTTATGGAAGGCCTGACCCTCTTGGCAAAATCCGTAGGAAAGGAAAAACGTCCATTCAGTTGGGTCATCGGCCCTCAAGGGGTCGTCAAGCCGGAGCGCCTATCGATGCGCGACCAAAAAAGAGCTGAACGGGTCAAGCAAACCCTTTTACGCCCGCCGGATGAAACCTGAGCTGCGCTGCTACGACTGCAAATAAAATGAATGAAGATTTTAACCAGGAACTAAATAAACGCTTCGGTCCAGCGCTGTTAGCTTTTCAGGAAACCAGGGATAGCTTTCCAACCATTTGGGTCTCGAAAGAGCGCATTCTGGATATGCTGCGCTTCTTAAAGAACGATGTGCCAAAGCCATTTCGAATGCTATACGACCTGACTGCTATCGATGAGCGCATGCGCGCCCATCGCGAGGGACAACCTCCCAGTGACTTCACCGTGGTTTACCAATTATTGTCTTTTGAACGCAACAGCGACCTGCGCATCAAGGTCCCTCTGCAAGGGGATAACCCGGCTTTGCCTAGCGCTACCCCGGTCTGGCCTTCTGCGAATTGGTATGAGCGTGAAGTATGGGATATGTTCGGAATTACCTTCGAAGACCATCCCTTTCTCGAACGGCTGCTTATGCCGCTTACCTGGACAGGTCATCCGCTGCGAAAGGACCATCCGGCTCGGGCTACCGAAATGGGTCCGTTTCAACTATCCGAAGATAAGCAAGAAGCCGAACAAGCCGCATTGCAGTTTAATCCTGAACATTGGGGCCTGCGGCGGGAAGGTCCGGATACCGATTTTATATTCTTAAATGTGGGTCCTCAGCACCCCGGAACGCACGGTGTGATGCGCCTTGTGCTTCAATTAGACGGTGAAGAGATCCTGGACGTAGTTCCGGATATCGGCTTCCACCACCGCGGCGCAGAAAAAATGGGGGAGCGGCAATCCTGGCACACTTATATCCCCTACACAGACCGGGTGGATTACCTGGGCGGCGTGATGAACAATTTACCCTATGTAATGGCGGTGGAGAAATTGGCTGGTATCCAGGTGCCGGAGCGTGTCCAGTTCATTCGCGTCATGGTGTGTGAGCTCTTCCGACTATCCAGCCATCTGGTCTGGTACGGCACATTTGCCCAAGATATCGGACAGCTCTCCCCGGTATTCTACATGTTTACGGACCGTGAACGAATTTTCGACATCGTTGGCGCCATCACCGGTGGGCGCATGCATCCCAGTTGGTTCCGCATCGGCGGCGTCGCACAGGACCTGCCAAAAGGTTGGGATAAATTAGTGCGCGAATTTCTGGATTATTTTCCCAAACGACTCAATGAATACGACCGGTTGGTGATGAAAAACCGTATCTTCCAGGCGCGCACCAAAGGTATTGGCGCATATACCCTGGAAGAAGCCATCGATTGGGGCGTCACCGGCCCCAACCTGCGCGCCTGTGGTTTTGAGTGGGACTTCCGTAAAAAACGCCCTTATTCAGGATACGACCAGTTTGAATTCGATATCCCAACCGCCGAACATGGTGATAGCTACGACCGTGCCGTCGTGCGGGTTGCCGAGATGCGCCAAAGCCTTCGCATCATCGAGCAGTGTTTACAAAATATGCCGCCTGGCCCCTATAAATCGGACCATCCTTTGGCAACGCCGCCGCTCAAAGAACACACCATGCACGATATCGAAACCCTCATCACGCATTTTTTAAATGTCAGCTGGGGACCGGTGATACCGCCCGGAGAGGCCTTCGCCGAAGTTGAGGCGACCAAGGGAAATAATGGTTACTACCTCATCAGTGATGGAAGTACGGAGTCTTATCGCACTCGCATCCGAACCCCTTCCTTCGCTCATATTCAGACCCTGCCCTTCTTATGTCGTGGACTGCTGATCCCTGATCTTTTGGCCATCCTGGGCAGCCTCGACTTCGTCCTGGCAGATGTTGATCGCTAAGGGAATCGCCCATGTTATCTGAAGATGTCCGCAAAGAAATCGAAGCTGAATTGGCGCACAACGAATTCAAGCGCGGCGCCTGCATCGAAGCTATGAAGATCGTGCAAAAGCATTACCGCTGGGTCACCGACGAACACCTGGCAGACCTGGCTCCCATTTTAGATATGTCCGTGGATGATCTGGACGACGTTGCGACGTTTTACAACCTGATTTTCCGCCAGCCGGTTGGCAAGCACATCCTCCTGGTTTGTAACAGCGTCAGTTGCTGGTTGATGGGGTACGAGCAGATTCGCCAACGACTCACTGATAAGCTGGGAGTCGGATTGGGTGAAACCACTGCCGATGAACAATTCACCCTGCTCCCGATGGTTTGCCTGGGCGATTGCGACCACGCGCCGGCCATGATGATCGATGAGGATTTACATCACGATCTAACCCCCGAAAAAATCGACCAGATATTAAATCGTTACCAGGAAGCGTAACATGGACGAGACGGCTATGGAAAAACCATTGACACAATACATCCGACCTGGAGAAGAGCCGTTCGACCTAGCTGCTTACGAACATGCCGGCGGATACCAATCTGTCCGTAAAGCCCTCAATGGAATGCAGCCAAAAGATGTCATCCAGGTCGTCAAAGATTCGAACTTGCGTGGGCGTGGTGGAGCCGGTTTCCCCACCGGAATGAAGTGGAGCTTCGTTCCAGCAGGAGACAAGGCGCGCCATCCCACATACCTGATCATGAACGCCGACGAGATGGAGCCCGGCACTTTCAAGGACCGGCTATTGTTGGAAGGCGATCCAAATGGGGCTGTAGAGGCTATGATCGCCGTGGCTTACGCCATTCAGGCCGATGTCGGCTACATCTTCTTGCGCTGGGCGTATAAAGTCGCCGAACGGCGTTTGCACCGGGCCATCCAGGAGGCCTACGATGCCGGCTACCTGGGGAAAAACATCCTTGGCAGCGGTTTCAGCTTCGATCTGCATGTTCACAGCAGCGCCGGGCGCTATATGTGTGGAGAAGAAACCGGTCTGCTGAACAGCCTGGAAGGCAGACGTGCCACCGCACGCTTCAAACCACCCTTCCCCCAGGTGAGCGGTTTATGGGGCCGGCCTTCCGTAGTCAACAACGTAGAAACTTTGTATAACGTCCCCCACATTATCAATCAGGGTGCGGAATGGTTTAGAGGTTTGAGCCAATCAACCGATAGCGGCACCAAGCTTTACGGGGCCAGTGGAAAGGTCAAACAGCCCGGCGTATGGGAATTACCGATGGGGACGACCATGCGCGAAATCCTGGAGGAACACGCGGGAGGCATGCGCGACGGGCTCAAAGTGCGCGGTGTGCAGCCAGGCGGAGGTTCCACCGATTTCGTTTCGGTCGAAGACCTGGACACTCCCATGGATTTCAACAGTCTCCAGAAGGCCGGCAGCCGCATGGGAACCGGTACGATGATCATATTAGATGACCAAACCTGTCCGGTGGCCATGGTACAGAATCTGGAGGAGTTTTACGCCCAAGAATCTTGCGGTTGGTGCACCCCTTGCCGGGAAGGATTGCCCTGGACAGCCCGCATCTTGCAGGCCATCGATCAGGGCCAGGGCCAGGAAGGCGACCTGGAGATTCTCGAGCAGAATGCCCATCGTTTAGGCCCCGGATACACGTTTTGCGCTCATGCACCGGGCGCAGTCGAGCCATTACAGAGCGCCCTGAAGCATTTTCGCGACGATTTTGAGCGCCACATCACCCAGCGGCGCTGCCCTTGGAGGTAAACGCGTGGCAACCATATACATTGACGGTGTATCTTACGAGGTCCAGGCGGGTGACAATTTACTGCACACCGCACTTAATCTAAGATTGGATCTGCCATATTTTTGCTGGCATCCGGCGATGAACTCCGTGGGAGCTTGCAGGCAATGCGCTGTAATCCATTATAAGGACGAACAAGACAACCATGGCCGGCTCGTGATGGCCTGTATGACTGAGGTCACAGATGAGGCACGCTTCTCCATCAAGGCCCAAGAAGCTGAGGAATTTCGCGCCTCAGTGATTGAATGGTTGATGGTAAATCACCCGCATGATTGCCCGGTGTGCGATGAGGGGGGCGAATGCCACTTACAGGACATGACCGTGATGACCGGCCATGACTACCGGCGCACGCGCTTTCCTAAGCGCACGTACGCCAACCAGTATCTAGGACCTTTCATTAACCACGAAATGAATCGTTGCATCCAGTGTTACCGTTGCGTGCGATTCTATAATGATCTGGCTGACGGCACTGATTTTGGCGTCTTCCGCGCCCACGATGAAGTCTATTTCGGGCGTTCCCAGGAAGGGGTTTTGGAAAACGAATTCAGCGGCAACCTGGTGGAAGTCTGCCCGACCGGCGTCTTCACCGATAAGACCTTGCGCCGCCATTATACGCGCAAGTGGGATCTCCAAACCGCTCCTTCAATTTGTGTGAACTGCAGTATCGGCTGCAATACCATTCCCGGTGAGCGCTATGGGGAGCTGCGCCGCATCCGCAACCGCTTTAATTTCGACGTCAACGGCTATTTCTTGTGTGATCGCGGCCGCTATGGCTACGAATTCGTCAACGATGATCGCCGCATCCGCCAGGCTGTCTTGCGGACGCCGGATAAGGACGAGGTATTGACCGGAGATTCGCTGCAATCAACCATGAAGGTGATTCTAGCTGACAACAGTCGCTTACTGGGCCTGGGTTCTCCGCGCGCTTCATTGGAGGCTAATTTCGCATTACGCACCCTGGTAGGAGCCGACCGCTTTTTTGGAGGGGTTTCACCGCAGACGGCCCAACTGGTAAGCACAGTGCTCGATGTGTTGAAAAAGGGGCCGGCACCCTCCGCCTCTTTGCATGAAGTTAGCCAGTCGGATGCGGCTTTTGTACTGGGAGAGGATCTGACCAATTACGCACCGATGGCCGCCTTTGCCCTGCGCCAGGCAGTGCGGGTAAAACCCACGCAAAAAGCCCTTCAGCTGGGCATCCCGCACTGGAACGAGCTTGCCATTCGCGAAATTGTTCAGGATGAAAAAGGACCGCTCTACATAGCCGGTTATGCCGCTACTCGCCTGGACGACGTTGCGACCGGCACATACCATGCCGGTCCCCAGGAGATCGCTCGCCTTGGTTTTGCCGTGGCACATCTCATAGACCCGGTAGCCCCCTCGGTAGCAGGCATAACGGGTGAACTGCAAGGTATGGCGGAAGAGATCGCCGAAGCGCTGCGCCAGGCCGAGCAGCCACTGGTTGTATCCGGCACCGGTAGTGGCAGTCAGGAAGTCATCCAGGCCGCGGCCCAGGTAGCCTGGGCGCTGCGTAAAATCGGCAAACCGGCCCGCCTGTTTCTCACATTACCGGAAAGCAACAGCTATGGGTTGGGTCTGATGACCAGTTCTCACATCGAGCAGGCCGCCCAGCTCCTGGAGAGCGGCCAGGCGGATACATTGATCGTGCTAGAAAACGACCTGTACCGGCAAGCCGAACGATCCCAGGTGGATGATCTGCTGAAAAAAGCCAGGCAGGTGATCGTCGTCGACTGCCTGGAGAGCGAAACGACCAACCGGGCGACGTTAATGCTGCCGGCCGCCAGCTTCGCAGAAGGGGACGGGACGTTGGTAAACAACGAGGGGCGCGCCCAACGTTCTTTCCAGGTATTTGTCCCGCAAGCAGATATTTGCGAAAGCTGGCGCTGGTTCGCTGAGATGATGGCAGCTACCAGCCGGGAAGTCGCCAGAGATTGGGCCAGCCTCGACGATGTGATCACCAGCATGATTAAAGAGTTACCGGTTTTGGCTCCGCTGGCCGAGATCGCCCCACCCGAAACATACCGCTTCGCCGGGGCAAAAATTCCACGCCAACCCCACCGCTATAGCGGGCGGACATCAATGCTGGCCAACATCTCGGTTAACGAGCCAAAGCCGCCGGACGACCCAGATACGCCCCTGGCCTTTTCCATGGAAGGTTATAAAGGGATCCCGCCCGCCGCCTTGATATCCCGTTATTGGTCACCCGGTTGGAATTCGGTGCAGGCGCTCAACAAGTTCCAAAGTGAAGTGGCTGGGCCCATCCTGGGAGGCGATCCGGGCCGGCGCTTGATCGCGACTCCCGAAAATACCGGCCCGGCGTATTTCACCCATACCACCCTCACCGCCCCCGCAAGGCCGGACACCTGGAAGTTGGTGCCTTTCTATCACATCTTCGGCTCGGAACCCTTGAGCATGCTTTCATCAGGTGTTGCCGAGCGCGCCCCGCAACCCTACCTGGCCTTAAATCCGGCAGACGCACAAGGCTTAAAAATACAGGCCGGGGAAAGTCTGCAAATTACTCTGGAGGAGCAAAAAATCACGCTGCCTGTACACCTGAACGCCACCCTACCACCTGGTTTGGCGGGTTTCCCGGTGGGATTGCCAGATACTCTTAAGTTGGATCTTCCCCTGGCTGAAGTGAAAATCAGTCCCGTACAGAGTGAAAGCGAGGGGCCTGTATGAACCCGGTCGTTGCCGGCCTGTTGAACGCGCTCGGAGTTCTAATCGTTGCGTTAAGTATTGCTGCCGGTTTGATTTGGCTGGAACGCCGCCTGTTGGGAGTATGGCAAGATCGCTATGGCCCCAACCGGGCTGGCCCCTTTGGATTACTGCAGGTGCTGGCCGATGTCATTAAAATTTTTGCCAAAGCAGCATGGCTACCGCCCTTTGCGGACCGGTTCTTGTTTCTCCTCTCCCCGG
>OFHG01000344.1_pt1 | contig 19419 bp, 20 predicted proteins | sample 1521931 | NCBI WGS metagenome assembly OFHG01 (sample SAMEA2468438, study PRJEB22500) | soil metagenome | biome: Glassland; feature: Farmland; material: Clay | place: Australia | collected 2013-01-31 | depth 0.55 m
TTGCCGCCTCTTGACTCCGATCTGTGGATGAGGTTTAACCCGTTCTGGGTAACGGCTGGCGTGGCCAGGACCGCCACAGCGCATCCCCGCCTGCGGTCAGGGCCAGCGCATCGACCACCTCGGTCCGGCGGGGCAGGCCGCTCGCGCGGCGGGCGATCTGCCCGCGCGGGTCAAGGACGAGCACGGTCGGCGTCCGGCGGATGTCCAGCTGCCTGGCCAGGTCCATGCGGGTAGCCACGTCGATCTCGATGTGCGCCACGCCCGGCATGCCGCTGGCGACCTCGGCGAGCAGCTGCCTGGTCGCCCGGCACGGTGCGCAGAAGGGGGAGGAGAACTGCAGCAAGGTGGCCCGCGCGCCGAGCGGTGTGCCCAGATCGGCTTGGTTCAGCCGCTGCCCGGCCGATTCCCGGAGCCTGCCGTCCCGCCGGCGCCGGGCAAGACCGGCCGCGGTCCCGGCCACGAGAACGACAGCGAGCACGATCAGTCCGGCGGTCACGCCCCTCTACAGCACCACCCGGACCTGCCGCATTCCCATCCGCAGATCTCCAGGATTCACGGCCCGGGCAAGCGCCGCCCATGGGCCGCGCCACGGCCTCGCACCTGTGCTAGGCCGCTATCGCCCGGGCCAGTACTTTCCCGCCCGCGGTCACCTCGAAGCTGTGCAGGTGCGCGTCGGCCAGCGAGGTGGAGGCGGGGTACCAGACGGAGCTGGCCAGGTAATTCCCGACCCGCCAGCCACCCACCACCCAGTGATGGCCGGCGAAGTCGGTGACCTCGAGCTGGCACACCGTCCCCGGGGTGACACCGGACACGCTCACCGTCATCGTGGTCCCGTAGGGCATCGGCCGGTACTTCACCGTCAAGGTCACGCCTGTCTTGGTATTGCTCCCCGAGGCCCAGTGCCACGCGTGCACCTGACGTGTCTGCGGGGGGCCGGCTGCCCGCCCGGCGACAGGAGCGGAGGCGGGATGCAGCACGCTGGCTCCGGCCGCTCCGGCTCCCAGCGCCAGCACCGCCACCGCTGCCGCGGCCACGAGTTCGCGCACCCGGTGGGACCGCCGCACCCGGGCGGTCCGCGCCAGCAAGGGCGGCAGCAGTCGGTCCAGCGCCACGTCGTCCAGGGTGCCCTCGGCCGGGTCAGCCTCCATCATGCGCTCCGCCTCGGCCTGGGGCACGCGGCGCAGCAACGCCGGCAGCCCGGCCAGGCTGGCAAGCTCCTCCCGGCAGTCCGGGCAGGCAGCCAGGTGATCGTCCACGAGAGCCCGCTCGGCGGGATCGATCGCGCCCAGCACATAGACGCCGAGCGCGTGCCGGATCTCACGGCAGCCGGCGTCGCGGCTCATGGCGCCAGCCCCCGTTCCTCCAGTGCCAGCTTGAGCGCCCGGAGCGCGTAAAATGCGCGGGACTTGACGGTCCCGGCCGGGATGCCAAGCACGACGGCGGTTTCCGCCACGGACCGGCCGAGGTAATAGGTCTCCAGCAGGACCCGGCGATGTTCGGGCCGGAGTGCCGCGAGCGCGTCCGCCACTGCCCATGATTCGAGCACGCGATCAGCCTCGTCGGGAACGGGAACAAGTTCAAGCGCCCCCTCCCCTACTTCCTGTGGGCGCGCCTTCCTGGCCCGGTGCGCGTCAACCGCCAGGTTGCGCGCAACCGCGAACAGCCAGGGCCGGGCTGGCCGCTCCGCGATTGCTTCAGGGTGCAGCCAGGCCCGGAACAGCGTTTCCTGCACAACATCCTCGGCTCGCTGCCGGTCACCATCGGTCAAACGCAGCGCGTAGCGCAGTAGCGGGCCGGCATGCTCCGCATACAGCGCACGGACCAGGGACTCGTCGCTGACCCGCTCCTTGGGCCACCGGCCGCTGACACCGCCCTGACTCGCCACACCCTTGTCACGTCGGCGCGCGTCGCCCGGTTCATTGCGAATGTCCATCAACCCACCACCGGGGCGGAACGCCGGCCGGAAGACGATGGGAAAGACCGTGACGAAACGCACATTGCGGGTCAGCCGCCGGCAAAAGGAGGCAAGACCTCGATGATCGCTCCTTCTTGCAGAATGACCCCTTCGTGCCCGTTTCCCCCCGCCCGTTCCCCGTCAACCAGGAAGGAGGACCTAGCCAGCACCGCTTTGAGGTCTGGGTTTTCGCCATGCCTGGTCAGCACGGTGGCTAGTGCCTCGGCAAGCGTGCCGGCGGGGAGAGTTTCCTCGGCGATCCCGGCCGCCTGCTTCGCAGCGGCCCAGTAGCGCACGGTCACGATGGCCATGTCGGATATCCTCACTCACATCGGATCCGGGCGACGCTGCCCTCCGGTCCATCCACAGTCAGTCTCTTCCATAGAGCACGGCAGGGCGGAGGTGGCAGCAGTTGAGTGAGCTTCTCCTGCTCACCAGCGCCACCGAGCCGCCTGGGGAGATTCTGCCAGCGATCGGTCTACTGCTTCACGGGGTACGGACCGGACCCGCGGATGCGGGCGGGCTGGCGGATTCAGCCACGGCGGATGCGGTGCTGGTTGACGCACGCCGGGACCTGGTCCGGGCCAGGGAACTGTGCCGGTTGCTGCGGACCTCCAGTCTGGAGGCCCCGGTGCTCGCCATCGTGACCGAGGGCGGCCTGGCCGCCGTCACGGCCGACTGGGGTACCGACGACGTGATCCTGCCCACGGCGGGACCCGCCGAAATCGAGGCCAGGCTGCGGCTGGCCATCGGGCGCCAGGCCAGCCTCGCCCCCGCCGCCCCGGACGAGATCCGCTCCGGCGATCTTTCCATCGACGAGGCCACCTACACGGCCCGGCTGCGGGCGCGGGCACTGGACCTCACCTTCAAGGAGTTTGAACTGCTGAAGTTCCTCGCTCAGCACCCGGGGCGGGTCTTCACCCGGGCCCACCTGCTGCAGGAGGTGTGGGGCTACGACTACTTCGGCGGCACCAGGACGGTCGACGTCCACGTGCGCCGACTGCGGGCCAAGCTCGGCCCTGAGCACGAAGCGCTGATCGGCACCGTGCGCAACGTCGGGTACCGGTTCGTCCCGCTCAAGGTCGAGGATGGCCGCCGCGGGCAACTGCGGGAGGCCACCGCCGACGACCGGGCCCCCGGGGCACCGGGCCACGGGGCACCGGGCCACGGGGCAGCTGACCATGGCCCCGCTGCAGGCCATGGGGCGCCGGGCCACGACAGCGCTATGGACGAGGCGGCCGGGGACGGCCCGCACGCCGGGGACGGCCCGCACGCCGTGGATGGCCCGCACGCCGCCGGCGGCGGTTTCCCGCCACTGGCTGGCGGCGACGCCGGCCCGCCGGCCGGCGGCCTGGCCGACCGGAGGGAGTCCAGCCCTGCGCGAGCCGACCGCTGAGAACCCACCCGGACCGACCGCTGAGAACCCACCCGGACCGCCCGCAGAGAAGGCACCGGGGCAGGCCGCCGGCCCCCAGGCGGGCATCACCGCGCGCGGGCGGGTCAGCGCGGACGAGGCTCACGCTGTGCTGGGGCTGGTGGCCGCGGTCACGGCCGAGGACGGCGTCGGCCCGCTGTCAGAGCAGGTCCTGCTCCACATCCGGCACGGAGGCGATCCCGGCGCGCGCAACCTGCTGCTGCGGGAAGACGGCGAGCTAGCCGGTTTCGCCCATCTGAGCTGGGGCGACCCGGCGGGAGAGGGAAGCGGGGAACTCGCGGTCCACCCGGCCCACCGTGGGCGGGGCCTGGGCCTGGCGCTTGCCCGGGCGCTGGTGACCGGCGGCGGCGGGCGGCCGGTGCAGCTCTGGGCGCACGGCGATCTGCCAGCGGCGGCCAGGCTCGCCGCGGCCGCCGGGTTCACCCGGGGACGCGCGCTGTGGCGGATGCACCGTTCGCTGCGCCCGCCCCTCGACGTGCCCCACCTGGCCGAAGGGATCACCGTGCGCACGTTCATCCCCGGCCGCGACGAGGCGGGCTGGCTCAAGCTCAACAATCGTGCCTTCGCCAGCCACCCGGAGCAGGGCCGGTGGGCCGGGGCGGACCTGGATCAGCGGGAGCAGGAGCCGTGGTTCGACCAGGCGGGGTTCTTCCTGGCCGAGCGGGATGGCGCGCTGGTGGGATTCCACTGGACCAAGATCCATGCGGCAGCGGCCGGGGGACAGCCGGTCGGAGAGGTGTATGTGATCGGCGTCGACCCGGCCGAGCGTGGCACCGGGCTGGGCCGGGCACTGACCCTGATAGGTCTGCACCACCTGCGGGATCGTGGGATATCCGGGGTCATGCTCTACGTCGACGAGACCAACACCGCGGCTGTCAGGCTGTACCGGTCGCTCGGGTTCACCCACACCGGGACCGATGTGATGTACCGGCGGGAGACCTGATTCAGCCACGCCTGGCTATCCCGGCCCCCGTCCGCCAGCCGGCCACCCGCTTCGGCGCCTGTTCAGGCGACTGACTTTACCCCGAGAACCTCATCCAGTTCTTCTGGAGTAAGCGGACGATCACTGGCTGCAACGGCGCTCAGGACTTCAGCATAAAGCTCGATCTCATCAAGCGCCACACTGTCGTGGACACGAAGATCGAGACGCTCACGCACCGCGCCCACCTCCATCGCCGAGCGGATCCGCAGCGAACCCTGGCAACAAGGCTACGACGCGGTCCGTCGCCCCCGCATGACCCAACAGGGTCATTCCTGGACCACCTTCGGGGGATTTTACCCGCTCCCCTCATAACAATTCCAACAAGCTGGCTTCACCGTGTCGCGGGACCCGGTAAAAAGCTTCCCTTTACTGTCGCGGGCCGCTATCCCGCACCGTCCAGATCGCGTTGCTGTGACGGGCGGCGCGCTGCACATACTGGGCAGCGGTGTGCGTGAACGTCTGGCGGTCCTCGTCGGTCAGGTCGCGCACGACCCGGCCCGGCACGCCGGCCACCAGGACGCCCGGCGGTATCTGCTGGCCCGGGCGGACCACCGTACCAGCGGCGACCAGCGACCCGGCGCCGACCCGGGCGCGGCCGAGCACGATGGCCCCGATCCCGATCAGGGCGCCCGCCGCCACGTGTGCACCGTGGACCACTGCCCGGTGCCCCAGTGATACCCGCTCCTCCAGGACCACCGGCTCCCCCGGATCGACGTGCAGGCAGCACTGGTCCTGGATATTGCATTCCGCGCCGACCACGATGTCGTCATCGTCGCCGCGCAGCACGGAGCCGTACCACACACTGGCCGCCCGGCCCACGCTCACCCGCCCCACCAGCACCACACCGGGTGCGATCCACGCCTCTGGATGGACCGACGGCGCCGCTCCGGCCAGCGCGCCGGCCCGATAGGTAGTCACTGACAGCCTCCGGGGCATGTCATCACATCGGGCTCCTCATCATCGTTGGTGGCCGGGTGGCCGCCAGACCAGCATGGTCACTACAATTGTGGCCCAAAACGGGATAATCATCCGTTTCGGTTGCGCGCAGGCGTGATCCGGGGCGAGAGTCGTGCCCGTTACCATCACTGTCCCCGACCCCGGGCCGTCCCCACCACCATCAGGGCGGCCCAGCAGCGGGCCGCCGCGGCGGCCCGCTTCAGACCGCTACCCGAGCCAGCCCCGGCTGCTCCCCGTACGGGCAGCAGCGGAGAATGGCCATACTCACTTCAGGGTGCCACCATGACCGACGACGCAGACCTGATGACGGACTTTGACAACGAGGGTGCCTTTGATGTGCAACGGCTCGGCGGGTACAGCCGCCGAGCCGTGGACGAGTATGTAGCCAAGACCCGGGGCAGGACCCGCGACCTTGAGGAACAGCTCTCACGTGCGCTCGACGACGGCGAGCGGCTGCGCCTTGAACTGTCCGCGGCGCGGCAGGGCCTGGCCGGCAAGCCGGCCCACGAGGAGATCAGTGAGCGGGTCGGGCAGATCCTCAAACTCGCCGATGATGAGGCCAAGGCCCAGCGCAACCGTGCGCAGGAGGAGATCGCCAAGCAGCGGGACGAGTCCAAGAAGGAAGCTGAGCGGATCCGCACCGAGGCCCGCGAGCAGACCGAGCGGATGCTGACCGCCGCCCAGGAGCAGGCGGAGAACGCGATCGCGAGCGCCCGGGCCGAGGCGGACAAGATGCGCAACTCGGCCCGGCTGGAGACCGAGCGGGCCATCCACGAGGCCACCAAGGACGCGGAGAACACGCTCGCCACGGCCAAGTCCCAGGCCAAGCAGATGCTCGATGAGGCAACTGTCCGGGCCAGCGCCATCCACGACGGCGCGGAGCGGCGCCTGAACCTGCTGATGTCCCGGCACACCGAGACCATGCGGCGGCTCACTGAGATTCGTGATGTGGTCACGAATCTGGTCGCCAGCGAAATGTCCCGGGGATCGCTCGAAGACGAGGTCGCCAAGTCAGTTGCCACCTCGTTCGCCGCGAGCGGGATGCCCGCGCCCACGGCCCCCCGGCAGAGCGGTGCCGAGCGGCCGACCGGCCGGGCCGGCGCCCGCGAGACCGGCCAGGAGCGCGAGAAGAGTTCCGCTGAGCTGCCTTCGGCGGCAGCAGCGGGCCACGTCGGCCAGCGTGCCGCTGGCACGGATGACGGGCAGCCAGGGCCGGGCGGGCTGGGCGGCGCCATGCCGCCGGTCAGGACCGGGCCCCGGACCGGAGGTTCCACCGCGCCGGGCACCGCCAGCGAGAACGTGCGGGTGCTGCCGGACTGAACCCGCACCGCACCGCCCGGATCCATCCCGGCGCTTCCATCAGGCGGACAGGGTGTCCAGCCGCCGCAGGATCACGCCTTCCCGCAGTGCCCACGGGCAGATCTCCAGTTCCGCCAGGCCGAACAGATCCATCGCGGCATCGGCCACGAGCGCCCCGGCCGCGAGTTGCGGCGCGCGGCCACGGGAAACGCCCGGCAGTTCCGCGCGTTCGGCCGCAGACATCACCGCCAGGCGTTTGGCCAGTTCTGACACGTCGGCATGGCTCACCACCCGCCGGACGTAGGGTCCATCGCCGGACGGTGCCGCTCCCGCGATCCTGGCCAGCTGCCTGAACGTCTTGGAGGTGGCCACCGCCCGGTCGGGCTCGCCCAGCCGGGTGATCTCGCCGGCCCGGCGGGCGATCTCGGCGCGCACATACTTGCGCAACTGGCGCGTCTCCTCGGCCTTGGGCGGGTCGCCGGTAAGCCAGTCCCTGTTCAGCCTGCCCGCACCCAGCGGCAGCGAGACCGCCACGTCGGGCACCTCGTCGATGCCCGCGGCGATCTCCAGCGATCCGCCGCCGATGTCGAGCATGAGCACCTTGCCGGACGACCAGCCGAACCACCGGCGGGCGGCCAGGAATGTCAGCCGCGCCTCCTCCGGCCCGGGCAGCACCACGATGTCCACGCCCGTCTCAGATTTAATCGAAGCAAGCACATCGTCGCTGTTCACGGCGTCGCGGACGGCCGAGGTAGCGAAGGCGAGCAGCTCCTCCACCCCTTTGTCCTCAGCGATCTGCAGCGCCTCGCCGACGAATCCGCGCAGCCGCAGGGCACAACTGCGGGAGAGCCGGCTGCCCTCCTCCAGGTTGTCGCCAAGGTGGAGTTCGGCTTTGTGGGAGAACACCGGCAACGGGCGCCCACCCTGGTGTGCGTCTACCACCAGGAAGTGCACGGTATTGGAGCCAACATCCAGAACACCAAGTCGCATACATCGACGCTACTGGGCCGGGCCAAGCCACACCTCCACCCGGTCACCGATGGAGACCGATATGGCGCGAACGCAGCATGGCATCAGGATCGAGCCCGCCCACTAGCGGGTGCGGGCTTTCCTGAGCGCGGCACCCCTGGCCTGTGTCCCTTTTCCGAAGCCCGTTCGCAGCCCGCTGCCGGAGAGCCAGCAGATCGCCGGGCTCGCATGCCTGTACAGCGAGAAGGTCGATCTGTATCTCGACGGCGAACTGCGGGAGCGGCCGCGCACCCACTTCAGCTAGCAGCCGCCGGGCCGGGCCCGCCGGTGTCCTCGATGCGCAGCAGCGAGGGCGGGCGCCGGGCGGAGATGGCCCGGGCGGCGGTTTCCGCTTCCCGCATGACCCGCAGGATATTGCCACCCGCCAGCCGCGCGCAGTCCTCCTCGCTCCAGCCCCGGTCCAGCAGCTCCGCGATGAGCGCGGGGTAACACGACACATCGGCCAGGCCCTCGGGGAGGTCGTCGGTGCCGTCGTAGTCCCCGCCGAGCCCGACGTGGTCAACGCCCGCGACCTCGCGCACGTGCTCGATATGACTGGCCACCTGGGCGAGCGTGGCCACCGGCCGCCGCTGGCCGCGGGCATATTCCTGCCGCGCCCGGGCCCGGCTCGCCCGGTCGCTGGTGTCCATCCCGCGGCGCTCCATCTCGGCGGTCAGGCCCTGCTCCCACTCCCGGCACTGCGGGGAGATGAACGCCGGCACGAAGGTGACCATGCACACGCCGTTGTTGCCTGGCAGGCGGGCCAGGATCTCGTCTGGGACGTTACGCGGATGGTCGCACAACGCCCGCGCGCTGGAGTGCGAGAAGATCACCGGCGCCTCAGCCACGTCACAGGCGTCGCGCATCGTGTCGGGGGAGGTGTGGGACAGATCGACGAGCATCCCGAGCCGCTGCATCTCGCCGACCACGTGCCGGCCGAACGAGGTGAGCCCACCCGCGGCTGGCTCGTCCGTCGCCGAGTCCGCCCAGGGCACATTGGTGCCATGGGTCAAGGTCAGGTACCGCACGCCCAGCTGGTAGAAGACGCGCAGCACACCCAGCGAGGAGGCGATGCAGTGGCCGCCCTCGGCGCCGATCAGTGACGCTACCTTGCCCGCCGCGAAGATCCGCTCAACGTCGGCAGCAGTGAGCGCCAGTTCCAGGGTGCCCGGGTAGCGGGCGATCATGCGATGGACGAAGTCGATCTGCTCGCAGGTGGTGGCCACGGCGGCCTCACCGGCCAGGGACGCCGGCACGTAGACCGACCAGAACTGCGCACCGACCCCGCCCTGGGCCAGGCGCGGCAGGTCGGTGTGGGTGGAGGGGACCGGCGCGGCGAGATCGGTCTTGGACAGATCCTGGCCGCGGGCTTCCCGCAGTTCCCAGGCGAGATCGTTGTGACCATCCACCAGCGGGCAGCGGCTGAGAAGCTTCCTGGCGGCGTCGAGGCGGCTGCTGCTCACCCGGCTAGCCTACGCATCCGGCTTCGGATTACAGCAGCAGAACGCCAGCTCCATGGATCCGGTCGCCGGCCAGGTCAGCGAGTGCCCGGTCGGCCTGATCGAACTGGTAGGGCGTGGTCGTGACCTTGATCCGCAGCCGTTGTGCCAGCGTCAGGAACTCCCCCGCGTCGCCGCGGGTGTTGGCGGTGACGCTGCGCAGCGTGCGCTCCTGGAAGAGATGCCTGGCGTAATCAAGCGACGGGATGTCGGTGAGGTAGATCCCGGCGATCGCCAGCGTGCCACCACGGTCCAGGGCTGCCAGCGCCGGCGGCACCATGTCCCCGACCGGGGCGAAAATGATCGCCGAATCGAGCGGTTCCGGGGTGGGGTCGTAGGAGTCCTGCGCGGACGCCGCGCCCAGGCTCAGCGCCAGTTCACGCGCGGCAGGCGCGCGGGTGAACACATGGACGGCAGCCCCCTGCGCGATCGCGACCTGCGCGGCCAGATGCGCCGATCCGCCGAATCCCCAGATGCCCAGCGAGCCGCCGGGCGGGATGTCTGCCCGGCGCAAGGCCCGGTACCCGATGATCCCGGCGCACAGCAGCGGCGCAAGCTCGGTGTCGGAGAACCCGTCCGGCAGCGGGTGCGCGTACGCGGCGGAGACCGTGAGGTACTCGGCGTAGCCGCCGTTGATGTCCCAGCCGGTGTAGACCGAGGCAGGGCACAGATTCTCGCTGCCGCGCCGGCAGTACTCGCAGGTCCCGTCCGTCCCGGCCAGCCAGGCGGCACCGACCCGGTCACCCGGCCGGAAGCGGGTGCTTCCCGGCCCCGTTGCCACCACCTCCCCGACCACCTCGTGCCCCGGGGTGATGCCAGGTGCCCGGGGCGGCAGGTCCCCTTCGGCCAGGTGAAGGTCGGTCCGGCAGACCCCACATGCCAGCACGCGGACCAGCAGTTCGCCGGGACCGGGCTCGGGAACTGCCCGCTCGGTCAGCCGCAGCGGCCCCGTGGCGATGGGCCCCGGCTCGTGTACGACCCATGCACGCATAGGACAACGCTACTGGCCGGGGCGGGCCGCGGCAGCGACCGGCCGGCGTGCGGGGCCAGTGCCGGATGTGCTCACCCTGCCCCGGCCACCGGCTGCGGCTTTGTGCATCTCCTTGTCCGGATATGGGCCATTACAAATAGTTATATTGCGGATTGAATCCCCAGATTCATCCCTAAACGAAACGATGATCCTGATACCGTCATTACCCCCAGGGGTTTGCGAATCTCCTTCGTAGTACTGCCGTCACGTATCCGTTCCACGTCACAACCGAGGCCACAGCCATGAGACGGCGTCTCCGGTCGGTACGCACGAGGATCTTCCTGCTCGTACTCGTACCAGTGCTCTCCTTGATCGGGCTGTACGCGTTCGCGACGAGCATCACCGCGCGGGACGCCATCAACCTGGCCCGTGCCAGTACCGAGAAGAACGCCACCGGTGAGCCAACGGGTGCATTCGTGGCGCAACTCGACTCCGAGCGCATGCTGGCGGTGGTCTACCTGTCCGATCCCAGTGGTGCGAATCTCGCCAAGCTGGAGTTGCAGGAGGCGAAGACCAGCGCGGCGGCTGCCGCACTGCGGACCGCCCTCACTTCCCCGACGACGATGAACAACGCGTCGGTGGCGGAAGAACAGGCCATCACCAGCCTCCTCGCCGATGCCGCCCGCCTGCCCAGCCTGCGTTCGCAGATCGCGGCCCAGATCATCACCAGGGCGCGGGCCTTCGCCACCTACAACACCACCGTCGGGGACGCCGACCTGGTCCTGAACGCCGTGATCCGCCAGCAGACGAATGCTCAACTGGTTGCCCAGGCGCTGGCGTTCGTGCGGATGGGGCGCTCCGAGGACATGCTGCTCCAGGAGAACACGCTGCTGCTCGCCGATCTGGCTGGGCGCAGCTTCCCCGCGGCCGACCTACAGCAGTTCACCGAACTCGTGGGAGCCCGGAGGCAGCTTCTCAGCCAGACCCTGCCCGACCTCGACCCCGTGTACCGCACGTACTACCAGCACGACGTCAGCCCGCAGGCTACCGCCGAGCTGGTAACGCTGGAGAATGCCGCGGTGCGCGGCACCCGCCCGGGGTCACTGCCCGCGATCCAGCCGCTCGCCTGGGAGAAGGCGGTGGGTGCGGTGGCCGACGGGCTGTCGGCAGCCGGTGCCCAGTCGGCGGATGCGCTGACCGTGCAGGCCCGCTCCGCCGCCCGTGGCACCTACCTGCGGCTCGTTGTGGCTGGCGGGGCCGGCCTGCTCGCCGTGATCTTGTCCACCGTCATGTCGCTGCTGATCGGGCGCAGGCAGGTACGGGAACTGGCCGAACTGCGGGAGTCCGCGCTGGACCTGGCCAGCGTCCGGCTGCCCGACGTCGTGGCCAGGCTCGCGGCGGGCCAGCCCGTCGACATCCCGGCCGGGCTTCCTGACATTCCCCACAGCTCCAACGAGGTAGGCCAGGTCAGGCAGGCTTTCGCCGCCGTGCAGCAGACCGCCGTGGAAGCGGCTGTCAGTCAGGCCAAGCTCCGCCATGGCATCAGCGACATCTTCCGGAACCTGGCCAGGCGCAGTCAGTCGCTGCTGCACCGTCAGCTGGCCGTGCTGGACGCCATGGAACGCCGGGCCGGGGATCCACACGAACTCGAGGACCTTTTCCGCGTCGACCACCTGGCGACCCGCATGCGCCGGCATGCCGAGAGCCTGATCATCCTGTCCGGTGAGGCACCCGCACGCGGCTGGCGCCACCCGGTGCCGCTGGTGGACGTGGTGCGGGCAGCGGTAGCCGAGGTGGAGGACTACACCCGGATCAAGGTGACCGCCACCACCCAGGCGGCCCTGGCAGGTCCGGCGGTGGGCGATGTCATCCATATGGTCGCCGAACTTGCCGAGAACGCGACCATCTACTCCCCCCCGCATACTCCCGTGTCGATCACCGGCAGCATCGTGGGCCAGGGATTCGCAGTGGAGATCGAGGACCGCGGGCTCGGCCTGAGCACCGAGCACCGGGCCGAGATCAATGCCCGGCTGGAGAACCCGCCGACCTTCGACCTTTCCGGCAGCGACCAGCTCGGGCTCTTCGTCGCAGGCCAGCTCGCCAAACGGCACCACATCAAGATCTCGCTGCGTAACTCTCCCTATGGCGGGACAACCGCGATCGTGCTCATCCCCCACAATCTGGTGATCGCCGAACCGGACCGGGCCAGGGATCCCTCAGCCGGGCCGACTCAGAGCGCGGTGCTGATGAAGGCCCGGCGCATCGTCCGCGATGAGAGCAAGCTCGCCGGGGGTGTGGCGGGCGCCGGGATCGCCGGCGGGCTGGCAGGCGTGGGCACCGGCCGGGAGCTTTCCCCGGCGTCCGCGCAGTCGGGGACCGCCGCCCTGGCCGCAGCCAACTGGCCGGGGTCCGAGGCCAGCCTGCCCCGCTGGCCGGAGGCCGGGACCACGCTGAGCGACTGGCCCATATCGCCGGCCGGGCCGGACACCCAGGATGAGCCCGGCACCGGGTACCAGGAGCCCGGGACTGACTTCGACCCGGAGGAGCTGCCACGGCGGGTGCGGCAGGCAAGCCTGGCCCCGCAGCTTCGCGATAGCCCGGCGCGCCCCCCCTCCGTTCCGGACCTCGGCGCGCTCACCGGGCGGTCGCCGGAAGAGACCCGCGTCACGATGTCGGCCATCCAGCGCGGCTGGGAGCGTGGCCGGTCGGTTTTCGATGCCGCTGGCCCATCCGGGACGGCGAGCACCAGCCCATCCGGGACGGCGAGCACCAGCCCATCCGGGACGGCGAGCACCAGCCCATCCGGGACGGCGAGCACCGGCCCGGACAGTGCGGCCGACGGCGCCCACGCCACGAGTCCGGCCGCGGACACGGCTGCTGGCCAGGTGAGCGGGGATGGCGCGGCCGCCGGGACTCACCACAGCGACGACTGACCGAGGGGGAGCATGTGGGTGACGCGGAGCAGTTGAATGGTTCTGACAAGGGCACCGATGCCGATCTGAGCTGGCTCCTTGACGATCTGGTCTCCCGTGTTGCCCATGTGGACAAGGCCCTGATCCTGTCCCGCGACGGTCTGGCCATCGGATCCTCCCGGGATCTGAGCCGCGAGGATGCCGAGCACCTGTCGGCCGTCGCGGCCGGCTTCCAGAGCCTGGCCCGTGGTGCCGGGCAGCACTTCGGCGGCGGGAACGTCCGGCAGACCATCGTCGAGATGGACGAACTGTTCCTGTTCGTGACCGCCGCCGGCGAGGGCAGTTGCCTGGCTGTGCTCAGCCCGGCCACCGCCGACGTGGGCCTGGTCGCGTACGAGATGGCAGTCCTGGTGAAGCGCGTCGGGCCGCATCTGTCCGTGCATCCCCGGCCCACGCTGGCCGGGGATGGAACGGGATGAGCAGGTATGACCCCGTTCGAAGACCGCTGGCTTGACGAGGAGGCGGGCCCTGTCGTCCGCCCGTACGCGCTCACCCGTGGCAGGACCCGGCCGTCGGGGGAGAACCTGGATGTGATCGCGATGGTCATCGCGGTCCGGGGTGCCTGGCCCGATCCGGCGGACCTGGAGCCGGAACACTTTGCGCTGCTCAGGCTCTGTGCCGTACCCGCCTCGGTGGCCGATCTGGCGGCAGACCTCGACCTGCCGCTTGGCGTGGTGCAGATCCTCCTGGCCGACCTGCGCGAGCGCTCACTGATCACCGTCCATCATCCCGTTCCGCCCGCAGGCCTGACTGACCCACGGATTCTCAGGGAGGTCGCCGATGGTCTCCGCCGGCTTTGACCAGGCAGGTGACCCGGGCGCGGCGCCGGTCGCCATCAAGATCCTGGTCGCGGGCGGGTTCGGGGTGGGCAAGACCACGCTGGTCGGGTCAGTCACCGAGATCCGGCCGTTGCGCACCGAGGAGCCGCTGACCGGTCCTGGCGCGAAGGTGGACATCCTCGACGGGGTGGAACGCAAGAGCACCACCACCGTCGCCCTGGATTTCGGCCGGATCACGGTCCGCGACAACCTCGTGATCTATCTGTTCGGGACACCCGGCCAGGAGCGGTTCTGGTTCATGTGGGACGAACTTGCCCGTGGTGCGCTCGGGGCGGTCGTGCTGGCCGACACCAGGCGCCTGGCAGGCTGCTTCCCGTCCGTGGACTACTTCGAGAAGCACCACGTTCCGTTCATCGTGGCGGTGAACTGCTTCGACGGGGCGCGGCGCCACCAGCCCGAGCGGGTGCGGTCCGCGCTGGACCTGGATCCGCAGATTCCGGTGGTGATGTGCGACGCTCGCGAGCCGTCATCGGGACGGGATGTCCTGGTCGCGCTCGTCGAGCACGCGCTCATGACGATGCGGCACGATGCCGGGCGGCCCAGCGGGGTCCCGGCTTCCTGATCGTCGGATCACCCGGCCGCATCGCCGGGTCACCGGCCGCGGCCAGAGCCGGGAAGGCCCCGGCCGGGAAGGCCCCGGCCGGGGCTCGCCGGCTAAGGCTGGTCGGGCACCTCGGTCATGAGATCGTCCGCGGTTTCCATGCCGGCCCGCCACACCGAACGGGCGATGATCTTGGTCGGGTCGGCCCGGTGCCGGTAACGGGCTGCCACGTCCCTGCCCTCTTCGAGCAGGCCCTCCGACAGCGTGGTCGGGTTGAGGCCGAGGGCGAGGAACTGGTCGTTGCGCACGATCAGTTCGTTCTCCTCGGCTTCCCGCCGCGGGTTCGGCAGGTGGGCGATCTCGGCTCCCATCGCGTCAGCGATCATCTTGGCGAGATCGAGGAGCCGGTGAGTCTCGGTCATCTGGTTGAGCACCCGCACCTTGTCATCGGCCGGCGGGTTGGTGATCGCGATCTCGATGCACCGGACCGTGTCACGGATGTGGATGAACGCACGGGTCTGGCCACCGGTGCCGTGCACCGTCAGCGGGTGCCCGATCGCGGCCTGCATGAGGAACCGGTTGAGCACGGTGCCGTAGTCACCGTCATAGTCGAACCGGTTGATCAGCCGCTCGTCCCGGCTGGTCTGGTCGGTCTGGGTGCCCCAGACGATGCCCTGGTGCAGGTCGGTGATCCGCAGCCCGTCGTTCTTGGCGTAGAACGCGAACATCAGCTGGTCCAGGGTCTTGGTCATGTGGTAGACCGAGCCCGGGTTGGCCGGGTGCAGGATCTCCCGCTCCAGTTCGCCGTCCGGGGTGGGGACCTTCACGGTCAGGTAGCCCTCGGGAATGGGGGCGCTGCCCGACCACCCGTACCCGTAGACGCCCATCGTGCCCAGGTGCACCAGCGAGACGTCCAGGCCGGTCTGCACCAGCGCGGTCAGCAGGTTGTGGGTCGCCCGGACGTTGTTGTCGACCGTGTAGCGCTTGGTGTGCGTCGAGCGCATCGAGTACGGCGCCGCCCGCTGCTCAGCGAAATGCACGATCGCCTCGGGCCGGATGTCCTCCAGCACCGCGACCAGCCGGTCGTACTCGGTGGCCAGGTCGAGGCTGATGAAACCGACGTCACGCCCGGACACCTCACGCCAGACGGCGATCCGCTCGCTGATCGGGCGGATCGGGGTCAGCGAATCGACCTCAAGCTCGACATCGATCTTCCGCCGGCTCAGGTTGTCGATGATGGTGATGTCATGACCGCGGTCCGACAAGTACAGCGAGGTCGGCCAGCCACAGAAACCGTCGCCCCCGAGAACCAGAACGCGCATTCGGACTCCCATCGTGCTCTGCCAGCGATCGGGACGCCGGTAACCACTCCGAGGGGGCGGGAACCAGCCCAGGAAGGCGCCAGTTCGAGCCACGACGTCCCGTAGGCGGCTAGTGTACCGGGCGATCTCCCCGGCGCTACCTGGCCAGGGGGCTACCGGCCCGTACCGCCTGGCCAGCCAAGATGCTGCCATAGCCCACGGAGAAGGCGCCACCACCCACCGTGACCGTTCCGCCCATGTGGCGGGCGGCCACTTTTCCCGCCCTGGAAGGGCGAACAGGGCGAGAGTATCGTTGGTTTGTGGCGGCCTGGGATACTGTCCCGCCGGAGCTGCGGGCTTCGGACGCGGAACGCGAGAACGTGATCCGGGCGCTCCGGGATGGCTCGATCGAGGGCCGGCTGTCACACGAGACCTTCATCCGGCGGGTCGACCGCGCCCTGCGGGCACGCGGTTCCGCGGAACTCGCCGAACTGCTGGCCGACCTGCGGCCACCCGGCCGGGTGACCGGGCTCCTCACCCGCTCCGTGGCCTGGTGGTCGGGGCTGACAGCTCAGCTCGGTGACGCCTGGCGCAGGCCCCGCCTGCCCGGGCTGATCCTGCCGCGCGACGACCGGGCGGTGTTCACGATCGGCCGGTCACCGGAGTGTGATCTGGCGCTGGGGGACCTGACGGTGTCGTGGCGCCATGCCGAACTGCGGCGGGTGGACGGCAGGTGGGTCCTGGCCGATCTCCGCTCGACGAACGGCACCCTGGTGAACGGCTGGCAGGCGGGGCCAGGATTCGCGGTACGGCCCGGTGACTGCGTGACCTTCGGCCAGCTCAGCTTCCGCCTCGCCGATCACCCCTGACCGGCGGTCCGGACCTGGCCATGGCGGCGGTGAGGCGGATCGGCGAGCGGGTGCGTGAGGCACACCTGAGGCATCTGTGCCCGGGCGGCGCAGGGTTCCCGGTGAAATCGCCGAACTCAGCGGGCCTTGACCTGGATCAGGCTCCGTTCCTGCGGCGGCCGGGGCTGGCGCCCGATGACCATGCGGCCCGTGCCACCGGCGAGACCTGCGGACGGTGCGGCCGGGTGATTGAGCCCGGCCCGGCCGTCCGCCGGCGTTCTGGCGGGCACTGGGTGCATGAAAGCTGCCCGCCACCTGCGATCGGGCGTGGCTGAGCCCGGGCGGTGCCATCGCAGCCCTGCCGGCCGCCGGGGCATGCCCGAACGGACTGCCACGGGACGCCTTTCGGCCCTATCGGGGCAGCCGGAAGTGGTGGATCGTCGTCGGGTAGCGGTCCCCGCTGGCCGGACCACCACCCCGCAAGGAGACCCATGTTCAGGCAGCACGCCTTACCCCGGCGGTATGCGTTCCGCTGGCTGCTGGCAGCCACCATCATGATCATCGTGCCCGCTGCCGTGGCCGGCGTCGCGCCCGCGGTGCCCGCCGAGGCGGCAGCCAGGTACGTCTACCTCACCTTCGACGACGGGCCCAGCACCCCGTACACCTCACAGATCGTCAGCATCCTGGCCACCTATCAGGTCCGGGCCACCTTCTTCGAGACCGGTGCGAACGTGACCGCTCATCCCTCGCTCACCCGGCTTGCCCGCCGCGGCGGCAACAGCGTGCAGAACCACACGTGGGGGCACAAGAACCTGACAAAGGTGACCTGGCAGAGCTTCAAGTACCAGGTGAGAGCGGCCGACAGCGCCATTCGCGCGCAGACCGGCTACACTCCCCGCTGCCTGCGACCGCCCTTCGGCGCGGTGAACAGCAAGGTCTATTCCCGGGCGGCCTCGCTCGGCAAGACGATCGTCCTGTGGACCCTGGATCCGAGGGACTGGTCCCGGCCGGGCACCGCCACGATCACCCGCCGCGTGCTGAACAACGTCAAGAACGGGTCGATCATCCTGCTCCACGACGGCGGGGGTAACCGCAGCCAGACAGTTGCCGCCCTGCCAGCGATCCTCAAGACACTCAAGGCACGCGGATACCGCTTCCGCACACGCTGGTGCTGACAGTTCTGGTGTGAGCCAGCCAGCGGTGTCCCGGGCGTCTAGGGTGATCACGGACGTTCGCCGAGCCGCAGCGTCTTCCGAACGCGGCCCGTGGTGCGATCGCGAGCCGCCAGGTCCAGCAGGGAACAGAGCCGTCAGCGCCACCACGCATGCTCCCGTGCCCGGCAGTGCCGCCCTGGGCGGCCAGGGCCAGGGCTGGCGTGGCATGGCCAGCCGGCCCTGGCTGCCAGCCTGCCTGGCGCTCGGTGTGGCGCTGTGGCGGATCGGCACGCCGTCCTTCTCCGGGGACGAGGCCGCCTCCCTGTCGGCGGCGCGGCGATCGGCGCCCCAGTTGTGGCACATGCTCGGCAGCACCGATGCAGTGCACGGCGCCTACTACGTGCTGCTGTGGATGGTGGCCCGGCTGGCGGGCACCGGCGAAGTCGCGGCCCGGCTGCCATCAGCGCTGGCCGTGGCGGGGGCGGCGGCCGGGATCACCGCGATCGGGTGGCGGCTAGCATCCCGGCGCGCCGGGCTGACGGCCGTGACTGCGTTCGCCGTCTTTCCCGTGGCCAGCAAGTACGCCCAGGACGCACGGTCCTACGCCTTCGTGATCGCCCTCGCGGTCCTGGCCAGCTACCTGTTCGTGCGGGCCGGGCAGGCTCCGGCGCGGCGCCGGTGGCTGGCCGCCTACGCGCTGGCGCTGACCGCGCTCGGCTGGGCCAACCTGATGGCCCTGCTGATCATCCCGGCACACGCGGTGACGCTGGCAGCGTCGCGGGCCCGCAGGGTGGCGGGGTGGCTGGCCGCGGCCGCGGCGGCGGTAGCCGGCGTCAGCCCGCTCCTGCTGGCCGCCTGGCGGCAACGTCTGCAGACGGCACGTTTCCTGGAACTCACGACGCCGGCCACCCTGACCCATGTACCCGGACGCCTCACCGAGTCGCTGCCGGTGCTGGCCGTCGCGGCCACCATCGCGGTTACCGGGCTGGTGACCGGGCTGGTGACCGGCAGCCGGGCAGTGGCCCGGCTTGCCGCACTGTGCCTGCCCTGGCTGCTCGTGCCGCCCGCCATCCTGCTCGGGGCCGGCGTGGTATGGCCGGTCTTCGACAGCAGGTACATCGTGTTCTGCACCCCGGCGCTGGCCCTGCTGACCGGGGCCGGGCTCGACATCGCCGCCGCCAGGGCCGCCAGGCTTCCCGGGGCCGGGCCGGCCGCCAGCGGCGTGGCGCTCGTGACCGGGCTCGCGCTGGTCGCGGTGATGTGGAGCGCGGTGCCGCGCGCGATCCTGCTCGGCTGGCACTGCGGCATGCGCCCGGGCGGCGAATGCAACGCCATCCGGTGGCAGGACGTCAATTTCGAATCCCGGGAAATAAGGATTGTCTCGGCCAGGAAGGGCGGCCCGGCGCTTCGAAATGTACCTCTGCCCGGCGAACTGCTCGAGCAGCGCGTCGAACAGCGCCAGGTACTCCGCGCTCGGCGCGAACTCGATCGGCAGCATCTCGGCGTAGTTGCGGCCGCCCTGGATGGCCTTCTCCCGTTCGCGGAGGCCGAGTTCGAGCCGGTGACCGGACAGGTCGGTGAGCAGGAAGCTCACCTCGTCGGGGCGGTAGCTGCCGTGCAGCACGTCAGCGCCCACGGCCGCCCGGCCGCAGGGTCACGA
>OFHG01000345.1_pt1 | contig 19392 bp, 22 predicted proteins | sample 1521931 | NCBI WGS metagenome assembly OFHG01 (sample SAMEA2468438, study PRJEB22500) | soil metagenome | biome: Glassland; feature: Farmland; material: Clay | place: Australia | collected 2013-01-31 | depth 0.55 m
CGATCATGCAGCAACTGTCCGAGATCGGCGAAGACGCCTACCGCGAACTCACCGATCGCACGCCCGGCTTCCTCAACTATTTCTACGAGGCGACCCCGGTCAGCGAGATCGGCATGCTCAACATCGGCTCGCGCCCTTCGCACCGCAAGCAGGGCGACCTGTCCAAGAGCTCGGTGCGCGCCATCGCCTGGGTATTCGGCTGGGCCCAGTCGCGCCACACCCTGCCCGCCTGGTACGGCATCGGCGCCGCCCTCGCCGACTGGAGCGGCAACGACCCCCATCGCCTGGAAAAACTCCAGGCGATGTACCGCGACTGGCCGTTCTTCCGCGCCCTGCTCAGCAACACCCAGATGTCGCTGTTCAAGGCCGACATGGGCATCGCCGCCGAATATGCCGAGCTGTACAACAACCCGGACGTCGCACCCAAAGTGTTCGGCATGATCCGCGACGAACACCAGCGTACCGTCAGCAACGTGCTACAGGTGGCGCAGCTCCATCAGCTGTTGGATGAAACCCCCGCCCTGTTGCGCTCGCTGGACCGCCGCAACCCCTACCTCGATCCCCTCAACCACATCCAGATCATGCTGCTCAAGCGCTACCGCAACCAGGCGCTGGACGAAGAGGAACGCAACCGCTGGCTGGAACCGCTGCTGCGCTCCATCAACGCCATCGCCGCCGGCATGCGCAATACCGGGTGATCGCGGGACAGCCCGACAAAAATGGGAAAGGGCGCCATTGGCGCCCTTTCCCGTAGTACAGCCGAACACCGTCAGACCGCTTCGACACAGGCGGCATTTGCCGAGGGGTTATGGCTGCACCTGTGTTTATACCTTATCGAAACTGCCGCGACATCAGACCTTGCGGAGGATTTCCTGCAATTCGCCCTCGGCCTTTGCAAAGGCTGCAGACAATGTCTCTGCATTGGGTGAGGACATGCCGGCCTGAGCTGCACTCAGGCTGTGGGCGATGGATTCAAGCAGCTCGACAATAGATGTCAGCGCCGCATCGCCGCCTTTGGTGTGCGCTTGGGTAACTGCGTCGGTGATTTGACCGTTTACGGGGGTGGGAATAGCCATGGAAATCTCCCTATATTTTGCATTCCAGATGTCCGCGATTATCGATGTCATCCAGGATAACCATGGTCTGTCCCTGGCGGGTCGACCAGTAAAATGCGGCATAACAGTCTGTCACCTTTTCTTATGCACTTTTTCTTATTTCGGACTCGCGGCGTGAAAGCCACGGGGAACATGTATCCCCCGTGGTTGCGCTCCCTATTTCTTGAATATTGGAATGGCACGTGACGCTCTTTGCTACGCCCACTTCATGGTGTACAGCAAATAGAGATTCTTTGACCTTGTCTCTTTTCCTCCGCTGTTCTCCGTTCCGGCTTTGAGGGCGGTTTTCTGCGTAGCCAGTTGATTCAAGGCGGCGCCATCGGTCCCGCCCAGGGCCGGTTGATAGAAGACGTTGTGGAAATGGCTGGCGAACTCGTCGGACTGTTCGGTTCCCACGTGGTCGCCCGACGGCTCGGTGCCTGTGCCGAGATGCGACCGGCTGACCGCGTCGGGGTCCACTTGGGCCCCGTTGTCCCAGGCGCGGACGAAATAGCCGCGCATATCGGGAAGCAGCGAGCGCCCATTTGTCCCGACGCCGAAGCGGCCGGCGAGAACCGAGTCGAGGCGGCTTTCATCGGCCGTCAGTTCGCGGGCGGGCTCGCACAGACCCAACTCGCCTGCCGGCGCCTGTTCGGTGGCGATGTACTGCTTGACCTCGCCGATCACGCCCCGGACCATGCACTCCAGACCGTCCAGCGCAACGCTGCCGATATTCGCATAGATCTGCGATATGGTGATTTCCATCGCATTGGAGCGGCTTTCCAGTGAGAGATACAGTCCGCTTGCGTCCTCATTCACGTCGAGCCCCACGGCAAGGACGTGGGCACCGCCTTCTGCACTCGCCCATGTAACACTGTTACTCGATATTCCATCCGAGAGCGTAGCGGTAACCCGGCAGTTCGCCGGCATGCTGAGATGGACCCTGCCCGACACCCGCCTGCCGTTGAGCGTCTCGTGCCATCGGGGAAACTCGTGCAAGGCCTGTTGGAGCTGCATGGTTGACGAACTGTCGTTACTGGTCACGACAAGAAGGGCGGCACCGGACGGCGCCGGGCCGATGGAACCGTTCGGTCCCGGATCCGCATAGGTCCAGCCGTCCGGCACATCGACCTTGCCGTGGCCGCTGTTGCTGAAATAGCGGAAATCGTGATTGTAGACGAGGTTACGCTGAATAACCGGGCATCCCCCAGACAGCGCATCCATGCATGTCAGGGCGTTTCCGTCCATTAGAAGTCCTCCTCGCTCTCGGAGTCGTATGCGACGTTACTCGTCAGCCGGCGGTATTCCTCCAGGTAACGGTCGCCGTCGGTCAGCAACGCATAGGCTGAATTCTGGTAGCGCACGTAGGCATAACCCGTTTTCAGACACTCGCCTGCCGGTTCGACGATTCGCGGACCTATCGGCTCGTTGTAATCGCCACCGAGCGCCTCTCCCAGGGCGGCAGTCCACTCGTTCCACGGCGCCAGAGCCAGCGTCCATTCATAATCGAGCTGACCTGCGATATGCACAACCACGTCGATAGTGCTCGGATAACCGATAGGTCTGTCGATATCGAAGTAGACCACCCTGTCGAGCTTTTCGTAGATGCGGTTGCCGACAAACGCCGCCCACATATTGACCGGCTTTCCGTCGATGGTCAGGATATATCCGTCCGTCGTGCTGTCGACCTCACCGACGCAGAGATAACACGGCTTGAGCGAAGAGATGAGCACCAGTTTATTCTTCAGCTTATTTTCGATGGAATTGAAATCTATTTGAGACTCACCGAAATCGAAGAATCCGCAAACAGCTGCCAGCCACACATTACCTTCATCTTTCTCCACGTTGTTAAGCGCATCCAGCGTCAGCAGCAGACGGGTCTCCGCATGCCCGGCTTTGATCAGGCCTTTGATATTGTCGGCGGTGGCCAACAGGTAAAGCCCCGTCTTCGGCGAGTCGGGATCGCCGCCCAGATACCAGAACAACGATGCGCTGATGTTGTAGTTGTTCATGGCAACACGCATGTTGTCGTACCAATCCGGCTTGTCCTCGCCCCACGCGGCGCTCCACTCGGGAACCAGCGCATCGTAGGCATAGCGCCGATCGACGACGTTTTTCAACACCCTACCGGTGGCGCCTCTCATGCCCGCGTATTTCACCGGACGGACGGCGAGGGCGTTATGCGACATGTTTCTCAACGTATTCCATACCACCTCTTCGTTATAGTGTTTGACGATGGAATAGGTTGATGCCTCGGCAAGCTTCCCGCTTTCGTCAGGGACGGTCAGGTCGAGAAACCACCTTCCCGCCGCGACAACCGCATTGTTTGGCGCCGGGATGGGGTTGGCCGAAGGTTCCGCGATATCGAGACTGGGGGGGGCGGATGGAGATTCATCCTTTGCCCTGTAGTAATAGGCGAGATGGGTATCGAGCATGATTGATGTTTCATACTTAACCGTTTGCTGCTCGACGCCCGCTTTGTCCCAGATCGCCACGCCCTTGGCGCCGGTCCCGGTAAATGCCTCGGAATTGTCGACATAAAATAACGGCCACAGGCTGTAGGGAAGTTGCCTCTCGAGCAAGCGTATATCCTCTTCCGAATCAAAACCTTCGTGGATAACATCAGTCACCAGTAAACCGATATCCTTGGCGTACATGATGTAAGCGTGCAATACGCTCGGAAAGAACCCGGATATGTACGCGTCGGTTTCCGGGATTTCGCATTTGAGATAGCATCCGTCGACCAGCCGCTTGCTACCGGAAGTCGCTCCGCGTCCATACAGATAAATTGTCTTGCTCATGACTGTCTCCCTATCGGTCCATCGCTGAGATGCCTCTACTCATGCGGCGATGAGTAGAGGCCGCCAAAGTTGACGCACCCTCCGTTAAGCGTTCTGGAAGATGTTGTTGGCGTTAAACACCAGGCTCATTGACGTGGTGCCCTTGAACTCCACCTTGTATGCCGAGTTGGTAACTTCGGCGATGTCGATCACTTCGCCCTCGATGAACTGTCCGAATACGACGTAATAGGTCGGCTTCGGCGTCATGATGATGTTCATGTTCGGCTGCGAGCTCACGGCAAAGGCTCCCTTGCCCGACATGGCGATACCCACAGACGCGTCGTCGGACTGCACCTGACCGGTCTGATGGATATACAGATTGCCGCCATACGCCCCCTGCGTGAGGTCCACGAACGTGTAGGCGTCATCGGAGCGATCGAGCGTTACCTTGTTGTTGGTGGTCAGATTGGCGGGCCAGGACTGCACAGCCTTGACGCGGGCGCCGGCCCTCAGGTCGCGCTGCGTCGACCAGAAGAAGCTGTAGTCGAGCGACCAGTCGAAGGTCAGCACGCTGGTGGGGTGTGCGGTCTTTGACAACCAGGCGAGGGTAACGATGTTGGGAACGTTGACGTCGGGAATCTCCTGGAAGATACAGAAATCCCCCGACTGGGTGGACTGATTGTCGATACTGAGTGTGTACGTCGTGCTCATGGCAATACCTCACGGAAATGAATGGTTGATGAACATTACGCAAACAAAGGGAGGGCGTTATCTAGCAATTCCATTTGCCTACGTGGTCGAGTCCGGCCCAAAGGATATCGCTGCCGGACGCCTACAATTTAAGGCAGTCGTGTCGGCCCGGCTTTTGGCGGCGTATCTATTTCTTTTGGTTGCGTACTTTTCTTCTGTACTGCAGCGGGGACTGGCCTAAAAGACCCTTGAAGGAGGTGGAGAAGTTTGCGGCATCACGATAACCGACCTTGTCGCAAATCTGCTGCACACCCATGTCGGACTGTTCCAGCAATTCAGCAGCGGCACGGATTCTTTGCCGGCGCAGCCAAGCGAACACCCCCATGCCGAGATATTTTTTGAAGGCACCCGCAAGGGCATTTCTGTTGGTGCCGTTGCGTCTGGCCATCTGATTCAGTGTTTGCGTGCTGTCAATGTTCGCCATGAGATAGCGGCAAACATTCTCCACCAGTTCTTTTTCCGCATTCTCTTTGCTTGTCGTGCCGATCGTTTTATTCGTCAGGGTGTATTCGCCACACCGTACCTTTGGCGTGCACTCACCGCACGGCGCGATAACCGATATCTGATTATTCCTGTGGTCTTGATTGCAAATTTCACACGACGCCACCCGCACCCGCACCTCGTCCTCGACTAGCGGGAACGCTATGTAGTCGAAAGCCCCAAGCGAATACAGACTTGCCCTGATTCCCGGTCTGTCGCCGATAAGAGCCAAAACGCCGCTTACATCGGGAAACCGATCATGCAAGGATGCCAGCAAAGCTATATCGGAAATGCAGTCGACAATCGTAATTCTGGAGCAGGAGGCATACATCCCCGTTTCTGACGTCACCGATGCCGACTGGGTAATCCGGTAATCGAGCGCAATCAACAGCTGAGATAGCTCGCCAAGCCTGAGCTTCGACCTGGTGACGATATGAATGCATCTGCAGCGGCACTGCATGCATCGAGTTTTTGTTTACAAAATATCTCAAGGATAAGGCGCCAGGATTTCCTCCTGCCGCCACTCGCTTACTGCGTAATTGCCGGAAATATATGAAACAACTATGGATAGCAAAGTCTGTACTTGACCTAGTCTTACTAGCTCCACGCCACATCTCCTTGTGATAGTTTGCTGTCACCCCCTCCCTCCATGGACACCCACCCAAGCTCCTTACGGCGCGATCTGTCGCCGTCCCTGTTCGAGCGTCCACTGTTGAAAAGCGGCGACCTTCGGCGCCTGCAGGCGCGTCGGCGGCACCACCAGGTGATAAGCAGTGACCTGTCGGCAACGAACCCCGAACAGCCGCTGCAACCGCCCCTCGTATAAGTTATAGGGTCAGGGCTGACATTCCAGCACAGGTAATTCACGAAACAGATTGTTGGAATGTTATACCTGACATCGAGGTCCCTGCTTGCTGGCCGGGGCTGGATTCAGGCTGTAGGCGATGGATTCAAGCGGCTCGACAATAGATGTCAGCGCCGCATCGCCGCCCTTGGTGTGCGCCTGGGTAACTGCGTCGGTGATTTGACCGTTTACGGGGTGGGAATAGCCATGGAAATCTCCCTATATTTTGCATTCCAGATGTCCGCGATTATCGATGTTGCCCAGGAAACCATGGACCCCGAGGTCCTTGGACGAAAGTCACGGGTACTGCCCCCTTTACCTGCGTTGGGTCAGAGTAGAAAAGTTTTCCTATTCTTACTCTGACCCAAAAGATCGGGCGCCCCCTTTCGTTCTTACCGCCAAAGCGGCAGCATCAGGGATGCTTGTTGCCTTCGGCCATGAGCTTATCGAACTCCGTCCGTTCGATTGCCTCGGTTGTCAGGTGCACCTTGATCTGATCACTGACCATTGGCGCATAGGCACCCAGGCCAAATGCCGTCCGGCTCAGCGTCGTCCAAGCATCGAAACCGACCGCCTCGGCACCGTGCCATACCGGGAACGGGTGCTTGCCGATCCGATTCAGGCGGACCTTCAGCGTGACCGGTTGGGTGATACCGTGCGCCGTCAGCCTGCCCTCGACCTGCAAAAGATGGTAGCCAACCGCTTTCACGCTGGTGCTCTTGAAGGTGATATCCGGATAGCGATGGGCATCGAAGAACTGCTTGCCACGCAGCACCTTGTCGAGAGCATCCACATGGGTTTCAAGTCCGGACAGTGGCATGGTCACACTGACGGATGAACGCTCCGGGTGCTCGGGGTCGTAGGTCAGCGTACCCTTGATATCGGACAAGTCGGCACTCGGATTGGAAAACCCGAAATGATTCCAACTGAAGTGGACATCGGTGTGCCCAGGGTCCAGGGCATAAGTAACCGGCGCCGCCATGACGCTGCCGGCGAAGGCCAGCAACAGAAACTGCAGCGTAGCCTGCAGGATTCTTTTCATGAATTAACTCCTTCGTTTTCTTTGGTTATGCCCCAACAAGCTCCGGAACATCTGTCTACCCATAATCCCGCGCCAATAGGACGGTATTTTTCATGGCCGGTTTCCGATCATGCAGTCACGAGTTGACTGTCAGGTTGATTGGTAGCTGCCATTGAGAAGAAGTCTAGCTTGCTTCCATTCGACTATAGAGGGCGTTTATGGCAAAAAGTTTTATCCAATTGCGCCACAATAAGCCGCCCTGAGACCGGACATATTTGGCGCCAGCGTCCGTGCCTGTCCATTTCTTGCTCTGACTCTATAGGTGTCAGGCCTCTCAGAATATCCAGGGAACTAAACGAAAGCGCACGCGCCGGGCATAGTCCCGATAGCCCGGCAACTCATCCTGCAAGGTCCGGTCTTCCAGTACGATTCTAATCGCCGTGATGATGATTGCCACCGCGGCAGGAGCCAGTGCCCATAGCGAACCCAGGGCAAGCACGATACCGAACAGCGGAAGCAGATTACCGGCATACCTCGGGTGGCGTACGAACCGGTACGGGCCGGTGTCACAAACCCTGTGCCCGCGTTCCGTCTGAATGCGCACCACAGTGGAGAAGAAGCGGTTCTCCGCCAATGCCCAATCAGCGAAGGCGTATTCGAGCGCGATCAGGATGAAGCCCACTATGATGAGCCATAGCGGAAATTCAGGTGACCAGTGATAGCGATGGTCCAGCCCTGCCACCATGATCATCGGGAACACGACGCTCACTGCCATCAGCGGGGCAAGCACCTTGTCCCACGCTTTTGCGTCTTTCATCTTTTCGATGTTTTGCCGTTCCGCCATCAATCCGGGATGTCGCTGCTCGGACCAAATGCGCCCCGCGATACCGGCAACCACGATCTGTAGGGAGTAGACCCACGCCTGCCACCAACCGAGGTCCCCGGCGCAGATAAACAAAACCAGCGGGATCAGGAGATACCCCACAGCCAACCTGATCCACTGGCGCGGGGATACTGGCTCTTCACCAATCGTCTGCGCTGACATGTTATTCCTCAAAAGGAACGGATTCGGGTGTGTATCAGATACCTAGTTAACTTAAGAAACTCTACCCTACTATTCGTATTTCTGCAGGCGGCGCGAATTGGCGTGCAGGGCGTCGATGCTGTACAAGGCCAGTGCGCTCCAGATGCACGCGAACATGATACCGTCCGCATGCGTGAAGGGTTCGCCGAACAGAAATACCGCGGTCAGGAATTGCATGGAGGGGGTCAGGTACTGGAGCAGGCCGATGGTGCTGAGACGCAGGCGACGCGCGCCGGTGGCAAACAACAGCAGCGGCACGACCGTGACCACGCCCGCGCCAAGCAGCAGCAAGTCCATGGTCAGCGACGTGTGCAAAAAGGTGAGTTCGTGATGCTCATAGAACCAGGCAAAAAGCGCCGCGGCGACGGGCAGCAATAACAACGTTTCGGTGAGGAGGCCGGTGGCGCTGTCGACCGCCACCTGTTTGCGGATCAGGCCATAGCATCCGAACGCGGTTGCCAGCGTGAGCGCCACCCACGGTACGGTGCCAAAGGCACCAATCATGATGGCCACGCCGAGCGCGGCCAGGGCGACGGCCAGCCATTGCAGGGGACGCAGTCGTTCGCCGAGAAATACCATTCCCATCACCACGTTCAGCAATGGGGTGATGTAGTAGCCCAAGCTGCTGTCCAGGACATGCCCGTGGGTGACTGCCCAGAGGAAGACCACCCAGTTCAGGCCGATACAGAACGCGCTCGCCGCCAGAGCCAGGAGCACCTTGGGGCTTGCGAAGACTGCGCGCAGGCGCGACACACGCCCACTGAACACGGCGTAGGTGGCGAGCAATGCGGCCGCCCAGACAATGCGGTGCGACAGCACCTCCCACACGCTAATCCGCGGGCCGATGAGGTGGAAGTACAGGGGCAGAAACCCCCAGAGACCGAATGCCGTCAGCGCGGCCGCCAGTCCCAGGCCATGTTCGGTCCGTTGCGTCATTAGGATTGCTGTCTCGAAGCGGGAATCGAAGGCGATTATAGGCTATTTCGGTTGTCGACCGGCTTGTGGTGACGCGGTTGCGATCATCGCATTTGGGGCCAGAGTAAAAGTAGGTTCTTCTATTTTTAGTCTGGCCCCAAATATCTTACCTACTGGAAGAGATCTCCAACGCCCACTTTTAAGGACTTGGCGATCTGGTCGAGGGTTTTGATAGTGGTGTTTTGGGCACCGTTCTCTAACCGGGTGAGGGTTGGGCGGCTGATGCCCAGCTTGCGGGCAAACTGTTCTTGAGTAAGGTCTCCCCTACGGGTCCGGAGGTTCTTAGCGAGGGCGTCGGCTAGGCTCATGTTCTTATGTGAACACAGCCCCTTGTGCATATGTGAACAATGCGCTACTATATGTTCACATATGCACAAACACTAAGACCGGCTTTGGATGAATTAACCAAGACCTACGGAATGCCGGTAGCCCTAACAGAAAAGGAAAGCTGTTATGGACGATTCAAACAGCCAGGATGCACGCCGCATAAACCAACGTATCGGTGAAATTGAAAGCCTGATAGCGCAATGGAAAGATGCCCAGGATCCGGAATCTTTGTGGATGCTTGCCCTCCTTCGCGGCGCAGTAGATACGCATAGAGCCGACCTCGAGAAAAATATAAGAAGCTAGCCACGCATCTACCCTAGACTGAGAACTCGCAGTCAAAAGGCAAGACCTGACCCTCAGCGCACTAAACCATCATGGACTTGGCGGGTGCCGGCCAGGCAATGGCAACAACATCGTGAGCATGCCATGGCCATGGCACGACACCAGTCACCGGCCCAAGCCAAAAAGCTAATCGAGAATGAATTGAAACGCCCTGGCGTCCGTGGACTGAACCAGCAACGGAAGGAGCTATTCGCTGCTATGCAGAAAGCAAGAGCTGATGCCAAGCGACTGGACAGTCTCCTCACAACCTTATATTTACCCGTTGCCCGCCATGTCAAAAACAAAGGTACGCCGCTATCGGCCTACCTAACTGCGGCAACCAAAGCGAAATAACGTGACTAACTGTTGGGGCTGTGCCCAACGGAGTCCCGCAACCACCAGGCAATGCGGTATTCAAGTTTCAGCTAAGGCCGTGTTAACGGGGTAAAGCCCGAAGCCCGGGGAGAATCACCATGCCAGGGGAGTGTCAGAATTTCTGTGTGTGAGGCGGTTTGAGGCGTTCTCTCATTAGGTTCGCCGGGATTCATTTTACTGCACTGCGCGAATAAAGCGATCGTCATACAGGATGGCGAACTGGTTCATTGCCTCCTTCCAGTCTCTGGCCGCACGTCCCCAGTCTGCGGTGATGTTGCGCAGGGCCAGCCAGATCAGCTTAGAGGCCGCATCATCACTCGGGAAGTGGCCTCGCGTCTTGATGATCTTGCGCAGCCGGGCGTTGACGCTCTCAATGGCGTTGGTGGTGTAGATGACGCGGCGGATCGGTGGCGGAAAGGCAAAGAACGGAATTACGCGATCCCATGCCCGCCGCCAGGCGGCTGCCACGGTCGGAAATTTCTCGCCCCACGGTCCTTGTGCGAACGCCTCCAGTTCGGCCAGAGCGGCTTCGGCGCTGGGCGCGGTGTAAATCGGCTTGATTGCCGCCGCCAGCGCCTTGCGATCCTTCCAGCTCGCATAGTCCAGACTGTTGCGGATCAGATGCACGATGCAGGTCTGTAGCGTGGTGGCCGGAAACACCGCAGCCAGGGCTTCGGGCATGCCTTTCAGGCCGTCGGTGACGGCGATCAGGATGTCGGCGACACCTCGCGTCTTGAGGTCGTTGAATACCTTCATCCAGAACTTGGCCCCCTCGGTGTTCTCGATCCACAGTCCTAGGATGTCGCGCGTGCCATCGGGCAGCACGCCCAGCGCCAGATAGATCGCCTTGTTGCGGACCACGGCATCCTCGCGGATCTTGACCCGCAGGGCATCGAAAAACACCACCGGGTACATCGGCTCCAGGGGGCGTGACTGCCAAGCAGTAACCTCGGCCATCACGGCCTCAGTGACCGAACTGATGAATTCTGGCGACACCTCGGTGCCGTACTGTTCGGCCAGAAATCCCTGAATCTCGCGTACCGTCATCCCGCGCGCGTACATGGCTATGATCTTGTCGTCGAAGCCGGTGAAGCGACGTTCGTGCTTGGGAATGAGGAGGGGGTCGAAGCGACCTTGCCGGTCACGCGGAACCCCGATCCGCAGCGGGCCGTCTTCCGTCAGCACAGTCTTGCCGCTGGTGCCATTGCGGTGGTTGTCGGCACCTTCGGGCTTGTCGGCACCGGGCGCGTAACCCAGGTGATGGCTGAGTTCGGCACCCAACGCGCGCTCGATCAGCGCCTTCTTGAAGGCCATGGAGGCGGCATTCACCGCTTCGGCAGTCATCGGGCCATCGACCATCTGGTCAATGAGTTCTTTCGGGACGGTCGGCAGCGCCGTCGGCTTCTTCTTGCTCGTTTTGCTTGGCATACATGCTCCTTTCAGGTTTCATGTTATGCCTCAAACACAAAATTTATGACAGGCTCCATGCCAGCTACGCAAGCGACATGTCCTGTCGCGGAGGCCCTATATAGTCGCAGTTCTGATAGCTCATATTAGCCATCGAATATACCGGACATGGGAACCGACACTATGGCACAAGCAAAGCGACATACAGTGAGTCCGGCCAAAGGAACCGATACAACAGATGAGAACGAACCAGAAATCCATGCTGGCATCTATGCCATGGATGAAGGTGCGGCGCTCTGGTCTCTGAAGCTATTCCAGGAGAATCTATACAATACGTGGTTTGTCGATCGTTCAAACAGCACGATAACCCCTGGGCGATCGCTGCTTAGCCTGCCAGACAAAACTAGGAAATCGATCCTGAATGAACTGGCGATTTCCTTTGTCGTCATAAGCGATCATGAGATCGCGATTAATAGCTTACGACACGCCTATGACACCATGTCCAGCCCACTTTATCTCGCCGTTCTTTTCTTCGATGATTATGCCGCCGTCAACAAAATGCGTCCCTTCTTTGACGGCGTAATTCATTTCCCAAGCGGGGTAAACGTACAGGGCGACGAGGCACGCCTAGCCATAACAGCTCTCATCGAACATACGATATTAAGAGGACTCATCTGCATCGATTATGCCGACATCAGAATGGCATTAGGAAGTAGTCGATATATATCCGCATACAGGGTGGTGCTGCCAAACGCACACGATACTGACCCGATAAAACGTATCATTGCCAGGGATGCCTCCACGCAACATCTTCGAGACGCCGAAGGTGTTGTTTGTCTAGTGGGGACATACATGCCAAGGACAACCATGGAACGTTTTGAAGCACTTGTCGATGCCACACGTCCGTATATACGCGATAAGGCGACCGTAGTATTTGGACTTCAGCCACACAACAGTCATGATCAACCAGACAGCGTTTTCTTTTTTACCTCTTCTTCCCATTTTCATCCAAATTAAGGATGCTCTGATTAAGTAACCAAACATGAGCGAATCGTCGACACAGGCGGCGACTCATCATGCGCCTAATCGCACCAGAGAGGAGAGAGGCCGGTATTTGCTCATTCCTGTGGCCTTCAGGCCGCCTTTGGCGTAGCGCATCGACACTACGCCTGCAAAGTGCGCAAGAGTTGCCTGCGCACCAGATAGAGATTGGCCAATGCGCATGTAACAAACAGCCGGTTGGCATTCTTCTCTAGTCCTCGGTAGCGGACCTTCGAGAAACCGAGGATGCGTTTGATGACGCCGATACTGTGCTCGACCCGCGCCCGCGTCGTGGACTCGATTCGGTTGCGCGCGCTCGGCCTCATCGACCCATACCCCGTAGAGATAGCGCCGGTTGGTCAGGTCGCGCGCCCGCGGTACATTTTCCCTGGTAGCCGCGGTCTGCCCCTGGCACGCCGAGCCGCCCCAGACTCGGGTCTCGTTACCAGCAACAGGTCAGGCAGGCAAACCGAGTTGCGGACATTGGCCGGTGTAGCCGCCACCGAGTGGACGACTGTAAAAAGCCTTGAAGCAACTGGACTCACATTGGCTTCATACATGAACGGCAGATCAACAATTCTATTGGCGTATCAGCATCAGATGGATAAGCCATTAAGATTAACTGTCCTTACCGCTTCATCAAGCTTTTGACAAAGATCGATCCTGGCCCCAACACCTAACCCCCAGAACGGACGCGCACATTAGTTAGTCCATGAACCCCGCCTGCTTTGCAAGTGCGTCAACCTTATCATCATCTGGGGCATCCACTAAGAATACATACGTATATTCGCCCGAATACTCACCGTCACCACCCTGCTGCTTGGTTAACAGAAAGGCCAGGTACTTGTAACCATTATCAGATAGGATGTTCTTGTCGGTAATTTTTGCAACCACGATTGTCCCGCGACTGTTGTCGAAGGGTGCAGACAGTTCATATTGGTCTTTATATAAGCCTTGCCTATCTTGTGCAGCGCGTATTACGAACTCATATGCAGGTCCGTTGTCAGGAGTTGTCCATACCATCCATACACCTGTACCACCAAAGAATATCAGCGTCAGCAATAGCTGGATCACTGACATCTTTTTCCTAACTTCAGGGTTAAGTGAATATGCGATAGTTGCCCATGCCGCCATTGCGATACAACCATACCCTGTTAGACGCAAAACGTCGTTCCCGATATCCATATTCCACCCACTTTTATGTTATTAACGCTGTACAATGCAGCCGACCGATAGCTTCCCCGTATCTCTTATCTACAGTCGGTCAACTGGCGCGACACTCCGGCTACCACCATCTATCCCGTACAAATTCACCTGCTACGCGCTCTGCGCTGTCACTGTCCGTAAGCCCCTTTATGCGTATCTACCAATAGCGGTTGAATGTCAGACGAGCGCTTGATGGGTAATAGCGACCTTTTGCGCTTCCGTTCTTTGAGATTGGGCTTTTCAACACATTAATGACTACTGGATAGGCATTCGGTTGTGCTTTGGTAGATTCCGAAATCGACATCCGGACATAGATATCCACATCGTGGTACGAAGTTAATTCGTCACAGTCGCTCTTGGATACGAAGACAGCTATTGCTATTGGACGGCAGTCAGTAATCTCCCTGCATAGCTCTACGGCTTCCTCCACTGGGAGATTTGGTGACTGACCTATACACAACACCGCCAGTTTCACCTTGCCTGCTGCTTCAAGGTGGCCACGAAGTTCCGGGATACTCGTTCCGCGCTGAATATCCAGATTCGCCGATGCGATTACCCTCACTGCTTCTGTAACGTCGTAATTCTCCGTATCGGACAATTCGCCGATGTGAAGGGATGCGATGGAAACATTGGCGCGACTGGCGATAAGCGCGGTAGCAACATCTGAACGTTCATATTGGCTCGTAAGCAGGAGTGTCGGCTTACCTTTAACGGCTGAGGCTTCGTGGACGATTTGAAGCGCCCAGGCCAACATCGCTTGGGTTGAATTTCCGGCGATGAGCGCTATTTGCCTCGGACGTAGACCGCCTACCGCATCGTCGATAGTGGCATTAGCAAAGGAAAATGCGTCACCAAAGCCAGCGCCAACCTTCGGCTGGCGGCCTTCTATTGCGTCACGCAGAAGTTTCTTGAGACTCCCCATACGTCCCTCGTCACAATTAATAGCTGTAGAGAGACTACTGGGTATATGCGACAAGATGCGTCGCACGAAAGAAACAAAATAATAGCGATGTTAATTAAGTACTTATATCGGAATAGGCCGATTTTGTACGCCTGATTCGGTCGGCAATCTCATCCCTTAGCTCAGCAGGCGCTATCACGATACATTCTGGCCCTTGAGAGAGAATCCACCAGCGTAGCTGCCAAGTGTCGGGAACTGTCGCCGTCAGCATATGGCCGTCACCCGTATCCTTCACCGCCATGTCGTTCGATAACGGTGTTTCGGTGACGAGCATCGCTAGCTCCGGTGATATCTTCGCCTTGAGCACGATAAATTCGCCGCTGTCGAATTGCAGACCGCCCTGGGCAATGTACTCGTCGATATCAAAATCTTCGGGTGGAATGATCGCTTCAGTCGAGGTACTGACACGTTTAAACCTATGCAAGGCGTACAGACGAACGTCAGGATAGGAGAATGTCTTAGCGACCAGATAGCTCACAGGGCCGCGTTGTACCATAGACAGCGGATGCAGGCGTAGCTCCTTCGTCCCGCTATGGGCGCAATAGGTAGCGTCAAACTGGACGCCATACAAGAGGGCGTCCTGGATCTGTTCCAGAACGATAGGGTCAATCTCCGGTGGATGTAGCGGAAGCGAAGGTTGTACGACCCGAACCTTCTCCGGCCAGCTGACCGTTTGGTTGCTCCCAGCAAGCGCATTGAGTCGACTCTTGGCTTCTTGAAAACGAGGCGTGAGGGCCGCAAGCAGGGACACCGGAAGAATTGGTCTCAAATAGCCCTCCAATAGGCGAAGGGAAAGGGATTCTGCGACACTCAGGCCAGGCAGTGTCATACTGTAGTTCGGTTCCCAACACCACCGAAACGGCTTCTGGTTGTCATCACATACCAGAGGGAATAACCTTGATAAATTCAGTAAGTCGCGCTCAACGGTACGCTTCGTAACATCAAATCCACAGTCTGCAAGCGCCCCGGTCAATTCGGAAGCCGTCTTACCCTCGCCTCGTGAGGGAACGAGTTTCAGTAGATCCCACTGCCTAGCCAGCGTTTCATGTGTCTTATCATGGGGCACTTGAGGAACTCCTTATCGTGCAGCGGTAGCGAGCGCCTCCCTAGTACATCCACTCGGCCCTCGCCCTCGCAGGCGGCCAGCTCCGATAACACGGTGGCCGCTACGTCTTAGCAAGCGCGACACACCACCTCATCATTTAGCTTAAGCAATTAATGCGACAGAATATGTCGCAGCAACGATTGTACACCGTCCCGCGTAGCCGAGAAAATGAGTGAGCACTGGGTGGGACAGTCGGTAGTGGATATGCAGTCACTCAGTCTACCTTATAGACACAAAGATCAATCCAGCCCCCATCATCAAACACTATTGCAGGTTTCTCGTCTGTAACAATTCGTTCCCATGGTAAATGAGTCGCCTTTGTATCTTTTAACCATTCGAGCCAATCCGTGGGCTTCTCGGGATCCACATTGCTCTCTTGATAATTAGTCATCAATACCAAAAGCAACCTCGACCACCCAGGACGCAAGGAAATTTTGCGTAATTTATCGATATCGTGGGCGATACTATGCCCGCTAGAGGCTGCCCGGTCTCGGTAGGATTTCTGTGTAGCATTGTGCACCTGCTTTACTTCTGCCAGGACACAGCGCGTCTTGTCAGGTTTAACAATCATTAAGTCAAGACGGTTACCGCCATCCTCAAAATCATCCAGAATATCCGCATAAGGCACTTCCCTAGCACAGAATAGCTGTCCATCACGAAATGTCTGAGCAAGAAGATAGTTCAGGTAAGGCTCACATGAATATTTATCGTATAGATGTTCCTTTATCTCGTCTTTATGTGACTCAAGATGCTTGATCGCTGAACCCAATATATCCCGTTCAAAACCATCTATCGACATGACTTAGTCCTCCTTACGTGACATACCATAGAGTCTATTGAACTAATGACAAGCATCATTTCAGCGCACTCCATGCTTCCCATTTTGGGCATGTTGTTCCTGCATTTTTTTCTTGGCCTCTCCACGGACCCTTCTGATTAAGGCATTTACCTTTGACGCTTGACGACGAAACCGCAACCCTCGTGCCGTAGGTATCTGCCTGCCTACTCCCACCCCAGTAATTGCATACTGAACAGTTATTGAAACTTTTTGCATATGTTTGCGCCATTTCCTTGTCCCTCATTTTTAGAATTGTTTGCCGCAATAGGGGTTATGTCCCGCTCCCGCGGATTGCTCAAAACGACCAGAATCGACCCTTCGTCGGCATAGGAAAGCAGACGCTCAACGGTTCACGCGAGAGGCTCCTGATATCTTATAAATAATTCTATAAGTTTCCGCTGAAACCAAATTGCACCCTAGCAGCGTAAGCAGCATCCCTTTGGTTAATTTGATACTGGATGACATTATTGATTTTATGCAGTGCCACCAAATGTTGTATTTTCGTTTGCTCGTCAGTCGCACGAAATGTTTTTGATACTATGTAATGCTCTTGTGTTACGAACTGAGCAATAACCTGTCCATTTTTATCAAGAACCTTGATTATCAGCGACCCAATCGGGGCATCAAACGCAGGCCACCCTTGTGCCTTTGCGCCAGGAGGCCATCTTTTTGTATCGAAGTCATAATTAAAAGTAAACGTCAGTAACCCGTTATCTTTGTTGATGTATCCCTTCACGTTACCCAAGTTGGCATTCAATACCGCATCTACAAATGGATTTGTATGTACTGTAACGGGAATCTCGTCTCCATATAAAGACGTTGCACGATTGCAACCCGACAGCAACATTAGCATAACCGCCATGATCATGAATATGCGCTTCATTATTACCTCGTGTTCTATTAGTTTTTTGCCCACCGCACGTCACTACATCAAATTACGACCCATTGACTCAGTAACCGCCTCAGCCGCCGCAACACACTTCACCATCATTTAGCTTAGCCAATTAATGCGACAGAATGCGTCGCAGCTGCGGGAGAAGATCATGACACTCGCGCGCCGTCACCGACGTTATGGGGCGGCGATGATCTATCTGAAGCTGCGTCAACAAGGAATGGGGGGCAACAACAAGCGAGTGGAGCGGCTCTACGCAGAAGCCGGTTTGCAGTTGTGTCGGCCCAAGAGCAAGAAAGTGCCTATCGGCGAGCGCCAGCCGCTGGTGCGACCGCAGGCGGCCAATGAGGTCTGGTCGATGGACTTCGTGTTCGACCGCAGCGCCGATCAAGGGCGGTCATGCTTGTGGCGATACCAGTCTACGGATGACCAACCCCGGATATTCGATTTTATTAACCGCCTCACTGAGGCGTTGTAGGCTAAAGCCCTGACCATACCGCCGCCCCATATGCTGTGTGGCGCTGTGGCCCATCAATGCATCGGCCATTTCTTCATCAATGCCGGCCTCTCTGCAGGCAGTACGGAAGGTATGGCGGAATGAATGAAAAACCTTCGATGGGTCGGTAATGTTGAGTTCCTTGCGCAACAGTCCGCTGAAGGCTTTACCAAAGGCCGTGTGGAACTTGCCGTCGGTACCGGCCTGCAGGGCCTGAAACAACCGCACATCGCGCCGCTTGCGAACTTGCTCAACATAGTCGAGGAAACCGGCACCGATAACGGCGGGATGTAGAGGCAGACGGCGGCGGGAAGCCGGGTTCTTCAATATCTTCTTGCCTTGGGTCCGGTTCTTGTCGATGTACTCGTCGTCATTGATATCGAGCAAATGGACACCATCGACGCATTGCACGTCGGTTACCAGCAGTTGCGCCAGTTCTTCAAGGCGGCAGCCTTGATACAGCGCCAACAACGGCAGCCAGACACCGGCCTCCCCTGTCTTGCGACCAAGCGACCTGCCCTTCGTGAAGGGCGCTGATGTGAAGATGGCCTTGAGGTCGTCCATGTCGAAGGGCTTGCGACGGCGACGGTTATCTTTCGGCACCCTGATGTTGGCGGCAGGATTGTATTTCACCTTGCCCGAGTCAAAGGCGACGTTGTAAAGGGCGCAAAGGTAGGCCAACTTCTTTTCGACCGTCTTGCCTGCCAACCCGCGGGCCAGACAACTATCCCTATAGGCAGTAATGTCCTTCCGTTCTATTTCCTCAAGAGTCTTCGCCTTGACCGTTCGTTTGAACTCTTTGAGGACCAAAGTCATATCGCCAACGCTGCGAACTGGCCGGTTGGGATTGAAGGAGATCAATGGGGTCAGACTCGATAGGAGATCAATGGGGTCAGACTCGATTGATTCATCCTTATCCCGGTCTCTCTCGCGGCATGGTGGATCGGCCGCAGCCGGGTCTGCGGATCGATGATGAGAACATCGGTCCGCTGGTCGCCGATCCTGCGTTGCAGACGGGCGGCAAACCGGGCAGCGCTGGCCGGCCGGTTCTCCACGACGTGATCGACTTCGACCAGCAGGTCGATATCGCCGCCTTGCTGATTGTCATCGACACGCGTTCCGAACAGGCTGACGCGGGCATCGGCCCCGAACAGGTCTGCGGCAGTCGCGTGGATGGCGCGAATCTGTGCGTTGGTCAATCGCATGGGGCCAGTTTAACTCCGGATTGGGGGGCATGCTATCGACATATGGCGATGTCTTCTTCGGCTTTGCGGCTCAGGGTGTAGCCCCTACCCCGTTTAGCTGCTGCCCGCCTTCTTCCTGGCCGTTTCACGCAGTTCCTCCATGGTCTGCTTGCCCGGGCCGCTCTCCATGCCCTCGGTTACCAGTGCCTGC
>OFHG01000346.1_pt1 | contig 19376 bp, 12 predicted proteins | sample 1521931 | NCBI WGS metagenome assembly OFHG01 (sample SAMEA2468438, study PRJEB22500) | soil metagenome | biome: Glassland; feature: Farmland; material: Clay | place: Australia | collected 2013-01-31 | depth 0.55 m
TTCTCGGTCTGGAAGTGGTTCTTCCCGGCGGCGACGTTATTCACACTGGCGCCGCTCACTGGGGCCGCCCGGGCTACGATCTAACGGGACTGATCGTGGGCTCGGAAGGCACGCTGGGGATCGTCACGGAAATCACCGTGCGGCTGATGAGAAAGCCGGAGGCGGTCAAGACGCTGCTGGCCGTTTATGACCGCGTCCTGGACGCCACTCGAACAGTGGCCGCCATCACCGCGCGCGGGATCACGCCCGCAGCGCTCGAAATGATGGATGGTTTCACCCTGCGCGCCGTCGAGGACGCCACGCACGCCGGCTACCCTAAGGACTCCGCTGCCGTGCTCTTGATTGAAGTCGAGGGGCTGCTGGAAAACGTGGAAGAAGAGTCCGATCAGATTGAGGCCGTATGCCGTGAAAACCACGCGCGCGACGTCCGCCGCGCCAAGAGCAACGAAGAGCGCGAATTGCTCTGGCGCGGGCGCAAGAACGCTTTCGGGGCGATCGGCCGCATTAGTCCGAGCTATTACGTGCAGGACGGAGTGATCCCGCGCACCCGGCTGCCTGAAATGCTGGAGTTCATCGCGGGCGTCAGCGAAAAATATGACCTCCAAATCGGAAATATATTTCACGCGGGCGATGGGAACCTGCATCCTCTCCTGATGTTCGACGCGCGGGACGAAGGGCAGCATCAGCGCGTCCTGAAAGCGGCACGAGAAATCATGGCCAAGTGCGCGGAAATGGGCGGCTCGATCACCGGCGAGCACGGTGTGGGGATTGAAAAAAACGAGCTCATGCCGCTGATTTTTTCGCCTGACGACCTCGACGCGATGCGGAAGGTCAAAAGCGTTTTCAATCCCGCCGGAGAATTCAACCCCGCCAAGTTGCTCCCAAGCGGCAAAATGTGCGGGGAATTGCGCGTGCAAGTAAGCGCGGGGACATAACGTGATTTCGGCTCTGGATCGTGCCCAGACCGGACTCGGGAATATCGTCGGAGCGGCGCGCGTGGTCTCCGATGAGAAGAACCGCGCCTCCTTGAGCGTGCGCGGGAAAACGCCTCAGTTGGTGGTGTATCCTTCCTCCGCAGAGCAGACTGCCGAGGTCCTTTGCTACTCTTCGCAAATGCGCCTCGCCCTGATTCCGTGCTGCAACGCCACCAAACTTTCGATTGGGAACCCGCCGCGCGATTATGACGTCGCGCTTTGTGTGAAAGAAATGAACCGTGTTTGGCACTACGAGCCGGAAGACTTGACCGTCAGCGCCGAGCCGGGGATGAAATTCGGCGATTCTCAGCACTTCGTCGGGCAACACGGGCTGTGGCTGCCGCTCAATCCGCCGGGCAGTGCGGCGGCAAGCCTGGGAGGAATCGTTGCGACCAATGCTACCGGCTCCTACCGTTGCTTCTATGGAACGCCGCGCGACATGGTGCTGGGGGTGAAGGTTGCTACGACGGAAGGGAAGGTGATCAAAGCCGGCGGGCGCGTGGTCAAGAACGTCGCCGGGTACGACCTCACCAAGTTGATGATCGGCTCATTCGGAACGCTCGGTGTCATTGTCGAGATGAGCTTCAAACTCTTTCCGCGGCCTCCCGAACGATCGACATTCGTCCTCACAGCCGCGACGCTCGAGAAAGCGCGCGAGATTCGCCGTTCTATCCAGTTGTCCCCGATCCGGCCGCTCCGCACGGCTTTACTGGATGCCAGCTTTGCGGAGTTTCTGAAAGATCCGGAACACCCGAAGAAGAGTGGCGGGGGGTGCGAAATCTGGATTGAAGTCGGCGGGTCCGAGCGAGTTGTCGCCCGGTGCTCTTCCGAATTGAAACAGATTGCTTTTCGGGCAAACGAAACGGCCCGGGAACAAGAACGGAATTCTACGACGGCAGGAGTCTGGTCGAGAATAGACGATCCCTATTCCGGCGTGCGAGCGCACACCGATGATTGGCTGTTGAGGGTCGCGATTTCCGTTTCGGCCGTCGAGGAGTACATGATTCAGGCCCTTCGCGACTTTCGACGGTCAGAGCACTCTTGGAAGCTTTGGGCCGAACCTTTGGGCGGCATCGTGCACCTCTGGCTGCACCCCTATCCCCAACCGGCTGGTGTCGAAAGCGTCGTTCGTAATTTGCGCCAATTGGCTGAAGAACTGGACGGTTCACTTGTTGTTGAGATTGCGCCTCCTGCCGGCAAAGCTCATGTGGACACTTGGGGAACGGTTGGCGATGATCTTGAAGTGATGCGGAAGTTGAAGGACACTTTTGACCCGAATCATATCCTGTCGCCGGAGCGCTTTGTGGGCGGACTGTGACGGTGCCGTTGCCGGCGCAACTTGTCCAAGACCGATCAGGAATTATGAGCCAAGTTGAAACTCAACCGATGACCGCTGCTCCTGTGAAGGGCTACGGTCCTGGCGAAGCGCCGACGTGGGATTTCTATTCCAAGTGCATCCATTGCGGCCTCTGTCTGAACGCCTGCCCGACCTATCGCGAGTTGGGCGTGGAGATGGACTCGCCGCGCGGGCGCATCTACCAGATGATTCAAGTGGAGCGCGGCCGCTTGCCGCTGGCCAAGAGCTTTGTCCGACACATTGATCTCTGCCTCGATTGCCGTTCCTGCGAGACCGCATGTCCCTCCGGCGTCGAATACGGGCGGCTGGTGGAGGCAGCGCGCGGGCAGATCGAGAAGTATTACCGGCGTCCGTTTGTTGAGTCCGCGCTGCGCAGGTTCTTCTTTCATTATCTGCTTCCGCATCGACGCCGACTGGAATTTGCCGGCCGCGTTTTGCGTTTCTACCAGCGATCGGGGCTTGAAACGTTGACGCGGGCTTTGCTGACGCCTTTCCCAGGCCGCCTGGCCAATGTGGCGCGACTGGCGCCGCGGATGGAGAAACCGTTTTTCACGGAACGGCTCGGGACCGTGGTCCCCGCCGTGGGCACGCGCCGCTACCGCGTGGCGTTCTTTGCGGGCTGCATCGCCAACCTTTCCTTTGCGCGATTGAATGACGCGACGGTTCGCGTCCTGGCTCAAAACGGCTGCGAGGTCGTCATTCCTCGAGAACAGGGCTGCTGCGGTGCATTGCACGTGCACGCGGGCATTCGCGATCTGGCGCGCGAATTGGCGCGGCGGAATCTTGACGCCTTCCTCGCCGAGCATTTTGACGCCGTCATTACCAACGCGGCGGGATGCGGATCGGTTCTGAAAGAATATCCGTCGCTGTTCGAAAAAGAACGGCCGGAAGAGCTGGAGCGGGCGCGTGCCTTCAGCTCGCGAGTGAAGGATGTCACGGAGTTTTTGGCGGAGATTGAATTCAACCGCGAAATGGGAACGGTCAGGGCTCGAGCGACCTATCAAGATCCGTGCCACCTCGGTCACGCCCAGCGCGTCCGGTCGGCACCGCGGAAATTATTGCGCGCTGTGCCGGGTCTGGATTTTGTAGAATTGAAAGAGTCAGAGATTTGCTGCGGCAGCGCGGGCGTTTATAATGTGGCGCATAACGAGATGGCGGAGCGGCTGCTGGCGGGGAAGATGCGCCGCGTGGACGAGACGGGCGCCGATCTGATTTTGACCGCCAATCCCGGCTGTGTGCTGCAACTCCGCGCCGGCGTCGCAAGTTCGAAGCGCCGTGGTCGGCGCGTGATGCACGTGGTCGAATTGTTGGACGAAGCCTACTCGCTTCGCTCAGGACAATCAGCGCAGCAACGGGCATCAGTTTAGAATCGCAATGGGTCCGGGCGCCGGACCATCGGCGGACATTGGCCGTGAATCTCGTGATGAGGGGTCGGGGGTGAACGGATATGGGCGACGGTGGAGCAACACAAAAGGAAAGCCTCGAAGCACTTCTCGAGGAAGCGCGGTTGTTTCGCCCCACGGCGGAGTTCAGCGAGAATGCGAATGCGGGCGATGCCGGGATCTTCGCGCGTGCCGCGAACGATCTGGAAGGCTTCTGGGCCGAGGCAGCCAAGCGCCTGGATTGGATCGAGCCGTGGAAGAAGGTCTTGGAATGGGACGTGCCGTGGGCCAAGTGGTTCGTGGGCGGCAGGCTCAACGTCGCGGCCAACTGCGTGGACCGTCACGCCGATTCCGCCCGTCGCAACAAGGCGGCCATCATCTGGGAAGGCGAGCCGGGCGATACGCGCGTTCTCACCTTCGGAATGCTTCAGCGCGAAGTGAATCGCTTCGCCAACGGCTTGAAGTCGCTGGGCGTCAAGAAGGGCGACCGCGTGGCGATCTACATGGGCATGGTTCCCGAACTGGCCATCGCCATGCTCGCCTGCGCCAAGATCGGCGCCCCGCACAGCGTGGTGTTCGGCGGCTTTTCAGCCGAATCGCTGCGCGAGCGGATCAACGACGCCCAAGCCAAGGTTTTGATCACCGCCGATGGCGCGTGGCGCCGCGGCAACGTCGTCCCCTTGAAGGCGAATGCGGATGCCGCGCTCGAGGGCACGCCCAGCATTGAGAAAGTTGTGGTCGTCGAGCGTGTCGGCAAGCAAGCTAACGCAACAATGAAGGCGGGGCGCGACGTCGGGTGGGACGAACTCGTCCAAGACGCCTCGGACCAATGCGCCGCCGAGCCCATGGATGCGGAGGACATGCTTTACATCCTCTATACCAGCGGCACGACCGGCAAACCCAAGGGCGTTGTCCACACCACGGCCGGGTATCTGGTGGGCGTCTCGACGACGCATCATTACATCTTCGACGTGAAAGAAAGCGACGTCTATTGGTGCACGGCCGACATTGGCTGGGTCACCGGGCATTCCTATATCGTCTATGGGCCGCTCGCGAATGGCTGCACTAGCCTGATGTACGAGGGCTCGCCGGATTATCCCGACCGCGGACGTTTCTGGTCCATCGTTTCTAAATACGGCGTTAACATTTTCTATACAGCCCCGACCGCCATTCGCACCTTCATGCGCTGGGGGCGGGAGTGGCCGGCGAAATACGACCTTTCATCACTGCGCCTGCTCGGCACCGTGGGCGAGCCCATCAATCCCGAGGCCTGGATTTGGTATCACGAAAATATCGGCCACGAGCGCTGCCCGATTGTGGACACCTGGTGGCAGACGGAGACGGGAATGGTTCTTATCACACCGCTGCCAGGTCTGGTCCCCACCAAGCCCGGATCGGCGACGCGGCCCTTCCCGGGCGTCGAGGCCGACGTCGTAGACGAGAAGGGAAGGACTGTCCCCCCGGGCGCGGGCGGTTACCTGGTGTTGACCAAGCCATGGCCGGCGATGTTCCGGACGATTTACGGCGACCCGGAACGCTACGTCCGGCAATACTGGTCGCGGCATGAAGGAAAGTATTTCACCGGCGACGGCGCCAAGCGCGACGAGGACGGCTACTTCTGGCTGCTTGGCCGTGTGGACGACGTGATGAACGTGGCGGGACATCGCATCTCGACTTACGAAGTGGAGAGCGCGTTGGTGGACCATGACTCCGTGGCGGAAGCGGCGGTGATTGGCAAGACCGACGCCGTCAAAGGCCAGTCGATTGCCGGCTTTGTGACGCTCAAAGAAGGAACCCTGCCGTGCGACGCTCTGAAGAAGGAATTACGCGAGCACGTGGCTGCAAAGATCGGCTCGATCGCTCGTCCCGATGAAATCTTCTTCACCTCCGAGCTGCCCAAGACGCGAAGCGCGAAAATCATGCGTCGGCTTTTGCGCGATATAGCTGAAGGCCGCGTGCTCGGCGATACTACAACACTTGCTGACCCGGCGGTGGTGGGGAAACTCAAGCAGCAATATGAGGAAGAGGGATAAGCTCAGGAGTTGATCATCCTGCCTATTGGGGACCGAATACTGCCTTGCCATTAGCTTGATGCGCCCCATCCCGTTGCGCGTAGAGCGCAATCTGATCCATTTCAAAAGTGAAGCCACCCGCGGCGCCCTCGACTGCGAGCTGCAATTGCACCCTGCCCGAAGCGTAGGCGCCCCCCGCGGAGCCTGCCGGGGGAAGAAGAATCCTGACCGGCTGCCAATCGGCAGAAGGAACAAAAGTGATTTCTGGCATTATTCGAGATTCCGCGTTTTCGGACGCGACCCGAAGGCGGTAGGCGTGCCTGTCTCCGCGCACCCAGAATTCGATTCCATCCGGCCGGTCAGCTCCCTTAGGCAGGCGCAAATCGGAGGTGGCCACAGTTTTCGCCACTGCCAGTGCGATCATTTGCTGCAGCCGGCCCTCGATCCGCAGGGCATGCGGGGTGCCCTCAGCGCCCGGTGCGGTCAGCGTGAGTTCGGCTCCGGGCGGCGTTTGTGGCGCGGTTTCGGGCGTCGCACGCCAAGTCGCGGCAAGATCTTTGCTGCTCTTGAAATGGTCAAAATCTTCGAGGGGCCAGTATCTTGTTTCCGAAGCAGAATTCCCCCTCGACTTGGAAGAGCCCGGACCCAGGAGCGAATAGGTTGACGCCCAAGCCTTGGTGGGATTGGCGTAAATCGTCATCCAGAGGCCGATGAACACGAAGGGCAGGACAAACAGCAGCGCCCAGGCCTTAGCGCGGTTGGGAATCTTCTCTTCCTTTTCCCAGCGAAAGAGTTTCCAGGCGAAGAGCAGGCCGAAAACTCCCGAGAGGACGAGAGCGAACATTTCAGGCAAGTGTCTCAGTAACGGTTCAGCCTGGATCATGACCGCCTGGAACGACGTCACCAGGTAGGTCGCCGGCAGAAAAATGGCCACCCGTTGAATCCAATGCGGTAGAAGAGGAAGAGGAATCGTGGCGCCGGAAAGGAAGAGCAGCGTGACCCAGACGAGGTTGTTGTAGATCTGCGCTTCCTGCATGGTGTTGGCGACGCTGGCGATGGTCAGCCCGAAGCCCGCAAAACCAAATGTTCCGATGGTGACGAGAACAAAAAGGGTCCACCAGCCAAATGCCAGCGGCATGTGGAAGACAACCTTGGCGCAGACGACCAGGAGCGCGATGGTGGGAAGCTCCAGCAGATAATTGGCCAGCAGATTGGCCGCAACTAGGCTGGCCGCGCTGATAGGCGCCAGGCGATAACGGCGAAGGATGCCTCGCTCGCGCTGCACGACGGACTGTAGGCCCAATCCCCAGAAGGCGCTGCCCATGATATTCAGTGTCACGACAGGGCCGAAGAAGTACATGATGGTCTTGGGATCGCCGTGGGCAAAGATGCCTTCGAAGACAAAAAGCCACACGAGTGGAAAAACAAAGGTGAAAAACAGAACCGTCTTGGTTCTCATCACCAGCCGGATGTTGAGGAGCGCGATGCGGATGGCGGTCATGCGTCGCTGAGCCTCCTGCCGGTCATTTCCACAAAAACGTCCTCCAAACTCGGCGGCGAGATGTGCAGGTCGAGCAGAGTGTTTTCCCGGGAATCAAGGAAACGAATCAGCGCCACGATGGCGCGGGCGGGCGGTTGGGCGTGAAGGAAATACGACCCGTCGGTTTCACGGCAGTCAAGAACTCCGTCCAACTGCCTGAGTTCCGCAGCCGAAACGGGCTGAGACAGGCGGACTCCGAGCCGCGTGCCGTGGCCGGAGCGCTCCACTAGTCCGCGCGGCGTTCCGAGCGCGACGATCCGCCCATGGTCTATGATCGCCACGCGGTCGCAGAGGCGCTCGGCTTCTTCGATGTAGTGGGTGGTGAGGAGGACCGTGCGCTTTTCGCTGCGGAATTGTTCGATGAGGGCATAGATATCGCGGCGCACGGAGGCATCGAGCCCCACCGTGGGCTCATCCAGCAGCACGAGCTCCGGATCGTTGACGAGGGCGAGCGCGAGGGACAGCCGTTGCTTTTGCCCGCCGGATAGGTGTTCGAAGAATGTGCGTCTCTTCTCAGCTAACCCGAACCGGTCGAGGAGTATGGCTGTCGTCGCGGTGCGGGTGTAAAAACTCTGAAACAGGTTGAGGGCCTCCTCGACTCGCATCTTGTCAGGCAGCACAGTGTCCTGCAGTTGCGCGCCAATTCTCTGTTTCAGTTGGGCGCTTTCGCGGGCCGGATCCAGGCCGCACACGCTGACCCGGCCGGCATCCGGCTGCCGCAGCCCTTCCAGAATTTCTATGGTCGTTGTCTTGCCGGCTCCGTTGGGGCCAAGGAGGCCGAAGACTTCGCCCTTCTGGATCTCGAACGTGACGCCGCGCAGGGCATGGACGTCACCGTAACGCTTCTCCAACGATTCGACCCGAACCAAACCGGAGGTTTCAACACTCGTCGCCATTTGTTAGTTCGCTGACCTTACCTTAGATTAGATACGGAAAAGAGGACCGAACAATTTCAAGAAATTGCGGGGACCACGGTCAATTGTGCAAGACAGACAGCGCAGAGGGTAGAATTCAATGCCATCCTTGGCAGATTTCCCGGAGAAGGCGACGGCATTTTACCTCCATTCTGTGGGGCGTGGCCGCACCCGAGTTTCGTTATGCTGGGCCTGGCTGTTTCTCCGGGCCTCATTCCGAGGAGCGATCCTGGCGTGGTCCGCCTGGACCTGATGCGGTCCGCCCGCAACACTTTTTGAACTTCTTCCCGCTGCCGCAGAGGCAGGGATCGTTGCGGCCTGGGGATTTTCGCGCAGGACTCTTGCTGTCCCGTAACCGAACCCATTCCATCACGTTGGCAGGAGGGCGCTCGTGGCGAAGCTCTTCCGCCATGAAGCGCATGTAGGGATCAATGTGCTTGAAGAAATGCTTGTATCCTGCACACAGATAGTTTAGCCCTGGCTTGCCGTCGGGCGTGCGAATGAAGCGGTGCTTGGGACACTCGCCGTTGCAAGCGAACCGCACGTCGCACTCCCGGCAATAGCGCGGCAGCGCCGAGAGCTTGGCCTCACCGAACTCGCGCTGCTGCGCTGATCCGGCCAGCGCCGCCAGCGGCTGTTCCAGCACGTTGCCCAGGCGGTTTTCGGGATAGACGTAGTGGTCGCAGGAATACAAGTCGCCGTTGTGCTCCAGAGCCATGGCCGCGCCGCAGGTCTCGCGAAACACGCACAAGCTCTGGCCCATGCCCAGCCAGCTCTCCAGCGCCACGTCAAAAATCTGCACGAAGGTGCGGCCCACATCTTTCCGCACCCACTCGTCAAAGATGGCGCTGAGGAATTTTCCGAATTCGAGCGGCTCGACCGACCAATCCGAGACTTTCGCCTGCTCCTGATAGGACGGCCCGATCAGCACCAGCCCCTGAGAGTCAGGGCGGGCGGCCATCCGCTCCACGATGGGTATGAATTGCAGAAATTGGCTTCCTGCCTCTTTCAGGAAGCGGTAAACCTCGAGCGGGCGGCGGGAGTTCTTCCAGTGCACGACGGTCAGCGTGTTGAACTCCACGCCGTGTTTCTTCAGATAGCCCAGGCCGCGCATGACGCGACTGAAGGTAGGTTGTCCCCCTTTGTCGACGCGGTAGCAGTCGTGCAATTCGCGTGGCCCGTCGATAGACAATCCCACCAGAAAGTGGTTCGTGGCTAGAAACTCGCCCCACTCGTCGTCGAGAAGGATTCCATTGGTCTGAAAGGCGTTCTCAATCTGCTTGCCGCCCGCGTATCGCTTCTCAAGCTCAACCACCCTGCGAAAGAAGTCCACTCCCAGCACCGTGGGCTCGCCGCCCTGCCAAGCGAAGTTCACCACGGGAATGCTCTGCGCCTCGATGTATTGGCGCACGTAGGATTCCAGAACGTCATCCGGCATCGCCCAGGAAGACTGGCCGGGATAGAGGTTTTCCTTTTCGAGGTAGAAACAATACTTGCAGTCCAGGTTGCAGATGGGGCCGACCGGCTTGCTCATGATATGGAAGGCCGGCAAAGGCGTAGCGCCTCGGGACTCGGCTAGGTTCTGTTGCTCCAGCTCAGTCACATCAATTCTCCCGTAGCAAGCGGAACTCCCCGGCTTGAAGCCCTATCAAGATCGCCGGGGCGGTCCCCTCTCATCGGATATTCTTGATTTCGGCTTCTGCCCCTAAGGCATGACGATACGACCACCGCCTTTTGGAGTCAAGTTCAGCTGTGGTGCGACCCACCAACTGGTGGGTCTGCGAGCCGCGAAGCGTGAGCGCTTCAGGATCCAAGGATGGGAAGGCGGAGTTATTTCGGTGAGTGTACTCGGCCGTGCGGGGCACGTTGGAGCCGTTCACTGGCAACAGCACTTTGGCCCAGAATCTCTACCCTTCGATCCCATTCCAAGACTTTTGAGTCTAGCTCTTTCCCTGATGGTCAGAACGCTGAGACGCACTTCGGCGCGCCCAGGACGTTGTTGACTTCAGCCTTGTCCACGTCCATCACAAACGGGATACCGCTGATCTCCGATGCCTCATGGGTCAGAGCCGCGAGGTCATCGCGGCTGATGTATTCAACGTCGAACTTACGGCTTCCTGCCATAAGCTGGCGCAGACCCTGGGCCAGCCGTTCGTAGTAGGTATACAGGCCGAGGGCGCCCGGCGGGAGCGTTTCAAAAGCCTCCGCCCCCAGGTGCTGGCGCAACTCCCGCGCGGTCACGAAGATCTCGTCTCGTGACCGGCCAAATCGTTCCACGTAAACAGGCAATTGTCCTTCTTCGATAGCCCGGCCGATGGTCTTGCCGACCATGGCGGCTGCGAGGGGGGAACGCGCCATGCCAACCAATTTCACGAACGGGGCGCCGAGAGACAACCCTTTGAAAATCTGGTCTTCAAAGGTGAATCCACCCGCCACCGCCAGCGCCGGCAGGTATTGGCCTTGCTCGGCCAGTCGCTTCGCGTAACCGTAAAGGAGCGAATGGAGTTCGACCGGCGGCACGCCCCACTCGTTCATCATTCGCCAGGGACTCATGCCCGTGCCGCCCCCCGCCCCGTCCACAGTGAGAAGGTCCAGCCGGTATTTGGATGCAAAGGCAATGGCGCGCGCCAGGTCGGCAGGACGGTAGGCGCCGGTCTTGAGGAAAATGTACCTGGCCCCGGCCGCGCGCAACTCCTCAACTCTTCGCGCAAACGATTCTTCGGTGACCATGCCGACCCGCGAGTGGCGCTCGAATTCCTTAAACGCTCCGTGCTCAAAGGCGCGGATGACCGCGGGGTCGGTGGGATCGGGAAGAACGATGTAGCCGCGCTCGTGCAGCATCTGGGCCTTGGCGAGCGAGCTGATCTTCACTTCCCCGCCGATGCTCTTCGCTCCCTGGCCCCACTTCAATTCCACGCATTCGGCCCCCAGCTTTTCGATGGCGTATTCCTGCACGCCCAGGCGGGTGTCTTCGATGTTCGCCTGGACGATAATGGCTCCGTATCCGTCGCGCTGGTAGCTCTTGTAGAGATTTACGCGCCGCTTCAGGTCTGCTGTGTCCGCCACGCGACCGTTCTTGATGATGGCTTCGGGGTCCATGCCCGCGACGTTCTCCCCCACCGTCAGGCCGGTGCCGGCCAGCGCCGAGCCGATGGCCAGGCCTTCCCAGTTGTTCTTGGCAATGTTGGTCGAGCCGAGCCCGGGAATGATCCAGGGATAACGAAACTTCAGCCCGCGGTCGTGGCCGAAGTGAACTTCCAATTTCACGGCGGGGAAAATCGCGCTGTCGCTGTCGGCCTGAATCCCCTGCGCCCCGGCGGCGGTGCCCATGATGTTGAAGTGCGAATAATCCACCGGATACGCTTTTTCGGCCGCCGTGGTGATGACCCCGAAGGGCTGGGGATAGATGACCTCGTGGCCGCGGTAGGCCGACTTGCCGATTTCGCACATGCCGATGCAGCCGTCCACACAGGTGACGCACATGCCGGAAGCGGGAACGACCGAGCCTTCCGTCCGGTTTTTGGTGAGCGTTGCAGCCGAGGAATTTATTTTTGAGAACGACATGGCAGTGCCTCCCTTGAACGACTCTTTCGTGATCCGCCGAGACTCCCGGACGCTAACCCTTCGCCGGGCGGCCTAACCCTTCCTGATTTCACACGCCACGCACGGCGCCATGGAGCACATCAGGTCATCGAATTCCTGCTTTTGCAGGCACGGCGGGCTCAGGTTAGCGCAACTCCCGCAAATGGCCTTCTCCGGCTGATGATAAGTGCAGCGCAGCTGGCAGACAGGGCACACGTACATGCAGCCGCCGCACAGCCGGCAGGCTGGCGAAGGCGCGTCGAAGGGCGTGCCCACACTCCGCCGCTCGCCACGTCCGCGAAAGCCGATGGCTTTTGCCCTCATTTGCTCTTCGCACATCCGCACGCACAAGCCGCAGAGAATGCAGTCCTCGTACTCCTGCCGGAAGCGCTGCTGGCGCACCTCGTGCGCCGCGGCAAGGTCCTGGATGACCTTCGATTGCGGGCACGACGCCAGCAGCAACTCCAGAATCATCTTGCGCGCCCGAATGACGCGCGACGAGCCGGTGCGGACGATCAGGCCTTCGGTGGCCGGGTAAGTGCACGCGGTAACCAGCTTTGACTTCTCGCCTCGCCCCACCTCGACCACGCAGAGGCGGCAAGCGCCGTAAGGTGTCAGCCCCTCCAGATGACAGAGCGTGGGAATGGGAAACCCGTAAAAGCGAGCCGCTTCCAGCAGCGTGCTGCCTTCCTCCACTGTCACCGGCAGTCCGTTCATGGTCAGCGTAATCATGGATTCCCTTCCATGCCTGCGCTTGCCGGCGGCACGGCGATAATCGCATCGCCCGCGATGGCGTCGAACTTGCAAACCTCAAAACAAGCCCGGCACTTGATGCACTTGGATTGGTCCAGGTTGTGAACCTCCTTGCGCGGGCCGGTGATCGCGCCGGTGGGACAAACCCGGACGCACAACGCGCATCCTGTGCACTTTTCCGCGATTACGCGATAGCTGAACAGATCCCGGCAGACCGTGGCCGGGCAGAACTTGCGTTCGATGTGGGTGACGTATTCGTCCCGGAAATAACGCAGCGTGGAGAGGATGGGATTGGCCGCCGTCTGTCCCAGCCCGCACATCGAGGTGTCTTTCACGACCTGCGCCAGCTCTTCCAGGAGGTCCAGTTGCTCGATCGTCCCTCTCCCGGCGGTGATATCGTCCAAGATCTCCCACATGCGTTGCGTGCCCTTGCGGCAGGGGAAGCACTTGCCGCAGGACTCATCCTTCAGGAATTTCATGAAGTACTTGGCGATGTCCACCATGCAGGTGTTCTCGTCCATGACGATCATGCCGCCCGACCCCATGATGGAACCTGCCGCGGTGAGGCTTTCGTAATCAATGGGCAGGTCGAACATCGCCGCGGGCAGACAACCGCCGCTCGGCCCGCCCGTCTGCACGGCTTTGATTTCCGCCCGCCCCGCGGGTCCTCCGCCCACGCCGTGGACAATCTCCCCGATGGTGGCGCCCATGGGCACTTCCACCAGGCCGGTGTTCTTGACCTTTCCCACTAAGCTGAAGATTTTCGTTCCAGTGTTGTGAGGCGAGCCAATTCGGGCGAACTCCGCCGCTCCCTGGCTGATAATCACCGGGATGTTCGCCCAGGTTTCAACGTTGTTAATGGCGGTGGGCTTGCCGTAGATGCCTTGCTCAACGGGATAAGGCGGACGCTGGCGGGGTTCTCCCCTCTCGCCTTCCACGGACCTGATGAGCGCCGTCTCCTCGCCGCACACAAAGGCTCCCGCGCCTTTCACGATCTGGATGTCGAATGAGAAACCTGTACCCAGAACGTTCTCGCCCAGCAGCCCCAGCGCGCGCGCCTGCTGCAGCGCAATAACCAGGTGCTTGATGGCGAGAGGATACTCGGTGCGTACATAAATGATTCCCTCGGTCGCGCCCGTGCCGTAGGCCCCGATCAGCATGCCTTCGATAACGCTCTGGGGGTTTCCTTCCAGAACGCTGCGGTCCATGTAGGCGCCCGGGTCGCCTTCGTCGGCGTTGCACACCAAATATTTGCCGCGGCCGTCGCGCGCCTTCGCCAGCAACTCCCATTTGAGCCCCGTGGGAAATCCCGCCCCGCCGCGGCCGCGCAGGCCCGACGCCTTGGTTTCCTCCACCACCCAGCGCGGATTGCCTTTTTCGAGAACCTTGGTCAGAGCGGCAAAGCCGCCATTCTCGATGTAGTCATAAATGCGAATGGGGTCCACTTTTTCGTTGCGGGCCAGAATCGTGCGCCGCTGGTTTAGGAAGAACGGAATGTCGCTCTGCTTCTGGACACGCTTGTGCGTTTTGGGATCGCGCCAAAGAAGCGTTTCGACAACCCGCCCCTCGCTCACCGCCTCGACAACCTGGATCATCTGCTTGATCCCCAGCCGCGGGTAGAAGGTGCCTTCGGGCTCGATGAGCACGCTAGGCTCCGCTTGGCAGAAGCCGTGGCAGCCCGTAACCCGCAACCGAACCCTGTCCGCTAGCCCCCGCGCCAGAATCTCGCGTTTCGTGATCCTGATCAGGTCATTGGCCCCGCTCGCTTGCCCGCACGTACCGGCCGGGATGACCACCACAGGAATCCGCGGATCGCGGTCGGTGACGATCCGCTCCTGAAGCGCCTTGAACTGCTCGCTGGATTCGAGTCTTTCCATGGCCCGTCCACCGAACGCTATGCAACTGACCGCTGGGCCCCCAACTTCACTGCATGCCACCGCTCAAATCGAGAAGGTGGCCCCGGCAGCCTTTCCGAGGACAAATCTGGACAACTCCTCCTCCCCGAACGATCATGGGGACCATCGGCGCGCTGCATTCCAAGCAACCGGAACCGCCGGCCAAGTGCGCGTGACAGTGCGGGCAGAAAAAGTCCACCAGGACGTCCGGCGGAATCTCCTGCTCCGATTCCACGTTGTAACTCCCGTAAAGACACGACAAATGGAGACGGAAATGTTCCCCCGCGAAAACCACCGTCACGCTGATGGAAGGCTGGCCATCCACCAGGTTGGCCGCATCCATCAGACTGTGGTTGCAGCGCGGACAACTGACCTCGACCGGAAAGATCCGCTGGTCGGTCGTCACTTCCACGCTGTCCAAGCCGTTCCGGGCCTTCTCCAGAATCGGCTTAACGCCGACCGGGCTTACGTTCGAGAAGTAGTGCCCGTCCACCACCACGATTGGGCCCAAGGCGCAGGCACCCAGACAGTTCACCGTCTCCAAGGTGAAATCGCGGTCTTCGGTGGTCTCACCCGGGGCTATGCCCAGAGTTCGTCCGAATTCTTCCGCGATTACTGCTCCGCCCCGCACGTGGCACGCGGTGCCCAGACAAACCGAACAGACATGCTTTCCTCGCGGCTTCAGGCTGAACGAGCGAAAGAACGTCGCCACCCCGCAAACATCCGTAAGGGAGCGGCCAATCCCTTCAGCCACCGCCCCCAGCGCATCCGGCGGGAGGTAACCGTACCGGGCCTGGATCTCTTGAAGGATGCCAATCAGTCCTCCGGGCTTGCCGGCGTGCTCTTCGACGATGCGCGAAACGTCTTCCGTACTCATTCTTGACTCCGCAGCCTAGGCGGTGCGCGTCCCTCTGAATTATCGGTACTCCTCGCAGCGCCAGACGCCACCGTCGGGTTTGGGATAAATGCAGACGTCCCGGTCCGCACAACTGGCGCACAGCCCCTGGAACTTCGTCTCGGTTTCTGGCGGCGACGATTTCTTCCACAGCTTCTCGAGTTCTGCCTGGCTCGCGCTGGCCTGTGGTCGTTGGATCGGCGGGGCGAACTCGAATTGGCCACATTCAAGGACAATCTGTTCGCTACTCCTCGGGTAAATGCAACCTTGCTCGTGTTTGCAGGCCGAGCACAGGCCGCGGCTTGTCGTTACAGTCTCAGTCGCTATTGGCATTTCTCCTCACCTCGTGGGCGGTATAAAGCCTCTTTCAAGCACCCACGTGGTAGGAGGGCAACTGGGCGGCCAACGTCCGAGGGAGTTGGTTAACCACCCCGAGCTTGACTTAACTCGCTTGAATTGAGGTGAATGGAGATGAGCGGGCAACTCGAAACGAGGATTATGCCAACGGTCGAAGGCGGGGAGTTTTGTACCGCCGGGGAAAATCTCCCCGGCCACGAACCCTGTTAGGAGATTGACGTTGCCGAGGACTTTAGCTTCTCCCGCAGAGTCTTGCGGTCTATTCCCAGGATTTTCGCTGCCCGGGTCCTGTTTCCGCTCACGCTTGCCAGGACGTTGCGGATGTACTCGGCTTCGACTTCCGCCAACGTGCGGTCGTACGGGGCGTTCCGCAATCCCGAAAAGCGCATCAGCGAAGGCAGGTCGGGAACCTCGACCGGGCCTGCCTCATTCATCACCACCAGCCGTTGCACAACATTTTCAAGTTCGCGAACATTGCCCGGCCAATGGTAGTTGCGAAGGACCTGTAACGCCTGGGGAGAGAAATCGGGAACCTCCCTTCCCATCTCTCTGGCGAATTTCTCCGCGAAGTGACGAGTGAGAATCAGTACATCATTGCCTCGGTCGCGCAGGGGCGGCACGTCAATGGTCAGCACATTCAGGCGAAAGTATAAGTCCTCTCGAAAAGTGCCCTTCTTCACCAAACTCAGCAAGTCCTTGTTCGTGGCAGCCAAAATCCTGATATCTACGTGCCGACCCCGCGTAGACCCGATCATGCACACTTCCTTCTCCTGCAGCACGCGCAGGAGTTTGACTTGCGTGGAAAGCGGGGTCGAACTGATCTCGTCCAGAAAAATGGTGCCGCCCTCGGCCGTTTGCAGGAATCCCGCACGGGTCTCGGAAGCACCGGTGAAGGAGCCCTTCAAATGCCCGAAAAGTTCGCTCTCCAGGAGTCCTTCAGGAATAGCGGCGCAGCTTACAGGCACGAACGGGGCCGAAGCGCGCGGGCTGCTATAGTGAATCGCTCTGGCCACCAACTCCTTGCCGGTGCCACTTTCTCCGGTGATCAGCACGGTGGCCGGCGTGGGCGCAACCTTGGCCAGTGCGCCGAAAACCTCCTGCATTGCCGGCGACTCACCCACCAGTCCGAAAGGTGATGCCAATGCCGGCTTCGCTGGCGCCTCGGCGGCGCGGCGGCTCCGCAACTTATCCAGCGAGCGCCCCACGGCCGAAAACAGCTCGACGTCGGTAAAAGGCTTCGCCAGGTACTCCTCGGCGCCGGTCTTAACCGCGTCCACGGCGCCTCCGATGGAAGGATAGCCGGTGATCATCATCACTTCCGTGCTCTTCAAGTTCTCTCGGACGTGCCGCACCAGATCGAGGCCGCTGGCTTTGGGCATCATCAGGTCCGTGATGACCAAATCCACCGTGGTCTGCTCAAGCAGCCTCACGGCGTCCTCCACACCGGGGGCCGTGAAGACCTGGTATCCCTTCGACTGCAGGTTTCGCCGCAAAACCTCGAGTGTATCTGCGGAGTCGTCAACCACCAGGATCCGTTCCTGATTAGGCGTGAGGGTCACTTTACCCATTCTTGCCTGCGTTGCTGGAATTGATCACCGGCATTTGGACTTCGAATCGCGAGCCCCGCCCAACCTCGCTCTGCACCTGAATAACGCCTCCGTGAGAGGTCACGATTCCGTGCACAACCGCCAGCCCCAGACCGGTTCCCTGGTCGGCGTCTTTGGTCGTGAAGAAAGGCATGAAGATCTTGCTCTTAACATCATCGGTCATGCCGGTCCCTGTGTCAGATACTATCAGGGAAACGCAGTCGTGGCCGCGATGAGTTTCGATCGTCAGCCTGCCCCCGCGCGGTAACGCCTGAAGCGCATTTACGACTAGATTCACCAGGACCTGCTGTAGCTCCGACGGATCAGCACTGATCTCCGGAAGGTTGGGTTCCAAGGAGCGGACGAGCTCAATTCCCGCTTTCTCACACCGTGTCTCGAGAAAGTGCAGCCCTTCCTCGACCACTTGATTCAGATTCACGCGAGTTTTCTGCAAAGGCGTCTGCCGGGAAAAAACCAGAAGCTTATGAATGATTTCTCGCGCGTGAAGCGATGTCGTGACGATCTTTTCCAGGTCGCCCGCCGAAGTCGGCGGCATATCTGGCTCCTTCCTGGCTAACTGCGCAAATCCCAGGATGTTGGCCAGCGGCTCGTTCAATTCGTGCGCCACACCCGCCGCGAGTTGCCCAATGGTGGCCAGACGGTCGGCATGTCGGAGCTGGTCCAGCAATCTCGAATTATAGATCTCTGCTTCTCGACGTTCGACCACCAGCGAAATCTCCCTGGCTACCGTGTCAATGAGGCTCTGCTCTTCCTTCAGGAAAACTCCTTCCACAAACCCTGCCTTGTCACGCGTGTAGAACACCTCGACCACACCGCGTCGCGCCCCGCCGACTATGATGTCGGCCGCCTGGCGGTGCGGCCCCTGCCTGAAATTCGGCGTGGGGAAGGCGCGCCCGTCAAGCAAGATTCGTGCCGTTGTGATTTCGGGGTATTGCCATGCGGGAGGGAGAAGCTCCGCAATGCTTTGTAGAATCCCTTCCAACGTCAGGCGCGGGTGCTGCGCCACCTGGGCGATGCCATAGAGGCATGTCAATTCTTTGACCCGTTCCCGCAACGCCCATTGGCCGCGGCGATTGGCAATAGCCAGTCCCAGAGTTTGTGCAAATCCTTCATAGGCCTCAACCTCTTCCCGGGTGAAATAGTCCGGTCGAAGGCTCTTCAGTTGGAGGAGTCCTGCCGTCCTGTCGTCGACGGCGAACCGCATGACCGCAAGGGACCGATGCATTTCTCCCGAAGCGGCTCCTGCGGCATCACCGCCCCCCAAAGATTTGTGCGCGTCACCTGTCCAGAAACTCCTCTGAGAAGCCGAGAAAGACCAAGTGCGCTTCGAGGGGCCGCGAAGGACATCCTGGTACAAGTGATCGAGGCTCGCCCGGCCTTGACGTGCCCCCAATTTCTCTGCCTGTCCGCCGGCGGTACGAGGATTTCCGAGAATCGTGAAGCGAAACGACTCCCTCGGTCGCCTGAAAGCTTCCCAACTGTACTGCAATTCGGGATCTTTCAGCCGCAGTTCGACCGCGTCGCATCCCGAGAACTCCATGAGCACTTTGGAGACTCTGCGCAGGAAATCGACGCGCGGCAGCCCGCGGTTGGCGTAGCGTAAGACTCGGCGCGCCACTCCGGACAAGGTGTTTGGTCGCCCCGTTCCGCGAGCGAAAGCGGTCCTTCCCTTTGAACCCTGACGTTTCAACTTGGCTGCCATCTGTCGGATATTGTCAGCCTCGGGATGAGTCGAGTCAAGTCGCGGCGCCGCACTTTCAGGCTCAGCTACGTTGCGTGCGACCGGGGAACACCAAGCGAGAGGGCTTGGAACATTCTTCCAGGTGAGGGCTTCATAGTAGTTATCGCTGAATGCGAAGTCCAGCCTTCCGTCCTTTTTTAGGATGCGGACATAACCGTAATACTCGCCTTCCCCCACGAAGGGCACTTCGGTGCTCCCGTCCGGATTCGTCTTCGTGAGGATCGCGTCGCTCAGTGTCAACGTGACCGGCTCGGGGCTGTAGCTCTGGACAACGACGCCCACTTCCACCGGACCAGGGCTCACGATGTCCCCGGTGACCATGCACTTTTGCGTGGTCGTCCTGCTTCCGCCACCGCTGCCGTTACCG
>OFHG01000347.1_pt1 | contig 19363 bp, 13 predicted proteins | sample 1521931 | NCBI WGS metagenome assembly OFHG01 (sample SAMEA2468438, study PRJEB22500) | soil metagenome | biome: Glassland; feature: Farmland; material: Clay | place: Australia | collected 2013-01-31 | depth 0.55 m
TCACAGGAGTGTACGGTGCCGTGTATCCAGCGATTGAGACCGTCCTCGAGGAGATCCCTATGAGAATTTGTTATTCCAGCAGGCGCGTTCTTTCGACACTCATGTTGCCGGCCGCCTTTTTGTTCTTCACCGGTTGCGCATCGGCAGCGAATGGAAGCGGCAAGCAACAAAAGACTTCGCCTTGCACACACGGCAACAAGAAGGGCTGCACTCAGCCGCCTACTGTCACCCTGACAGCTCAGCCCGCTTCGATCCTAGCGGGACAAGAGTCCACGCTGACCTGGTCTTCGCAGTACGCCGACACGCTGGACTTGGAGCCGGGAATCGGCTCCGTTGCAGCTCAGGGTTCAATCAGCGTGAGTCCGGCTTCGACTACCTCCTACACCATTACCGCGACCGGGAGCGGCGGGTCGGCAACCGCGTCGGTGGTCGTCACTGTCACCCAGTCCGCGCCTATGGTAACCCTCACGGCCGACCCGGCTTCCATCACAGCCGGGCAATCCTCCACTCTGAGCTGGACATCCCAGAACGCAAGCACTCTGGACCTTGAGCCGGGAATCGGGACGGTAGGAACCCAGGGCTCCACCGGAGTTTCTCCGGAGCAGACAACAACCTACACCTTGACCGCGACCGGCACGGGCGGGACAACTACATCCTCTGCAACCGTCACGGTGAGCCCCGCCAGCGTACTACTTTACCCCGGCGACGATATTCAGGCGGCCGTGACTGCTCATCCATCCGGGACGACCTTCATCTTGAATTCCGGCGTTTATCGAATGCAGAGTGTGGCACCCAAAGACGGGGACGTATTTTCCGGGCAGCCCGGCGCTGTCCTAGACGGAGCAATTCTGGTCACTTCCTGGCAGCAGAGTTCGGGAGTGTGGACAGCGCAGGTTTCGGGCATCACTCAACAATCTTCCTATCGCGGCCAATGCCTGGCAACAAGTCCCGCCTGCGCCTACTCTGAGGATTTGTTCTACGACTCGAAGCCGTTGAAACGTGTCGCCAGTCTTTCGGCGGTGGTTGTGGGAACTTGGTACTTTGATTATGCGTCCGAAAAGATTTATGCCGGCAGCGACCCGAGCGGTCATGTGACAGAAATCGGCGCCCTGCGCCACGCCTTTTACGGAACGGCCGGCAACGTGAAGATTTCTCACCTTGCGATACAAAAATACGCTTCGCTTTCGGGCTTGGGCGCCATCCAGGCCTCTTCAGACACCTACGCGCCCTCGAGCGGATGGGTGGTCGATTCGTGTGACGTCAGCCTTAACCACGGATGGGGAATCCGCGTCAGCAACGGGACCCAGTTGACCAACAACAAAATTCACGACAACGGCCAGATGGGTTTCGGCGGGTCGGGAACCAATATTCTGATCCAGAACAACGAGATCTATAACAACAACTTTGCCGGTTACAACTGGAACTGGGAGGCGGGGGGAGACAAGATTTCTTTCTCGACCAACGTCACGATCCGAGGCAACTATTCCCATGACAATCAGGGGCCGGGACTCTGGACGGACATCAACAACGATTACGTCCTCTATGAATACAACCACACCGCGCGAAACATCATGGCCGGAATAGACCATGAGATCAGCTATCACGCAACGATCAGGAACAATCTGATTGAAGACGACGGCTATTCGCCCCTTGGCACGGGAAGTATCTGGTGGGGAAGCGGAATTCTCATTATCAACTCGTCGAACGTCGAAGTGTACGGAAACACCGTGACCGATTGCATGGACGGGATCGGAGGGATTTTGGCGGACCGCGGCAACGCTCCGGATGGAACCCCGTATCTGCTTCAGAACCTATACGTCCACGACAACATCATCACGCAGCAGATGAACTATGCGGCGGGCGTTGTGAAGGCCTCGGATTTTGACGGTTCCGTATTCACAAGCTGGGGAAACCATTTTCAAAACAACACTTACTATCTTTCGGACCCGAGCCACCCCTATTTCCTCTGGCTCGACGAGAAGTGGACTTTGGACCAATGGGATCTTTATTCAAGCGAGCACTGAGGTGCTCTAACTTAGGGATGACGACTGATTGCGCCGGCCTTGGAGGCCTGTGCCAGAGGCTTGAGCGATATGCTCCCTTTATCCTCAATTCTTGCTGCCAAGCGGACACGATTTAGTGTTGCAGGTTCGAAGTCGTTGTTTCGATATCTGTAACGAGGAGTCCTGGTGCTGCGTTTCCCTTAATCGGCAGGATGGCAGCTGAATCGGGGCGATCGTCCGTGGTGATGACCTTCGAAAAGGAGGGTAGGGGCTCGCCGGCTTGTGCCGGGACCAAAAGGTAGCCTCTCGCGGCCTTCGGGGCGATTTGGGTTACTACCAGCTTGACCGCTTCACCGCCTTCACGAGGATAGAAAACAATCGGCCTCAGGACTCCTTGGTTTTCAGCATAAATCTTGTCATTCCCGGACACGGAGGTGATCCAGGCGTCGAATAGTTGCCGCCGCACGTCGGCTTTCGTCAGCTTCAGCGTAACGCCCGGGGCGACCTCCACCTCCCGATTCTTCTGAACTTCAAAACTTACCTGCGTGGTTTGAAGCATGCTGGTGAGTGAAGCGATCCTGCGATTCTGTTCATCCTGCTGTTCGCGAAGCGCCGCAAGATTTTGAGCGTATTGCTGGCGCGCCGACTCCAGTTCGAAACGCGATTCCGCAAGCTGGTCCTCGATCTTCGCTAGGCGCGTCTGGTCGGAGTGCCGGTCATTCACCAATCGCGTCAGCTCGTTTTGGAAAATTGCAGATCTCTGGTTGATCTGCTTGTTCAGCGATTCTTGCATCTGAGCCGCCAGCGCATGGGTTTGCCGGCTGGTTCGGCCGAGTGCAGCCTTCCATGATGAGTCGATCGTCTGCATTTGCGCGGAAAGGGCTTGCTGATTTGACCGCCAGGTTTTGAGTTGTTTTTCAAAGCCCACGATGTGTTGGTTGATCGCCGGAAGCGTCTTTGTGATCGCGGGAATCTGAGCCAACCGAATGTCCTCATACTGAAGGACCCTGTAACCATAGAGCGCGATGGCGGCGAGGGCGACGGTCAAGACCGCTAACCATGTCCAGACCCCCGCGGAGGCCCTTTTGTAGTAGGCGGCGATTTCCACAACCTCGGCCTTATCACTCTCCCATTCGTCTTCGGCAATGAGGCTGCGACGATCATCAAGGATAAAATCGGGAACATACCCTTCGCCGGTCTCTATCATAGCGGGACCTCCATGGTCATCGTCCAAAGCAGAGGACAAACCTTTGATTTAGGGGCAGAGCGACCTGATTCCCCGCTTTGGACCTAGCACGTGGTGTTCCAGCCCTACCAAACACGCAACCTGTTGAAGTATCAGCATGTTAGTGAAGCTGGTAGCTGCGGCCTTCGTGGTGGATGCAGTAATAGATACTCAAGCGGAAGGAATAATTTCAAGCCCGCCTTCGCGCGATGAGGGGTGCCGGTGCCGCCTAGCCCTGCATTTGAATCTCGCGCACTACCCCAACGAGCGCACATGGGCTACTCGAGTTGACAATCAACGACCCGCGGGGCATCACCTTTCTCGGCCGACCGGAGCGGGAGAACTGGCGATGGTGGCGGTGCAATTTCGTTCCTACCGAATGACCCGAGCCTGGTCGGTACAAGGGGCGGCTGGGCCAACGCACCACGGTCCGGGTCGGGATGGAGCACGAACGCCCCCGCATTCTCTGGCTTCGACTGTGGGTGCGAAAAGTCCTGAATGCTGATGTTCCATGGCCATGGAAGATGCCCCACGCATCAAGGGGTATTTCGCGCCTCGGATTCACGGGCCCTTGGGAAGTCATCCGATATATCGGCCAGGGGAGTTTCGTTCCACGCAGGAGCCACACCCACCCCCTCCCAAGGAGATGGGTCGGAACCAGACTTGGCATATCTCTACGTAAATATTGGATTAGATTATATATGTATATTCTGGTATATGCATCTGGTTATAAGATGCATGTCGGGCGGATGATCCTCTCGGGAAAATATTCCGCCCCATGGGAAATCTTACAGTGCAGGCTTTGCCTTGCATGACCCAACCAATGTCTTTTCAGTCTCCCGCACTTCGGCCACCGCATTGCTGGGCAAATGCCGTGAAATGAACCAAACTCACAGGAGGTGTCGAATGAAAAGACATGCCCTCTCGGCCGGACTGCTGGCGTTGGCCCTGGCGCTAGGTTTGTGCCCGTTCACCCCCTCGTTGTCCGCGCAAAGCCAGAGCCAGTATCCGGGAGCCCAACGACAACAACACTATCCCGGATCTCAACCACAGGCGAAGCAGGAACAGCAGCAGACCCAGGTCTTTGAGGGCCAGATCGAGCAACTCAAGGGCGGCCAGTACGCTTTGGTCACCAACAAGTCAACGAATGCCGGGCACTATCTTGATGACCAGGCGAAAGCCAAGGAATTTGCCGGCAAGAATGTGAAAGTCACGGGGACCCTAGACGTAGCCACCAACACAATCCACGTCACTGACATCGAACCTGCCTAGCAGATCCCGGATTGCATGGCTTCAATATCCTCTGAACCCAACTTGAGGGGCCACTGCGGTGGCCCACTTTTTCTGGCTCATTTTTCGATCTCACCTGCTAAACGGTTGGTGAAGTCTGACCGTGATTTCTCCAACGACGCGCCAGGTGATAGGTGATGAGGAGTCCATGGTGGTCTCGCAATTCCCCTCTCATTTCCACACCCTCGCTGGAGGCGTGGCATTCGGAGTATTTCGGTGACCACCAGGGCCGGAGATCAGAACGCTGACGGCGTCGCCCTGCAACACTCGGCGACGGATCGCTGAAGACAAATGAAGAGGTGCATTTTGGAGTGACCTGCCTGATTTGGGGTGCCAATCGAATTGAGATAGTCTACATCACTGATCGGCCCCGGTTCTTTGTGCCAAGTCTGGGCGAGTTTTCGGCTCTCTGTGACTGCATGAAGTGGCGGCTAGCCGCGACTTCATGGGCGAATTCGTTTGGCGTCCTCTCCCCGAGAGCCCGGTCAGCCGGACTCTCATTGTATTCCCTTCGCCAAGTCTGCACGATCTGTCGGGTTTCGGTCAAGGTCGTGAACTAGTGGGCGTTCAAGCATTCGGCCCGGAAGGTTCCATTGAACGACTCCACAAATGCATAGTCCGTCGGCTTGCCGGGACGAGAGAAGGCGATCCGCACGCCGCTCTGATAAGCCCATAGATCCATCGCTGGACTCGAAAATTCACTGCCGTTGTCACAATACAGCATTCTGGGAACTCCCCGCTGAATCTTGATGAGGTTCAGAACCGTCACCACGTCTTCACCCTCCAGCCGTTGCTCAGATTCGATCGCCAGGCATCCCCTCGTCTGGATGTCCACTACCGTCAGCGAGCGAAATTTCCTCCCAGCCGCCAACTGAACTGCAACGAAGTCGATCGACCAAACCTGATTTGGGTCCGTAGGATGAAACCGTTCGCGGCGATGTCCCGCCACCCGACGATGACGTTTCCGCCGCTTCTGGAGCGTTAATCCTTCTTCGCGATAGAGGCGTTCCACCAAGTATTTACCGACCTTCCAGCCCTCGCGGTTCAGCAGCACCCGAATCTTCCGGTATCTGATCTGGTCGTTAGCCCAGGCAATCGATCTCAGCTTTGGTGACGGGCGTCGGCTCGATTCTTTGCGTTGAGTAGCCACGTCCGGACAATCCTCTGGGCGTGCTTGGCGGCTTCGTCCACACTGGCGCTCACTTCCGGCGACATTTTGGTGGAAAAGGTCAGTGGGTCGGTGACAGGGATCGCCAGGACGCACACCTCGCCGGGGAAGCCTAGATCGAGTGAACGCATGATCTCTCGAATCTCAGTCAAACCGACAAAGTGTGGACAGGCCGCCTGAAAATCGCCCAGAGAATCCAGGTCGATCTCGCGAATATCGGAGGCGGCAAATTCCTCCGGCAGGTAGCTGTCAATGAGGAGAACCTTCTCTCTGCTGATCAGGTCGTCAAGAAGAGCCAGACCGAAGAGTGGAGTGGAGCGGACTTCAATCCCGTCGGGCAGGGTGCCTTGCAATTTCTCTGCGACGCGAATCCCCACCGCGTCGTCTTTCAGCAACTCGTTCCCAAGGCCCAGAACGAGAATGGCCGCCCGGGGCGCGTTTTCCGCCAGGCTGTCAACAGTGCCCGCCTCTTCGTGAACGTCTCGAATTACAGGCTTAGTCACGGCGAATCTCCCGAACCAGATTACCTGCGGTGTCCCGGATGGAGATCTTGAGAGGCATCGAACCGGGCAACGAATGTGTGCTGCAACCCAGACAAGGGTCGTAGGCGCGGAAGGCCATCTCGACCATGTTGAGCAAGCCATCGTCCGACGCGGTCGAACCGTCGAGCAGCGTCCGCGCGGCTTTGTCCACCGAAAGGGCGATCCGAGCGGCGTTGTTCTGCGTGGCCACGATGAGATTCGCCTGCGTCACGATTCCTGCTTCGTCGGTCTCATAGTGATGGAAGAGCGTACCGCGGGGCGCTTCCACCACGGCCATGCCGACTCTGGGCACGGTTGTGGGAAGCGTCCGCACGTTCGGGTCAATAATCTCAGGATCCTCGGCAAGTTCAAGGAAGCGTTCCGCCGCGTAGATCATTTCCACAACCCGCGCCCAATGAAAAGCCAAGGTATGATGCACGGGCTTCCCGCCCAGAGTAGCAAACAGTTGCTCGCAGGCTTCTTGCGCGCGCGGCGTAGCCATGCCCTCAGCTGCGTTCAGGCGCGCCATCGGCGCCACGCTGTAAACGCCCGAATCAGCGCCGTCTACGAACCCTTTCCAGCCGATCTTCTTCAGGTAAGGGAATTTCATGTAGCTCCACGGTTCCACGTGCTCCGCGATCGAGTCCAGATAGTCCCGCGCCCCAAATTTCCCAAACTCTCTGCCCTGCGGGTCAACAATCCGGATTCGTCCGTCGTAGAAGTTGACACGGTTTTCTTCATCCACCATGCCCATGTAATACGTTCGGTGCGTGTACATTTCGGAAGTGATCGTATCCACGTATTGCTGATTCTGAAGGACGATTTGCTCGAATGTCCTCAAGGTGAAGAGGGCAAATTCCACGGCCTTTTGAGCGACCGATACAAACTTGGGCTGTTCAGGCGGCGCAAGGGGTTTTGCGACTCCGCCCGGCAAACCCAAGACGGGATGGATGGGCTTGCCGCCAAGATAAGCCATCAGCTCACGCAACTCCCTGCGCATCTCGATGACGTGCTTTCCGACATCCACGCCAACTTTGCCCAGCACGCCAAGGATGTTGCGCTCGGCCTTGGGAGCCTTGGGCCCGACGACGAAGTCCGGCCCGCCCAGAAAATAGAAATGCAGCGCGTGATCTTCCAGCATAAAAATGCAGTACATCATCTCGCGCAGCTTCTTGGCGGTGGGCGGCGGTTCGACCTGGTACAGGTCGTCGAGAGCTTTGGTGGCCGCCATGTGGTGCGCAGTTGGACATACGCCGCAAATGCGCGAAGTAATCTGCGGCATCTCTTCCACGGGACGGCCCACTACGAACTTCTCGAACCCGCGTAATTCGGGGACTTGAAAATAGGCGCGTCCAACCTTGCCCGCGTCATCGAGGAAGATCTCGATCCTGCCGTGCCCTTCGAGGCGGGTGATGGGGTCAATGGTGATTCGCTGAGCCATGTTGCACCTCTAGGCAGCCTTGTGTTTGTGTCCAAGTAAGGAAGCCGGCGCGCCGTATCGGTAGAATGTTCCGGCCGGATCAGGCACAGCTGCAAAAATCTGTGCGGCGGCCTTCTCGTCTGTGCAATCGACGATGGAAGCGATGGCCGAAAGTGCTTTGCCGCCGTAATCGCGCACCCGTTCGGCGGGACCAAAGCAACCCGTGCACGGCATTCCGCCCTTGACGCACAATGCCTCGCAACCACTGCGCGTGACCGGGCCAAGACACAGAATGCCCTGGGCGAGCAAACACTTCTCACGATCGATCAACACTTGATGGGGCCGCTTTAGGTCTTTCACCAGGAGTTTCTCCGGCTTGGTTGAGTTCAATTCGCATTCGAAGCAGAGCGCGCGGTCGCCGGCCAGCACGGCCCCTTTTTCCGGCAACTGGCCGGTCAGAACCGCCTCCAGCGCTCGCTGCGTGATCTTCGGGGTGGGCGGGCATCCCGGAACGTAGTAGTCCACGTCCACAACCTGGCCGAGTGCTTTGACGGTTTCGCGGAATTCCGGAAGTTCCAATTCTCCCTCGGGAACCGCAGCACGTTTTTGCGGCCGAATACGCGACCCATCAGCCACAGAGGGAGCCAGATGGTAAACGTAATCGAGGATGGCTTCTTTCTCCGTCAGGTTGGCGAGGCCGGGGATTCCGCCCTGGTAAGCGCACGCGCCGTAGGCCATCACCAACTTCGACTTTTGTCGCAGGAGCTTCGCCATCTCTTCCTGCTCGCTGGTGCGGATGGCGCCGTTGATGAAACTCGCCGCAATTTCGCCGTCTGCCATTCCTTCCACATCGGATCGCTTGAAGTCGAGCGCCACCGGCCAGAAGACGATATCCACGGCGTCCACAACTTTGAGCACCTGCTCGGCCAGGTCCACCACCGACTCTTCACATCCCCCGCAACTCGCGCACCAGTAAAAGGCTACCTTGGGCTTTGCCATGGCTCACTTCCTTTCACAGCCGCTGCCCGGGATCCGAGCAGATTTTCTTTGCCGCTCACGCCGCGACGACTTCTCTCGCGGTTTCTTCGCGATGCAGCGGTCCGAGTTCGCGGATCTGGTCGGAGAATTCGTTCACCACATCGCGCAGGCGCTCCGCTTCCGAGGCCGATATCCATTCCAGACGCAACCGCCCCGGCTCAATGCCAAATTGCCCCAGCATTTTTCGCAGCAGCGTGGTCCGTCGCAGGGCCTTGTAGTTTCCCTCCTGGTAGTGGCAATCGCCGGGATGGCAACCGCCGATCAGTACCCCGTCGGCGCCGTGGCGGAAGGCCCAGAGAATCATCTGGGGATCCACGCGCCCGGAACACATCGTTCGCACGACTCGAACGTTGGGCGCGTACTTCATGCGAGAAGTCCCGGCCAAATCCGCGGCGAGGTAGGTGCACCAGTTGCAGAAGAACCCGACAATGACAGGATTGAATTCATCGCTCATACCAGCACCCCTTCCACCTCCGCGAATAGCTGTTCATCCCGGAAGAGATTCTGCTGCGCCGCTCCGGAGGGGCAGGCGGCCACACAGGTACCACAACCTTTGCAGAGAGCCTCGTTGAGAACTGCGACCTTCTTCTCGGCATCGAAGTGAATCGCCGTGTAGGGACACATGGCGACACAGACGTGGCAGCCGGAGCAAAGTTCCTCTTCAATCCACGCCGTGTTCGGCTCCATCTCGACATAGCCTTTGTCAATCAGCGCCATGGACTGAGCGGCGGCCGCACCGGCCTGGGCCACGGTGTCAGGGATGTCTTTCGGCCCCTGGCAACAGCCCGCGAGGAAAATGCCATCCGTAAAGGTGTCGACTGGGGCGAGTTTCGGATGGCGCTCCAGGAACCAGCCTTCCGCCGAGCAACCCAAATTGAAGAGCCGCCGGACTTCTTCGGCGTCGGCTTGCGCTTCCATCCCGACCGAAAGCACCACCATGTCCACGGGGATGCGTCGCACCACTCCAAGCAATGTATCCTCGACGCGAAGGATCAATTTGCCTTCCTCCGCCGCAGATTGCGCCCACGCACTCACCCCCGGCACTTTGCCGCGGATAAACGAAACTCCTTCTTCCAGCACGCGCTTGTAGAATTCCTCAAAGCCTTTGCCCGGAGTACGCATGTCTATATAGAAGTTGTAAATGTGCGCCCCGGTCTTTTCTCGGAGCAGATGGGCGAGCTTCAGCGAATACATACAGCAGACGCGCGAGCAGTATCGGTTGGTGTTCTCGTCGCGGGAACCAATGCAGTGTAGGATGCCGATGGACTCGGGCTTCCGGCCGTCTCGAAGTACAACCTGGCCCAGTGTCGGTCCTGAGGCGTTGACCAGGCGCTCGACCTCGAGACTCGTATAAACGTTGGGGTACTTGCCGTAGCCGTATTGTGGCAGGCGGCGCGGCTCAAAGGTCTTGAAGCCGGTCGCCATGATGATCGTCCCAACCTCTAATTCGATCTCCTTGACTTGCTGCTTGAAGTCAATGGCGTCGCGATCGCCACAGACCTCTACGCACCCTTTCGGGCACTTGTGCGACTTGAACTCGATGCAAGTGGCGGGATCGATGAGAGGAACGGGCGGGACGGCCTGCGGAAACGGCATGTAAATGGGCTTGCGCTTGCCCAAGCCCAGGTCGAAATCATTCGGGTATTTTCCATCCTTGTACACGCACATCTCGATGCATTCGCCGCAGCCCACGCATTTGGCCTCGTCGATATAACGCGGGTATCTTTTGACTTTGACCTTGAAGTTCCCCACAAAACCGCTCACCTCGCTGACCTCTGAGAGAGTCATCAGTTGGATGTTGGGCTGCTGCTTCACCGAGGTCATCTTGGGCGTCAGGATGCACGCTGCGCAGTCAAGCGTTGGAAAGGTCTTGTCGAACTGCGCCATGTGTCCACCGATGGAGGGTTTTCGCTCGACCAGATAAACCTGCTTGCCGGCGCCGGCCAGGGTGAGAGCCGCATGAATGCCAGCGATGCCGCCACCCACGATCAGAACGCTTGAGTTCATAGGCACGCGGCGCGGTCTTCAGTAGAACCCTCAGCACCAACCAGAACTCGTTGTTCCGCCCCGTCCCCTTCAGCATTTCCATGAATTCTTTGGCCAAAACAGGAATCGGGAAGCGGCGGGGGTAAATTCCTTCGTGGATGGCGATTCGCTTCAGGGCGTACATGACGTCCGTCACTTTGATTCCAGCCGGGCAGAGGACCGTACACTCGTAGCAGGACGCGCACAGCCAAATCGCGAAGCTTTCCACGACTTCCTGCTTGAAACCCTCCCTGAGCATGCCGATTAATTGTCGCGGTGTGCGGTCCATATAGACGGACAGCGGACAGGCACCCCCGCAGGTTCCGCATTGGAGGCAGGAAAGTATCTTCTCGCCACCTGGCGTGGCCATCACCTCCGCCGGGAGATCTCTTTGAAGTTCCCTTTCATACTTCACCTTGCGAATGAAACTGACTCGCCTCATATCATCCTCACAAACCTGCAATCGAACTGAATATCTGCACGTCTGCGCGCTCCGGCGCGGCGACGGCCGTTCGGTGGGAACGCAGGCTGAAAATGCACGTGCGGCCCCTGCAGATCACTGATTGTGCCGGGAATGCGACCAAGAAATTTCACATGCCCTCCGCTAGGAGGACAGACAGAGCGTTGTTCGACGCAACACACCCACTCCGGCGTGCTCACAGCAATCGGTCCGCCAAGGTCTGAACAGGAAATCCCTCAAGTGCTATTTGTCCAGTCCTGGCGCAGCCCGTCTCGTAGGTTCACGGGGTTTGTTGAAGTTCTATACGACCATTGAAAAAGGCGGGCCTGGGCACTGCGAAAATGTTCAAAACATAATCGAGCAAAGCTGAGTTCTTTTGCAGCGCGCGAGGCGGAAATGCACATCGCCGACCGTTAATCGGAATCCCATCGCTGTCCGATCCGGACAACTGTTGCCTGCGTCTTTGCGAGTGAGGCAATTAACTCAGTTGAGAAGGCAATTCACTCGGCAGACGCGTCATCAGATAGAGGACTGACGCGGACAGTTTGTCAAAGGGTATCCCGCTGGACTGGGGGCACACAACGCCCAACGTGAAACGTGCCCCTTCCTTTCAGATGCGTCGGAGGACCTCTCAGAAGCTGCCTTACGAAATGCCCTGAAGGTGCCAGCACGAAATCGAAAACTCGCCCTAGACTTGGTACAAACAACCGGTGCCGCTCAGTAGTCCATCAAATCTCGCTAGCGTTGGTTCATCCACTCGGCGAGGGAAATCACCGGCAGTCGGAGGGGACGTAGAGTCAGACGCATTGGCTGAGACTGCTATTTCAGAAAGAGCCGAGGCGGGGGAATACTCCTCAAAAGCGGTTATGCTAGTGTGCCGCACTTTCGTAAGCATCGAACATTTGGACGCTTCTGGGTAGTAGCGCCGGTCACCGTCAGCACCCAACTAAGGAGCTGCTTGCAACGGAACTACCTCAGTTGCGGTCCTCCCGAACCTGAATTGGAGGATCCATTCATTCGGGACGTGCCGACCGGCAACCTTCTCAGGCCAAAATTTCCACCGTCGCGCGGCCTGCAAAGCCAGATTGGCAAAATACCGGCTCGGTCCGGGAGAGTCGAGCGTCGCTTCTGCCACGTTGCCCGACGGATCAACGACGACCTTCACGCTGACTCTCACCGTGCCTCGAATGGTGTCTCTCGCACTCTGGGGCACGTCGGGCAAAACCTGCTGACGGACCCCACCCTGAACAACACCGCCGGTGGGTGTCTTCGCCCCTGCCCCGGATCGCGGGGAGGAAGGTGACGTGCGGGTGCCACTGGAACTTTGCTGTCCCTCGCTGGTCTTCTGCGTGAGCGGCGCGGTTGAACTCGTCCCGGGCTTTTGGTCTGGTTTTGGTTCGACACGATGGCGGTTCAGAAGTCCCAGGCCCGCAAGCATCACCGCCAACGCAAGACCGACTACGACCGTCGGAACAACGTGCCGCCACTTCACGGAGGCCTTTTGCGGCGTAGCACTGATCAGCGGTCTGGGCACGGGTAAGGGGCGCACGATTGAGGTAGGCTCCAACCGCGCCGCGATCTGAGCGACGGTCCAACGGCGCTGAGGGTCCCGGCGCAAACAATGGCGCGCGATATCAAGGAACGGCTCCGGCAGCCTCTGGGGCAAGAGCAGGTCCGCTTCTTCCGTCCCTGCCCATACGGGTGGACGCTGCGTCAGGGCCTCAACTACTGTTATGCCAAGCGACCAAACGTCCCCGGCTGGCGAATTCGTTCCGCTTGCTGCCTCGGGAGGGTCATAAACCGTGGGCGTCCCCTGACCGCGACGCGACTTGCCTATCCGGCAGAGCCCATCACTGGAGAGCCTTAGTTGATCATCGACACCCATGATGTTGGCGGGTTTCAGGTGGCCGTGAATGAAACCTTTGCTGTGAAGGTAGACTAGGGCTTCCAGAATCAGCTTGAGCGTGTCCCGTGTTTCCTCGGGTGGGAGGGGCCCGTTTGGAAGAATTTGCGACAGGTCTACTTCGGCGTAGTCCATCACGAGGTAGAGCTGGTCCCTGTTTCCAAGCTGGCAGCGCCCCATCTGAAAGAGCCGGATCAGGTGAGGATGAGAAAGTTTCGCGGCCTCCTTCCACCGGGAGAATTGGAGTTCCGCGTTCTCAGGATCCGCCGGGATGAGTTTGATCGCGGCTTTTTGAAGTCCTCGTTCCCAGTCCTCCGTAAGAAACCCACCGCTGTGTTCCGACCCACCCAAGTACTGGCGCAGGTGGAATTCCCCGTTGAGGACTTGGCCTTCCCATTGCTTCCACGCCTGGGTCATATTGCCCCCCGCCCCTGGCTTCACATAACATTGACCTGCTTGGTTCTTGGTACTAGTCCTTGAGAGAGTTTACATCGCGACACGCTTTGGGTGTCACTGATTCTTGTCTTTTATAAGCATTCCCATTCCCAGCATTCGGCCTGACAAACGGGATTCTCGGATACTGAGATACTGGACGCGAAGACGAGTTTTCAGGCGGGATCGCAACGGATGGCAAATAGTCAGTGAATTTGAAGCCTCTTTATAGCCATCACGGCGTTGACTTGCCCAGTATGAAGGCGTAGCCTGTCTCCACCCGACGTTCCCTTACTCGCTGTGAGCGAGGTGGCCTAACCTTGGTCACCACTGGTGAGAGGGTTTCCCACTATCGCATTCTGGAAAAGCTCGGTGGTGGAGGGATGGGTGTGGTCTATCGCGCTCACGACGAGCGTCTGGACCGCGACGTGGCGCTGAAGTTCCTGCCGGAAGGATTGGCAAGGGACCATCAAGCCCTGGAAAGGCTCAAGCGCGAGGCCCGTGCCGCTTCTGCGCTGGACCATCCCAACATCTGCACCGTTCATGACATTGATGATCACGAAGGCCAACCCTTCATCGTCATGCAGTACCTGCAGGGGGAGACGGTCAAACACCGCATCGCCGGAAAACCTCTCAAGACGGATGAACTCTTGGATCTGGCTATCCAAGTTGCGGATGCCCTCGACGCCGCGCACTCGAAGGGCATCGTGCATCGCGACATCAAGCCGGCGAATATTTTTATCACCACGCGGGGGCAGGCCAAGATTCTGGATTTTGGGCTGGCGAAATTAACGGCGCCGGAAGTAGCGGCAGGTTTATCCCGCCAAGGCGAGGATGGCGGCGCAAAGCCGCCTCTACAAGACGCCGCGCCGACCGCCTCAGTCGAACCCGCGCAGCTCACCAGTCCCGGAGTCGTGATGGGCACCATCGCCTACATGTCTCCTGAGCAAGCACGCGGCGAGAATCTTGATGTCCGCACGGATTTGTTCTCGTTCGGCGCGGTGCTCTATGAAATGGCCACGGGCAAGTCGGCGTTTGCCGGCACTACCACCGCGCTCATCCACGACGCGATTCTGAACCGCCAACCGGCATCGCCCCTTGAGTCAAATCCCCAGTTACCGCCGAAGCTGGCCGAGATTATCAGCTCGGCGCTGGAGAAAGACCGCGATTTGCGCTGCCAGGGTGCCGGTGAGCTCCGCGCCGAACTCAAGCGCCTGCGCCGAGACACGACTTCCGGACGGGTCGTTGCTGCCCCAAGATCCGGAGTTCTTCGCAGTAAACGGAAGGTAATACTTTCGATCGCCGCGGCGGCGGTGGTTGTTGGGGTCCTTGTGCTGCTTTTGAACTGGTGGCCGTTCCGGGGAGGCGCAGCGCGCGCGCCGGGAGCGGGAAAGGCCCTGGCGGTCATTCAGATTGAGAATCTGACCTCCGACGCCTCACTCGGCTGGCTCAACGGCGGGGTGGTGGAGCTGCTCACCACCAATCTGGCGCAGGCCAAATCTCTGGAAGTCATTTCTTCGGAACGCGTTCGCGGGCTCATCCGGCGCGCGACGGAAGGCAAAGGAGAGCTCCCCGCGGACGAAGCCCGGAACATCGCCCAGCAGGCCCATGCCGAAATGTTCGTGAGCGGGGCTCTGGTGAAAGTCGGCCCCAAGCTGCGCCTCGATTTGCGCGTGCAGGAAACTTCCTCCGGCCGGATGCTTTATGCGGACAAGGTGGAAGGCGATAACGCCGAAGCTGTCTTCGCCATGGTGGACCAGGCAACCGCCGGAATCCTGAACCGCCTGACCCCGGGAGAAGCGGCCGCCGCCGCACCGAGCGCCGTCAGCCTGACTTCCAATGTCGAGGCACTTCAGGCTTACGAACAAGGGCTGAAACTTTCGAATCGTTATCTCATGGATGATGCTGAAGCGGCATTTCGACGGGCCACGGAGCTCGATCCCAAGTTCGCCATGGCGTATTACGAATTGTCGGATATCCCCCAGCCGCCCGCTGAAGCGAGAAAGACCGTAGGGCGCGCGGCGCAGCTCGCTGGCTCGCTCCCAAGGCTCCAGCAGCTCTTGATCAAAGCACGACAGCTCAGCTTCGATGGCCGCGTCAACGAGACCATCGCTACCCTCCAGACCGCCATTCGGGAATTCCCGCGTGAGACCCAGCCTCGCAACGAGTTGGGAAGGCTCTATTCTGGCGGTTTTAACTTTAACACGTCGCAAGCTATACCAGTCTATAAAGACTCTCTGCGCCTCGACGATCACCAGCCCTTTGCTCACTTAATGCTCGCATACACGTATGCACACGCAGGCGACCTCACGAGCGCCCTCGCCGAGATGGACCGCTACGCTTCCCTGCTTCCGCCCAACGACTTCAACCCCCTGGACAGCCGCGGCGATGTGCTCCGCATCAACCGGCATTTTGACGAAGCCATCGCTGTGTATCAGAAGAACATTCAACTAAATCCGCAGTTTGCTCGGGGGCAGATAAACAAGCTTGCTGTCACATATCTATCCGCGAACCAGGCCGCGCTGGCGGAGGCGGCGGTGAAGGCCAATCTGAAAAAAGCCGAGGGCATGGACGGCCTAGTCCGGATCGCGCTTACAGGTATCGAAGGGGACATCGCCGTGGGGCGTGGAAACCTTACCCAGGCCGCAGAGCGATATGAGCAGCAAGTGTCCCTGGCGGCCAAGGCGGGCCCTCTGCTTCCGGAAGGTCCGCTGCTCAAGGCGGCGCGCGTTCTGCTGGCTCAGGGAAAGCCCCAGGCGCTGCTGGCGCTGGGCCGGAGATACGACGTCCCTCACGTGGCGGGCGTGCGCGCGCTGGCTTACAGCGTCATGAAGAACCAAACCGCCGCCGATAAGGAATTCACGACTCTGCGCGCCTCGCTCGCTCCGCAGGTTGGCGAATACATGGCTGATCAAACTGTGCAGTTTTATCGGCTGCTGGCGTCCGCCTACACTGGCCAATGGCAGCAAGTGGCCGCTCAAGGAAGAAACTTGCATCCTAATTACACGGCCGTGTTTGCCCCCGACCTCGGGCGGGCGGAACTTGAAAGAGGAGACCTGGCCGGCGCCAGGGTGAGCTTTGAGCTTGGCTGCTTGTTTGCCCGCGCGTGGGACAATCTCCCCACCGCTATGAAGGGCGACCATTTGGCTGCCCTTCTGGCCGGATTCTACCTGGCGCGGATTGCTGAACGCCAGGGCCAGAAGGCCGAGGCTCGCAAGGAATATCAGGAATTCTTGAGCCATTTTGGGAACTCGAAGGCGCCGCTCCCGGAAATCGCCGAAGCGCGTGCGGCACTCAAGCGACTGACGTAGTCCGAAAGCAGCAGGTAGCGAAGAGTCTCGCGGCTGGCGCGGACATCGCTTCGTAAGTGTCTGCGCGCCGAGGGCGCGAGGCGCATTTTGAATCGCAGACCCAAAGGGTATGCGCCAGCCACGGAAAACGCAGAATTGAAATAATGCCTGCACTACGACCCCCGCTTTCAGGCCCTCCTGCGCCGCATGAATTTCCCGCCGTGATCACACCTTTTCCTGAGCTTATCGTGGTTCTGAGATGCCGCTTCCATAAGCTTGTCAGGATTGTGCCTGATAAACGGGATTCTCGGAAACTGACTTTGGAAGTGACTGGCCCGACTGAATTGTATAAAACTGTAGTGGTTGTCGGTTCAAATCGGTTTAAAACGAGTACACGTCCCAGAATCGTAGAGTTTGTAACTCGTTGGCGAATATAGTAGCGTAGAAGGTCTTCAGAACCGTTCGACGACGGAACTAGTTTTCCTAAGCCGTGGGTCGGGAGTTCGAATCTCCGACGCACACACTCCGCACACAAATCCTCTCCTCTCTTGCTGCAAGCCAAACAAAACACGCCGCCAGCAACACGGTGGCCACTGATCAGGGAAATCAGTCGACAAGGGCTCCTTTCAGCTTTGCCGGGTAAGGTCAATTCGGCTGCGGAGATCTGCAAGCCGCTGGCCTTTCATCTGGGTTGGATAGCTGCAGACTAACTCCTGACGAAAGGGCCAAAGTCCAAGGCTGAAAGGAGACACTCAGGAACAGGGATTGCTGTGATCAAGTTGTGGAGGAGTCGGCGAATCATTGCTGTATCCTGCACGACCTCTGGAATACAAAACGCACCTAGTAGGAAACGTAGCCGTGAACGCCATGCTTTCCGCTTGACACAGGAGTCCGCGTTGGTATAGTTCGCGGATTGTACAAATGTGTCTCACCAGGGGGCACCCGCTTGGAACCCCGACGCTTGAAACCGAAAGGCGCCAATTCTGAGACAGCTCGCGACATTAACCGCAGCTTTGTTCTGAGCGCCATTCGCACCAGCCAACCGGTCTCGCGCGCTGACTTGGCCCGCCTAACCGGATTACAGCGAAGCACCGTCTCGCTCATTGTCGAGCAGCTTATGAAGGAGCGATGGGTTGTGGAAGGCGGCGTGGCGCAACTGCCCCGCGGGCGAAAACCCCGGCTCCTGACCCTAAATGTTGAGAGGGCGGCGATTATCGGCGTCAACGTCATGCCGCACCGAACGACGATGGTGGTGGCGGATCTCAATTCAAGGTTCCTGTCGCAGGATTCGTTCGGCACTTCCAGAGACCCGGCCGCTCTCATTTCGACCCTGGCGAGCCGCCTAGCGCGCTTGAAGAGGGAACAGCCGGGCACGACGTTTGAGGAGATCGGAGTCAGCATGGCCGGCCGTGTTGACCGGTTCACTCAGAAGGTGGTTTTCGCGCCCAACCTGGGCTGGCGTGACGTGGACCTGAGGGGACCGCTCGAGGCGGCCACCGGCCTGCCGGTTTCAGTGGAGAACGCGGCCAACGCCTGCGCCCTGGCAGAGGTATGGTCGGGGCCTTTTGCCGGCGCGCAGGATCTGATTGCCGTGACGGTTTCGGAAGGCATTGGCACAGGCATCATCGCCAACGGGCAATTGGTGAGGGGCGCCACCGGGGCGGCGGGCGAGTTTGGGCACTTTTGCATGAACCCCGAAGGTCCGGCCTGCAATTGCGGCAGCCGGGGCTGCTGGGAAGTCTATGCTTCCAATACGGCCGCGGTGCGGGCCTACAACGAGGGAGTCCCGGCAGACACTAAGTTCCCTGTACGCAGGAGGAAAGCCCATCGCGTCGCTTCGGTCAGCGAGTTCGGCGACCTATTGTCCCTGGCGGAGCGGGGCGACGTTCAGGCGGGGGAAGTGCTGGAGCGCATGGGGTCGTATCTGGGTCTGGGGTTAGCGGTGCTGGTGAATGGCTTGTCACCCTCTATTGTTACCATCGTCGGTGAAGTGACGCGGGCATGGAATCGCATTGGCCCCATCGTTCAAAAAATAATTGCGGACCGAGTTCACTCTCACTCCCAAACGCGCATCATACCCACGAATGACATTTTGCAGCCGCGCCTGCGCGGCACCGTCGCGCTGGTTTTGCAGAAGCACTTCCAGCCGACCCTGTTTTCTTGAAGACTGATTGAAATAAGTCGGGCCAGGGGAATCGCCGCTTTACAATATAGTTTGAAGCGCGAATTAATGTGGCCAGAATCCGTTCTAGGATCCTGCGTCTGGCAGATCAGGGCTTTTCCATTGCCGTCGGAGTCGGGGAAGCAAGGACGATTACCGGTTGAGAGAGCCTACCAGGGGGAGAGCCGTGGAGACGGTCAAGGCCGCCCCATCCCGCCCAGGAGTACCCGCGACCGCCATCGTACAGATCACAATTCGGAGGCTGTTTATCACGCGGCTCATCATACTGTTGGTATTCATTCTGTTTTTCGGCCCGGCAATCGCTTTGAGTCAGGAAAGCGGCTCTGGGGCCATCAGCGGCACCGTGACAGACCCCTCGGGTGCCGTTGTGACCAGAGCCGAAGCCACCGCCACCCAAACCCCGCCG
>OFHG01000348.1_pt1 | contig 19257 bp, 23 predicted proteins | sample 1521931 | NCBI WGS metagenome assembly OFHG01 (sample SAMEA2468438, study PRJEB22500) | soil metagenome | biome: Glassland; feature: Farmland; material: Clay | place: Australia | collected 2013-01-31 | depth 0.55 m
CGGGCGCGCCCCAGCCGAAGCCGCCAAACAAATCGCGGTCGGGCATGATGGCCAGCCGCAGTTCGGGCAAGACCAGGCCCGATTCCATGTCGCCGCGCACCAGCAGCACGCGCCCGGCCAGGTCTTCTGCGCCGGCGGCAGGTTTTGACACGGCCGCGGCGACCGCCGGATTGGCTTCTGTTGAACCGACCGCTAGCGTTTCAAAAGGCAATTTGTATTCGGAAAGGACCTCGCGCATGCGGTCAAGCTTTCCGCCGGTGGGAAAAACCAGTGTGACGATTTCCGAGCGGTCCAGCCGCGAGCGAAGGTCTGCCGCCAGAGCTTTGACGTCGCCATGAAACTTGGGAGAAGGTTGGCCAGGCAAATTGAATTCGCCGCTTGCCTCGAGCGCCAGTTCCTTGAGCGCCAGCCGCGGCAGCTTTTCCGTCGCGGCGGCGAACTCGGGCGCGGTCAGGAAAAAGTCGCCGGGCTCGAGCGGTGGCGGCTCGGCGTCGCGGACTTCATCGTATTTGACCTCGAGGTTTTCGAGGAATTGCTGCAACTGTCGTTCGCGTTCCGGCGGCTCGTCCCAGATCACAATCGGCTGCTCGAAAAGCGAGAACAGAGAATGCGCATGCGGTTCCGCGAGCGGAGCGAAAAATTCCCAGCCGGGAAATTCCCGCGACATCTCAGGCGCCCAACTGGGCTCTACTTCGCTGCGAGGGCGCTTGCGTTCCCGGTCCCTGGTTCGGGCGCGCTCGACCAGTGCCTTGGCGATTTCTTCAAACATCCGCCCGGAGCGCCGCGATTCCGAAAGGGGCAGCAGCAGCGCGCTCGCGGGCTGCGGCGAAACGCCAGACGGCTGCCGCGAACGCTGGGAGTCCGGATCGAATTCGCGCAGCGACTCGATCCGGTCGCCGAAGAATTCAATGCGGAAAGGCCATGGTGCGTCGGGAGGGAAGACGTCCACAATCCCGCCCCGCACGGAAAACTGGCCCACCTCTCGCACCGGTTCGCTCTTTTCGTATCCGACTCCCGCCAGGTGCTCGGCCAGGTCTTCCATGCTCAGCTCATCGCCGGCTTTCAGTCGTACGGCTAGGAACGAGTAGTGGGCGTGGCCGCGCTAGCGTCCCAGCCCTGCTTGGAGGGGGGGGAGGAGGGTCGGCGGGCGCCGGCGCGCCGCCTGCCACAGCTCGACGGCGCGCCGCGCGGAGATCGCCGGGGGGGGCGCGCGGCCTTCGGAGGGCAAGCATTCGAGCCCGGGCAGCACGCCGGCCGCCGCTCGGGATGCCCCGCCCGTCAACCAGCCCAGGAAAGTGGATGTCGCCTCGCGCAACTCCTCGGCAACCTCATTGTCGGAAGTCACCACCACCAGCGGCCTGCCCAGTTCCTGCGCCAGTCCCGCAATGGCCAGAGCCTTGGCGGTACGAGTCAAGCCGGAGAGAGAAAGCTCAGCCTGACCTTTCCCCAACGCCTGGTGCGCAGCGCGGAGGGCGGAGTGTTCGATGACCGGTTGGAGAACGGAGCGGGCGTTCGGCATGAAATGATTACGGGCTTTCAGTTCGAAGCCTTGGCGGCGGCCTCGACCAGGGACGAGGTTGAAAATCCAGCGATAACCGGAATCAGAACGACTTTTCCGCCTGCGGCTTCCACTTCCTCGCGGCCCACGATTTGATCGGTGGGCCAATTGCCGCCCTTCACCAGGACCTGCGGCAGCATGCGCGCGACCAATTCCCGCGGCGTGAGCTCGTCGAAAATCGTGACGTAGTCCACGCAGGCGAGCGCCGCCAGAATTTCGGCCCGCTCGTTTTGCGGAAACACCGGGCGACCCGGCCCTTTCAGGACCCGCACGCTGCGGTCGCTGTTCACCGCCACCAGTAGCGCGTCGCCCAGCTTCCGGGCCTCGGCCAGATAGCGGGTGTGGCCGGGATGAAGCAAGTCAAAGCAGCCGTTGGTGAAAACCACACGTTTCCCCTCGCGCTTCAGCTCGCGCACTCGTTCGACAGCCGCATTCAGGGCCAGAACTTTCCCAAGCATGGAGCGGTCATTCGCCACTTTCTTTTCGCAGGCCGATATTCATTCTATCACGCCGGAATTGAGCGCCGCTTGCTCGCCCTCGCGCCCGTGCGGCGTGCTGGCGCGGGCGAAGTTGCGCCTCCAAGAGTCGGTACCCCGAAGCACCCGAGGGTCAGCCGCGGAAAGGCCCTCGACTTTGCCTATGAACTCTTTCCCGAGGCGTTTTCGTGCGACAATCGAGACGATGTTCTCCACTTTGAGGAAAATCTAAGTCGTTGCGAGATGATGGGGTGGGCATGCATTCAAAATCGAAAGAATGGTTCGAGCGCGCCGTAGGATTGATGCCCGGCGGCGTGAATTCTCCCGTGCGCGCCTTCCGCGCCGTGGGCGGTGAGCCGGTCTTCATCGCCAGCGGCAAGGGCTCGCGCATGACCGACGTGGACGGCAACACTTACATTGATTACGCCGGCTCGTGGGGCCCGCTGATTCTCGGCCATCGCCACCCGGAGGTGATGGAGGCGCTCGCTAAAGTTCTGGAAACGGGTACGAGCTTTGGCGCCTGCACGACGCGCGAAGTGGAATTGGCCGAGCAAATCCAAAAGGCGTTTCCTTCCATCGAACGGGTGCGCCTGGTGAATTCGGGGACGGAAGCCACGCTTTCCGCCCTGCGCGTGGCGCGCGCGGCGACGGGCCGCGACAAGATTCTGAAGTTCGAAGGGTGCTACCACGGCCACGCCGACAGCTTGCTGGTCAAGGCGGGCTCGGGCGTGGCCACGCTCGGCCTGCCCGACAGCCCGGGCGTTCCCGCCGCGCTGGCCGCGCTGACGCTCACAGCCCCTTTCCACGATGCTCTGGCGCTCGAAAACATTTTCGATGCGCATCGTAACCAGATTGCCGCCGCCATCGTGGAACCCGTCGCCGGCAACATGGGCTGCGTGCCGCCGCAGCCGGGATTTCTCGAAAAGCTGCGCGCGCTCACGGAGCAGCAGGGAACAGTCTTGATTCTCGACGAGGTGATGACCGGATTCCGCGTGGCCTACGGCGGGGCCCAGCAGCTCTACAAGATCAAGCCGGACATGACCTGCCTCGGCAAGGTGATCGGCGGCGGGTTGCCGGTAGGGGCCTTCGGCGGCAGGCGCGGGATTATGGAAAAAGGCGCCCCCATCGGCCCGATCTATCAGGCCGGCACGCTTTCGGGGAATCCTCTTGCTATGACCGCCGGCATCGAGACTTTAAAACTCCTCTCCAAACCCGGCGTCTACAAGACGCTCGAAAAAAGCTCGTCTGATCTGCAAAGAGGCCTGAGCGACGCCGCGAAAGAAACGGGAGTGCCGACCACGTTCAACCGCGTGGGTTCAATGTTCACCGGTTTTTTCACGGACCGGAAGGTCAAGGACTTCGCGAGCGCCAAGACATCGGACACCGACCGGTTCGGCAGGTACTTCCTGTCCATGCTCAAGAACGGGATAAATCTTGCCCCCTCGCAATTCGAGGCCGCGTTCCTGTCCCTCGCGCATACGAAGGCGGATATCAACAGGACGATCGAGGCGGCAAGAAAGAGCTTGAAGTCCTTGTGAAGCGGGGAACACCAATAAACGAGTCCAAATAACAAATAAACCCGAAGCACAAAAAATGAAATCAAAACGTTTTGGAAATGAGGATTTGCAGTCTGGAGTTTATTTGTGGTTTGGAATTTGAGATTTGGTGTTTAACCACTATGGAAGAAAAAGACAGTAAGTTTCTCCGCCGGCTCGGTTTGCTGAGCACCATGGCGCTCACGCCGGTTTTCGCCATGGGCATAGGCTTCTTCATCGGCCTCAAGCTTGACCAATGGCTCGGCACCTCTCCGTGGCTGACCGGTTTTTTTACCCTACTCGGAATCGTTGCAGGATTTCGGGAATTTTTTCGGTTTGTCAAGCGCAGCCAGGAGAATCTGGAGGACGAAGGCAAAAAACATGACTGACGAAACCCGGAGAGGAAACCAAGCTGTAAAAACAATTATCAAAGGAGTGGCAGCGAAGACCGCTTTGCTTGTTGCAGCCGGTACCGTTGCCTTCCTCGGCTACACGTTTTTTCGCGGAGCGGACCAGCGCTGGTGGTTCCTTCCCGTGAGTGTTCTTTTCGGCGGCATACTCGGCCTGCTGAACTTCCGGTGGCTCGCGATTGCCGTGGAGCGGGTTTATCTCAGGCAGGGCGCGACAGCCGGCCTGTCGAATCTCGCCGCGGTCATTATCAGCGTCCTCAAACTGTCAGTGATCTTCATCGTCCTCTTCGTGGTCATCAAAACGCAGTTTTTGAACATCTTCGGCCTGGTTGCGGGGCTCTCGTTCTGTTTCCTGGCTATTCTTTGGGAAGGAGTTGTCATGATGAAGTACAATCTTATGAACAAGGAAAAGTAACCATCGGTTTCCGGATACTATCGCGTCAAATTTTTTTAAGGAGGAAAGCAGGTTATGAAGAACCATGTTTTAAGGCCGTTCATCGTATTTCTCGGCATCGTGGCGCTCATCCTGATCGCCCGGGTCTTTCTGGTTCCCAAGGACTTCGGCATCGGGGAGCGGGGATACATGTACGGCTGGCACCGCAAGGGGAACGAAGAGGACTGGAAGAACTTCAAGGTAAAGTACATGGGTAAGGAGTACTGCAAGGATTGTCATTCCGACAAATACGACAGCATCAATAAAACACCGCACAAGATCATCCAATGCGAGAACTGCCACGGTCCCGCCGGAACGCCGGAGGGCGTTGTTCATTACGATGCCGATAAGCGTCCCAAGCTGACCATCGACAAGAGCAAGGGGCTGTGCCTTCGGTGCCATTACCCGCTCCCGTATCCCACGAGCGGACGGGCGAAGATCCGGGGCATCGATCCCGAGAAGCACAACCCGGAAGCCGGCGCGTGCGTCGACTGTCATAATCCGCATAATCCGATGGAGGGCCTGAGATGATAACGCGAAGGGATTTCTTTAAAAAAACCATAACGGGGATCGCCGGCATTGCGTTGCCCCTTGCGGCCTTCGAGATCATAGATCCGAAAAAATTAATGGCCATGGAAGCCGCGGACAATACCAAGCTCCGCTGGGTGTTCCTGGTCGATACGTATAAATGCGTGGGCTGCGGCCTTTGCGTAAAAGCCTGTAAATTAGAAAATGAAATACCGTATGATGCCAGCGTGACGAGGACCTGGGTCGAGCGGTATGTGCTCACCAAGGACGGCACATTCCACGCGGACACGCCCAAGGGCGCGAGGGACGGCTTCACAACCTCGAAAATCGATCTCGGAATTGCGCCCGAGAGCATACCGACGGATATCATGGGGAAGACCGAGAATAGTACCAAAGCAACCGAAAGGTTCGAGGATATCGATCCTCAGGACATCGGAAAAGCCTTCTTTGTCCCCAAGCTCTGCAACCAGTGCGAAAACCCGCCCTGTGTTCAGGTTTGTCCCGTGGGCGCAACGTACCAGACTCCTGACGGCGTTGTGCTCGTGGACCGTACGTGGTGCATCGGCTGCGGCTATTGTATCATGGGTTGTCCTTACGGGGTGCGCTTCTTCCACCCCGTGTACCATACGGCGGAGAAATGCACCTTCTGCTACCACCGGATTACCAAAGGCATGAAAACTGCCTGCGTTCTGGCGTGCCCCTTCGGCGCTCGTCAGATCGGCAATATCAAGGACCCCAATGACCCGGTCACGAAGATCATCATGACCGAACGGGTGGGGATCCTGAAATCGGAGTATGGAACGAAACCTCAGGTCTTCTACATAGGCCTTGACAGGGAGGTGCGGTAATGTTAGCCCACGGAGAACTTTGGACGATTAAAGAGCTTTTTGTCTATCCCAATGAGTTCATTTACTGGAGCGTTCAGATCGTGATGTACCCGTACATGACGGGCCTCGTCGCCGGCGCCTTCGTTCTGTCGTCGCTCTACCACGTATTCGGCATCAAGCAGCTCAAGGACATGGCGCGCTTCGCTCTTGTGTTTTCCTTTGCCTTGCTCTTTGTAGCCCCGCTGCCTATTATGCTTCATCTGCAGCATCCCTTCCGGGGCATTAACGTGTTCATGACGCCCCACTTTACCTCGGCCATCGCCGCCTTCGGCGTCGTTTTCTTCAGCTACGGCGCTGTCGTGGCCTCCGAACTCTGGTTCATGTACCGCAAGCGTTTCGTCGATGTTTCCCTTGCGCTCCGGGCAAAACAGGACAAGACGCTTTCGGAGTGGTTCCAGTACCTGGTGTTCTGCACGCTCACGCTCGGCGTCTACGACGTGAGCGAAGAGTCGCTCCATAGAGACGAGAGGGCCATCAAGATCCTGGCCGGCGTCGGCATTCCCGTGGCCTGTTTTCTCCATGGTTACGCGGGCTTCATCTTCGGTTCGGTCAAGGCGAACGCGCTCTGGATGACGCCGCTTATGCCGGTCATCTTCATCATGTCTGCGATCGTGTCCGGCATCGCCCTCTGTATGCTTACCTATATTGTTACGATGGAGATCAAAAAATTTCTTGCCCACCGCAGAAAAGCGGCGCTGGGAGTGTTCCATTCAGAGGAAGAGATCAAGGGCGTCGAGTTCCACGTGATCCAGATGACCGCCAAGTATCTCCTGTACTTCATGGTCGCAGCGATGAGCCTCGAGTTCCTCGACCTGATTTTCCGCGGCTACACGGCGGTCAAGTCCTGGGACGTTCTCCGAAGCGTGATCTACGGCAGGGATTTCAACGACATCTTCATTCTGCAGTACGGCATCGGCAACCTTCTGCCGTTCGTCATGCTCCTGTGGCCTGGGCTTACGATCCGGAGAACGGTGGTCAGTACGATTCTCGTTCTCTTCGGCGTGTTCATGATGCGGTGGAACGTGGTGATCGGAGGCCAGGCTTTCTCGCTTACCTTTGCCGGGTACATGCACTATCATCTGCCGATCATTCCACACGATTGGGAAACCTTCAAGGAAGGGTTGGGCGGCGCTGTGACCATATTCATCCTGCCCTTTGTTCTCTTTTGGGTCATTGCAAAGATATTCCCGGTGTTTGCCGAGGCCAAGCAAGAGTAGCGGCCGGAACAGAAACCAGCTTCAAATTTTTCATTCTACAACGGCGGGAGGTTTTTTCCGCCGTTTTTTTTTGGAAAGGGCGTGGAACCCGAAAAAGTTTTTCTGAAATTTCCATAAAAATTGTGCTCCCTATAACGGTTTTTTATGGAATTATAACAGTTATTAAACCTATTGACATGTTTCGTCCCCTATGATATATACTAGTGCCTGTTGAAATGTAACTTTTTGTTGTTTTTAAATAAGGGGGGGGAAGGTAATGAAGTTAATGAGTTGGATGAAGGATACGTACGGCAGACTGAGGAATAGACTGAAGGAGCCTATTTCCCTGAAAGCAAAGCTCGTTATCATTGCGCTCATCATGATAATAGTTTTCGGCGGCGGTTTTGTAGCGTACAAATTCTACGATTTCACCCAGAACAACCCCAAGTTCTGCGTCGGATGCCACCTGATGCAGCCCGCATACGACGCCTGGGCAAAGAGCGTGCACAAATCCTTGAGTTGCCATCAGTGCCATCACCTGACGATCCCGGAACAGAACCAGTTGCTCATCAGCTTTGTCCTTCATCGTCCGACCAAGGTGCCCGAGCGGCACAAAGGGCAGGTCATTGTGGGACAGCATGTCTGCAACCAGTGCCATACCGAAGGCCCCGGAGAGCGTATTAATAAATCATTGTTCCACGCCAAGCACGTCTACATGGAACAGATTGAGTGCGCCGAATGCCACGGAGAAGTGAAGCCCGATAAATCGGGTCTGCACGAGTTCCTGCCCACGGAAAAGTTCTGCACCAAGTGCCACAAGGACAGACAGGTGCACGGCGTGGGCATGGGAGGACTTGCCTGCATCAATTGTCACACCGACCGGACCAAGGACCTCAAGCCGGGACGGAAAAAATGCCTCTACTGCCACAGTACCGATGAGAGCATCCGTAAAGAGCTGATTGCCGACGGCACCATGGACGTGCGTTTCTTCGCGCCTAATTCGGCGCTCATGAAGAAGGCGATCAAAATCAAGTTCAATAATGACTCGCCCATGCAGTTCTACTGCTATGAATGTCATAAGCCACATACGCCGGGCAAGGTTAAACCGAAGAATGAGGACTGTCTGAAATGCCATGCGGGCACGCCGAAGATCGGAAAACACAAGCTCCATCTCAGCCTGGACATGCGGTGCAAAGATTGCCATAAGCCGCATCTCTGGAAGGTGACCGAGGCGTCGGCCAAAAAAGACTGCGTCTCTTGCCACGAATACAGGAGCCCGAAGGCGTTTTTGTAAGGTATTCTCCGCGAGGATGGCGTATTCAACCTTATCGCAATGCGAGTGCTGAATTAAAGTAGTATATATATCAACGATGAAAGGAGGTGAAATCTATAATGAAAAAGCTTCTCGTCGTAGCGATCGTAGTAGTTGCAGCGTTTGTTCTCGCCGCATCGGCATTTGCAGTCCCGTCGGGCAAGACCCTGGAGTTCGACGGCAAGGGAGCCGGCAAGGTGATTTTCAGCGGCAAGGTCCACGCTGACAAGGGCCTCAAGTGTGCCGACTGCCATCCGGCCATCTTCAAGATGAAGAAGGGCGCAGATGCGATGACCATGAAGGACATCAATGAAGGCAAGTTCTGCGGCACCTGCCACAACGGCACCAAGGCCTTCAGTTCCAAGGACCCGGCCAACTGCGCCAAGTGCCACCAGAAGTAAGATGTCTTTATACAGCAGTATTCAGCAGCAAACCCTCACGGAGATCCGTGAGGGTTTTTTTTGCGCGATTGGGAGGAACAAGGGCATCCGGAAGACTGAAGTCCATCAACAAAACAATCCGAAGCCTAAGGACGCAAAGCAATAATCATACCCTGATTCGACAATTGTGAAACAGAATATTGCATATGCGAATATCGTAAATTAGTATTATGGTCCTTGACATAAATCTATTTGTGGTTTAAAATTTCAACGTTATATATTCTCTAATTGTAAATATCATATTTACGCAGCCCGTGACTGTTTTATCTCCCGAAGAGTTCCTGAGCTGTTGCTCTTTGCACTATCTTCTCGTTGAAAGGAGGTGAAACTATGAAGAAGCTTCTCGTAATCGCATTCGTAGCGGTTGTATCGTTTGTTCTGGCTGCCTCAGCGTTTGCAGTTGGCCCGGGCAAGACGGTGGTGTTTGAGAAGGGCGGTAAAGTGGTATTCAGCGGCGACGCGCATGCCAAAGCGGGTCTTAAATGCAATGATTGCCATCCCGCCATTTTTAAGATGAAAAAGGGCGGCGATGTCATCACCATGGCAGACATCAACGCGGGCAAGTTCTGCGGCACCTGCCACAAAGAAGGTGGTAAGGCATTCGGGACAAAGGACTGCGCCAAGTGCCACCAGAAGAAGTAGGAAGTCCTTATTAAGTAGAAAAACCCTCACGCTGAACAACGTGAGGGTTTTTTATTTCTGGCGGGAGAGAGAACGAGCTTACGCTTCGGCGGCTTGGCCGCCGTTGACAGCCGTTGCCAGAAATTTTTATAAGAGTTAAGTATTATTGCATTTGATAAAAGATGCGCTAACCTTTGAACATCGATGTAATGGCAAACGCGGCCGCAGGAAGGAGGATGTATTATGGCACTCACAGCTCCGCCATCGCTTAAACGGGAACATGAAGAACTCCATGGGGAACTTGTTGCGGCGACCAAAGCAGGAGGGAAAACCGGTATCGCTGCCCAGGCCGTTGCGCGGGCGCTCCATCCCCATTTTGTAAAAGAAGAGGAGTACGCCCTGCCTCCGCTCGGATTGCTGACACAGCTGGCGAAAGGAGAACTTCCGCCGGACAATGAAACCGTTACCGCCATGACAGAAAAGTTAAAGCAGGACCTCAGCCACATGCTCCACGAGCATAAGGTCATTGTTGCTGAACTCCACAAACTTATGGCAGCCGCGAAGAACGAGAAGAAGACCGAATACGTTCACCTTGCCGAAAAGATCATTTTGCACGCACAAAACGAAGAGGAGGTCTTATATCCCGCCTCGATCCTGATTGGAGAGTATCTGAAACTGAAAGCCGGCAGAAAGGAAGATTGATCACCATGGAAAAGCGGTCGTTTAAAGTGGAAGAACGATTTTGTGATGAATGCGCCTTGGCCCTCAGAAGGTTCATCGGGCACATGGAAGGAATAGAATCCATTGATGTGGAAAACAAGAAGATTGCGGTTGTGTTCGATCCGGCAAAGATGTCTGAAGAAAGACTGGATAAAATCACGAAAGACAGTCTGGAAAAGCTGGGCTACAAATTGGTCGAATGACGACTGCTGCGGACATTAATAAGACCTGAATTTAGTCCTTTACGGTTCCCAGGGGACGGGAATAGCCTGCGGCTCCTTCTTTACCAGGAGAATGGAGCAGGGCATCCTGCGGATCAGGTCCTCGTTGCTCCGGCCGAAAAGGAAATGTTCCAGATGGCCCTCCTCATGGGCGAGCAAAACGACGAGATCGATACGCTCGTCTTTGACAATTGAGAGTATTTCCTTTACGGGCTCTCCCTCTCTGATGGACACGTCTATATCCATGCCGGTCTGTTTTTCCTGCGCGATCATGTTGTCCAGCTCTTTTCTCTCCCGAATCAGAAGATTCTGATAGTCCTTCTCAAGAGAGGGCATGGGCAGGTTCCATCCCTCGATGCCGAAGGGGTCATGGACCACATGGGTGACATATAATTTTGCTCTGTACTTTTTTGCCAATGATATTCCATAATGGAGCGCTTTTTTGCTGTATTTGGACATTCTGCTCACGACAAGAATACGGTTGATGTCTTCCATAAGAAGGGGCTCCTTTGTTCAATTGGCGATAAATGTTGATCGATCTTTATTGTTTCTTTTTAAAGTATAGCACGTAAGGACTGATTCCAACACGGATAAATTGTCCGGTACCTGTCAGGTCGTGTGGTCGCATTCACCCAAACGTCGTCGTATATGCATCATTCTTATGTATGCGGATTGAAATGCTGAGAGCGGTCATCGACGGTTGCTTTGCCTAACAGCCTGCGCTTTCACCCGGAGGATCTGACGAAGGGACCAAAATTGAAAGGTTAAGCATCCTGTGCTATATTTAATGCAAAAGATCAATGTGCCGGCGGCGAAAGGAAAGGAGATATTATGATTTCAAAGATCATGGTACCAACAGATGGTTCAAAGGCGGCACAGAAGGCGGCGAAATATGCAGTCGAGCTCGCAAAGCAGACAGGAGCATCTTTGACGCTGCTGAGTGTCATCGATAACCGCTTTGTAGTGAGCCAGGCGGTCTCATCTGCAGCATCTCCGACCCATTTAAAAGAGCCGGTCGAAGATTATCTGAAACAGGAGGTGAAGTCATACTCGGACGAGATCGGACGATTATGTAAACGTAACCGTATCAAATTCAATTCGGTCATAAAGTCAGGACACCCCGTGGAGGAAATCGTGAAAGAGGCTGAGAAAATGAAAGCAGACCTTGTGGTCATGGGCTCCCATGGCCAGAGCGCCCTACGGGCGGCAGTCCTCGGCAGCGTTACTTTTGGCGTGGCACATAAGACTACGAAAATTCCTGTGCTCATTGTGAGAAGATGATGTGCCAGTACGGCGTATGATAAGATACTTGTTTAATACTGAATAAGCACCAGATCGTAATACAGAGGCTAACGAGAAGACCAACAGCGACTGCAAAACAGGCCTGTACAGAGGTGAGACAGATGTTAAAAATTAAGCGTGTTTATGATCCGCCGTCTCCGAATGACGGCAAACGAATCCTGATCGACCGGCTATGGCCGAGAGGGCTCAAAAAAGAGGATGCCAAAGTCGATGACTGGATAAAAGAGGTTGCTCCGAGCACGAAGCTCAGGACGTGGTATGGTCATGATCCGAAAAAGTGGAGCGAATTCAAGAGGCGGTTCTTCTCTGAACTGCGGAGGAGACAGGACTTGGTGGAGGGTATCGTCAGTGCTTCACGTAAGGGCACGGTAACGCTGCTGTTCGGATCAAGGGAAGAACGCTTTAACAACGCAGTGGCCCTCAAGGAATTTGTTGAAGCCAGAATGAGCGCCTCTGAGCGTAAAAAAGCCGCATGAGGTGAGCAGGGAAAATCTGCCCGTATTCACGACAGGACATCATGAAGTGGGTGGAAGGTTGGTACATCTCGTACGCATTGCTCGGACTTGCCGCAGCCGGGCTGATGCCCATCTTATTGCCGCTCCTCGTCGGGCGCACGAGCGGAGCCGCGAACATAGGTTTCGTCATGGCGGCGTTCAGTCTGGGCGGACTCACGTCGCCGGTGTGGGGCGGACTTGCCGACCGCTTCCGGCTGCATCAGTGGCTGCTTAGAGGAGGTCTTATCTGCACTGCTGCAGGCGCTGCAGGGTTCCCTTTTGCCCCGCTTCTGTCCGGCCGCATCGGGCTGGCGCTTCTGTCCGGCGTCGGTCTGGCAGCGGCTTCTACGGTCGCAAATCTCTTTATCGTGGAAGTCCATCCACAGGCGGAGTGGGATGTGCGCATCGGCTGGCTCCAGACCTTTTATGGCGGAGGGCAGGTTGCCGGACTGCTGCTCGCGGGAATGATTGGACAGTATGCGCCTGAGAAGGGGCTCTGGATAGCGGGAGGGATAACGCTTGTTGCAATTCCTCCTGCTGTGTTCGGAATGAGGAGGCCGTCCGTTGTTCCGAATCTTCCACGCCCCGTGCTTCGACACCCGGCGCATCATGCCGAGTGGCCTGTCGGATCTCCCCAGCATTTGTACCATCATCCGAACCTTGCGGCTCTCAGGAGGCTCGTCGCATCATTCGGAACTCCTTTCAGCCTTTTTTTGATCGCCTGGCTGTTCAGCTTTGCGGGCAGTGCAGCGTTCTTCTCATTCTATCCCGTGCTGATGCAGGCGGAATACGGTGTTTCCCCGGGCCGATCATCAGCCGCATATGCTCTGGCCGCTGCGCTGGGACTCATTCTCTATGCGCCTGCAGGAAAATGGTCGGCTGGCAAGGGGCCGCTGTTGATACTGCGTGGTGCGCTCGGGTTGAGGATCGCGGCGTTTATCGCGGTGACCGTTCTTGCGTTCGCGCAAGTTCCCGCTCGCGGCTGGCTGGCCATACTATCCTTTCTCGTTGTCGTACTGGCGTGGTCTTTGCTCAGTGTGAGCAGTACCGCGCTGATCGCGTATCTGTCGCCGGAGAATGAGGGAGAGGGGATGGGAATATTCAATGCTGTTACCGCTTTTTCCGGAGTCATCGGAGCAGCTCTCGGGGGGTGGGTAGCAAGTTTGTGGGGCTATGGCGCAATACCGGTCATGGGTATCGTCGGCGTAGCCCTGGGTTTCCTGATGATCATTTCGAAGCGATTCGATTCGCATCCAGCAGGGCGGAAACATGAGGAGGTGCTTCAATGAAGGCAGTCGCTCTTACTCCCGGTACAACAAGGATCAGCATGATCGATATTCCTGAACCAGTCGTCACTTCTCTTGATGACGTGAAGGTACGCGTCCTTCGGGTGGGAATCTGCGGAACTGACCGCGAAGAAGCATCCGGAGGACGGGCGCTGGCTCCGCAAGGCCGGCCTGAGCTGGTTATCGGCCACGAGATGTTCGGACAGGTCGTCGAAACAGGAAAATCCGTTACTCGAGTGAAACCGGGAGACTATGCAGTATTCACTGTTCGCCGCGGATGCGGCGAATGCATGCCCTGCCTGATGAACCGCTCCGACATGTGCCTCACGGGAAAATACCGCGAGCGGGGCATCTGGGGAAGGGACGGGTACCAAACGGAATACGCTGTGGACCAGGAACAGTATATTGTTCGTGTTCCCAAAGACCTGGAAACCGTGGGTGTATTGACAGAACCGCTCTCCGTAGCCGAGAAGGCAATTGACGAGTCGGTCCGCATTCAATCAGCACGCCTTCCCGAAGCGGCTGCAACCCCTGACTGGCTGTACGGCAAGCGCTGTCTGGTTGCAGGCCTGGGGCCCATCGGACTGCTCGCCGCACTCGCTTTACGCCTCCGCGGCGCAGAGGTGTACGGAACTGATGTAGTGGATGCAACGAGCGCCCGACCGCAGTGGCTGGGTCACATCGGAGGCAAGTATGTCGATGGCCGGAACGTACCTCCTGACGAGGTTGAGCGCGAACTCGGACAGATGGACATGATCTTTGAAGCGACGGGTGTGGCTTCCTTGGAATTCAACCTCCTGGACGCGCTCGGGAAGAACGGCGTCTACGTGCTCACCGGCATTCCCGGCGGAGACCGCCCCCTCCGGCTTGACGCGGCCGAGCTTATCAGGAGGCTCGTACTCGGCAATCAGGTCATGATCGGCAGTGTCAATGCTTCCCGCGATCACTTTCAGATGGCTGTTGACGATCTCTCCCATGCCAGGCTTCGATGGGGCGACCATGTAGCCGGACTTATCTCCCATCGCCGTCCGTATACGGAATTTCAAAATGCACTGGCTCGCCATGAAACGGACGAGATCAAGGTCGTGTTGGAATGGCCCCATGAGACAAAAAAACAGGTTCCTCTAACGGGGTGATGAGAAAACGAAGCCATTAGTGATAAGAATTATTCAGCGCGGGATAACCGGGCAGCCCGGCGCGCCGGATATCGGGTTAACAGGTTGTTGAAAAACCACTTACTGTCATTGCGAGGAGCGTTTTTTGCGACGTGGCAATCTCGATTTTTCAAATCGTTATGAAAGCCGAGATTGCTTCGCTTCGCTCGCAAAGACGGCTTAAAAGACTTTTTCAACAGCCTGTTAAAGAAGAAAAGAACGACACGTAAGATTTTCGGAATAATGATGTGATATACTTTGAAAATATGAACATCTGCCCCGCCGTTTGATCGACGGGTAAACGGGAGAGACCATGAGGGAAGATCGGTTTGAGTTCCGGGGTGAGCGGATTCCCGGTTGCGCCAGCGCCGGACTGCAGGGAGGTTCAACATGCGATCGTCACGGCAAAGCCGGTAAACCACACGAGGCAGAGAGAGCATGAAGATAAAAAGTAGCGCACTGGTATTGGTTTGGGCAGCGGCGTTCGTTCTGTACGGGGCAAGCGGACGCGCGGAGGCGGGACCGTCGGCTTGTGTGACCTGCCACACCTTTCTGGGGGGCGAACTTGCGCGGCCCGTCGTGGAATGGAGCGGCTCGATCCACCAGCAGAACGGCATTACCTGCGACCTCTGCCACGGCGGAAATGCGGGTGTTTCCCTGGGGAACGTGCGGGACCTTGGGGGGCAGGCGTTTGCGGATATGATGTCCCGCGCGATGTCGCAAGCTCATGGCTTCATCGGCAAGCCTTCCGGAAAGGCGCTGTTTGCCGTGTGCGCCCGGTGCCACGGCCAATCCGTCGACCGGTACGCAAAGAGCATTATGGGCAAGGCGTATCTTGACGGCAAGGGCGGGCCCTCCTGTGTCACCTGCCACCAGGCGCACCGGAATACCATGCCGGAGGTGCCCAAAGTCTGTGAAAGTTGCCACAAAGATACAGCGGGGTTCGATCAGATCGATCCGATGGATGTGACCGAATCCACGGTGAATGCGCTGTCCGGCATACGGATAAAAATCGCCCAGGAGAAAACGACCGGAAAGAAGCCACCGTTCCTTCCTGAGTTTCCCAGCGAGCTTGGGGCTTTTCAAATCGGGTTCTTCGCATTCGGCGCGGTGCTCGTCCTGTTTGTCCTCGGTTACTTCGTGTATATCGCACTGGAAAAGAGGAGATGATATGAGCTTTGTGATCATACGGGAAAGAAAACCCTTTTATCCGAAGGCCGCCGCGATCGCGGTCCTGGTCCTGGCAATCCTGCTTCTCGGAGCGGGCGCTGCCTTCGCCTATCTCCTGGTAACCGGCGAGGGAAGTGATTACCTCATGGGCACACTGCTTGCTTTTGAGTTCTTGATCGCGGGCGTTGAGCTCGTACTCTTTGCGCGATATTTCATTCCCTTCAGGGAGGTATCGGAGGACCGTGAGGAGGAACTGCTATGGTAGACGGAAGCTCCGCGAACGCGGGCGGCAAGGAAGGGATCACCAGGAGGCGGTTCACCCTCGGAGTGCTTCTTGCGTCGCTTGCAGGCGCCTTCGGATCTCTTTTTGCCATGCTGAAATTGCTCACCCCCGAAAAGAAGGGCGGGGGATATGCCGCCACGATACAGCCGGGAGACTTGCTTGTGTATGCCCAGGGCGGCAGCGCGGGGTCTACCGTAGAGGCTTCATCGATGAAGGTCGGCGACGCGGTGCTTGCCTACCCCTCGGGAAAATCGTCGAATCCGGCAAACCTTGTCCAGCTGATCAAACTGGATGAAACGGCATTCAAACCGCCCACCGACATTTCGCTGACGGATAAGGGTTTCGTGGCCTATAGCGCCATCTGCACCCATCTCGGCTGCACCGTCTCCTGGATGCCGAATGCGGAATCACCCCTTGCATCGTACACGGAATGTTTCTGTCATAACAGCATCTTCAATCCTGCCGAGGGAGCGAAGGTCCTGGCCGGCCCCGCGCCGATACCACTCGCACAGATCGGGGTGAAGGTGAAACAGGACGGGACGCTTGCCTTTACGGGCGATTTCAACGGACCGATCGGACCGCAGGTCTAGGGACGCGAGGACATTGCCATGATTTTTAAATGGTTGGATGAAAGATTGGAGCTCAAAAAGTTCAAGGAAAAATTCCTGAGCAAGACGTTCCCGACGCATCCTACGTTCCTGCTCGGAGAAACAGCATTGTTCTCCTTCGTTACCCTTGTCGCCACCGGCATCTTTCTCGGGTTTCTCTATGAGCCTTCGACAAGGATGGTTTCCCTCTTTGGAGCGATGGTGCCGGCAGCCTATGCAAGCGTCGTAAGAATCGACCTGCTTCCGATGGGCATGATTATCAGGCGCATCCACCATTGGTCAGCCATGATCATGATAGCCGCCATACTTGCGCATCTCCTGAGGATCTATTTTACCTCATCCTACCGGAAGCCGCGGGAGATCAACTGGCTCGTGGGCTTAAGCCTCTGGGGCACGGCGATGGTCGCGGCATTTACCGGCTATCTGCTCCCCTACAGCCAATTCTCGGTGACCGCCACGTCCATTGCCTATTATATGGCAAAGTCGGTGCCGTGGGTCGGGGACTGGATGTCAAGGCTTCTCTTTGCCGGCGATTTCCCTTCGGACGGGACCGTTCCGCGCTTCTTCTTTATGCATGTCATGCTGATTCCCGCCACGCTGATCGGGCTCATTAGTACGCACTTTCTTATTCTGGTAAAACAGAAGCATACCGAGCCCCGGTCCAATAAGGACCGGAAGGAAGCCCAGGGCGGCAGGAGGCTTATCGGCATCCCCATCTGGCCCGAACAGGGCGTCATCAGCCTGTCGTTTTTCCTGTTCCTGATTTCCGTGGTTGTGCTGATGGCTGCCTATATCCCCTTGAACCCGATCGAGATATACGGCCCCCCCTCGCCGGGAACGCCCGTAATGAGGCCTGACTGGTATTTTCTTGTCGTATACGGATTTCTGAAGCTCGTGCCCGGCGACCTGGTATTTACCGTCCTGGGGGGGAAGATCACGCCCGAGACCATCGGCGGCGTTATCTTTCCCGCATCGACATTTGTCGTGTATGCATTGGTCCCCTTTTTCGACAGGTCGAAGGAGCCGCAGAACTATATGGAAAACCCCCTTCGGAGGCCCTTCATGACCTCACTCGGCGTGGGGGCGATTGTTTTTCTTTGCATGATGGTCGTCGCCGGGTACATCGACGTGCTCCATATCACGCCGAAAGCGATGATAGCCTATGCACTTGTCGCGACAGCCGCTGCCTGGAGCATCAGTTACACGCTCCTGCGCCGGTACAACGGAAAGAGAGGCCATTAATGTCAAAGCTTGACCGCGTCTTCCTGTGCGCCCTTCTCGTGTGCGGCGCATTCGTGTCCTCCCCGTCAGCGCGGGCCGCTGACGTCAAAAAATCCGGCAATTCCTGCGTCCGTTGTCATTCTCAACTGCCGGGCAGCAGCTTTGTCGGGGTAAAGTCCCACAGCTGGACAGGTTCGATCCATCAGAAACATGGAGTCACCTGTGACAAATGCCATGGAGGTAATTCCCGTGCATCTGAACAGAAAGAGGCGCACGCGGGCGTGCTCAGCTCAAGCAATCCCGGGAGCCCGGTGTACTTCAAGAATATCCCCTCCACGTGCGGCAAATGCCACGGAGCCGAGTTCTATAAATTCACCCAGAGCCTGCATTATAAGCGGCTTGAATCAGCGGGAAAGGGACCTGAATGCGTGACCTGTCACGGCTCCATGGTCACCAGTATTTTAACACCCGACACCATAGCCGCTGTATGCGAGCAGTGCCATAACGAGAGGATGGGCATCTTCCCCTATGTACCGCAAAAGGCGAAGGCGGTCCTGCTTCTGCTGAAGGAAAGCTCCTCTCTTCTCGACGCGGAAGCGGAGCTTCATCATCGTGCCGGAAGCGCCGAACAGACCCGCGCTCTGAGCGATGCCCGGTCGTTCCTGCATTCCGCCAGGCTGGATTGGCATAAGTTTGATCTTGACACGATCATCGCTGATTTGCAGGATGTGTACAAATCCCTGAAGAAGCTGTCACCCGCGGGCCCCCGCCGCTAAATTCTTCGATTGAAACCTTCCTGTTGGAAAGGGAATTTACAAAACGATTTTTTGCGCAGAGACGCAAAGACGCCGGGCAAGAATGAGAGGATTTGCTTTTTTTCGCGTGTTTTGTTTATGCCCGTGTTTACGAGTGCGAAGGCGCGAGTGCAGGATACGGCTTTGCGCGAGATGCCTTAGCTTTGGTTTTTTGGTCACGTTTGTCCGGGTAAGGAGGATTGATTATGACCGAACAGCATAATTACGCTCCCGGATGGCCGGGCATCCCCGCACGCTGGACCTCAAGCGCGAAGAGCGGGGTCGGCACGTCGTTGAGCCATGCAAGCCGCGTCTGGTTCACTTTGAGCCACGGCATCCTGAACGAGATCTATTATCCCCGCGTGGACCAGGCGTGTACGCGCGATCTGGGCCTTATCGTCACCGACGGCCGGGACTTTTTCTCCGAGGAAAAACGCCACGCTTCATCCACGGTGAGTTATCCCGTTGAAGGCGTTCCGGCCTACCACCTGGCGAACACCGGCAAGGACAATCGCTACCGGATCGAGAAGGACATTATCACTGATCCCCGGAGGGACGTTGTATTCCAGCGGACCCGCTTCGTTGCCCTCAAGGGGAAAATACAGGAC
>OFHG01000349.1_pt1 | contig 19234 bp, 23 predicted proteins | sample 1521931 | NCBI WGS metagenome assembly OFHG01 (sample SAMEA2468438, study PRJEB22500) | soil metagenome | biome: Glassland; feature: Farmland; material: Clay | place: Australia | collected 2013-01-31 | depth 0.55 m
TAGTAAACCATCGCGGAGCCGACGGACTTGACCAGAGGACCATTGGCGCCCAGTGGCCGGAGGCGCAGATCGATACGAAAAATGAAGCCGTCTTCGGTCACCTCGCCCATGACCTGGATGGTCGCCATTGCCCGCAACCGGGCGATCGATCTCCTCCGGAAGCGGTGCGGCATCCGCCGGATCGCCCGTGAATGCCGTCTCGGTGGTGCCGACCAGGGCATTGCCCTGCCAGGGCATGACGAACACGGCGCGCCGGTCGGGGGCCTCCGCATAGTAGATGCCCCGCTCCACCGGTCCGGGCAGCAGGATATGCGTGCCCTGCACCAGCGCCATGGGCAGCGCCTCCGGGGCGGGATCGATGCCGCCCAGCACCCGGTTGACCCAGGGGCCGGCGGCATTGACGAGCATGCCGGCGCTGATCTCATGCTCGCCATCCGCCTGCCGATAGCGCACGGCTACCCGTTCGGCATCGCTGGTAGCCGAAACGAAGGAGGCCGGGCAGATCAGGCGGGCGCCGCAGACGGGGGCCCAGCGCCACACCGCCCGCGTCAGCGCCGCATCGTCGGTCTGCGCATCCCAGTAGCGGAACACGGCCTTCAGGCCATCCAGCCTCAGGCCGTCCAGATCACCCCATCGTCGGCGCGGCACCATGGAGAAGCGGGCCAGTGGCGTGATGCCGGCCAACAGCGCGTACAGTGCAAGACCCGCACCGATCATCCCGGCCGGGCGCGACGTGTCTGTATAGACCGGGATGTGGAAGGGCACCGGATGCACGAGGCCGGGGGCCAGGCGCAGCAGCAGCCGGCGCTCGCGCAATGATTCATAGACCAGGCGAAGCTGTCCGCTCTCCAGGTAGCGCAGGCCGCCGTGGATCAGCTTGCTGGAGCGGCTGGAGGTGCCGGCGGCGAGTTCCTTCTGCTCCAGCATCGCCGCCGAATATCCGGCCGCGGCTGCCGCCTGGGCCACGCCACAGCCGTGGATGCCGCCACCGACGACGAGCACGTCGACATCTGTCTGCGGATTCATGCCCATGCCGGCAGCGCCCGGCGCATGCCGGCGATGTCGAAGCTCTCAATAAATGCGGCGCCGCGCGCCGCCAGCCGCCGCGCCAGTGCCGGATCGGCCACCTCGTAGACTGCCAGCGGCACCCCCAATGCACCCAGCCGCCCTTCAGGCGGCAGCGCCGCCACATCGCAGAACCAGACGGCCAGGTGGCGCGCCAGCACCGCCGGCAGCACCCGGGGCCAGGCATCGGTGACCCAGCCGACACGCCAGCCGGCGGAAAGCGCCAGCACCAGCACATCGGCGTTGAAGGAGATCAGCGTGCATCGGGGACGTACCGGGGCGAGCACATCGGCAACGGCGGCCAGCATCGCCGCCTCCCCGACAATATCGATGCTCTCCTGCTTCAACTCCACGAAGGCGTGCAGATCCGCGTGGCTTTGCAGCAGGCGCACGAACTCGCCCAGGGTGGGCAACGGCTGGCCGTCCACGCGCAGGGTGCGGACGGCAGCCGACGTGCAAGCCGTGATGCGCCCGGACACCCCGCACAGGCGCTGCAGGCCCTCATCGTGGAACACCACCGGCACGCCGTCGGCGGACAGCTGCACGTCGATCTCGACATGGGACGCGCCATGGGTAATCGCCGCTGCGAGCCCGGCCAGCGTGTTCTCGGGATATTGGCGCGGGTAGCCGCGATGGGCGATCAGGGTGGGCATGCCGTCAGTGTAGCCGAAGCGGGAGGGACGCCCTTTAGTTCTTCATCTTGTCGGGATCGAAGTCACAGCTCTTCTTCCAGTTGCCGGCGCGGTCACCCGACGCCGAGGTGTCGCCGTATTTCTTGTCGATATCGAGATAGGTCTTCAGGCGCGGGTAGGTGTTCAGCACCACGGAATCGAAATCGCGATTAATGTAGTAGAAGTCGCCACGGATCGCCTCCAGGCATTCCGAGGCATTGTCGATGGCCACCGCATCACGCCTGGCCTTGGCGGGGTCATTCCCGTCCTCGATATAGGCCTGCAGCGCACGGGCCTTCTGGCGCAGCGCCGCCCGCGTCTTCTCGGAATGGGAGTAGTTGGTGGCGATCCAGCGCTGCACATCGTCGCGCAGGCCGTCATGGTCGGCATCGATGCCCGCCAGCGTGGCCTTGCCGGCCTTGCCCGGATCGGGCGGCAGCGCCGCGAGCACGGCCGGATCGACCTTGGGCTTCAGTGCCGCCGTGCTCTGCCCGGGCGGACCGTCGGAACAGCCGGCCAGCAGCGCCATGACGCCGAGGCATGCGAATGTGGCGAGTTTGCGCATCCGGCGGAGCTTACCAGCGCCACGCCCGCACGGCGAGGCCCTCAGAGCGCCTGCAGGATGGCCTCGCAGGCCTTCTTGGCGTCGGAAAACAGCATCATCGTCTTGTCCATATAGAACAGGTCGTTATCGAGCCCCGCATAGCCCGGCGACATCGAACGCTTGATGAACACCACATGCTGCGCCTTGGCCACGTCGAGCACCGGCATGCCGTAGATGGGACTGGCCGGATCGGTCTTGGCCGCCGGGTTCGTGACATCGTTGGCGCCGATCACCAGGGCCACATCGGTGTCGGCGAACTCGGCGTTGATCTCGTCCATCTCCTCGACGATGTCGTAGGGCACATCGGCCTCGGCCAGCAGCACGTTCATATGCCCCGGCATGCGCCCGGCCACCGGATGGATGGCGAAGCGCACCTGCACGCCCTGTTTGATCAGGGTATCGGTCAGCTCCTTGAGCACATGCTGGGCGCGTGCCACCGCCAGGCCATAGCCCGGCACGATGATGACGCTGCGCGCATTGCTGAGCAAAAAGGCCGCATCCTCGGCCGAGCCGCTCTTGTACGGCCGCTCTACCACCGGGCCGCCGGAGGCCGCAGCGCCGCCCTCGCCGCCGAAACCGCCGAGCAGTACGTTGAACAGCGAGCGGTTCATGGCCCGGCACATGATGTAGGACAGGATGGCGCCGGACGAACCCACCAGGGCGCCGGCGACGATCAGCATATTGTTCTCGAGGGTGAAACCGATGCCGGCCGCCGCCCAACCCGAATACGAGTTCAGCATCGACACGATGACCGGCATGTCGGCGCCACCGATCGGTACGATCAACAGCACGCCGAGCACCAGGGCGATGGCCAGCATGATCAGGAACGGCGCCCAGGCCTGGGTGACGCAGAAGGCGATGCCCGAGCCGATCATGACGATGCCCAGTACCAGATTCAGCAGGTGCTGGCCGGCGAACACCAGAGGCTTGCCGGAGAGGATGCCCTGCAGCTTCGAGAAGGCGATGACCGAGGCGGTGAAGGTGATGGCGCCGATGAATGTGCCGAGAAACAGCTCGATGCGGCTGGCAACCTTCAGCCCACCGCCGATGGCGGCGATGCCATAGCCCTCGGGGTTGTAGAACGCGGACACGGCGATCAGCACCGCCGCCAGGCCGACCAGCGAGTGCATGGCCGCCACCAGCTGCGGCATGTGCGTCATCGGTATCTTCTTGGCCACGACCATGCCGAACAGGCCGCCGGCCGCCATCGAGGCGAAGATCCACCCATAGTTGTGCACCTGCTCAAGCTGCAGCGTCACCACCACGGCGATCAGCATGCCGATCATGCCGAACAGGTTGCCGCGCCGCGCGTTCTCGGGGCTGGACAAGCCCTTCAGGGCCAGGATCAGAAGCACTGCGGCGGCCAGGTAGGCCATCGCCACCATGTTTGCGGATATCAAGATGCTCTCCCTGCTCCCGCGCTCAGCGCCGTTTCTTGAACATGGCCAGCATGCGCTGCGTGACCATGAAGCCGCCGAAGATGTTCACCGACACCAGGCCCACAGCGAACAGGCCGAGCACATTGCCCAGGCTCATCTTCATGGGCCCCGAGGCAAGGATGGCGCCGACGATGATGATGCTCGAGATGGCGTTGGTGACACTCATCAGCGGCGTGTGCAGTGCAGGCGTCACGTTCCACACCACGTGGTAACCGACGAATACGGCCAGCACGAACACCGTGAAGGCGAACACGAACGGGTCGGTCGCGGCGGCCCCGTGCGCCGCCTGCGCGGCCGCGGCCGCGGCATGTACATGGTTCATGATTGACCTCCCTTCAGCAGCTCCGGCTTGCGGAATTCACCTTGATGGGCGATCAACGAGGCTGCCACGATCTCGTCTTCCAGATCGAGCTTCAGCCCATCCTCGCCGAGCATCGGCGTCAGGAAGTTGTGCAGATTGCGCGCATACAGATTGCTGGCGTCGGTGGCCAGCAGCGAGGGCAGATCGGCATGGCCGAGGATGGTCACGCCCTGGTGCTCGACGACCTCGCCCAGCTTCGACAGCGGGCAGTTGCCACCGGACTCGACCGCCAGGTCGACGATTACCGAACCCGGCTTCATCGATTCGACCATGGCCTGGCTGATCAGCTCGGGGGCCGGGCGGCCCGGAATCAGCGCCGTGGTGATGATGATGTCGGCGGCGGCGGCGTGCTTGGCCACCAGTTCACCCTGCTTCCGCTTGTATTCCTCGGAAACCTCGCGGGCATAGCCGCCGGCATCCTCGGCATTCTCCTCGACCGGCACCTCGACGAACTTGGCGCCCAGACTCTGCACCTGCTCGCGCGCGGCGGCACGCACGTCGAAGGCTTCGACCATGGCGCCCAGGCGACGGGCCGTGGCAATCGCCTGCAGGCCGGCCACGCCGGCACCCATCACCAGCACCCTGGCCGGGGTCACGGTGCCGGCCGCCGTCATCAGCATCGGGAAGAAGCGCCGGTAATACTGGGTGGCCAGCAGCACCGCCCTGTAGCCGGCGATATTCGCCTGGCTGGACAGCACGTCCATGCCTTGGGCGCGCGAGATGCGCGGCACCAGCTCCATGGCGAAGCAGCTGAGGCCGGCCTCGGCGTAATCGGCCAGCAGCGGATTGGCATAGGGGGAGAACATGGCGATCACCACGGCACCCTGAGGGGTCTGGGAAAGCTCGTCGGCATCCGGGGCGCGCACCTTCAGCACCACGTCGGCATCGCGGCAGGCCTCAGCATACGAGGCCTCGAGCATGGCGCCGGCCTCCCGGTAGCCAGCGTCCGTGAAGCGGGCGCCGGCGCCGGCGCCCTGCTGCACCACGACCTGAGAGCCGGCGGCGATGTATTTCTTGACCGTTTCGGGAGTCGCCGCCACGCGCGCCTCATGGGCACGGGTCTCAGCGGGAACGGCTATGCGCATGCGTATCCTCCACTCACGATGTAGCCCCGACGCCGGTCATGCCCGCCGCATGGGTCGCCCCGCGGGCGGGAGCCCAAAGGTCGGCGAGTGTAGTCACGTGCCTGCCTTTGACAAGTCCAGGGCCACGCGGTGCAGCATGGCCACGGAGCCCGCGAAGGCCGCCAGCTCCACCAATTCCGCCGCCGGCACGTGCATATGCGCATAGCGGTACAGATCGGCATCCAGGCACTGGTCGCCATAGAGGATCAGGTCGAGATCCAGGGTACGCGGGCGCCAGGAACCGGCGGTGCGGTCCCGGCCGTGCCGGTCCTCCAGACCCTTCAGCCAGGCATCCAGTTCCGCCTGGCTTTGCGCCGTATCGATCAGGCAGCAGGCATTGAGGAAATCGTCGCCCTCCATGCCCACGGCAGGGGAGCGGTACACGGAGGAGAAGCGGGCTTTCGGGTACGCTGCGCGGATCTCGCGCGCCGCCGCCGCCAGGTAGCGCTCGGGCTCGATGTTCGAACCCATGCCGATCAGTGCCTGCATCAGACCGGCTGCCCGCGCTCGATCAGCACCGCCACGTTCTCGGAATGGCGCACCGCCCCGGGCTTGGACATCTTCAGGCGCAGCCAGGGCACGTGGAACTCCTCCATGATGATGGATGCACAACGCTCGGCGAGCGCCTCGATCAGCCCATAGTTCGAGGCCTCGATAAAGGTGATCAGGCGCTTGGCCACCGCCTTGTAGTCCAGCGCATCGGCAATGGCGTCGCTGGCCGCCGCCGCGGTGATATCCCAGGCCATCTCGACATCGATGCGCACCGTCTGGCGGATCTCCCGCTCCCAGTCGTAGATGCCGATCACCGTCTGCACCTCCAGCCCCTCGATCAGAATGCGGTCGAATCGATTCACGCCCCACCTCCCGTGTTTATCGGCCTGAAATATGGCCAAATCGCTTGACAGCGCCGGGCCATATCCGAAAATGCCGCCCTTTGCCAAACCATGAGGGGGTTTTGACATGCCTGCAACCGTCATCAAGGTCACCGAGGAAATCGTTTCCTGCTCGGACAACGGGCAGCATCCCCTCGTCTACATCAAGCTGACCGACGGCAAGGGCCGCTGCCATTACTGCGGCCAGGTGTTCGAATACGTATCCCCGGACGATGACAAGGAAAAGCCCCAGGCCGCCTGATTCACCCATGCCGTTGGCGCACGGCTTCGAACAGCGCCACCCCCGTCGCCACCGACACATTCAATGATTCCACCGCCCCCGGCATCGGGATGCGCAACAACTGGTCGCAGCGCTCGCGCACCAGACGGCGCAGGCCCGCGCCTTCCGCCCCCATCACCAGCCCCAAGGGGCCCGTGAGCTTCACGGCATAGACATCGGCCTCGGCCTCGCCGGCCAGGCCCGAGATCCAGAATCCCCTTTCCTGCAGTGCCTCGATGCTGCGCACCAGGTTCGTCACCGCGATCACCGGCAGCCTTGAGAGCGCCCCGCAGGCGCTTTTGGCCACCACCGGCGAATCCAGGTCCGCCGCATGGTCGCGCGGCACGATCACCGCCGCACATCCGGCGGCCTCGGCGGTGCGGATGCAGGCGCCGAGATTGTGCGGGTCGGTGACCTGGTCGAGCAGCAGCACCAGGGGTGCGGCATCCATGTCCAGCCCGTCCAGCCAGTCTTTGAAATCCACGCGCGCCGCCTCACCCATCATCTGCGCCACCACCCCCTGGTGCGGCACACCTGCGGCCAGACGTTCCAGCGCCTGCCTGGGTGAAAAACTGACCCGGATGCCGGCCCCCCGCGCCAGGTGCACGAGCTCGTTCAGGCGCGGATGCTGCTTGCCCTTCTCGATGACCAGTTCGCGGATGGACTGCCCGCTGTCGAGGGCGTGACGGACGGCGTGGATGCCGGCAAGGGTACGTGCCATGGGCCGCAGGATAACGCCAATGCGGGGTCCATTCACCTGCATTGTCAGCCGCGTCGGCGCCCGGCATGCTGAGAGCATGGACAGCATCAAGGGCCGCGGCGCCAACGTCGAAACCCCCGGCCGCTTCGCCCGCCAGCATCGCGAGGACGTCGACGACGGCTGGTGGCAGGAGCAGGAACCGGCGCCCGCCACGCGCCTGCATGTGGACACGGCGAAAAGCATCATCAGCCGCAACGCCTCGCCGGACGTGCCCTTCGGCCAGTCGATCAATCCCTACCGGGGATGTGAGCATGGATGCCCGTATTGCTTCGCCCGCCCCAGCCACGCCTACCTCGACCTGTCGCCCGGTCTCGATTTCGAGACCGAGATCTTCTACAAGCCCGATGCCCCGGCCCTGCTTCGCCGCGAGCTGTCGGCGTCGAACTACGTCCCTGCGCCGATCGCGCTCGGCATCAACACCGACGCCTGGCAGCCGATGGAACGCAAGCTTGGCCTGACACGGCAGCTGCTGTCGGTACTGGCCGAATTCGGCGCCCCGGTCTCCATCGTCACCAAATCCGCGCTCGTGGTACGCGATATCGACATCCTCGCCGACATGGCCAAGCGAAACACGGTGCTGGTAATGTTCAGCATCACCACACTGGATACGAAGCTGGCGCGGGCCATGGAGCCGCGCGCCGCCACCCCGGCCCGCCGCCTGCAGGCCATGCAGCGCCTTCGTGATGCCGGCATCCCGGTCGGCGTGCTCGTCGCCCCCATCATCCCGCACCTGAACGATCACGAGCTGGAATCGATCCTGGAGGCGGCCGGCGCGCACGGCGCCCGCACGGCCGGCTACGGCCTGCTGCGCCTGCCCCGTGAGCTCGTCGAGGTATTCCCGGCCTGGCTGCGCCAGAACTTCCCCGACCGCGCCGAGGCGGTGCTGCGCCAGCTCACCGAGATGCGCGGCGGCAAGCTGTACGAATCGGATTTCGGGGTGCGCATGGCCGGCCGCGGCGTGCGCGCCGAACTGCTCTCCAAACGCTTCTCCCAGGCCCGCCGCCGCTTCGGCCTGGACCAACCGATGCCGAAGCTGAGCATCGAACACTTCCGCATCCCCGACCGCATGGTCCAGCCCTCGCTATTCTGACCACGAACCGTAGGAGAACGTTCAATGGAGACACTTACGGTGAAAGCAATTGGCATTTGCACGGTTTACTCAACGGCTCGGAACCACACGCCTTTGGGCAACGGTAATCAGCCGGCCAGAACCCGAACCGGACCTGCTTTGCATCCACGTCGATGATGGCTCAATCGCCTTTGAACTCGTGAGTCTTACTGACCCAATCATGGCCAAAATCGGGGCTGCCGGCCCCAAAGCCCTTCCCGATGCATTTTCAACGTACGATCCGTCGGAACGAATCGTACGAAAGAAGCTCCAGAAGAGATATGAAACGACAGCAAGCCATATCGAACTGCTCATCTATAGCGATGGACAAATCATCACGCCAGATGACGCCATCATCCCAACCATCCAGCCATTGTTCGATTCGATTACGCACCCATTCACTCACATCTGGTTCATGGGCGAAAAAGAAACGCTGTGCCTATGGGAGAACTTTGGCTAGCTCACGTACTGATGGAGGAAGGCGTCGGTGAAGGCATAGAGCTGGTCGGCGGGCAGGTGGTTGATGCCGCCGATGCCGATCAACGATCGTCGTAATGTCCCTCGATGGATGCGATCAGCAACAGATTCCCTTCCACCCGGTACACCAGCCTGTCCTTCCGATTCAGCCTGACCGACCAGTAGCCCTTGAGCGGCCCGACCAGAGGCTTGGGCTTGTGCAGACCTGTGTGCGGTTCGCGGACGAGGTGGGTAATGGCTTCGATGACCTGATCGAGCAAGGCGGGGTTGGATCGGGATAGTTTCGTGATCTGGCTGCGTGCCTGCCTGGACAGGCAGGGCTTGAGCAGTTCAGCCACGAACCGTCATCTTTGACAGGTTGTCGACGGACAGCTCCGCCAGCGGCTGATAATCATCGGCGCCGGTGATGCGCTCGATGGCACCCGGCAGATTAACCAGTTGCAGCGTCTCTTCGATCGATTCCCAGTCCTCCGCCGAAAGCAGGATCATGTCACCGTTTTTGCGTACGATGCGGGTCACATCATGACTGGCCTGAGTCTGATCGCAGACCTGCTTTAGATTATTGCGCGCATCCGAATAGGTCACCGTATTCATGGTCACCTCCTTTGTTGTATATTGTACAATATCTTGTCAAGACGAATCAAGATCAAGGCCGGATGATCCTTGGCCACTAGCCCTGATACTGCAGTCGGAAGGCCGCGATGAAGGCATCGAGCTGGTCGGCGGGCAGGCGGTTGATGCCTCCTGCCGCCTCGCGGCCGCCGCCGGTCGGGAAGCGCTGGCACAGCTCGCCGGCCCCGGCACGGTTCGCCAGCGGTGCGCGCACGCTGACGAGATACGTGCCGTCCGCGAGCTCCGTGAGCAGCGCATGTGCCCGATCCGGGTAGGCGCGCGCCAGCTCGTTGGCATAGACGCCACCCACCCGTCTAGCCCAGGGCTCATCGGGGAGCAGCACCGTCGCCGCCTGCGGGCCCAGCTCCTGCACCGGCAGGGATCTCGCCTGCTCCAGATCGCCCGCCATGCCGTCCCGCAGCCGCGGGTAGGACTCGGACTCGGCGATGAAGGCGAAGGGATCGGTATAGGGATGGATGGCGTGATACAGCGCGTCCGGGGCATAGAACAGATCCTCGATGGCCGCGCCATAGCCGTTGTAATTGATGCATTCGCCGAGGCTCTTCAGCGCCTCTAGCCGCTCATCGGACAGCCCCAGGGGCTCCGCCGCCTTACGGGCGGAATCGTGCAGATTGTCGCCGAAGGCGGCCGCCACCGCCCAGGGCAGGTACCGCCCACCGATGTAGTCGTTGACGATCAGACTGGTACACACCCCGGAACGCTCGTCGATATGCGCCTCGAAATGCGCGCTATCCGGCAGGTCGCCGGCAAAATGATGATCGAAGTAGCGTACCCGGGCGCCGACCATGAGTAGCCTGAGCAGGTCGTGCCGATTGCTGTCCAGCGAGATGTCCAGCACCGTCACCCGGTCGCCGGCCTTGGCCTCGACCCTTTTCAACAGCGCGATATCGCGCTTGACGCCGGTAACGAGCAGGGATTCACAGGGCTGGGCCAGGCGCAGCTGGTGCAGGGCACAGATGCCGTCGGCATCGCCATTGAACACGTCGATGTGTCGCATAGGGTGACTCTAGCAAGCATGAGCCTCGTTGCCACCCGGCCTGCCGGAGGACCGCCATTCGTCTAGGATGCAGACAGGATGATGTCGCGCACCCCTCTCTGTTTCCGGATGCTCCCCATGCTGGCCGCCACCCTGGTGCTGGCTGTCGGCAGCGCCCAGTGCTGCGCCAGCGCCAAGGCCGCACACGCGGATACGGCCGGCAATGTAGCGGCGGCAGCATCGAAGGACGTCCAGTCGGCCGAAAAGCCGGCAGTCGCCCCCCAGCTGGACATGGATACGCTGATCGAACGCCTGAAACAGACCCAGGCCATCGGTGTGTTGACCAAGCTGGTGCTGCGCTCCAACGTCAACGACCTGATCGGCGAGGTCAAGCGCTACAAGAAGGCGAAGGGATCGGAAAAACAACTCGAGCGGATCAAGGCCCATTTCAACGGCCTGCTGCTGAAGGTACTCGCCCTGCTCGACGAGGATCCGAAACTGGCTGCGGACATCCAGTGCGCGCGCGATAGCCTTTGGCATCATCTGATGGAGGTAAAAGCATGAAGAAGATTTTGCTGATCGGGGCGCTATGCCTCGTGGGGCTTGCCCCGCTTACTCCCAAGGCCTGGGCGGAGGTGACCAGCGCCCAGGACATCGCCACCACCATCAAGCTGATGGGCTATGAATGCGGCGGCAACACGGTGACGAAGGTCAGCGAATCGACCGATGCCAAAGGGACGCGCACCATCGTCGCCACCTGTCCCAACGGCAAGCGCTACCGCATCGTCGTCTCGCCCCAGGGCCGCGTCAGCGTACAGCCGACCCGCTAACGCTCAGCCGCGGCAGTCCAGGTGCCGCAGCCAGTCGCCGCCATGGACGACGGGTACTGCCGGTAACGGCCGGTCCCACAGGTAAACCCAGGCCGCCCCATAGGGCGTGTCGACGCGCTCGCGATGGTAGTCGCCGGGGCAGTCCTCATAGGCGTCGAGTGCCATCAGCATGTCGCTCTCGATCCGGTACACCTCACCGGCCACCGCTTCGTCCCCCATCACCAGCGCCGGATACGGGCCCATGTCCAGCATGCGGTAATGCGTCCCGCTGACCCAGGTGCCGAGCCATTCGGCACCACCCAGCAGATCATGATGGCTGCCGCCGCGACGCAGCGTGCCGTAGACAAACAGCAGCTCGTTGGCGTCTATACTGATCTCCCGGCGGCACGGAGGCCCCGATGAAGCCATCGGTCACGGTTACGTCGACACATACGTCCTGAAGGCCTGGCTGGCCTGAGTATGGGACGCGTCAGTTCCAGCGCGCGATTTCCTTGATGTACTCCGCCAGCTCCAACAGGCTGGATGCGTTCGTCTTGTGCATGACACGGGAGCGGTGAATCTCCACGGTGCGGGGGCTGATATCGAGCTCGCGGGCGATCTCCTTGTTCGATTTCCCTGCCACCGCCAACTGCATGACCTGCTGCTCGCGCTCGGTGAGGCTGGAAAGGCGCTCCTGGGCCTTGACGAAGTGCAAATTGAGGCTCAGCGCCGCGCCGATGCGCTCCAGCAGCACCTTCGCCTCCACCGGCTTGGTCAGAAAGTCCATGGCGCCCGCCTTGATCGTGCGCACGGTCAGCGGAATGTTGCCGTGGGCAGTGAGGAAGATGACGGGCAGCTTGATACCGCGCTCCTGCATCACCTGATGCAGCGTTGGCCCGTCCATGCCGGGCATGCGCACATCGAGGATCAGGCAGCCTCGCCAATCGGGGCTGGAAGCCTCAAGGAAGGACTCGGCGCTACCAAACGTCTGCACCGTGTATCCCGAGGTTTCGATCAGCAATGCCAGGGCATGGCGCACCACCTTGTCGTCATCGACGATAAAAACGGTAGGGCTACCGCTCATCGCACTGCCGGTAGGGTGAAGCGGAGGTGGGCGCCACCCTTGGCCGCAGGCTCCGCCCAAAGCCTGCCGCCCTGGGACTCGATCATGGCACGGCTGATCGTCAGACCCATACCCAGTCCGTCGACCTTGGTGCTGAAGAATGGCTCGAAGATGGCCTCGGCCTGAGCATTGTCCAGGCCGGGACCCTTGTCCCCAATCGTCACCTCCACCATGTCCTTGTCCTTCAGATGGCGCGCCTGAATATCCAGGGCAGGGCGACGCACGCCAGCCTGCGCCATGGCCTCGACGGCATTCTGGATCAGGCAGACCAGGGCCTTGTGCAACCGCAAGGGGTTGGCGCGCACCCGGGGCACATGCTCCGGCAGCTTGATGCGTGCATGGATGAGCATCTCGTAATCGCGCTCGAACAGTGCCGTCGTTTCGTGGATCTGTTGGCCGATATCGAGTTCCTCGACCGGCGCATCCCGCCTGTCCAGAAAGGCCAGCATGTCGCGAATCGTCTCCCCCGCGCGCATGGCCTGCTGCACGCTGGCCGAAAGGACATCGGCAATCCGTTGCCGGTCGACGGTCGCGTTCTCAAGCATCTTCAGTGCCGCCTCGCAATAGGCGGAGATCGCCAGCAAGGGCTGATTCAGGTCGTGGGCGAGAGCCACGGCGGTCTGCACGGCGATCTGCTCGTGCTGCAACTGCTCGCGCTTGCGCCAGTATTCCAGGGCATCGATCTCCTTGTTTTTCTGCTCCGTAATGTCCTGAACTGTGCAGCGCATCCGCACGGGCCTGCCCGATGCATCCGCGATGACCTGCCCCTTCGCGCTCACGTACTTGATCCGGCCGTCGCTGAACAGCAGGCGATGCACGATGTCGATGGGCGTGCGCTTCTGGATGGCCGTGACATAGGCATGATCCACCCACTCGCGGTCGTCGGGATGAACGCCGGCCAGGAATGCCTCGTAGGTGGCGCCGAACTGGTGGGCAGAGGTCTCGAAGATACGGTAGGTCTCATCCGACCAGTTCAGGCTGTTCGTCGCCAGATCGAGCTCGCAATCACCCAGCATTGCGATGCGCTGGACCTCGGACAGGCTCTCCAGATTGCGGCGTACATCCTGCTCGGCGAGTTTGCGCTCGGTGATGTCGCGCAGGATCCCTTCGACGCCGGCCGGCATCTGCTGTGAATCCAATATCATGCGACTGGTGACGGACAATATCCGGATCAGACCATCCTTGCGCACGAGGCTGATCTCGAAATCATCGACATGTCCGTCCCGCTGCAGCGTCTCGAGCAGCGCCTGCCGTTGTCCCGGGTCGACATAGAATTCACCGACATTGCGGCCAAGCAGTTCGTGCTGTGCATAACCGGTCAGGGACAGGCAGGAGGGGGATACCTCCTGTACCCGCCCGTCCGCATCGGTGCGGTAGTACATATCGCGCATGGTCCAGAGCACGCATTCCCCGGAACCGGGCTGAGACAACGCGGAGTCATGCCGGATGACTTCGGCCTCCATGATCATCAGGTAGCAGGTCGAGCGCAGGGCGTCGATAATGGCCATACAATATATATCGCGCATTGGATACCCGGCTTGACCGACCAGGGCCAGATCGCAGCCGGCCCGTTCACCGCCGGCAAAAACCTTGTCCATGAAGGCCGTGAACCGCAAGCGGTCCTTGATGGCGATAAATGCGCTAAAGGAATGGCCGATCAGCGCTTCGGGCTCGGCGCCAAGCATCCGTACCGCGGCGAGGTTGGCCTGCAGGATGATGCCATCGGCCCCGAGGCCCAGGCATGCGAGAGGCCCATGCTCGTAGCGCTCAATACAGCGCATCATACCCGAATCCGAAGCGGCAACCGCCGCGCAAGGCAGCGGATGCTTGTGGTGGCGCCTGTCCGCTTTGGCTTTTTCCATCATCGTTCCCTCATTCCCGGCACACTGTAACTATCCCTCGCTTATCGGCGCGATACGGCGCAGGTGAAAATGGACACCCATCCATTCCTCTATTCCCCTTATTATTGCCATGGCTTGTGCAGACCGTAATAAGTGAATCTACGTACGCAGCGGCACGAATTTATCCCCATGGAAAATGCGTCCACATTTCATTCAGCGCTCGGGCCTAACGCCGAGGAAATATGCGAACGCTGGGGAGATGCCGATGACGACCCTTGATAATCCGCAACACCAAATTCCATGCCCGTCCCGGGCACCCTTGGGGCGGCCGCGATGAACAGCGTACGCAACCCCGTGGCAAAGCGAGGATTGATTCTGGTCGAGAATCTGTGCCTCGGATATCAGCTTTCGACGCTGTTGAAGAAGAGGAACTGGCAGATGGATGTCGTCCACCAGGACAGGCAGGCCTATGCCCTGATCCTGAGTGGCGGCCTCGATGCGGTGGTCACCGACATTGAGACCAGCCACCTGGGGGGACTGGCCGTACTGACCTATTGCAAGCGACATTGGCCATCCATCACCACCTATGCCATCGCCCGCAACGGCGGGGACGCCTACCTGAAAAAACTGGCACGCGACATGGGTGGCTGCCGGGGCTTTTTCTACCTGACGGACAGCCGGCTGGAAGTCGACACCGGCATCGGCATGGCGGCCCAACTGATGCGCCAACCCGCGACGAGTCCAGCCACGCATGCGACGCATTTCCCCTCGGAGATGGAAAAACCGGGGAGGGCCGGCATGATACAACATCACGGCTGAGCGGGGCCAAGGCGGGTCTCCTTGGCCTCCGCCTTGCTTTTCCATTGCCCATGTACTGGAAGATCGACCAACGCCTGTCCATCGATGGTCACCAGGGACCATCCACCTTCCAACGCGGCCCTTCCATGTCCTCGGGTGAATCCTCGTTCGCCAGCGTCTTCGCCAGCCGGCTTAGCCCCGGATCGTTCGCTGCAAGCGATATGGCCGGACCGCTTTCGACGGCGTTCGTCAAATGGCTGGCGCTGTCCGCCAATCCGCCCGCGGACAGCACGCCAGCCACCACCATGGACTGGATGGCCGGCACCACCTCGCCGGTTCCCCAAACAGCTGCCGCCCCGACAAAGCCCGTGGCCAAGGCCACACCGGAGCCGATCACCGGCCTGATCAAGCAGGCGGCATCGCGCTATCGGCTCGACCCTTCGCTGATCTCATCCGTCATCGCGCAGGAAAGCAGTTTCGATCCCCAGGCGGTCTCCCCGGCCGGGGCCCAGGGACTGATGCAACTGATGCCGGACACGGCGCGCGAACTGAATGTCACCAACGCCTTCGATCCGGCCCAGAATATCGATGGCGGCAGCCGCTATCTGGCAGGGCTGATCAAGCGCTATCACGGCGATGTGAAGCTGGCACTGGCCGCCTACAACTGGGGCATGGGTAACCTGGAACATCAGCCTGACAAGATGCCGGCAGAAACCCGGCATTATGTCGCCAGCATCATGCAACGCTGGCAGGCAAGCGGTGGGGATCGGCTCGCCTAATCCTGCACGGGCACGGTCTCGCCAAGCAGGCCTTGCACGCGACGGCCGAGATCAACGATGGTATACGGCTTGGTCATGATCTGATCCCGCCCGATATCCGGCATCTGACTCAGCGCGCCCATATCATAGCCGGTCGCGAACAGTACATTCACCCCCGGATCGAGTTCCCGAATGATGCGGTAGGCTCCCGGGCCGTCCAGCTTCGGCATCACCATATCCATGATCAACAGCTTGATCTCGCTCCGGTGCGCGCGATACATGTCCACCGCCATCAGGCCGTCATTTGCCGTGATCACCCGATAACCGAGTTTTTCCAGAACCTCACGCAACATGGCCAGCACGTCGAGGTCATCATCGGCCAGCAGGATCAGTTCCCCTTGGCCATGCTGCGCTTCGCCCTCATCCTCCGATGCCCTGCCGCCAGCCACATCCTTGAACAGCGGCAGATAGAGATCGAAGTGGGCGCCCTCGCCTTCGGTCGAGCCCGCCGTGATGATGCCACCATGGCTTTGCATGGCACCATAGACCATGGCCAGGCCCAGGCCGGTCCCCTTGTCCTGTTCCTTGGTGGTGAAGAACGGCTCGAAGATATGCTCGACATGCTCCGGCCGGATGCCCTCGCCATTATCGCTGATGCGCATATGCGCAAACGCGCACCCTTCCGTGCCCGGATGCCTTTTCAGAAACTCGCCGTCGGGCTGGAACCGATCGAGGGTGATGGTAATGCGCGGCTGATGCACATCCTGCACGGCATCCCTGGCGTTGTTGATCAGGTTCATCAGCGCCTGCTGCAGCAGGTTCGGATCGCCGCGCACGATCATGCCCCCGTCCCGGATGTCGCACCTCAGGCCGATATTCTCGGGCAGCGATACGCGATGCAGCTTGGCCGCCTCCTTCAGGAACGGCGCGACCGACAAGGGGCGCATCTCCAGCACCCCCTTGCGTGAGAAGGCCAGAAGCTGCTGGATCATGCCGGCAGCTCGGAACGCCAGCGTCTCCACCGACTTCAGCCGGTCCAACAGGCGGGGGGATGCCGCCGCCTCCTTTCGGGCCAGATAGAGGTTGCCGGTGATGCCGGCCAGCGTGTTGTTGAAATCGTGGGCGATGCCGCCGACGAGGATCCCGAGCGCCTCCATCTTCTGCGACTGGTAGAATTGCTTCTCTAGCTCCTCGTATTCCTGCAAATCCTGCTGGATGCCGATGAAATGTGAGATATGTCCGTCGGCATCGTGCATGGCCGAGATACTCAGCAGGCAGGGATAGAAGCTGCCGTCCTGGCGCTTGTCGATGACCCGGCCCTGCCAGGTCTGGCCGCTGAGGATGGTCTCCCACATCTTGCGGTAGAATGCCTTGTCCTGGTTGCCGCTGTTCAGCATGCGGGGGTTCTGACCAATGGCCTCGGCCGCGCTATAGCCCGTGATGCGCGTAAAAGCCGAATTGACGTACTCGATATCTCCATGGTTATCGGTGATCAGGATGGCCTCGCCAGCCTGGTCAATCGCCTGGCGGAACATATCGATCCAAGCCGTAGCCTGACGGTATTCGGTGATATCCTGGATCGAGCCGAACAGCAGGTAGGGGCGGCCACTGGAATCGAGTTTCAGGCTTCCCTGGCCGTGCACCCAACGCTCCACACCATCGCTGGCCCTGACGATGCGGTATTCCCGGTCAAACGGATGATGCCCGGCCAGCACCTGTTGCTCGAGGTAATCCCGCACGGCCTCCCGTTCCTCCGGGTGCACCAGGCGCAGCCAGCCATCGACATCCCGCGGATGCTCTGCCTCAATGCCGAAGATCTCATCGAGCACCTTGGAGCTCTGCCACGTGCCCTTCGCGATATCGAATCGGAAGGCCCCGAACTGGGCCATGCGCTCGGCCTCACCGAGCAACTCGTCAGCGAATTTTCGTTCCGTGATATCCTGAAAGATCGTCAGCCAAGAGCGTTCCCCCCTATAGGCAATGCTCTGAACCGCCACTGTCGTCCATATCGGCATGCCATCGCGCCTCTTCAAGCGCAGTTCAAACTCCTCGATGTGCCCCGTATTCTTGATGAGCCCTGCGACCTCGCGACGTTCGTCCGGATTGTAGTAAAAATCGCTTGCGAACAGTGCTGGCAGATCATCCGCCGACAACTGGAACAGGCGCATGGCACGGTCATTGACATATAGCACCTTGCCATCCTCGATGCGGGTCACCGTAACCGGCAGCGGGGATTCGTTGACGATGGCCCTGAAGTTCTCCTCGCTTTCCTGCAGCCGCTGTTCATTCAACTTGCGTTCGGTGATGATCTCCGAATAAACAATGATCCCGCCAACTTGCCCGTTTGTATCCTGCCAGGGTCGTATCTCCCAACGCACCCAGTCCACGTGGCCATCAGCGCGCAGGAAGGCATCCTCCCCACAGCGTATGGTCTCCCCAGCCAGGCCTCGCTGGTGCATGGCCTTCCAGCGCTCGGGAATCTCCGGAAACACCGCATAATGGCTGAGGCCGATGATTTCACGGTCTTCCAGCCCATACTGGGTCACAAACTGCCGGCTAACGACCAGATATCGCATATCCCGGTCGAACATGGCCACGGGTGCGGGATTGTGCTCGACGAACTGCAACAGCGGGTTATCGCAATCCTGGAATCCCCGCCGCCGGCATATCTGCTCGGAGATATCGCGGATCAATGCGAGGTGGCGACCATCCTCCAGCGCTCGGATCGCAATCTGTGCCGGAAATTCATGGCCATCACTGTCCCGCAAGCGGAACTCACCGGTGCGCGCCGGCCCGCCCTGCTGCGCTTCCGGGATGAGCGACCGGAACCGCTCCGCCTCATCAGACGCCACCAGTTCGAAGGCATTCGCCGCCTGCCATGCCGCCGCGGGGCAATACAGGTGTTGCCCGACGGTGTCGTTGGTGTAAGCGATGTTACCCTGTTGATCGAAGACGATGATGCCATCTGCCGTCATCTCCAATGCCGCCGCCAGGATGGCATCATCGGGCCTATTTCCACTCCGCATGAGCATATCTTATATCATGTATATACTATGCTCATTTTCAATGAGGAATTTGCTGATCTTTTCGCTAGGGCCAGGCGCAGCGCGTAATTTACACCTAAGCCTGGACCCATCCCCTCAGATCTGGCGTAGCGGCATGACGGCGCGCACGATCTGTTCCTGGCCGAATATCGGCTCGATGGCAAAGCCCGGCCTCTTGACCAACGACAGCATGGCCTTGTTCTCCAGGTGCACCTCGCCCTCGAAGCGTCCCTCCCCCTTGTCCTTGGCCGTGCCGATCAGGGCATGCATCGGCCGCGTGCCGATGCCCATGCGCTGGCAGGCATCGGTGATAACAGCGAACCCGGCGGCCTCCGGCAGGGAGTCTATGTCCGGAAAGCAGGCCAGGCCGATGGATCTGCGGGCGCTTGGGGTTGACCGGGTAGACCGCGACGTCGGCCCCGCGCGAGATCGTCGGCAGCTGCAGCCCGGAGAGGTCGACGACCGCCCAGTCGCCCGGCGTGCGCTCCAGG
>OFHG01000351.1_pt1 | contig 19123 bp, 17 predicted proteins | sample 1521931 | NCBI WGS metagenome assembly OFHG01 (sample SAMEA2468438, study PRJEB22500) | soil metagenome | biome: Glassland; feature: Farmland; material: Clay | place: Australia | collected 2013-01-31 | depth 0.55 m
GTTCTCTTGATCAGAAGAACACCGGTACTTAGATGTCGCTATGGAGTTTTCAAGGTCCTCGCAGGCCGTCGCCCGCCCAACTGAGAACACCCGGCCGGCTGCCGTCGGCAGCGGAGCCCGGTCTCTCAAAACTCAACAGCGTACGCAGACAACGTCGAGGTCGACGTTCTTCTAGGCGAGCCGAGTGTCCCGACGGCTCCTGCCACTCGGACAGGTGTCGCCATCAAGGGTTTCGGCGCCTACCGGAGTTCAAGAGCTCCGGCTTCCCTAGAAAGGAGGTGATCCAGCCGCAGCTTCCGCTACGGCTACCTTGTTACGACTTCACCCCAATCATCGACCCTACCTTCGACGGCTCCCTCCCTTGCGGGTTAGGCCACCGGCTTCGGGTATTGCCGACTTTCGTGGTGTGACGGGCGGTGTGTACAAGGCCCGGGAACATATTCACCGCGGCATTGCTGATCCGCGATTACTAGCAACTCCGCCTTCATGGAGGCGAGTTTCAGCCTCCAATCCGAACCGGGACCGGCTTTTTGGGATTCGCTCCCCCTCGCGGGTTTGCAGCCCTTTGTACCGGCCAATGTAGCACGTGTGTAGCCCTAGACATAAGGGTCATGCTGACTTGACGTCATCCCCACCTTCCTCCGATTTGTCACCGGCAGTCTCCCATGAGTCCCCGTCTTTCACGCTGGCAACATGGGACAGGGGTTGCGCTCGTTGCGGGACTTAACCCAACATCTCACGACACGAGCTGACGACAGCCATGCACCACCTGTGCACTGGCCCCGAAGGGAGGCCGTATTTCTACGGCTTTCCAGTGCATGTCAAGCCCTGGTAAGGTTCTTCGCGTTGCGTCGAATTAAACCACATGCTCCGCTGCTTGTGCGGGCCCCCGTCAATTCCTTTGAGTTTTAGCCTTGCGGCCGTACTCCCCAGGCGGGGTACTTAATGCGTTAGCTTCGGCACGGAGGGAGTCGACACCCCCCACACCTAGCACCCATCGTTTACGGCGTGGACTACCAGGGTATCTAATCCTGTTCGCTCCCCACGCTTTCGCGTCTCAGCGTCAGTACCGTCCCAGAGAGCCGCCTTCGCCACGGGTGTTCTTCCCGATATCTGCGCATTTCACCGCTACACCGGGAATTCCACTCTCCTCTTCCGGACTCTAGCCAGACGGTTTCCACCGACATCTCGAGGTTGAGCCTCGAGTTTTCACAGCGGACCTGTCTGGCCGCCTACACGCTCTTTACGCCCAATAAATCCGGACAACGCTTGCCCCCTACGTATTACCGCGGCTGCTGGCACGTAGTTAGCCGGGGCTTCTTCTGGAGGTACCGTCACCCTCTGGGCTATTAACCCGAGTGGCTTCGTCCCTCCTGAAAGAGGTTTACAACCCGAAGGCCTTCATCCCCCACGCGGCGTCGCTGCGTCAGGCTTTCGCCCATTGCGCAAGATTCCCCACTGCTGCCTCCCGTAGGAGTCTGGACCGTGTCTCAGTTCCAGTGTGGCTGATCGTCCTCTCAGACCAGCTACCCATCATAGCCTTGGTAGGCCGTTACCCTACCAACTAGCTAATGGGCCGCGGGCTCATCCTTAAGTGATAGCTTATAAATAGAGGCCATCTTTTACCTCAGGGACTTTGGTCCCCGTGGTCTTATTCGGTATTAGCCCCGCTTTCGCGGGGTTATCCCAAACTCGAGGGCAGATTACCCACGTGTTACTCACCCGTGCGCCACTTTACAATACGTATTGCTACGTACTTCTCGTTCGACTTGCATGTGTTAAGCACGCCGCCAGCGTTCGTTCTGAGCCAGGATCAAACTCTCCAAAAAAATCTGATCCTTATGCAATGTTACTCAAGGTAACTTGACTGTTTATTACTCAAAAACCCGCCAATCCGAAATCGCTTGCGCGACTCCGGATTTATGCACCTATTTAGTTTTCAAAGACCATGTTTCTGCATACTCTGCAGAATACTAATATTAACAAATATAAATTACATTGTCAAGAAATTTATTATGCTACTTTTACTACTATAATAATTATTTTATGATTGCTTAATGCTCGTTAGGTATTATGAACTTCGAGGTTTTGCCCGAGGTTTACCGACGAACGAAGGCGCAATTTATCAGAAACCATATCACCTGTCAAGACTTTTTTCTGGGATAATGCATTTTTTTATTTCTTCAGCAAAACCTTTACGAAACGCTTCTTCCCGACGCGCAGAATATACTCTGCCGGAGATGAAACAGCAGTGGAATATGTGGCTGGTAGCTCATAATCAACATCCTTTATTGCTTCCTGATTCACTTCAACCGCGCCCGCCTTTATCAGTCTCCGCGCCTCAGAATTACTCGCCACCATCCCTGATGCTGACATGATCTTTACAAGCTTCATTGTCTGACCTTCCAACGGCACCTCAACAACGGGCATATCTTCCGGCATGTCTTTCTTGCTGAAAACCTTTTCGAACTCCGCCCGCGCCTTCTCCCCTTCACCTGCTCCGCAAAACCGGTCCGCGAGCTCAGCGGCGAGACGCTTCTTGGCCTCCATGGGATGAAGCGCCCCTGACTTGATGTTGGCCTTGATGTTGGCCAATCTGTTTAGCGACACTGTGCTTACTAATTCATAATACCGAATCATCAGGTCGTCGCTAACCGACATTACCTTGCCGAAAATTTCCTTAGCAGGCTCCGTGATGCCGACGTAGTTCCCCAGGCTCTTGCTCATCTTGTTCACGCCGTCCAGACCTTCGAGGAGCGGCATCATGACGATTGACTGCGGCTCCTGCCCGTACTCCTTTTGAAGTTCCCGGCCAACAAGGAGGTTGAATTTCTGGTCTGTACCGCCCAGTTCCACGTCAGCCTTGAGCGCCACGGAGTCAAATCCCTGGATCAGAGGGTAAAGGAATTCATGAATGCTGATAGGCTGCTCGGACTGATATCGTTTCTTAAAATCCTCGCGCTCGAGCATTCGCGCCACGGTGAGCTTTGCCGCGAGCTGAATCATCTGCTCTGCGGTCATCTTGGACATCCACTCACTGTTAAATACGATCCGGGTCTTGGCCGGGTCTAGCACCTTGTATATTTGTGCCTGATAGGTCTTTGCGTTCTCGGCAACTTCCTCTTTCGTGAGGTGCTTCCTGGTCTCGGACTTCCCGGTAGGGTCGCCGATCATGCCGGTAAAGTCACCGATCAGAAATAAGACTTCGTGGCCGAGGTCCTGGAACTGGCGGGCCTTATTGAGAGGCACTGCATGGCCAAGGTGAATGTCCGGGGCCGTGGGATCGAAGCCGAGCTTGACCCTCAAAGCCTTGCCGGTCGAGACGGATTTTTCGAGCTTCTTCAGCAGGTCCGCTTCAACAATTATCTCTACAGCGCCTCGTTGTATAATATTCAGCTGTTCTTTTGCAGAAACCATTTCACACCTTAAGTGGTGATCGAGTGGTCGGGACGGCCCTACCGCTCGTCGCCGCGCAACAAACCAAGCACGATATCGATCATCAGAGGATGCGAGCCGGCAAAACCAGTCACCTTAATATCAACGTCCGGGTGAAGCTTTTTTGCCTTCTCTCTTAATTCCGGGATATGCTTGGCCACATGTGCCCCCGGCTGCAAAAAAAAGGGAACGATGACTACCTTACTCGCACCGAGCCGGATGCACTGCTCCAAAACCTCTTCCGCGCCCGGTTTCGCATATTGAAGAAACGCATGTTCTACGATCGCGCTGCCGAAGCTCTTCCTGACCTCCGCGGCTACGTGCTTAATCTGTTCATCGGCCTTTCCGCTTCGGCTGCCGTGACCTAAAATTATGACTGCTGTCTTCATGCAACCACCTAATATTGAAAGAGTGTTTTTCTATCACACGCAGGTGTAAAAGTCAATTAAGAATCTGCAGTTATGCCGGCGAAACCCAGGACGGCAAGGCTTGGAAACATTCCGACGGGGGAACAACGTGCCAGAATAAAATAAATGAGGCGGGGTTTTACTTACCCGCCGTTCTTGTAATATCTATTTGAGCTATTTTTTCTTAGCCGTTTTCTTTTTCGTCGCCTTCTTCGTCCCGCACTTTTTACCGCACGCCATCGGACACACCCCCTTGTGCTTACCGTTAGTAGATAAGGCCGGCTCAGGGCTTTGCTTGTTTATGATTGAGTAACCGCTTTACCCGCCCTGACAACGTGACAACCGCAGCCATGAGCATTCCGGCCAGAATCGATAGAAAAATAATCACGGCGAGCGAGACGTCTATTTTCCAAAAAAGGATGGTCAGCACCACGGGCGCCGCGTTCTGAACCGTGACAATCACAACCGCCGAAACAAGAACCAACAGAATAATGATGTTTGCCATGTAGCCTCCGCGGATGGCCGCATCAAAGAAATTTCAGGACCTCTTGAGCATGTTGCACGTCCTTCCGGATCTGGCGCACGAGTTCATCGACGCCGGAAAACCTTTCTTCTCCGCGCAAGCGCTCGACAAAAGCGACCTCCATCTCCCTGCCGTAAAGGTTCTCGTGGAATTCAAACAGAAATACTTCCACGGAAACCGGTCCGCTGTCGAAGGTCGGCCGTATTCCGATCGACGCTACACCCTTGAGCGTGCGACCCTCCACCCGCGCAAGCACGGCATAGACGCCAAAGGCGGGAATAAGCTCATTGGATGTTTTCAAGTTGGCGGTGGGAAAGCCCAATTCGTGGCCGCGGTGCGAACCGTGCACTACCTCGCCTTCTATCGTGTAGTTCCTGCCGAGAAGACGAGCGGCTTCCGCAATACGGCCGTTCGAAATGAGGTCTCTGGCCGTGGAACTGCTGACCACTACCCCGTCTACCTGCACCGGTTCGATGATACCGACCTTGAATCCGTAGGTCGTTCCCATTCGCTTAAGGGACTCAATACTCCCTTCCCGTCCTTTGCCGAAGGCGTAGTCATACCCGACGTATACCTCTTTAACGCCGATTTGTTTATGGAGCACATCGCGGGCGAAGTCCTCCGGATGCTGGTCGGCAAAGACCCGGGTAAAGTTCGCGCAAATGACCAACTCGATCCCCGCGCACTCGAAGAGCCGCATTTTCCCGTGGAAGGTGTTCAGGAGCTGGGGTGAGCGCTCAGGCGCCAGAACCTTGAGCGGGTGCGGTTCGAACGTGAAGGCAACACTTGTCCCGCCGATTTCTCGTGCCCGCTCCACGACCTTCTGAAAAATCGCCTGGTGCCCCAGATGCACCCCATCAAAGTTTCCGAGAGTCAGCACCGGGTTCGGCAGCCTCTCGGCAAAATTCTTGACACCCCTTACAATTCTCATATGCGGTGGGATAATCGCACAATGGGCCAAAATTGTCAACCGTCGGTTATGCAAAATATATTGACCCCAAACAGATAGTGAGGATTGTCTTTATGAGCGCGCCGTCTTCGAGTTCATGCAATAACGGGCACTTAGACAGTTGCACGCCCCACGGTAATATATAATGCTATTTCGGGGTTGACAATAAATCAGGCCCTATGCTATATAAAGAAGTCTTTTGGAGCTTATTTATGACAGGATCCAGGCAAGGATTAATGAATGGCAACAATAACCCCCTTCAAGGGAATCGTATATAACCAGTCTAAGGCGGGCAGTATCTGCAACCTCGTCTGTCCGCCGTACGATATCATATCGCCGTCGGAACAGCAGGGACTATACAGGAAAAGCCCTTACAATGTGGTACGGCTCGAGTTCGGTCTCGAAAGTCCCGGCGATACGGGCACAGACAACCGGTACACCCGTGCCGCTGCTCTCTTTGACGAGTGGTTCAAAACAGGGATACTCCGTCAGAGCGAGACTCCGGCCGTCTATATATACGAGATGGAATATACTGTAGGCGGCGCTGTCAGGAAGCTCCGCGGCCTGATATGCCTGGTAAGGATCGAGGATTACGACTCAGGCGTGGTCAAGCCTCATGAAACAACGCTCTCCGGACCCAAGACGGATCGCCTGAACCTGCTGCGTGCATGCCAGGCAAGCTTCAGCCAGATATTCTCGCTCTTCTCCGATCCCGAGGGGAAAGTATCGGGCGTCCTCGCGAAGTCCGACCGCCGGCCGGATATGGAAGTGAAAAACGGCGACGGGGTCACGCACCGCGTATGGACCTTGAGCGACAAGAACGATATCGAAGTCGTTGTCCGGGAAATGACGGACAAGCCCTTTTTTATCGCTGACGGTCATCACCGCTACGATACGGCGCTCAACTATCGGAACGAACGGCGAAAGGCTGCGGGCGCATTTACCGGTAATGAGCCTTACAATTATGTGGCCATGTACCTGGCTCGCATGGAAGATCCGGGGCTTACCATCCTCCCGGCGCACCGCGCTCTGTTCAATCTGAGCGATTTCGATTCACAGCGCTTCGAGGAGGACCTGAACCGTTACTTCAACATCGAGCGGATCGATTTCGGCAAAAAAACGGAGTCTAAGGACCGGCAAACAGTACTGGAAACCATGACGCACCGCGCCGATCACACCCATGTATTCGGGATGCGGGTGAAAGGAGAGCATAGTTTTTACCTGCTGACTCTCAGAAATGAAACCGATATGGACGCGCTGCTCCCGGACAAGCCCACGGCCTACCGGAGGCTGGACGTCTCGATCCTCCACCACCTCGTCATTGACAAGTTGCTGGGGATCAAGATGGAGACCCATAAACTCGGGCTGAACATCGAATACATCAAAGATGCCGACGAGGCGGACAAGCGGGTCCATGACGGCGTTGCCGAGATAGTTTTCTTCATGAACCCGACAAAGGTGAATGAAGTGAAGGAAGTTGCGGCCGCCGGCGAACGCATGCCGCAGAAAGCAACCTACTTCTACCCCAAGCTCATGACAGGGCTGGTGATGCACAAGCTGGATTAATTGCAAAAGTCAAAATGCACATTGCAAAGTTCAAAGTGATGGTCCGTTTTCCGATAGATCCCAGTTTTGCAATTTGCGCTTTACAATTTACACTTTAAAATTTCTCATTCTCTAAGGAGGCTACCATGGCGGTAAGAGTTGCAATCAACGGATTCGGACGTATCGGCAGGAACGTATTCCGCGCTTCGCAGGGCAACAAGGACATCGAGGTCGTGGCGGTCAACGACCTTACGGACACAAAAACACTGGCGCACCTGCTGAAATGGGACTCCACCTTCGGCGAATTCCCACACGACGTCAAGGCCGGCGACGGCAAAATCACCGTGGACGGAAAAGAGATCGCCGTGCTGGCAAAGAAGGACCCGGCTGAACTGCCCTGGAAGGACCTCAAGATCGACATCGCCTTGGAATGCACCGGGCTGTTCCTCGACAAGGCCGGCGCTGGCAAGCACATGGCTGCGGGAGCCAAGAAGGTCCTCATTTCCGCTCCTGCCAAGGACCCGGATGCGACCTTCGTGATCGGCGTGAACGAAAATACCTATGATCCGGCCAAGCACCACATCATCTCGAACGCCTCCTGCACCACGAACTGCCTCGCGCCCTTCACCAAAATAGTCCATGAGAACTTCGGCATCGTGCACGGCCTCATGAACACGATCCATTCCTACACCAACGACCAGAAGCTGCTCGACCTGCCGCACAAAGACCTGCGCAGGGCTCGCGCCGCCGCGGTCTCGATCATCCCCACGTCAACGGGCGCGGCCAAGGCCGTATCGCTCGTGCTGCCGGAACTCAAGGGCAAACTCGACGGCATGTCCCTCCGCGTACCCACGCCCGATGTCTCGATCGTGGACGTCGTGTTCGAGGTATCGAAGAAAACCACCAAGGAAGAGGTGAACGCTGCGCTCAAGTCGGCGTCCGAGGGCAGGCTCAAGGGCATCCTCCAGTTCGAAGAAGCGCCGCTCGTTTCAATCGACTTCAAGGGCAACCCGCACTCCTCCATCGTGGACGGAGCGCTCACGAGCGTCATGGAAGGCACCATGGTGAAGGTCGTCTCCTGGTACGACAACGAGTGGGGCTATTCCAATCGGCTCCGCGACCTGGCGATCCTGGTGGCGAAGAAAGGGCTCTAATTCAGTTTGAACGGTTCAAAAAACGTGAACGGTTTAAACCGAACGTGCAGGGGTTCATCATGGATAAAAAGACGATCGAGAAAGTCGATTTAAAAGGCAAACGGGTCTTCATCAGGGCCGACTTCAACGTACCCATCGATGAGAACGGCAACATCACCGACGACGGCAGGATACGTTCGACGCTGCCAACCATCAACTACGCAATCGACGAAGGGGCCAAGGTCATCCTCGCCTCCCATCTCGGACGTCCCAAGGGCAAGCCCAATCCGAAATTCAGCCTGGCGCCGGTGGCAAAACGGCTCAACCGCCTCCTGAACAAAGAGGTGAAATTCCTGGGCGACTGCATCGGCCCCGATGTCGAGCACGCCATACAGGGTATGCGGCCCGGCGACGTGGTCTTGCTCGAAAACCTCCGGTTCCACCCCGAGGAAGAAAAGAACGATGAAGGCTTTTCAAAAGCGCTGGCCGCCTTTACCGACGTCTATGTGAACGACGCCTTCGGCACGGCCCACCGGGCTCACGCATCGACCTTCGGCATTACGAAGCATGTAAAACTTTCGGTGGCCGGCTTCCTCATGAAAAAAGAGATCGGCTACCTCCAGAAGACCGTCGCCAATCCCGTGCGGCCCTTTGTCGCCATCCTCGGCGGGGCAAAGGTATCGGGGAAAATCGGCGTGATCGAAAACCTCAAAGACAAGGTCGACAAAGTGATCGTTGGCGGCGCCATGGCCTTCACCTTTATCAAGTCCCGGGGCCAGGAGGTCGGCGGCTCCCTCGTGGAGCAGGAGATGATCGACGTGGCCCATCGCATCAGGAAGATCGTCCGCGAAAAGGGCGTGAAATTTTATCTGCCCGTGGACTTTGTGGTTGCCGAGAACATGAACGACGGGGCCGAGACCAAGATCGTCACATCCCAGGAGATACCGCATGGCTGGGTAGGCCTCGATATAGGCCCGGCGACAACAAGGCTCTTTACCGAGGCGCTCCAGGATGCCAAGACCATCATCTGGAACGGGCCCATGGGAATGTTCGAAAAGGACGCTTACTCCCGCGGGACCTTCGCCATTGCCCGTGCCGTGGCGGACGCCTACGCCCTCACCATCGTCGGCGGGGGTGATACCGACGTGGCGGTGCACAAAGCAGGGGTGTCCGACAGCATTTCGTTCATCTCGACCGGCGGCGGCGCATCGCTCGAGCTCCTGGAAGGGAAGGAACTGCCGGGCCTCGCGGCCCTGACGGATGACAAAGAGTAGATGCACGCATGGAGCATACTGCGCAGGATGGTAGCTTTTATGCTCTGCTCCGTGCCCGATGCCTAACGTTCTCTTTGCATAATAATTCGCTCATAATCCGAAAGCAGGTGATTACATGAATTCCAAACGCACACCGATCATCGCGGGCAACTGGAAGATGAACAAGACGGCGGCCGAGGCGCGCGACCTGGTGCAGAAACTGGTCCCGCTCGTATCAGGCGCCACCGGGCGCGACATCGTGCTCGCCCCTCCGTTCACCGCGCTCCAGGCGACAGCAGAGGCCATCAAGGGCACGTCCATCGGCCTTTCTGCCCAGAACATGCACTGGGAGGACAAAGGCGCCTATACCGGTGAGATTTCCGCGGAAATGCTGTTGGCTTCGGGCTGCAAATATGTTATTATTGGCCACAGTGAGCGAAGACAGTACTTTGGCGAAACCGACGAGAGTGTCAACAAAAAACTTCGCCAGGCCCTGAACAAAGGACTGCTTCCCATCATCTGCGTCGGAGAATTGCTGAAAGAACGCGAGGCGGGCAAAGCAAACGAGGTGATCGAACGCCAGATTGCCGGGGCGCTCAAGGGCATAACGGCGTCCGAAATGCAAAAGGTCGTCATCGCCTATGAACCCGTCTGGGCCATCGGCACCGGAAAGACCGCGACCCCGGAGCAGGCGAACGAGATCCACCGCTTTATCAGAAAAAAAGTTGAGATCGCCTACGGCAGGGAAGTCGCCGACGCTCTCCGCATACAATACGGCGGAAGCGTAACGCCGGAAAATGTATCGGCGCTCATGGCAATGCCGGACATCGAGGGGGCCCTTGTGGGCGGCGCGAGTCTGAAGCCGGAAACATTCGCGGCTCTTGTTAATTTCAAATAGGGAAATACCGTTTAAACCGCCCTTAAACGGTTCAAACGGCTGGCTTATTTAAGAGGAGGTACCAAATGCATATTTTTTTGACGTCACTTCATGTTCTTGTTTCCGCCATCCTGATCGGGATGGTTCTCTTACAGAAGGGTAAGGGTGCGGACATCGGCGCTGCTTTCGGAGGCGCATCTCAAACAGTCTTCGGCCCTCGCGGGGCGCAAAGCTTCATGTCCAAGCTCACGACGGGCGCCGCAGTGGTGTTCATGATCACCTCGCTCGGGTTGGCGATTACATCGTCGAAAAAGAGTTCGGTCATGGAAGGGGTAAAGCAGGAGCAGAAATTGCCGGCCCCCGCAGCTCCCCTCGTACCGTCTACCCAGCAGGCTCCTGCGCCGGCGCCTGCAAAATAATTGAGCCATGCATGTTGCTGAATCAGCTGTTCACAGGGGTAGGCCTTGCCTACCCTTTTATTTTTTGAAACTGAACCTATGGGCCGCAGATAAGGGCGGGAAAAGCGGAGCTGGCATTAAAAAGAACAAAAATGTGCCCTTTTAAAACATTCAGGATCAATCCTTATCTCTGCGCAAATCTGCATCGCCAGTAGTTTCAATATGAAAAAGTCACTCATTTACATACTTCCTCTCTTCCTTCTCCTCTTTGCCTGCGGACAGAAGGCCGAACGGAATCCGAACACCTTCGTCGAAGCTTCCATCGGCGACGCCCGGAGGCTGAACCCGGTGATCGCGAACGACTCGGCCTCGGGGACGGTCAATGACCAGGTCTTCAACGGCCTCGTGAAGTACGATAAGGACATCAAACTTGTCGGCGACCTTGCCGAACGCTGGGAAGTCACGAACGGCGGCAAGACCATAACCTTTTTCCTGCGGCGGGGGGTGAAGTGGCACGACGGCGTGGAATTCACGGCTAATGATTGCCTGTTCACCTACCAGAAATTCGTCGACCCTAGGGTGGCCACGCCGTATAGCAGTTCCTACATGGATGTCCTGAAGGCTGAGATCGTAAACAAGTATACTTTCCGGGTGACCTATAAGGAGCCCTTTTCCCCTGCTCTCGAGAGCTGGAGCATGGGCATAATCCCGAAGCATCTCCTGGACGGAAAGGACATCAACACCGACCCGTTCAACCGGCATCCCATCGGCACGGGGCCGTACAAGTTCAAGGAATGGATCGCGGGCCAGAAGATCGTTCTCGATGCGAATAGCAGCTACTTCGAAGGCAGGCCGAACATCGACCGGTTCATCTACCGGGTCATTCCCGACAGCTCGACCATGTTCCAGGAGCTGCTCTCAGGCGGCGTTGACATGATGGGGCTGACGCCCCTCCAGTATCTCCGGAAAAGCGAGACGCGCCGGATCAGGGAGAATTACCGCAAATTCCGCTACCCCGCGAATGCCTATACCTATATGGGCTATAATCTGACCAATCCGCTCTTCACCGACGTAAGAGTGCGCCAGGCATTGTCTTATGCTATCAACCGCCAGAGCATCATTGACGGCGTCCTGCTCGGTTTAGGAAAACCCTGCACCGGTCCCTTCTCCTACGTATCCTGGGCCTATAATCCCAAGGCCAAAAGCTATAATTATGACCCTGAGCTCGCAAAAAAAATGCTCAGTAAAGAAGGCTGGAAGGCGAAAAATAACGACGGCATCCTCGAGAAAAACGGCAAGTCCTTCCGGTTCACCATCCTGACGAACCAGGGGAACACCGAACGCATCCGCACCGCCGAGATCATCCAGCAGAACCTGAAGGCCGTGGGCATCGCCGTGAGCATCAGGGTCATGGAATGGCAGGCGTTCCTGGAGCAGATAGACAAACGCTCGTTCGAGGCCATCATCCTGGGCTGGGGCATGGGCCGCGACCCGGACCTCTACGACATCTGGCATTCGAGCAAAACAAAAAAAGGAGAATACAATTTCATCGGGTACAAGAACGCGGAGGTCGACCGGCTGCTCGTGGAAGGGCGGCGGACCTTTGATATTGAAAAAAGAAAGAAGATCTACTACCGGATTCACGAGATCCTGGCCGAGGAGCAGCCCTACGCGTTTCTCTACGTACCCGACGCCCTGCCGATCGTGCACAAGCGGTTTAAAGGCGTCGAGCCCGCGCCGCTCGGCATCATGTACAACTTCATTCATTGGTACGTGCCGAAAGACAGGGCGGAATGGTAGCCATAAATTGTTCGGAGTTCGGAGTGCATGAAAATCATCAACGTACAAAACCTTTCGAAACAATTTAAGACGCTCAAGGCCGTTGACGGGATATCGTTCACGGTGAGCGAGGGAGAGGTTTTCGGCTTTCTCGGGCCCAACGGCGCGGGCAAAACTACGACCATAAACATTCTCTGCACGCTCCTGTCCCCGACCGGAGGAAGCGCGGAGATCGCCGGATACGACTGCGCGAAAAGCCCGGATGAGGTCCGGACCGCCATCGGCCTCATTTTCCAGGACACGACGCTCGATGCGGGGCTCACTGCCTATGAGAACCTCAAATTCCACGCTTATCTCTATAACCTCGACCACAGGCTTACCGAGCGCAGGATCGATGAGATGCTCGGCGTCATGGAACTCCAGGGCCGCAAGCACGATCTCATCAAGACGTTCTCCGGCGGCATGAAACGACGCCTTGAAATTGCCCGCGGGCTTCTTCACTATCCCCGCGTCCTGTTCCTGGATGAACCCACGATCGGGCTCGATCCGCAAACCCGGAACACGATCTGGGATTTCATAACCACGCTCAGAAAAAAAGAAAAGATAACCGTGTTCATGACCACGCATTATATGGAGGAGGCCGAGAACTGCGACCGAATCGCCATCATGGACCACGGCAAGATCATTTCGGAGGGCACGCCGACGCGGCTCAAAGGCACCGTCCACGGGGATATCATTCATCTCGTGACCGCCGACAACCGGCTGGCACAGCAGGAACTCCGGAAGGCGTTCGGTATCGCCGCGCGCGAAGAAAACGGCGGCCTGTCGCTCGAAGCTGAAAAGGGCGACGAGCTGATCCCCCAATTGATACACGGGCTGCCTGTCCGGACGCTTTCCGTAAGCCTCAAGAAGCCTACCTTAAACGACGTCTTTCTCCGGCTTACCGGCAGGACCATCAGGGATGAGGGGCTTCCGAACAACAAAGAGATAACGCGGGAGTTCGTCCGAAGCCACCGGAGGGCCCAGCGATGATCCTGGTCCGGCCCATCTACGTCATATGCGTGCGGGAGTTCATTAAGTTCTTCCGGGAAAGAAGCCGCCTCCTTGGCACCCTGGCCCGGCCCGTGCTCTGGCTCTTCGTTGTCGGAAACGGGATGAACTCTCTCATTAGGCCCCACGTGGGCTTCTCCTACCTGCAGTTCATCTTCCCCGGCATGATCGGCATGACCATCCTCTTCTCGTCGATTTTCTCGTCCATCTCCATCGTGTGGGACCGGGAATTCGGCTTCATGAAAGAGATGCTCGTGGCGCCCATCTCGCGGCTGTCCATCGTCGTGGGCAAGGCCATTTCCGGCACGTTCATTTCCGTGGCCCAGGCGATCATCATCCTGGTCCTTACTCCGTTCCTCGGCATCCACCTTACGATCATGCAGTTTTTCGAGGTCGTAGCCGTGGCCGTGCTGGTCTCCTTCTGCATCACCTCGCTCGGGATTTTGATTGCCGCCCGGCTCACGTCCTTTGACGGGTTCAACATCATCATGAACTTCCTCGTGATGCCCATGCTGTTCCTCTCCGGCGCCATGTACCCGGTCACCTCCATGCCGCCCGCGCTGCGGCATCTTACCCAGATCAATCCGCTCACCTACGGCATCGACGCCTTCAAGCACGTCCTTCTTCGCAACGGCGCCCCTCCCCTCGGCCCCGAGTTTTCCCTCCTGCTCGACCTTGCTGTCGTAACGGCGATATCCGTCGTCATGCTCACGTTTGCCGCGCTGTCGTTCAGGCGCAAGGAATGAGCTGTTCCGGACGGATTGCCGCACATGATAAAAATTCCTTGAGTTTTGGCCGGTAAAATACTATTATGGGGGGCTTGCATCACCGGAATCATTACTTTTTTGGAGATTAAGGAGATCATCGATGTCCAGGGCAGACAGGTTTATCAAGGCATGCAGACGGGAGCCCGTGGATTGCACGCCGGTATGGATGATGCGCCAGGCGGGCAGATACTTGCCGGAATACCGCGAGATCAGGGCTAAGCACTCGTTCCTCGAAATGTGCAAGACGCCGGAAGTCGCCGCCGAGGTGACAATCCAGCCCGTACGGCGTTTCGAGATCGACACAGCCATCATCTTCGCCGACATCCTGCTGCCGCTCGAGCCCATGGGCATAGGCCTCGAATTCGCCAAGGGCGAGGGGCCGGTCATCCATAACCCGGTGCGCACCATGGCCGATGTGCGGAAGCTCAAGCCCATCGACGCCGCGACGCAGATCGAGTTCCTCATGAAAGCCATCAAGATCGCGCTTAAGGAACTGAACGGCACGGTGCCGCTCATCGGCTTCTCGGGCGCGCCCTTCACGCTCGCGAGCTACATCATTGAAGGCGGCGGGTCCCGGAATTACGAGCATGCCAAAGCCATGATGTTCGCGGAACCTCAGACCTGGCACAAGCTCATGGAGCATCTCACCGGCGTTATTGTCAACTATTTGAACGCCCAGATCGATACCGGCGTGCAGGTCGTCCAGCTTTTTGACTCCTGGGTCGGCGCTCTGGGCCCCAGCGACTACCGGGAGTTCGTGCTGCCGCATCAGAAAAATGTGATCGCCGGCATCAAGAAGAGCGTACCGCTCATCCACTTTGCCCATGGCGCAACGCATTTGCTCGAAATGGTGTCAGAAGCCGGCGGCGACGTCATCGGCCTCGACTGGCGCTGTGATCTCGACGCGGCCTGGAAGCGCGTGGGCCATGACAAAGCCGTGCAAGGGAACCTGGACCCGGTCTCGCTTTTCGGCTCCAAGGAGTTTATCCGGAAGCGCACCAGAGAGATACTTGACCGTGCGGCAGGAAGGAACGGCCACATCATGAACCTGGGCCACGGCATCCTGCAGCAGACGCCGCTCGAAAATGCCGCCGAGTTCATTAATGTAACGCATGAACTAAGCAAAAGATAGACCCCTTCACCGCAGAGGACGCAGAGAGCGCAAAATACTTCATTATTTAGGACCTTTGAACTTACTTTTTTCTCCGCATCATCAGCGATCTCTGCGGTAATAAAAATTTTTATGCCTGGTCATACTGCAGTTATACTCATAGCCCTGGGCGGGCCGCAATCGCTCGAGGAGGTCGGGCCATTCATGACCGCCTTCATGGGAAGACCCGCACCGCCTCCCGTTGTCCAGACAATAAGGGAGCGTTACGAACTAATCGGCGGGAAGTCTCCCCTGCCCGACCTGGTGCAGGCGCAGGCCGACGCCCTGGCCAAAAAGCTCGGCCACGGCTACCGCGTTTATGCGGGATTCCGGTACTCTTCGCCGTCGATCGGGGCGGCCTTTGAAAAGGCTGTCCGGGAAGGCGCCGGCCGCGTCATCGGCCTCTCCCTCTCCCCGTTCGAGACAACGGTCACCACCGGCGTCTACCGAAGCGCGTTCGAAGCGCTCGGCGATGAGAGCGTCAAGAAAAGCTTCATACCGAGCTGGCACGACAATCCTCTCTTTATCAGCGCATGGCAGGAGAAAGTAAATGACGCACAGAAGCGCTTTCGCGAGACGCAGAGAAAATATGCCGTCGTCATTTTCACGAGCCATAGCATTCCTCAGCGGTACATTACAGCCGGCGATCCTTACCAGAAACAGGTCGAGGAAACGGCAAAACTCGTTGCCGGGGGGATAGACATAAAAGAATGGCGCATCGCCTGGCAAAGCAAGGGCGCGCGCGCGACAGAGCCGTGGCTCGAACCCGAGGTGGAAAAGGTCTTGGACAGGGTCTCGGCGGAAAAGTTCGGCTATATCCTGGAGGTCCCCATCGGGTTCACGTGCGATCATATGGAAACGCTTTACGACATCGACATCGTGCACCGGAAATATGCCACAGGGTTGGGTCTTGTTTTTGAACGGGTGGACTCGCTCAACACATCCCCCCTCTTTATCAAGGCCCTGGTAGACATTGTGAAAAAAGCAACGCCTTGAGGGACGAGAGACAAAGGATAAAGGTCTTTGCGTTCTGCGTCACGGCGAGCGAAGCGAACGGCCATCCATCGTCCCTCGGCTTAATTTCCATCTTCCTTCGGTTATTCTTTAACAAAGAGGTTCACATGCCTAAAATCATAATCATTGGCGGCGGTATTGCCGGCCTGGCCGCGGCCGTTCATCTCAAGGCGGGGGCCAAGGCCCACGGCAAGACGGTCGACGTCCTGCTGCTCGAAAAGAATGACCGCATCGGCGGGAAAATCCTTACCGAAACGCACAATGGGTTCCTCGTTGAAGGCGGTCCGGACAGCTTTCTGCCGGAGAAGGTCTGGGCTTTGAACCTTGCAAAACATTTGGGTCTCGAACACGAGTTGCTGCCGTCGAACGACCAGTTCAAGGGTACATTCATTTTTTCGAAAGACAGGCTTCATACCCTGCCCGAGGGCGTGATGCTCATGGTGCCGACCTCGTTTTGGCCCATGGCAAAATCCAGCCTCATCTCCTGGCCGGGGAAACTGCGCATGGGTATGGAAATGCTCGTCCCGAAACGCAGAGACATGGAGGACGAAAGCCTCGCTTCGTTCGTGACGCGCAGGCTCGGACGCGAATGCCTTGAAAAGATCGCTGAACCTCTCGTTGCGGGCATCCACACCTCGAACCCGGACAACATGAGCGTATTGGCGACCTTCCCACGCTTCGTGCAGATGGAGCAGAAAAACGGCAGCCTGATCCTCGGAATGCTCGCCGCCATGAAGAAACGTCCCCATGCTACGCTCTCCGGCCCGCCCCCCAAACCCGGCGCGGCGAAAATGACCTATTTTATGAGTTTCAAGAACGGCATGCAGACACTGTCGCAGGCATGCGCCGGTTATATCGGCAAAGAGTCGATCCGGCTCGGGGCCGGGGTCAGGGCCGTAGAACCGAAAGGCAAGGGATATGCCGTGACACTTGCGAGCGGCGAAATTCTTGATGCGGAGCACGTTATGATCGCTTCTTCGGCCTATGATGCCGCCGGGATGGTCAGGGGGTTCGATGAAACGCTCGCTTCGCAAATGAACAAGATCGAATGGTCTTCCTCCGCCACGGTCTCTGTCGCGTTCAAGAAGGAAGATGTGAAGGCCCCCCTCAGAGGCTTCGGCTTCATCGTCCCCCGCGTCGAAGGAAGGCGTGTCAATGCGGCAACCTACAGCTCCATCAAGTGGTCCTACCGCGCACCCGACGACACGATCATGGTCCGCGTCTTTGTCGGGGGCGGACATCACGAGGAGCTTGTGCATGACCTCGACGACAGCGGCATGATCAGGATGGTGCTGGAAGAGCTCGACGCGATTGTAGGCCTCAAGGCGAACGCGCACTTCTCTAAAGTATACCGCTGGTTTAAGGGAATGCCGAAATACACCGTCGGACACCTCGATCGGATCGCCCTTTTAGACCGGACGCTCTCGTTGCATCCGGGCCTGCACCTTATCGGCTGCTCGTACAAGGGCATCGGCATCGGCGACTGCGTGCACGAGGCGCAGGTGGCCGCGGAGAGAATTTTAAAATCGTAGAGGCCCTGGCACGTGGATCAGCGTGGAAGCAGCGGATAAAACCGGGCTTCTAAAAAACCGGCAATATTTTTTCGGTTCTAATCCGGTTTTTAAATGTGATCCGTGTCCGAAAAACGATTTTCGTTTTTTTCCCGAGGTTCGTTTATGACATTTGCCAACCATCTCATGGACGTCAAGATCTACTACGAAGACACGGACTGCGGCGGCGTGGTGTACTACGCCAACTACCTCAGGTACATGGAGCGGGCAAGGACGGAATATCTGGCTGGCCGCGGCTACTCAGTCAAGAAGCTCATGGACGAGGGCACGATCTTCATGGTGCTCCGCGCCGAGGTAGACTACAGGTCTCCGGCGCGGTACGGAGACATCATAGAAATCGAGACGTGGGTGCGGGACGTTACCCGGGCTACGATGATGTTTGAACATATCATGCGAGAAAAGGCTTCAGAGCGCGTTTTCGTGGAGTGCAGGGCAAAACTCGTGTACGTGGACGCAAACGGCAAGCCCAAGCGCCTGTCCACCGAGTATGTGGAAAAGGTGAAGTGACGGCGCTTACGCGGGACAGCGTCTCTCTTCGCGGCGCCGGCATCATAAACATCAGCCAGCCCCAAAAAGGGCACCGCTTTACCCTCGACAGCATTCTTCTTGCCGATTTCTGCCGCGTCAAACCCAAAGAACGGGTTCTGGAACCCGGCGCCGGCACCGGCGTCATCTCCATCGCCCTCGCAAAAAAGCACCCCCGCTCCCTGTTCTATCCTGTTGAAATACAGCCTGAGCTTGTCGAGCTCTGTGAACAAAACCGAAAAGACAACGGTGTTGAACGGAACACTATCACGGTCAAACACGACATTCGCCGGCTCTATCAATCCATCAATCCAGGAGGATTTGATGTTGTCGTGACCAATCCTCCCTATACAAAGGAAGGCGCCGGAAGAACGAGCCCATTCCCCGGGCGCCAGGTATCGCGGCAGGATGTCCTCGGCAAGATAGAATTCTGGCTCGATCTGCATAAGTTTTTAAAACAGGGAGGCAGGTATAATATTATCTTCCCTGCGCCCCGATCTGCTGAATTGCTTTCGCTCATGCGGGAGCGTCGCATAGAACCCAAATGCGTTCGATACGTTCATCCCAAGAAACATAAACCGGCTTCGCTTATTTTGATCGAAGCCGTGAAGTCTGCGGGCCCGGGCCTTATAGTACTTCCGCCCCTTGTCGTTCATGAGCCCGACGGCTCCTATACGGAAGAAGCCAGCAGCATATACGGCATGCCTTAACGCCATGGCATTCCCCCCTTCCGTTCATTCTTTTTCC
>OFHG01000352.1_pt1 | contig 19106 bp, 16 predicted proteins | sample 1521931 | NCBI WGS metagenome assembly OFHG01 (sample SAMEA2468438, study PRJEB22500) | soil metagenome | biome: Glassland; feature: Farmland; material: Clay | place: Australia | collected 2013-01-31 | depth 0.55 m
CTTCGCGGGGTTGAACCAAAAGCATTCCTGGGCGAGGTGAAAACCCAGTTCCTCGACGAGGGCTATGAGCAGTTTGAAATGGTAAATGGAGCGGGTCGGGGTGCCTTTGTTGTAGCTGCCCCCGATGTTCAGGACAAAACTGCCGTCGTCCATTAAAACGCGCTTGATCTGCTCGGCAAAGGGCAGGAACCAGCGAACATAATCGGCCTTGTCCACGTTTCCGTATTCTTTCTTAAAGTGCAGCGCATAGGGCGGCGAGGTGATGGCCGCATTGATGGAATTATCGGGCAGTTTTTTTAAGAGTTCCAGCGAGTCGCCTAAATACGCAGCGCCGTAGTCGGTGTAGTAATATGGAGTAGCGCCTTCGATCCGAACCTGCTCGGGAGTTGTATACATCAGGTTTTGCTGCCTAGTTGTGATTTTTTCACCGATCATGGTGTACCCTTATGAAGGCGAAGCCGTATTCGTGTACGGCCTATAATAGCATTTTTGAATTTTTTTGGGTAACAAAAAAGTGGCTTGAAGTTTTCGCGTTGTCCGGCATGGAAGTAACTATAGCATAATAGGTTTACATTGTCAACCAATAAATCAATAAATAACAAACAGGATCTATCCGACTGGATCTCACAGTCTGAAGCCGCGCGCTTGCGGGGCGTTACGCGCCAGGCTATTGCAAAGCTCGTGAAAAAGGGCAGGCTCAAAGTCCTTGTGCTCGGCGGGCGCGCGTTCGTGAGCAAGGCAGAGGTAACGCGGTTCGAAATGCAGGCTGCCGGCCGTCCGAAGAAGGAGAAGAATGCCCAGGAACGTTAGTCAGATTAAAGCCCTGATCGATAAATGCAGCGAAGAGCAGCGGAGAGAGCTTTTCCGTTATCTCCGGAAAGATATTCAGATTCATCCTATCGAGGATCGGCTAAATTGTTCAGCGGAAATCATTCTGGAGGCGATTGCTCGTTCAAGCGACTTGACGTTGCGCGGGATACGGGGCATTATCGCTGAGGCGTCTTTCAAGTATGAGGTGTTGGATAAGCTCAAGGGGTGGAAGGACGTTACACCCGACGGCAACGACTCTTTCGACTTCAAGATAAAGGATGCAAAAGGAGCCGTGACCATACAGGTCAAGATGCAGCGCCAACAAGAGCATCAGCCGCTGATGACGAACAAAGTGTCAAGACGCCTTCCTGCAGATATGTATGTCGTGGAAACGCAACGAACCAGAGGTGGGAAGCACTTCCGTACCGGTGAGAACACGCGGCCTTACCGTTTCGGCGAGTTCGACATCCTGGCGGTCTCTTTGCATCCCTCAACCAATAGCTGGGGTTCCTTCCGGTACACAGTCACAGACTGGCTGCTGCCAAAGCCTCAGGACAAAAAGCTCTTGTCCACATACCAGCCGGTGTCCAAAGATCCTGACGAAGATTGGACCGATGAGCTCCTCACGTGCATTAAGTGGCTCAGGTCAGGCAAGAGAAAGACGATCGGCCAGAAACAGGATTAACTGATCGGCTCCTCTGGGTTATGTCGGAGGGTTGGAATTTATTGGAAAAATGAAGACGATTTGAGTATAATGCGCTTGTAATATCACGCATCACGAATTGACAGTCACGGGTTGGAACTATGCCGAAGAAAACCGTCCTCGATATATACAAGAAAAAAGCCGAAGGCAAGAAGATCTCCATGCTCACGGCATATGATTACCCCACGGCCCAGATCGTGGACCAGGCCGGGATCGACATGATCCTCGTAGGCGACTCTCTCGGCATGGTGGTGCAGGGGGTGTCGAGCACGCTTCCGGTCACGATGGATGAGATGCTCTATCACACGAAGATGGTCAGCCGGGCCGCGCAATCAGCCATGGTCGTCGGGGACATGCCGTTCCTGTCCTATCAGACTCATAAGGCAGAGGCGGTCCGTAATGCTGGAAGGTTTTTAAAAGAAGCCGGCGCCGAGGTTGTTAAGCTTGAAGGCGGGAGCCAGATGGCTGATACCATCCGTGCAATCGTTGACGCAGGTATCCCGGTCGTGGCACACATCGGTCTCACCCCGCAGTACATTCATATGCTCGGTGGGTTCAAGGTCCAGGGCAAGGACGAGGCCGCGCGGGAAAAGATCCTTGCTGATGCGCGCGCGGTGCAGGACGCGGGGGCGTTTTCGGTCGTGCTTGAAGCCATGCCCGCATCGCTTGCCAAAGAGATCCATGAACTGCTTCACATTCCGACCATCGGGATCGGCGCTGGGCCGGATTGCGACGGGCAAGTCCTCGTAATCCATGACATTTTGGGGCTCTTTGACCGGTTCACCCCCAGGTTTGTAAAGAAGTACGCCAATCTCAAAGAGCAGGCGCTCAAAGCGGTAAAAGAGTATAAGTCCGACGTTGAGAGCGGAAAATTCCCGTCCAAAGAGCATAGCTTCAAATAATAACAGGCTGACAAATAGAGTAGATTTTGGTAACAGGCGGCCGGCTACCTTTTGTAGCGCGCGCATTTTTATCAATGAAATTTATACGTTAATTAAAAAATATTGTTGCTCTATTCTGAATTTTGCTTGACTCACCAGATGCCTGTTGGATATAATATTCTTCCCTTTCCATCCGTTTCCCCCCTTTTCTCGCTGTAAGGGGTGTTAAGGGTCACTCTCGAGAGGAGGGGATAACATGCCTGAAGCAGCATTAAACGTCGTCCTCCTCCGGCACACGCCGGAACCCGAAGAAGTCGTGGCCATGGCAGCAAAACTCTGCTACAGCGCTTCGGGGGTTGATGAACTGAAGCAAAAGATCGAGGCCAAGGACCAGGCGGCGTTTGTGGAGAAGCTGGCGGCCATCGGGCACCTTTCTCCCATCGAGCACGTTTCGTTCTCCTTCGGCATTGAGGGCATATCCCGGGCGTGCTCCCATCAGCTGGTGCGTCACCGCGTGGCGTCCTACTCGCAGCAGAGCCAGCGTTACGTGAAGGAAGAGCAGTTCGACTATGTGGTCCCGCCGAGCATCAAAGAGGACTCCGCACTTGTAAAAGAGTTCGAGAAGTGCATGGCCGAGGCCCAGGAGAATTACACCAGGGTCCTGAAGCGCCTCGAGGAACTCGGGTACAAGGGCGAGACGGGACAGCAGGACGCACGGTATCTGCTCCCGAACGCCGCTGAGACCAAGATCGTTGTAACCATGAATGCCCGCGAACTTCTGCACTTCTTTCGCGTTCGGTGCTGCAACCGGGCGCAGTGGGAGATCCGGGAAATGGCAGAGCGCATGCTCGCTCTCGTAAAAGGGGTGGCGCCGACGATCTTTGGGAAATCCGGTCCCGGCTGTCTTTATGCTCCGTGTCCGGAAGGCAAAATGGCCTGCGGCAAGATCGAAGAGGTCAGGAAGAAGTTCGGAGTGAAAAAAAATAATTAACCACAGAGAACACAGGGTAAATCCCGGGATGAAAATCCCGCAGATCTTATTCTTCTCCGTGACCTCTGTGGTGAAGGTGTTGTATGGGTTTTAGTATTGCAGTCGCCGGTAAGGGCGGCACGGGTAAGACCAGCCTGGCTGGTCTTACTATTCGATATTTGACAGAGAAAAAGAAGGGCGCGGTGCTTGCCGTTGATGCCGACGCCAATGCGAACCTGAACGACGTGCTCGGCGTTACGGTCCACGCCACCGTAGGCAAGTTGCGGGAGACTTCCCTCGAAGCCGTCAAGTCCACGGCCCCCCGGCCGGGCGGTATGAGTATGGAACAGCTCTTCGACTACCAGATCCAGCAGGCATTGATCGAAGCAAAAGGCTTCGACCTCCTGGTGATGGGCAGGCCCGAGGGCGCGGGCTGCTACTGCGCGGCGAACAACATCATCCGCAAGTACATGGACAAGCTGGCCGATTCGTATCCCTATACGGTCATGGACAACGAGGCCGGCCTCGAGCACCTGTCGCGCCGCACGACCCAGGACACGGACCTGCTTCTTATCATCAGCGATTCCTCGGTGCGCGGCGTAATGACCGCGGGCCGTATCGGCGAGCTGGTTAAAGAACTGAACCTGAATGTCAAGCGGTCGGTCCTTATCGTGAACCGGGTGCAGGACGGCACGAGTGACGACCAATCGCTCCTGAAGGCGATTGAGCAGCAGGGCGTGGAATTCGCGGGATTTGTTCCCGCGGACGAGCTGATCTTTGAATACGATTTGAACGGCAGGCCTCTTATCCAGCTTCCCGCTGACTCCAAAGCGCTGACGAGCTTTTATACCGTACTGGACAACTTGATCCCCTAGACTATGAGCCCGAAAACGGTCGCCATCATAGGCGCAGGTCGTGTCGGCAGTTCAGTTGGTTTTCTTCTGAAAAAAGCGGGATATGTCATAACGGCGGTTGCAACCCGCTCCCGGGCTTCGGCGGAAAAGGCCGCTGCCTTTATCGGAGCGGGAGAACCGACGACAGACGCGGTAAGGGCGGCCTCACAAGCCTCGACTATTCTTATCACCACGCCTGACCGGGTAATCACGGAAGCGTGCAACACGATAGCGGGCGTTGTTAAGCCCGGCGCTGTTGTTCTGCATATGTCGGGAGCGCATTCTCTGGACCTTCTGGATGCAGTGAAGGCAAAAGGAGCATGCCGGGCGGTAATCCATCCGCTCCAGTCCCTGGCCAGCAGGGAACAGGGCATCAAGAACCTCCCCGGCTCGTACTTCAGGGTGGAAGCGGACCCTGAAGCGATGGAAACGGCGAAAGATATCGTGAAGGCGCTGGGCGGCAGAGAACTGGTGATGTCGAAGTGGAGTTCGGACAAAGACTCAACGGCCCTCTATCACGCGGGCGCGGTGGCTGTTTCAAATTATTTCGTCGCTCTTGTGGATTACGGGCTCAAGTTCTACGAGGCGTTGGGCGCCGATAAGCATGAAGCGCTCAAGGCCGTGCTTCCGCTCATCCGGGGAACGCTTGACAATATCGAGACGCTCGGTATTCCCGATGCGCTTACCGGGCCGATCATGCGGGGCGACGCACAGACCGTGCGCGACCACCTCAAGGCCATGCAGAAGCGGACGCCGGAGCTGGTGGGCCTGTATAAAGCACTTGCCCGGCAGACGGTCGCAGTGGCAAGGGAAAAAGGCAGCATCAACCTAAATGTGGCGTCTGAATTGCTGAACATTGTGAAAGACTGATTAGTCACGGAAAGACTACGGATTACGGGCGGTAATGCGAGTGCGGGGTTCGGTCGTCCGTGGCAAAAAATAGTTTTGATTCAGATTTCGAAAGGAGACGTTTCAGAATATGCTAATTATCGGTGAAAAAATCAGTGTTATAGCGAAGAAAGTGCGCGAGGCGCTTACCAAGCACGATCCCAAGCCGCTCCAGGAGCTTGCCGTGGCGCAGGCCAAGGCTGGCGCGCATTTTATCGATATTTCGATCGGCCCGGCCGAGGACAATGGTCCCGAGCTCATGGATTGGGCGGTGAAGGTGTTGCAGGAAGTCGTGGAAAAGCCGCTCTGCCTCGATACGACGAACATCAAGGCTATGGAGGCGGGACTTAAGGCGCACAACAACGCATGGGGTGTGCCGATCATCAATTCCACGTCCAACGAGCCGGAGCGGTTCCCGATGATGGAGCTTGCAGGCAAGTACAACGCGAAGATCATCGCGCTTACCCTGGGCAAGGGCAGCATCCCGGCGGACGCCGAGGACCGGTGCGGCATCGCGGCTGAGATCATGGCCCGCGCCATGGAGAACGGCGTGTCGCTGGAGAACCTCTTCCTGGATCCGCTTATTCTCCAGCTCTGCACCATGCAGGACCAGGGGCTCCAGGCGATCGGGGACGCCGTGGGCCGTGTAGACACCCGTGTCGGAGATAGCCTTTTACCCGACGTTGACACGATGAGGAACGGGGGCCTCCGGGCGTGGGGGGGGTTAAAGTTGTGCAAGAAGATAAACGACCCGCCGATGCAGACCGTGGTCGGGCTTTCAAACATCTCGAACGGTGCGCCGAAGCTTGTGCGTCCGATCATTAACCGGAACTTCCTTACCATGCTCATTTACGAGGGACTTACGGCCGCCATCATTGACCCGCTCGACAAGGACATGATGGACACGGTCAAGACCACGGAGATGATTATGGGCAAGACAATGTATGCTCATTCTTACCTGGATATGTAGGGAGGCGGGATACAGGATGCAGGATACCTGAGGGAGAAAAGAACAGAGCGTTACCCCTCTTGCATCGGGCATCATGCCTCGAATATCATGCTTTATTGTTGTTCTGCAGGCCGAATTCTGTTAATATACAGGACATTTTGAGGAGGCTTTCATGGCACTGGTAATACCGAAAGAGACTTATTCCGGAAAGATTTTCAACGTGCAGCTCGGGTCAGGCGCAAAGGCCGTGACCATTGGCGGGGCCAGCGCGCTCCCGTTCCTGGGGTTCGAAGGCACATTTCCGAACAAGCCGGCAGTGGCGCTCGAGATCATGGACATCGCGCCGGATGACTGGCCCGAGACCTTGAAGAAAGCGATTGGCGGAGCAGGATCCGATCCGGTCACGTGGGCCAAGTTTTGCCAGCAGCAAGGTGCCGACCTGGTTGCGCTCCGGCTCCTGGGCGCACACCCCGATCAGAAGAATAAGAGCGCGGAAGAAGTCGCCAAGGTCGCGGCGGACGTTGCTGCCGCTATCGATGTTCCGCTGGTGATCCTCGGATGCGGCCAGGCCGAGAAGGACTCTCAGGTGCTCCAGGCCGCGGCGAACGCGACGCGCGGAAAAAACTGCGCCATAGGCAAGGCCGTGGAGGAGAACTACAAGACCGTCGCGGCCGCCGCAATGGCGAACGATCACAAGCTGATCGCCATGAGCCAGCTCGACGTAAACCTGGCCAAGCAGCTCAACATCCTGCTGACCCAGATGGGTTTTGACAAGGAGCGGATCATCATGGACCCCATGTCCTCCGCCCTGGGATACGGCCTCGAATACACCTACAGCGTTATGGAGCGCATCCGTCTTGCGGCGCTCATGCAGAACGACCCCATGATGCAGACCCCCATTGTCTGCGACATCGGCTTGAACGTCTGGAAGGTCAAAGAGACCATGGCGCCGGACGCGGAGGTGCCCGAGTGGGGCGGCCTCGAAGACCGGGCTCTTGCGTGGGAAGCGGTCACCGCTTCGGCGATGGTCACGGCCGGCGCGGATATGCTGATCATGCGGCATCCCGGTGCTGCGGTAAAGGCGAAGGAAGTCATCGCCGAATTGATGGGGTAACGGCTTCTTCACCTCAAGAGGACGCGGAGAGCGCAAAGAAAACATCCAGATTTTAACGGTAAGATTCAAAACTCTGCGTGCTCGGCGAATAGAGCGGTAAAAAAAATTCTTTAGCGGTGTTTTCCCGAAAGGAGCTTACGATGGCGTTATCAGGTGTTGAAATATTCAAGCATCTGCCGAAGACCAACTGCAAGAAGTGCGGTCACCCGACCTGCCTTGCTTTTGCAATGAAGCTTGCAGCAAAACAGGCGAGCCTCGATGCCTGTCCCGATGCATCCGAGGACGCGAAGAAGATTCTGGGCGAGTCCGCCGCGCCGCCGATCCGGGGCATAACCATCGGAACGGGCGACAAGGCTGTCAAAGTCGGCGACGAGATCTGCATGTTCCGTCATGAAAAGAAATTCTTCAACCCCAACGTGTTCGCGGTCGCGATCAAGGCCTCCGAGGCCGGCGATGCCGCGGCCAAAAAAATAGAAGCGGTCAATGCCTCCGAGATAGACCGCGTGGGCCAGAAGCTCCGCGTTGATGCTATTGCCGTAACCGACGAGGGCGGTGATGCTGCGAAGTTCGCCGCGGTCGTGAAACAGGTCGTAGAAGGGGCGCCCGGAGTACCGGTCATCCTCGTGAGCAAGAACCCCGCGACCATTGAGGCGGGCATCGTCCACTGCGCCGACAAGAAGCCGCTCATCTACGCGGCAACCGCCGAGAACGCGGAAGCCATGGCAAAGATCGCGAAGGAGAAGAAAGCTTCCCTCGCAGTTTCCGCTGACGGGCTCGACGCGCTCACAGCGCTTTCCGAGAAGGTAAAGGCCCTGGGCGTGGACGATCTGGTCCTTGATTCCGGCGCACGCAAGGCCAAGGACATGATCGAGCACTTCACCATCATGCGCCGCGCGGCGATCAAAAAGAACTTCAAGCCCCTGGGCTATCCGATCATCGCATTCGCGACCCGCGACAACAGCGTTTCCGAGGCCGTTACGGCCGCCATCGGTACGATGAAGTATGCGTCCATCATCGTCGTGAACAATGTGGAAAAATGGAAGATGCTCGCACTTCTGTCGCTCCGACAGAATATCTACACGGATCCGCAAGTACCGATGCAGGTCGCACAGAATATCTACAAGGTCGGCGATGCCAAAGACAACTCGCCGCTCATGATCACCACCAACTTCTCGCTCTCTTACTTTATTGTGCGCGGCGAAGTCGAGAACAGCAAGGTGCCGTCGTGGCTCGCGGTCATGGACAACGAAGGGCTCTCGGTCTTGACGGCCTGGGCCGCGGGAAAGTTCACGGCAAGCAAGATCGCGCAGTTCATCACCGAGAGCGGCGTGGAGAAGAACGTCAACCACAAGGAGCTCATTATCCCCGGCTACGTGGCCGTACTCTCGGGCGCGCTTGAAGAGAAGCTGCCGGGATGGAAGATCACCGTCGGACCGCGCGAAGCGAACCAGCTCCCGACGTTCCTGAAGGCAAGGGCATAAAAGCTATTTACCGCAGAGGACGCAGAGCTCGCGGAGAACACGGCAGGAATCAAAATTCAAGATCAAAGATTTAAACTCTGCGCTCTCAGCGATCTCTGCGGTGAGAGAGCAGGTTTACAAAGGAGTTTCCGATGTCAAAAGTGATTGCCACCGGGGCCATTCTGGGCTCCCACTACTACGTCAAGCAGGCCGAGGCGCTTGTCGAAAAGGCCATTTCGGAGAAGGGCTCAGATTTCAAGTTCGAGTTTCCCGATACCGGGTACTTCCTTCCCCAACTGTTCGCCATGACGGGTTACGAGGTACACACCGTGGGCGATATGAAGACCGGGCTTGAGCAGCACGTGAAGCCGCTCCTCACGAACGCGCCCGAGGACAAGCTGTACAAACCCTATCTGGGCGAGGCCCTCGACGCGGGCATGGCGGCGCTTTTTGCCCAGGAAATGATCATGGCAGTCCGGTATATCTACGGGCAGGAGCCGGTGAAGGACGATTCGATCGGCCTTACCTATAACGGATTCATTTCCGACACCATCCTCAGAAACCTGGGCGTGCAGCTCGTGGACGGCTCCATGCCGGGCTATGTCTGCATCATAGGCGCGGCGAACGACGACGATCACGCCCTCGAGATCGCGCGGGAACTTCAGCAGAAGAACATCCTCACGCTCATGTGCGGCAATGTGAACGGCGACAGCATGACCAAGCAGCTCCTTCGGAAGGGCGTGCAGCTCGGCTGGGACACGCGCCTGGTCCCGCTCGGCCCTGAAGTGGAGCACGCCATTTACGCACTGAACTGGGCCGCTCGCGCGGGAATCACCTTCGGCGGCATGACGGGCGGCGACTTCAAGCGAATTTTGAAATACTCCAAGGACAAGGTGTTCGCCTTTGCCATGGTGCTCGGTCCTCTGAATGACCGTATCTGGACCACGGGCGCGGGAGCGATCAACATGGGGTTCCCCGCAGTCGCGAATACGGACATCCCGACCATCCATCCCACGGGCGTCACGATCTATGAAGAGGTCGCCAAGGAACTTGATCCCAAGAAGATCGTCGAGAAATGCATCGAGGTGCGCGGACTCAAGATCACGGTCTCGAAGCCGCCGATCCCGGTGGCGTACGGACCGGCCTTCGAAGGCGAGCGCATCCGCAAGGAAGACATGCATATCGAGTTCGGCGGCCAGCGGACCCCTGCCTTTGAATGGCTCCATACCGTGGACCTGAACAGCATCGAGGACGGCAAGGTCACGATTGTCGGGAGCGATCCCGAGGCCCGGTACCAGAAGGGCGGCCAGATGCCGCTCGGCGTGTATGTCGAGGCCGGGGGCCGCAAGATGCAGAAGGACTTCGAGCCCGTGCTCGAAAGAAAGATCCATCACTTCATCAACGAGGCGCAGGGCATCTGGCACATGGGCCAGCGTGACCAGAACTGGTTCCGCGTCAGCAAAGCGGCGCTCAGCGAAGGGTACCAGCTCCGGCACTTCGGCGACATCCTGGCAACCCAGCTCAAGCACAAGTTCAACAACATCGTGGACAAGGTCCAGGTGACGCTGTATGTGGACGAGGCCGACGTGAAGGCGAAACTTGAAGAGGCGCGGAAAGCGTACCTCGAGCGCGACATCCGTCTTGCGTCGATGACCGATGAGTCCGTGGACACCTTCTACTCCTGCATCCTTTGCCAGAGCTTCGCGCCGAACCATGTGTGCGTGGTCTCTCCCGAGCGGCTTGGTCTCTGCGGTGCCTATAACTGGCTTGACGCTAAAGCGGCGTACGAGATCGACCCGAACGGCGCGAACCAGCCGGTCCTCAAAGGCGAGACGCTTGATGCGGCCAAAGGCCGCTGGAAGGGCGTGGACGAATATGTGTACACGAACTCACACCAGGCGCTCGAGTACTTCAACGCCTATACCATCATGGACGCGCCGATGACCTCCTGCGGCTGCTTCGAGTGCATTGTGGCCATCGTACCTGAGGCGAACGGCGTGATGATCGTGAACCGTGGTTATACCGGCATGACTCCCATCGGCATGAAGTTCTCGACTTTGGCGGGCACGGTGGGCGGCGGAGCGCAGACACCGGGCTTCATGGGCATCGGACGATACTTCCTCACGAGCAAAAAATTTCTCTCGGCTGACGGCGGGTTCAAACGCATAGTCTGGATGACCAAGAACCTGAAGGAGTCCTTTGCCGAAGTGTTCAAGAATCGGGCAGAGGAAGAGGGTATACCTGACCTTATCGATAAGATCGCCGATGAGACCGTGGCGGAAGATTCGGACAAGCTCATGGCGTTCCTGACTGAAAAAGGCCACCCGGCACTCACCATGGACCCGATGTTCTAAGAGAATCGGAACCCGGAAGGGGTTAGGCGTGATGCGTGAGGGGGGATGCGATAGCATCCTCTTTCCGCTCCCCGCCTTCCGCCTCCCGGCCTTTTCGGCCGCCGGGAAAACTAAGGCGGCTATTTTTGTCTCAAGAGGTTTATGATCATGGAAAAAAGACTGGAAGGCGTATTGACGCGATACCGCGAAAACGAAGGGAACCTGATCTCGATCCTCCAGGATCTCGAGAGTGAATTCGGGTATCTGCGTGAAGATGCGATCAACTGGATTGCGGATCAGCTCGATGTCCCTCCCGCAAAATTTTACGGCATCGCGACGTTTTATGCGCAGTTCCATCTGAAGCCCCGGGGAAAGAACATTATAACGGCCTGCTGCGGCACGGCCTGCCACGTCAAGGGGTCCGAGCGGCTGATCACCAGTCTCGTGAAGGAACTGGCCATTCCCGAGGGCGAGGAGACGTCCGAAGACCATAAGTTCACCGTGGAAAAGGTGAACTGCGTGGGCGCCTGCAGCATCGCGCCCGTCATTATCGTAAACAAAACCGTGCACGGCAAGATGACGCCGGACAAGCTCATGAAAGAGATGAAAACCCTCAAGGAAGGGAAAAAAGAGTATACCGATTATATTTAGTAACGTTTAAACCTTATTAAACGTTCAACTGGTTTGTACCCGGAGTAATCATGAATAAAGACGTCTCGATCAAAGTCTGTATGGGCACGGGTGGCATAGCCGCGGGCGGCGTGGAGGTGATGTCCACGTTCGAAAAGACGCTGGCTGCCTCGGGCATAAAAGCATCAGTGGCAAAAAACTGCTCAACGCACAAGGTCGGGTGCCGGGGCTTTTGCGCCCGCGACGTGCTTGTGGACGTGCTTATCGACGGCAATAAATCCACATACCAGTATATCAAGCCAGACATGGTCGAACGGATTGTGAACGAGCATGTCGTTGGAGGGACCCCGGTAGCCGATTGGCTGGTAAAAGACGATTACCACACCTTCCATAACAAACAGGTCAAGGTCGTGCTCTCTGACTGTGGAGAAGTTGATCCTGAGGACATTGATTCCTATATCGGCCGCGGCGGCTATGAGGCAGTCAAAAAGGTCCTCACGACCATGACACCCCAGGAGACCATCGATGTCATCAAGGCCTCGGGTCTTCGGGGCCGTGGCGGAGCCGGCTTCCCGACCGGGATGAAGTGGGACATGGCGATCAAGGCGCTCGGGCCCACGAAATACTTGATCTGTAATGCCGATGAAGGCGACCCGGGTGCGTTCATGGACCGTTCGGTCGTCGAAGGAAACCCGCACGCGGTGATCGAAGGCATGATCATCGGCGCCTATGCCATCGCCGCGCCGTACGGTTACGTTTATATCAGGGCCGAATATCCACTTGCCGTCGAACGTCTCCACCTTGCGATCAAACAGGCGAAGGAGCGCGGGTATCTCGGCAAGAACATTCTTGGCAAAGGCCTCGACTTCACCGTTAAAGTGAAACTCGGAGCCGGCGCGTTCGTGTGCGGCGAAGAGACCGCGCTCATTGCCTCCATCGAAGGAAAGCGAGGGCAGCCGAAAGCCAAGCCGCCCTTCCCCGTCCAGAAGGGGCTCTGGGGCTATCCCACCATTATTAATAACGTCGAGACGCTCGCGAATGTGCCCTATATCATCAGGAAGGGCGCTTCGTGGTACGCCGCCATGGGCACGGAAAAAAGCAAGGGCACCAAGGTGTTCGCGCTCACGGGCAAGATCCAAAACTCCGGCCTGATCGAAGTGCCGATGGGAATCCCGCTCAAAGAAGTGATCTACGACATCGGCGGAGGCATTGAGAACGGCAAGAAGCTCAAAGCGGTCCAGACCGGCGGGCCATCCGGCGGATGCATTCCCGCGAACATGGCGGACACCACCCTGGACTATGAATCACTCGGCAAGGTCGGGTCGATTATGGGCTCGGGCGGCATGGTGGTGCTGGACGAGACCGATTGCATGGTGAACGTGGCAAAGTACTTCCTGCAGTTCACGCAATCGGAATCCTGCGGCAAATGCATACCGTGCAGGGTCGGGACGAAGCGGCTTCTCGAGATCCTGACCAGGATCACCGAGGGCAAAGGCAGGGAGGGCGACATCGAGCTTCTGGAAACGCTCTCCAGCGATGTGAAGACTTCGTCGCTCTGCGGCCTGGGCCAGAGCGCGCCGAATCCTGTCCTCTCGACGATCAGGTACTACCGCGACGAATATGAAGCGCATATTTACGAGAAGCGCTGCCCCGCGGGCGTATGCAAGGACCTTCTCTCGTACAGCATTGTCGAAGAATTCTGCAAAGGGTGCACGGCCTGCACCCGGGTCTGTCCAGCGGGCGCCATTATCGGCGAGAAGAAGAAGCCGCACAAAATAATCCAGGACATCTGCATCAAGTGCGGCGCCTGTTTCGAAACGTGCAAGTTCAAGGCGATAAAAAAAGGGTAGGCTATGGCAAATCTTTCTATAAACGGCAGGAAAATAACCGTTCCTGACAATATAACCATTCTCGATGCCGCGCGGCGAAACGACATCTACATTCCGACGCTCTGCGATGACCCGAGGCTCGAGCCCCACGGAGGGTGCAGGCTCTGCCTCATCCAGGTAAAGGGCATGCCCCGTCCGGTGACGGCGTGTACGACCCCGGTGACCGAGGGCATGGAAGTCGAGACCACGAACGAGCAGATCGAGCGCCAGCGCCGCACCATCGTCGAGCTGCTCCTCTCCGACCACCCGAACGACTGCATGGTCTGCGAGCGGGCAGGCGACTGCACGCTCCAGGAACTGGCTTATTTCTATGAAATTCGGTCGAACCGGTTCGCCGGCGAGCGCCGTCAGTACGCCAAGAAGGACATGAATCCGTTCATCGAGCGGGACATGGAGAAGTGCATTCTCTGCGGCAAGTGTGTGCGTGTGTGCGAGGAGATCCAGGGCCTCGGCGCGATCGATATAGCGGGAAGGGGATTCACCGCCAAGGTATCGCCGCCCTTTGAGAAGGACCTGGACTGCGAGTTCTGCGGCCAGTGCGTCAGCATCTGCCCCACCGGCGCGCTCATCGGCAAACAGTCGCTCGGCAAGGGCAGACAAAAGGACGTTAAGGAAGTCGAGACCGTCTGCGGTTACTGCGGGTGCGGCTGCAACCTGACCCTCCACGTGAGCAGGAACGAAGTGGTCCGCGTCACCTCGCGGCCGGACACGATCAACGAAGGCTGGCTCTGCGTCAAAGGGCGGTACGGATACAGCTTTATCAACAGCCCGGACCGGCTCAAGACCCCGCTCATCAAGAAGGACGGCAAATTTGTCGAAGCTTCCTGGGACGAGGCCTTCGCCCTCATTGCCGAGAAGCTTGGCTCCATCAAGGAAAAACACGGTCCCGATGCTATCGGCGGCCTCTCCTCGGCCCGGTGCACGAACGAGGAGAACTACCTCTTCCAGAAATTCATTCGCGCGGGAATCGGCACGAACAATGTCGACCACTGCGCGCGCTACTGACACAGCTCGACCGTGGCCGGTCTGGCCACCGTATTCGGTTCCGGGGCGATGACGAACTCGATGCAGGAGATCGAGAACAACGACGTGCTGTTCGTCATCGGCTCGAACACCAAGGAAAACCACCCCATCGTCGCGCTCAAGATGATCAAGGCAAAGCGGAAGGGCGCGAAGATCATCGTCGCCGACCCGAGGCGGGTGCCGATGGTCCGGTTCGCGGACATCTGGATGCAGCACAAGCCCGGCACGGACGTGGCGCTCCTGAACGGGATGATGCACGTGCTTTTGAAGGAAGGTCTGGTAAAAAAGGACTTCATTTCGTCCATGACCGAAGGCTTCGACGACGAGTTCAGGAAAAACATCGACGAATTTACGCCCGAGGCCGCCTCGAAGATCACCGGCGTGCCCCCGGACACGATCGTCAGGGCCGCGCGCATGTACGGGAGCTCGGGGCGCGCGGGCATCTACTATACGATGGGAATCACCCAGCATGCCCACGGCACCGAGAATGTCTTCTCTATCGCCAACCTGGCGCTCATGACCGGGAACCTCGGCAAGGAGGCTGCCGGAGTCAATCCGCTCCGCGGCCAGAATAATGTCCAGGGCGCAACCGACATGGGCTGCATACCCAACACCTACCCGGGGTATCAGCGGGTCAGCATCCCGGCGATACGAGAGAAGTTCGAGGCGCTTTGGAACGCGAAGCTTTCGGACAAAGAAGGCCTCACCGCTCCGGACATGCTTGCGGCAGCCGAAAAGGGCATGTTCAGGGCCCTTTATATTATGGGAGAAAACCCCGTCATCAGCGACCCCGATGTGGCCCATACGACCAGGGCCCTTAAGGCCCTCGATTTCCTCGTGGTGCAGGACATCTTCATGACCGAGACCGCTGAACTGGCGCATGTGGTGCTCCCCGCCTCGTCGTTCGCGGAGAAGGTAGGGACCTTCACGAACACCGAACGGCGTGTTCAGCGGGTGCGGAGGGCGGTCAATTCCCCCGGGAACGCGATGAAGGATTCTCTCATCATCATGGAGCTCTCCAAACGCATGGGCTATGACATGCCCTATAATCATACGAATGAAATATTCCGCGAGATCGGGCAGGCCTGGCCCGCGATGGCGGGTATGAGCTACGCCAGGCTTGAAGACGGCGGCCTGCAATGGCCCTGCCCCACGCCGGACCATCCGGGCACACAGTTTCTGTTCAAGGGGGGCTTCCCGCGCGGCAAAGGAAGGTTCTCGCTCGTCAAATATAAACCATCAGTAGAGCTGACGGACAAGGACTATCCGTTCATCCTGACAACGGGGCGCCTGTTGTTCCAGTACCACACCGGCGGCATGACGCGCCGCGTAAAGCCGATCAACACGGTCTCGCCCGAGTCATATGTCGAGATCAACCCTGATGATGCCCGGACGCTTTCCATCGAGGGCGGCTCGAACGTGAAGGTGAGCTCGCGCAGGGGATCCATTACCGTGAAGGCGGTGGTGTCCAAACGGCCGGCAAGGGGAGTGGTGTTCATTCCCTTCCATTTCAAGGAAGCGGCGGCCAACGTGCTTACGAGCGGCAGCTCGCTCGACCCGGTGGCCAAGATACCGTCGTTCAAGGTTTCGGCGGTGAGGATCGAGAGAGCGTAGGACTATTTTTACCGCAGAGGACGTAGAGATAGCAGAGTAAAAGTTCAAAGTTGAAAATTCAAAATTCAAACCTCTGCATGCTCGGCTATCTCAGCGGTGAACAGCGGTTTAGACAACGAGGAGGAAACAATGGCCGACAAATCGGAACTCAAGAAACAGATACTCTTCAGCGACCTGTCCGATGCCGAACTCGGCATGATGGCGCAGAAGATCGTGGTTGAGAACTACGCAAAAGGAAAGGTCATCTTCAAAGAAGGCGAGCCCACGAAGGGCATCTACTTGTTGAAGAGCGGCAAGGTGGAGATATCGAAGACCACGGCCGACGGCTGGAAACAGACCCTCGCCCTTCTCATGGAAAACCACATCTTCGGCGAGCTCGCCGTGATCGAGGACAAGCATACTCACGGCGCTGACGCCACGGCCATCGAAGCCACGGAGGTTTACCGCCTCAAGACCGAGGACTTCAAAGCGCTCGAAAAGAGCGACACGAACATGATGTACAAGATCATGAAGACCCTGGCCCGAATTGCGAGCAGGAACGTGCACGCCATGAACGAGAAGCTCATGAAGCTCCTGATCAGCTACTAAATCAACCGTTTAAATCGTTCGAACGGTTTAAGCCCGTTTAAACGTTATCATTTTAACAAGGGAGGTTACGAATGGCACTTGATCCAACGAAGCACGCTGACTGGGAAATAGCGGAAGATTCGGAGAAGCGGATGAGGCCGATCACCGAGATCGCGAAAAAAATGGGGCTGAATGATGACGAGCTTCTCCTGCACGGGCATCATATCGCGAAGATCGATTTCAAGAAAGTGCTCAAGCGCTTCGAGGGAAAGCCGGACGGCAAATACATCGACGTCACGGCCATCACTCCCACGCCGCTCGGCGAAGGCAAGTCCACCTCGACCATCGGACTCACCCAGGGCCTGGGCAAGCGCGGCAAGAACGTGATCGCCGCGATCCGCCAGCCTTCGGGCGGCCCGACCATGAACATCAAGGGCTCTGCGGCCGGCGGAGGACTTTCGCAGGTCATTCCGCTTACGCCCTTTTCGCTCGGGCTCACCGGCGATATCAATGCCATCATGAACGCGCATAACCTGGCGATGGTCGCGCTTACCTCCCGGATGCAGCATGAATTCAACTACAGCGACGAGCAGCTGTCAAAAAGAAAATTAAAGCGATTGAACATCGACCCGCATAACGTCGAGATGAAGTGGATCATGGATTTCTGCGCCCAGTCGCTCCGCGAGATCGTGATCGGCATGGGCGGCAAATCGAACGGCTTCATGATGAAGTCCGGTTTCGCCATCGCCGTGTCGTCGGAAGTGATGGCCATCCTCGCCGTTGCCAAGGACCTCAAAGACATGCGCGAGCGCATGAGCAGGATCGTGGTGGCCTACAGCAAGGACGGGACGCCAATCACCACTGCGGACCTCGGCGTGGACGGCGCCATGACCGCCTGGATGGTCGAGGCTCTGAACCCGAACCTGCTCCAGACCATTGAAGGCCAGCCCGTGTTCGTGCATGCCGGACCCTTTGCGAATATCGCCATCGGCCAGTCCTCCATCATCGCGGACCGCGTTGGCTTGAAGCTCGGCGACTATGTCGTGACGGAGTCGGGTTTTGCCGCGGACATCGGTTTCGAGAAGTTCTGGAACCTGAAGTGCCGCATGTCAGGACTCAAACCGCACGCAGCCGTGGTCGTGGCCACGATCCGTGCGCTCAAGTGCCACGGCGGCGCGCCGATCCCGGTGCCGGGAAAGCCCATGCCTGCCGAGTATAAGGGCGAGAATGTGGGCTGGGTCGAGAAGGGCTGCGAGAACCTTGTCCATCACATCAAGACCGTGAAGAAGGCGGGCATCAACCCGGTGGTCTGCATCAACGCCTTCTATACCGACACCGACAACGAAATCAAGGCGGTGCGCCGGCTCTGCGAAGACGCCGGAGCCCGGGTGGCCCTCTCCAGGCATTGGCAGTACGGCGGCGCGGGGGGGCTCGAGTTCGCCGAGGCCGGGGTCGGGGATCGCTTCGCTGGCATCACCGCCCGCGCCATGAACGGAGAGCTCGATTTCGAGGGCGCGCTGCGCGAGCGGGTGGCGCTTCTGCGCGGTCTGCCCGCCGGCATCGTTCCCAAGGTGCTGGCCGAGCGCATCCGATTCACCACCGGCGGCCGCAAGCTGCCGGCGATCGAAAGCTTCGAGATCTACCGGGCGGTGGTGGCGGAAAACACGTACTGCCCCGGCTGCCCCCTTCCCTGGGGGACGCCCATCACCTCGGCCTGAAGTCTGGTCCACCTTAGGTTGGGGAAGTGAAACATGTACGAAGCCTCGTTTTCGGGGAACATCGTGACGAGGCAAGAGAGACGGTCGCGCTTCGTAGCCACGCAGGCCGCGTAGGTTGAATCCTTGCCCCCGGAGAACAGGACGCCGACCCTCATTCGCACGCCGCACGGAGCGTCCCGCGGTAAAAGGGCTTCACCGGGAGGCGCCCCGGGCCCGGAACGGCGCCCAGGGGTAAAGTGAATAAATATGCGTGAGAGGCTCGGCGCCTCCAATGCTCGACTCGCTTCGCGATGGGTTGCAGGCGGCCGTGAAGAAACTGGTCGGGTCGAACACGGTCGACGAGAAGGCGGTGAAGGAGTTCGTCAGAGACCTCCAGAGGACGCTCATCCAGGGAGACGTCAACGTGAGAATCGCGCTCGATGTGACCGAGCGGGTTCAGAAGCGGGCGCTGGAAGAGAAGCCGCCCGCCGGATTGACCAGGAAGGACCAGATTGTCAAGATCCTCTACGAGGAACTCGACAAGCTCCTGGGCGGCGACCAGGAGTTGAGGCTGGACAGGACCAAGCAGAACGTCGTCGTCATGCTGGGCATCCAAGGCTCCGGCAAGACGACGACGGTGGGGAAGCTCGCGAGGTTCTACGCCAAGAAGGGCTTCAAGGTCGGG
>OFHG01000353.1_pt1 | contig 19100 bp, 20 predicted proteins | sample 1521931 | NCBI WGS metagenome assembly OFHG01 (sample SAMEA2468438, study PRJEB22500) | soil metagenome | biome: Glassland; feature: Farmland; material: Clay | place: Australia | collected 2013-01-31 | depth 0.55 m
CGCTCGCGCCCCGATCCCCGCCATGATCCCCAGTTGCAGGCGGCGATCGGCAGGGTCCAGCGCGCGCGCACCGCAGCCCCATGGATGGTGCCGTCGTCGCCGGTGCCGCTGGCTACATCGATGGCCAGCACCGATCGGGCGCTGGCATTGATCAGCTCCACCATGGCGCCGGCCAGCCCGGTCAGTGGCCGCGACAGGCCGGTGCCGAACAAGGCATCGACGATCAGCTGCGCCTCGGCCGCCTGCTGGCCTGCCAGCTTCAGATCGCCGGCTTCGCGCACCGGCTCGATGGGCACGCCCGCGTGCACCGCCTTCCCGGCATGCAGCGCGGCTGCCCCGCGCAGGTGTTCCAACCCGCCGAGCAGGGACACACTCACGGCACGGCCGGCCGTGTGCAGCAGGCGCGCGGCCACCAGACCGTCACCCCCGTTGTTGCCCGGGCCCGCGGCGATCCAGATGCGCTGGCGGGCATCGCTGCGCTCGGCCACCGCCCGCGCCACGGCGGCACCTGCCGCCTCCATCAGCGCCTCGCCGGGGCTTCCCGCCGCGATGGCGCGCTGGTCGGCCCACTGCATCTGGGCAGCGCTGAGGATGCGCGCACCCATTCAGGCCTCGGCGATGGCGAAGGCGACGGCGATACCGTCGTCGTCGCTGAGCGAAATGTGCACGATTCGTACGCCGAGCCGTTCGGCGGCGCGCGCCGCGCCCTCATGCAGCGCGACCTCGGGCTTACCCGAGGGCTGGTGGATGGTCTCGATATGGGCGGGGGCCACCCCCTGGTGGAAGCCCGTGCCGAGTGCCTTGGCCACCGCCTCCTTGGCGGCGAACAGCATGGCCAGACGCCGGGGCGTGTTGCGCTTGGCCGCCGCCTGCGCGTACTCGGCCTCGGTGAACACGCGCCGGATGAAGCGTTCGCCGAAACGCTCGGTCGCCCAGGCGACGCGGGCGATGGCGATGCGGTCCACGCCGATGCCGATCACCGCCATCAGCGGCGCATCGCCTGCACAAAATCCGCCACCGCCTGCTTGAGGCCACAGAACAGGGCGTCGGCGACGATGGCATGGCCGATATTCAGGCCCTCGATCTCGGGGATGGCGACGATCGGCGGCAGATTGCCCAGCGTCAGGCCGTGGCCCGCGTGCACGACCATGCCGAGATCATGGGCAAGCCTCGCCGCCTTGCGGATGGCGACCAGCTCCTCGGCGCGCGCTTCCCCGTCCAGGTTGGCGTAATGCCCGGTGTGCAGCTCCACCACCGGTGCGCCGATGGCATGGCTGGCCTCGATCTGCGCCGGCACCGGATCGATGAACATCGAGGCACGCACGCCGTCGGTCCCCAGGGCCGCCACGACGCTGGCCAGGCGGGCCTGGTGCGTCACCACGTCCAGGCCGCCCTCGGTGGTCAGCTCCTCGCGCCGCTCCGGCACCAGGCAGCAGGCGGCCGGACGCAGGCGCCGGCAGATCGCCACCATCTCGTTGGTCGCCGCCATCTCCATGTTCAGGTGCAGGCCCATGTCCGCCAGACGCTCCATGTCGGCATCCTGGATATGGCGCCGATCCTCGCGCAGGTGGGCGGTGATGCCATCGGCCCCGCCCTCCAGGCACAGGCGGGCCGCCGCGATCGGATCCGGATAGGGGGTGCCGCGCGCCTGGCGCAATGTCGCCACGTGATCGATGTTCACACCCAGATGCATGCCTTGATCCCTCCTATGCCTTGTTAAGCCGATCCGAGCCGCACGCGCAAGCCGTGCAGGCCCAGCACATCGTCGATCATGCGCCGCCAGGTGGCCACATCGCGGGCCGGCAGGCGCACATTGTCCTGCGCCAGGTGTGCCTGCATGCCGCGGCGCATGCCCAGAAAAACCGGCATACCCTGGGCACAGCAATGCTCACAGCACAGCTGGCCGGAAAGCCAGGAGACCATGCCCTCGTCGGCCAGCGGCCGGCCGCAGCCCCAGCAATGTTCCAGATCGCCGACCCAGCCGCTATCGATAAGCATCTGCCAGGCGGCGGCGGCCAGGCCCGAATCCTCGGGGCGGGCGGCAAGCACCTGCAGGCTGCGGTGCAACTCGGCAAAGCCGTGCGGATCGCCCTCGCGATGCAGCGCCGCGGCCACGGCCACCAGTTGCAAGCCGGCGCAGGCCTTGGCCAGCGGCAGCAGCAGCGCATGGCGCTCGGCATCGATCAGCGTGCCCATGCCGGAACGCCCGGGCCGCCAGCGCACCGACAGATCGTACAAGGGCTCCAGGGCGGCGCGGAACGGGCTCTTGAGCCTTCTCGCGCCCTTGGCCATCAGCGACATCACGCCGTGGCCTTCGGTCAACAGGTGAATAACCAGCGAGGTGTCGCCATAGGGGATGCGCCGAAGCAGCAGCGCCCTATCCTGCAGCTCGCCCATCAATCGCCGAGGCCGAGCTCGCGCAAAGCTCCGGGCCGGTTGTACCACTCCGGCACCACCTTGACCCACAGGTTCAGGCGTACCCGGCAGCCGAGCAATTGCTCCAAGCCCTTTCTGGCGACGGTGCCGATGTGTTTCAGGTTCTCGCCGCCCTTGCCGATCAGCATCGGCTTGTGCCGCTCGCTGCCGACGAGGATGACGGCATCGATCTCCAGCGGTTCGCCCCCCTCATCCGGCCCATGCTCGACGAAGCGCTCGATCTCCACCGCGGTCTGGAACGGGATCTCCTGCTGCATGGCCATGAACACCTGCTCGCGCACGTATTCGGCGGCCAGCTGGCGCTGGTTCTGGTCTGTGTACCATTCCGGGTCGTACAGCGGCGGGGATTCGGGCAGGCAGGCGGTCAGCAGATCGAGCAGCGCCTCCACCTGATGTCCCTTGCGCGCCGAGATCGGCACATAGCCGCGCGCCTCGGGATCGATGTGCTGCGTCAGCGCCAGGCGCGGCAGCAACTGATCCTTGCGCACCTGGTCGATCTTGTTCAGCACATGCACGCGCGGCTTGGCGCGCCCGCTCTCGGCCAGGCGCTCGATCATGCGCCGCGTGCCAGTATCCAGGGGCTTGCTGACATCCTGCATGATGACCAGCACATCGGCCTCGTCGGCCGCCGCATAGGCGACGCGCACCATATTGCGGTTCATCTGCTGGCCGGAGGTGTGGATGCCGGGGGTGTCGACGAACACCAACTGGCGGTCGGCATCGGTGCGGATGCCGAGGATGCGGTGGCGGGTGGTCTGCGGCTTCGGGGTGACGATGGCCACCTTGGCACCGATGATGTAGTTCAGGAGCGTGGACTTACCGACGTTCGGGCGCCCGAGCAGGGCGATGGTGCCGCTGTGGAAGGATTCGCTCATGCCCGATGCAGCCCGTGCAGCGCCTCGTCCGCCGCCCCCTGCTCCGCATCCTTCTTGCGCGCACCGGTGCCACGGCCCTGCACCATGCCCTGCACGCGGCACTCGGCAGCAAAGCGCGGGATGGTTCCGACGCCGGCGTCGTGCAGCACGTATTCGGGCAGACCCCAGCCGCGCGCCTGCGTCCATTCCTGCAGCCGGGACTTGGCATCCCGCCCGTCGCCGGCATCGGTTTCGTCGAGCATGCCGGCCCAGGCGGAAAGCACGAGATCGCGCGCCGCCTCCCAGCCGCCGTCGGTGAACACGGCGCCGATCACCGACTCGACCATATTGGCGACGATGGACGGCGAGCGCAGGCGCCCGCCCTCGGCGCGCTCGCCGCCGCCGACATGCGCCTGCTCGGCGAGATGCCAGCGGCTCCCCACCTTCAGCAGGCTGTCACGGCAGACCAGGGCCGCGCGCATACGCGACAGCGCCCCCTCGTCGGCCTGGGGATGGCGGTGGTGGAGCTGTTCGGCGATCACCAGCCCGAGCACCGCGTCACCCAAAAACTCCAGGCGCTCGGAATGCTCGGGACAGGCCGAGCGGTGGGTTAGCGCCCGCACCAGCAGCGCGGGCTCACGAAAACGGTAAGCGAGCATGGCCTGCAGCCGGCCCATGGCCTCATCGCTCATGGCGTAGCGGCGTGGGGATTGAAATCGAAATCCAGCCTGGCCTTGTCGCGCAGCCGGTCCATGCCCTGCAGATTCGCGCCCTTGTAGTCGGAATCCGGATCGACGCCCATAACCTTCCCGAGCAGCCAGACGGTGACATGGTAGTGCGAGGAGATCGCCACATGGCTGCCATCGGCCTGGATGTCGAGGTTCTTGTAGAAGGCGGCCGGCAGATCGCTGGGGGCGATGTATTTGACGTGCAGGATGTCGGGCAGGCGCTCGCGGATGGCGGCGGCGGAATCGCTCGCCATGTCGCGGCTGATGCCCTTGAAGGCGTCCTGCACGTTCCAGTAGGTATTGTAGACGGGGATGACCTTGTCCCCGGTCCAGACCCCGGCCGCAAGCACCGCCAGCCAGAACAGCAGCTTGATCAGCGAGAAGCCGGCCTGGCCGCGCATCGTCCCCATCAATGCAGCAGCTCGCCCAGCCGGTCCCAGCGCACGGCATCCTTCTCCTTGTCCCAGGACCACCAGATGATGGCGGCGCGCCCGACCAGGTAGGATTGCGGCACGAAGCCCCAGAAACGCGAGTCGCGCGAGTTGTTGCGGTTGTCGCCGAGCATGAAGTATTCGCCGGCCGGCACCTTCCATTCGCCGTCCTTGATCGAGAAGTCCTTGCGCAGCACGTCGTGTTTGACGCCCATCAGGTCCTCCCGGTACAGGCCGGAAACATCGACCTCGCCGTCACCCATGAAATAGGAGCGGTTGCCGATGCGGGTCAGCGGCATCTTCTGGCCGTTGATGTACAGCGCGTTGTCCTTGTAATCGATGGTGTCGCCGGGCAGGCCGATGACGCGCTTGATGAAATCCATGCTGCGGTTCTCCGGATAGTCGAACACCACCACGTCGCCGCGCTTCGGAGCCTTGGGCATCAGCTGGATATTCGTGAACGGGATACGCAGACCATAGCTGTAGCGCAGCACGAAGATGTAATCGCCGACATCCAGCGTCGGCACCATGCTGGACGACGGGATCTTGAAGGGTGCGACGATGAAGCTGCGCACGACGAAGGCGATGATGAGCACGACAAGCAGCGACTCGCCCCATTCGCGCCAGACGGGTTTGTTGGCCATCATTTACTCCCTTCGCCCAGGCGCAGCACGGCCAGGAAGGCCTCCTGCGGCACCTCCACGCTGCCGATGTTCTTCATGCGCTTTTTACCGGCCTTCTGCTTTTCGAGCAACTTTCGCTTGCGCGTGATGTCGCCGCCATAGCATTTGGCGGTGACATTCTTGCGCACCGCCTTCACCGTTTCGCGCGCCAGGATGCGCCCGCCGATCGCCGCCTGCAGCGGCACGTCGAACTGCTGCCTGGGGATCAGCTCGCGCAGCTTATGCACCAGTTCGCGCCCGCGGCCCTCGGCCACCGAGCGGTGCACGATCAGCGACAGCGCGTCCACCGGCTCGCCGTGCACGAGCACGTCGAGCTTGACCACGTCGTCCGGGGCGAAGCCAGCCAGCTCGTAATCCATCGAGGCATAGCCGCGCGAGATCGATTTCAGGCGGTCGTAGAAATCGATGACCATCTCGGCCAGCGGCAGGTCGTAGGTCAGCATGACGCGGTTGTCGGAGATGTAGCTCATCGACTTCTGCGTGCCGCGCCGATCCTGGCACAGCTTCATCAACGCCCCGACATAGTCGGTGGGCGCGAAGATGTTCGCCGTCACGCGCGGTTCCTCGATGGTGTCGATGCCGGCCGGGTCCGGGAACTGGCTGGGATTCGAGATCTCGCGCACCTCGCCGTTCTGCATGGTCAGGCGGTAGACCACGGACGGGGCGGTGGTGATCAAATCGAGATCGTACTCGCGCTCCAGGCGCTCCTGCACGATCTCCATATGCAGCATGCCGAGGAACCCGCAGCGGAAACCGAGGCCGAGCGCCGACGAAGTCTCCGGCTCGAAGGTGAAGGCCGGGTCGTTCAGGTGCAGCTTCTCAAGCGAGTCGCGCAGGTCGGCATAATCGGCGGAATCGACCGGGTAAAGGCCCGAGAACACCATCGGCTTGGGCTCGCGGTAACCGGGAAGCGCTGCGGCGGCGGGCTTTCTCTCCCAGGTCACGGTGTCGCCGACCTTGAGCTCGGCCAGCTCCTTGATGCCGCAGACCATGAAGCCGACCTCGCCGGTGGAAAGCTGATCGCGCGGCAGGGGCTGCGGCCGGAACACGCCCAGATCCTGCACCTCGAAGGCGCGGCGGGTGGACATCAGGCGGATCTTCTCGCCCTTCCTGATCGCCCCGTCGACGACGCGCACCACCGCCACGGCACCGACATAGGGGTCGAACCAGGAATCGACGACCAGCGCCTTCAGCGGCGCTGCGCCATCGCCCCTGGGGGCCGGCACGCGGTGCACGATGGCCTCGAGCACCTCGGCGATGCCCTGGCCGGTCTTGGCGGAAACGGCGATGGCGCCGGAGGCGTCCAGGCCGATGACATCCTCGATCTGTCGCCTGGCCTCGTCGATATCCGCCGACGGCAGGTCGATCTTGTTGATCACCGGGATGATCTCGAGATTGTTCTCGATGGCCAGGTACACATTGGCCAGCGTCTGCGCCTCCACGCCCTGGGTGGCGTCGACGACGAGCAGCGCCCCCTCGCAGGCCTGCAGCGATCGCGACACCTCGTAGGTGAAGTCCACGTGGCCCGGGGTGTCGATCAGGTTCAGGTTGTAGAGCTGCCCGTCGGCGGCCTTGTAGCCGAGCGCCGCCGTCTGCGCCTTGATGGTGATGCCGCGCTCCTGCTCCAGGTCCATGGAATCGAGCACCTGCTTCTTCATCTCGCGCTGGGTCAGCGCCCCCGTGTCCTCGATCAGGCGGTCGGCCAGCGTCGACTTGCCGTGGTCGATATGGGCGATAATCGAGAAGTTGCGGATGTGGGATTGGTCCATGGCCGCGGCAGTGTAGCGGCCGCATGGGGCCCGCGCCACACGCCGCAAGCCATGCTATGCTGAGAGCTCAGGCGCCATGGGCCACATCGGTGCCGGAGGCTACATGAACAAGCATAGCGCACCGCACTTCTACCTATGGATCCACGGCGAGGGCCGCGACGGCAGCGTGCAGCCCGTCGACATCATCAACCCCTTCGACGGCTCGCGTGTCGGCACCGTGTCCATCGCCGGGCGAAGGCAGGTCCGGGACGCGCTCAGCAGCAGCAGCTCCGCCTGCCAGGCGCTGCGCGCCATGAGCCGCTTTACGCGTGCCGAGCTCCTCTCGCGCATGCGCGACGGGCTCAGGGACATCCGCGCCGAACTCGTCGACGCCCTGATCCTGGAGGGCGGCAAGCCGCGCCAGTTCGCCGAGCAGGAGTTCGCCCGCACCATCGCCACCTTCTCCTGGGCGGCCGAGGAGGCCCGGCGCTTTACCGGCGAGGTGGTGCCGATGGACGGCATGGAGCGCGGTACGGGCTACGAAGGCTACACGCGCCGCGAGCCGCTCGGCGTCATTCTCGGCATCACGCCGTTCAATTTCCCGCTGAACCTGGTGGCGCACAAGGTGGCGCCGGCATTCGCCTGCGGCAACGCCGTCATCATCAAGCCGGCGACCAACACCCCGATCACGGCGCTGTTGATGGCCCGCGTGGCCAGCTCGGCCGGCTGGCCGGACGGCAGCCTGAACGTGCTGCCGATGCGCCACAGGGACGTGCCGCTGCTCCTCACCGACGAGGCCGTGCGCATGGTCAGCTTCACCGGCAGCCCGGACGTCGGCTGGCGGCTGAAAAAGGCGGTGGACAGGCAGCGCGTGACGCTCGAGCTCGGTGGTAACTCCGGCTCCTATGTCGATCGGGATGCGGACCTGGACTGGGCCGCCGAGCGTTTGGCTCTCGGCGGCTTCGCCCAGGCCGGGCAATCCTGCATCGCCGTGCAGCGCATCTATGCGCACCGCGAGATCTACGCGGATTTCCTGGAGAAACTGGTGGCGAGGGCCAGGGCCACCAAGGCCGGCAACCCGAGACAGGCCGATGTCGTCGTCGGCCCGGTGATCACGCCGGATGCCGCCGAGCGCATCATGGCCATCATCGCGGCGGCGGTGGCGGACGGCGCGAGCATCGAAACGGGGGGAAAACGCCTGGATCTCGGCCTCGGCAGCGTCATCGAGCCGACGGTGCTCACCGATGTGCATGATTCGATGCTGGTGTGCAGCCAGGAGGTGTTCGCCCCCGTGGTCACCGTCTCCCCGGTCGGCGGTATCGATGAGGCCGTCACGCGCATCAACGCCTCGCCCTTCGGGCTGCAGGCGGCGGTGTTTAGCCGGCACCTGCCCACGGTGCAGGCCGCCATCGCCCGCATCGAGGCCGGCGGCATCGTCATCAACGATTTCCCGACCTTCCGCGTGGATATGATGCCCTACGGCGGCGTCAAGGATTCGGGTCTGGGCCGCGAGGGGGTGCGCTCGGCGATGCTGGAGATGAGCGAGCCGAAGATGGTGGCCATCCGCCTGGGTTAGGGCTTTTGCTGGCAAGGCGCAAGAAGTGAAGTCTGGACCGTCCAAATGAGCGGCGAGCAACGCCGCATGGCGCCGTTTCAGGCCCAGCGCCTATTCGGCCTTCGCCATGATGCTGCGGTGCCGCGAATAGGCGAAATAGATGATGAGCCCGACAAGGGTCCAGATGCCGAAGCCGATGAAGGTGACCCGGCTCAGATGCGCGATCAGGAACAGGCAGAAGGCCATGGCCAGCACGCCGGTGGCGGGCATGAACGGGGCGCGGAACGGCCGTGGCAGATGCGGATGCGTGCGGCGCATGACCATCGCCCCCAGCGCCACCAGCGTGAAGGCGGACAGCGTGCCCATATTCACGAGCTCCGCCACCCGCTCGATCGGCGTGAACGCGGCCACGCCGGCGATGATGAAGCCGGAGGCGAGCGTCACCACCACCGGGCTGTGGAAGCGCGGATGCACGCGGGAAAAGATGCCCGGCAGCATGCCGTCGCGCGACATCGAGAAGAAGATGCGGCTCTGGCCATACAGCAGCACCAGCAGTACCGAGGTCAGGCCGGCGATGGCGCCGATGCTGATCAGCCGCGCCACGTTCACCGCCCCGATGCTGGACATGGCGAAGGCCACCGGATCCGGCACGTTCAGCTTCGTGTAGGACAGCACGCCGGTCAGCAGCAGGGAAACGACCATGTACAGGATGGTGCAGGCGCCGAGGCTCAAGAGGATGCCCCAGGGCACGTCGCGCTGCGGGTTGTGCGCCTCCTCGGCGGCGGTGGAGACGGCATCGAAGCCGATATAGGCGAAAAAGATGTAGGCCGCGCCCGCCACCACCCCGTGCCAGCCGAAGGGCAGGAACGGATGCCAGTTGACCGGGTTTACATGCCCGGCGGCGACGACGATGAACAGCCCCAGCACCAGCAGCTTGATGGCAACGATGCCGCTGTTGAGCCGGCTGCCCTGGCGGATGCCCAACGCCAGCACGGCGCTGACGGCCAGGATGATCAGGGCTGCCGGCAGGTTCATGATGCCGCCGTCGCTCGGCGCCTTGGTCAGGGCTGCCGGCAGGTAGAAGCCGGTATGGCCGAACAGGTTGCCCAGATAGCCGGACCAGCCGATGGACACGGCCGCACATGCCACGCCGTATTCGAGGATCAGCACCCAGCCGATCAGCCAGGCCGGCAACTCGCCCAGGCTGGCATAGGTATAGGTGTAGGCGCTGCCCGCGAACGGGATGCTGGAGGCCAGCTCCGCATAGATCACGGCCGTCAGGCCGCAGGCCGCGCCGGCGATGATGAAGGAGATGAACAGCCCGGGGCCGGCCTGCGTGGCGGCCGCCACGCCGGTGAGCACGAAGATGCCGGCGCCGATGACGGCGCCGACGCCGAGCAGGGTCAGGTCCAGCACGCCCAGGGAGCGGTGCAGGTTGTGACCCTCCCCCTCGTGCAGCAGGTGCCTTCTTCGGAACAGCTTGCGGACCATGCCCTCGTCCCTCCCGGATGCGATACTCCAAGGTTCAACAGAATCCATGCATAATCAATAGTCGATTGCCGGCACCCCGCCCCAAACCCATAAAAATACGATTTTTCTTGAATATGGCAGCGATATGGCGCTATATGATCGGTTTCGCCATGCCATGGAGGACAAGGCCATGCATCAGGTTATCGCCCCGGGACTGTATTGGCTGGCAGGCCTCATGGCCTACACGATGGTCTACCATTTTGCCGTCGGCATGCATCCCCCGCGTGATCGCGTGCATATCCTGTTCGCCAGCGTGTGCCTGCTGATGATGCCTTTCTCCATCACCATGATCCCGGTGTTGAAGGCTGATGACGCCGCCACCTATATCCACGCGCTGAAGTTGAATCTGGCCGCCGCACTCGTGCTCTTCGCCGTATTCCACTGGTTCATCGCCCTGTACACGCACGTGCGCCCGCTGCCCTTCCTGATCGCATGGACGCTGTTCTTCGGCGTGCTGTTCGTGGCCAATCTGGCCGGGCCTTACAGCCTGCAGTATGAGCAGTTCGACGGCCTGAAGAACGTGCGCCTGCCCTGGGGCGAGCTCATCACCCGCGGGCGCGGGCAGAATGGTCCCTGGTTCTATGCCGGCATCATCGCGGTGGCCGTGGTGTTCGCCCATGCCCTCGTCGCCATGGGCCTGAAGTACCGCCGCCAGCACCTGAATACGGATCTGGCCATCCTTATCGCCATCGTGCTGTTCCTGCTCAGCGTCATCGAGGGCATCATGGTGCGCCTCGGCATCTTCCACGGCGTCATCCTGGGCCCGTTCGGGCTCATCGCCCTGGTGCTGGCCATGAGCGCATCGCTGGGCTATGGCACGCAGCAGAGGCTGCGTACCTCCGAGAAGCACTTCCGCTCGCTGTTCGAGAACTCCCCCACCGGCATGTTCGCCATCGATCCGGCCAACGGCCGCATCCTCCAGGCCAACCCGGTCGCCCTGAGCATGACCGGCTACGATGGCGAAGAGATCCAGGAAAAGACCCTGGCCGACCTGGCCTGCCCCGAGGACATGCAGGAACTGAAGCACCGTTACGAACAGATGGCGGCTGGGCAGTTCGACCGCATGAACTACGAGCGGCGCTACTGCACCAAAAGGGGCGGGCGCTTCGTCGCGGACCATTACGTGTCCTCGCTGAAGGATGAGCACGGCAAGGCCGTGCGCTTCATCGCCAGCATCACCGACATTACCGAGCGCAAGCACACCGAGGAGGCCCTGCGCCAGAGTGAGGAGAAATTCCGCACCCTGTTCGAGAACTCGCCGCTGGGCATCTTCCGCGCCACCGTGGGCGGCCGCTTCCTCGAGGTCAACCCGGCCATGGCCCGGATCCATGGCTACCCCTCCCCCGAAGCCATGGTCCGCGAGGTGGACGACATCGGCGAGCAGCTCTACGTCAACCCCGGGAACCGCAAGAAGATGATCGCCAAGCTGCAGGACAACAGCGCCGACATCATCCAGTTCCTGAACCACCAGCGCCGAAGGGACGGCAGCGAGTTCCTCGCCCATATCACGCTGACATCCGTACGCGATGCCGAGGGGGAGGCTGTGTTCTTCGACGGCATCGTCGAGGATGTCACGGCGCAGAAGCGCACCGAGGAGGAGCGGGAGGAGCTGCGCTCGCAGCTGATCTAGGCCCAGAAGATGGACTCCATCGGCCGCCTGGCGGGAGGCATCGCCCACGACTTCAACAATATGCTGAGCGTCATCATCGCCTACAGCGACCTCGCCCTGGGCAGCGGTATTGCGGATCAGAAGCTGATCAAGCGCCTGCAGGAGATCCGCAATGCCGCCGACCGCTCCGCCGACCTGACGCGCCAGCTTTTGACCTTCGCCCGCAAACAGACGGCGCTGCCCAAGACGATCGACCCCAACCAGGTCGTGGAGGGCATGCTGAAGATGTTGCAGCGCATGATCAGCGAGGACGTGGCGCTCGAATGGCTGCCGGGCAGGGATGTCTGGCCGGTCCTGGCCGACCCCTCGCACCTGGACCAGATCCTGGCCAACCTGTGCGTCAACGCCCGGGACGCCATCGATGGCGCCGGCAAGATCAGCATCGAGACCGCCAACGAAACGCTCGATGCCGACTTCTGCACCCGCCACCCCGGCGCCAAGGCCGGCGACTATGTGTGCCTCAGCATCAGCGACAACGGCAGCGGCATGGACATGAACACCATGACGAAGATCTTCGAGCCCTTCTTCACCACCAAGGAGTTGGGCCGGGGCACAGGGCTGGGGCTATCCACCGTCTATGGCATCGTGCAGCAGAGCAAGGGCTTCATCGACGTGAACAGCGAGCCGGGGCACGGCACAACGTTCAGCGTCTACCTGCCCCGCCAGCAGGATGCCTCGGTGGCGGCCGGCGCCGAGGGCCAGGACACCACGCTGGTGCGCGGCCACGAACACATCCTGCTCGTCGAGGACGAGCCGGCGATCCTGAATGTGGCGAAATCGATTCTGGAGACCTGCGGTTACACGGTGCTGCCCGCCCAATCGCCGGAGGAGGCGATGCGCATCGCCCAGGCGCATGCCGATGATATCCACATGCTGATCACCGACATCATCATGCCGGGCATGAACGGGCGGGAGCTGGCGGAAGTCCTGCTGGCAGGCCATCCGCACATGCACTGCCTGTACATGTCGGGATATTCCGGCGACATCATCGCCCAACAGGGTGAGATCGAGGAGGGCTTCCACTTCATCCAGAAGCCGTTCACGATGGCAGGCCTGACCGGCAAGGTGCGCGAGGTGCTGGACGAGGCCTGAGCCGTACCCGGCCCCTTCCCTTTGGGCAAACCGACCCGTAGCCTGTATACATGAACCCGGAGAATCTCAGCGCCGAGGCGCTCAGCCTGTTCAACCGCCTGCCGCCCGAGGGCCAGCGCGCGGCCATCCGCCTGGCCGAAACGCACGGCGACGAAGAGGCCGTCTACCTGGCCACGCTGCGCACCATGCCGGAGAAGGCCCGGCGCCAGTTCCTGTTCGCGCTGAGCAAGAGGAAGTGGGGCCTGTAAGGCGCGCGGAGCACCGGCCCCGGGAGAATCAGGGCGCCTTGGGCTTGTAATCCACCATGCCGACGATGTCGCCGCTCATGTCGAGCTTGAAGACCTTGTCGGACAATACATCGGTGCCGGCTGCGTTCCTGGCCTTGAACCTCACGTGCACCATGAAGCCGTCCGGCAGATCAACCACCTTGCCCCAGTGCACCACCTTCAGCGATGCCGGGTCCTTGGCGTTTTTCTTCAGCCAGTCGTTGATCTGCCAGACCGATCCGTCGTACTGGGTGTTGAACACCACGGGCATCGTCGTTGCGGGCAACGGCGGGGCGGCGGACTGGCCGGCATAGAACACCCAGGCGATGCCGGCGATGCCCAGGAACACGACCACAAAGATCGACTTGTCGATCCCCTTCTTTCCTTTGGCCATCTCACACCTCCTGCAACCCATCCGGCCTCATAGCCGTTGATAGGAGGACAACCGCCCTACTCCGCCAGTATGCGATGAGATGGAATCGAATCAATTGCCGCCGAGGGCTAGCAGGCCAGACCTTAGGCGAACAGCGCTTTGACCACCCTGGCTCAACCGAGCCTAGCCGGTTGCCATCTTGAATGAGGATGCATCCGAAAATCCATGCTCTCGGCACAACTCAGTAACCAGGGGACCAAAGGTTGCCTCGTTCATTTATCCGATGAGCTGTTTTTCGCTGAGTAGCGGGAGCGATCCGGCCATACAGACCGTGCTTTTCATGATCTGGACCGGCGGCGAAGAAAAGGGCATTGGTAGGCTGATTGCGCGCGCCGTTGCCGAAGCAGATTCCCCAAAGCCCGTCGATCTTGATCGGGCGATGATTTGGCTGCCTGAGTTGCCCTTGGAGCTTTCCACTTGTGATGTTGTAGGCATTGATGGTTCCGTCACCGAAATTGGCGACCAGCAGACTGTTGCTGAACTTGCCGAAGTCTGCCGGAGCCTTTGCAAGTCCCCACGGCGCATTCAGGTGACCGCGGCTAACGAGCCGCCGGATCAGCTTGCCGCTTGGGGTATAGACATCGACAAAACCCAGCCCTGAGCCATCGACATCATCATGCCTTGCGGCATCCTGCTTCGCATAGGTGATGTACAGGTTGCCGTTGATATTTTGAATGCCAAAAGGGGCAAATCTCGCCGGCAAATGGCGATCAGTGAATGCTCCGGATGCCAAGGAAACCGGTCGGAAATCCTTATCGAAGACGTCGATGCGGCCGTTGTGGAAGTCCGTGGCATAGAGCTTAGGCGCCATCCCGTCAGCGTCGACGATAGCAAGCCCCTTGTAGACAGCGCCGGTTGAAGCATTGTCCACCATGAGGATTGCATTGGTTGAATCCACGTCGTAATTCCAGCCGGAAATGCGCCCGTTTTCCGTGGTAAAAATGAAAGAACTGGCTCCGGAAGCGCCGCCTTTCCTTACGATGAAGTCGGCAGAGCGGTTATAGACGATCCCGGTCGGGCTCTTGCCTGGGATCTTTACCACGAGCGGCACGGGCATGCCAGAAGCTTTATACAACGTCGAGAGCCCGCTACCAGCGTCTGCGATCCAGACAGCGCTACGCGGATTGAAAACAAGCCCCCATGCGTTGACAAGGTTGGGGTCGGTGTGGTCTGCCCGAACGTATCCGTCCGAGACCAGATTGTGCTGGGTATAGGCGTTCATCCCATCCGCCCACAAGTCCGGTGAGACGACCACGAGGGTAAGGCATAAAACCACCGATTGGGCAAAAGCAGCCGCTGCTCGCTCTTGGAAAACAGCACGATGATTCATATGTTGCCTCCTGTTCTTCAGCAACTGGAAAGTCCGAGTGATATCCGCTAGCCATGTGCTTCCACTCTGCTCTGAGGCGGCCTCTACATGGGACCGCCTCTAGATCTTGTGTACATGGCTGATGTACTCTCCATGCGCATTCGTCGGATACATCGCGACTGCCCACAAGGCGATGCCGAACAGGGCCAGGCCCACATCCATTTGGTTCAGCATCACGCCGTGCATATCCGAGAAGCCCAGGACAAAAGGCGCCACGAACAACCAGACGCCGATCGCCATATTGATCCATTCCTCCCATATCTGTGAGAGAAGCAGAGACGCACCGGACAGCACCATGATGATGACGCCGAAAATATATGCATTCAGCGCAGCTGCACCGGTGTCGTTGCCGAATCCGAAAAAGGGCGACACGAACAGCCACAGCCCCAGTGCCACATTGATCCATTCTTGCCAGCGATGTTTTGGTTCCATGCGTCACCTCCTTGGGTAACAATCGAAGCATGCGACGCATGCCAAGACCTAATACCTATAGCACATACGCCATGATGCTTAGCAAACTTCCCCAAGTTTTATGAGATGAGAGGGATAACGAAACCAGCACGGGAATATGCTTATGTACGATCGCATACAAATCGAATTAGGCTGAGAATGTCAGTCATAGCAGACAAAATCGAATGACCACTCCCGGCCTCGCTGGCCTTTGCCTGGTGGTGTCGTGATCCTGCTCAGCGGCTGGTGATGGCGTACTTGGTCCCTGATCGATCCCTGCAGATGCCAACCACCGTCGTCCCCTGATAGTTGTAGTGGCAGTCCAGCGTGTCGCCGTCCTTGGCGATCAGGATGGCGCGGCCGGTGTTGCCGGGATTGTAGGTCTGGATAGTGCCAACGCCGGGATACATGTAGGGGCCATAGCCATACATGAACGGTCCATATCCGTACATGAAGGTGGTGCCGAAGCCGGTGGAGGACGAGGCGTTTTCGACATAATGGCCGCGGTAGGTCTTGTCGGCGATCGTCACCTGCATCGAGTTATGGTCGGAATCGATGGCCACGGGCCATTGCCGGCCGCCGGGATCGGTGATGACGAGGTGCTCGGTGGCGCAGCTGGTGAGTAGCACGGCGGTAAGAACAGTCATGGCAAGATATCGCATCGCCTTCCCCCTTGATCGTGCTGTGCCGGAGGGCCTGATCCATTTTAGGCGGTCAGGTGCATACATGCACGGAAATCAGCAGGTTATAGCGAATCCGGCACCCTGCTGCACTGTGGCGACCGGCGGCCATCGGCCAGGAACGGTCGTTCGTTTAGTGATTCTATTGGGCGGTGTCTTGGCTCAAGGCTACTTCCTTCAGAAGCGCCAAACCACGCTCAAGAGAGCCTCGATGCAAAATCGTACCGTCGCTTGCAAGGATGTGTCCCCAACTATAATGCCCCTCATTGGGCAGGCTGCCGGTATCTGCCCGAAGGCGCAGAATTCCGCAGAACTCCCTAAGACAGGTGACACAGAACGAAATGTCGTTTTCTGACAGTATGATCACCACTGACGAGAGACCTACTAGCCTTCCTAATTCACGGATGATCTTCTGTTGCTCGCTGAGTTCTCCAGTGAGTGGATCCACAACTGCCAAGTCATTAGACATCTCATCAACGTTGAGTCGAACTAGTGCACGCAGATGTTCCACTTGAGGGAGCTCAGCGAATTTGGAACCGTAGGCAAAGTAGCCTGCCCCGAGGGCCACCTTTGCTGCGAACCTGACTTTGACGGTCAAGTCCATTCTTTTCGTGAACTTGATCGTTTGTCCGGCAGACTCGTGGTCTTCGAGAAATCGTCGGTGACGCGGGCTGTAGAGCTTCATTGTCCGGTTCTTCTTGTCGAGTTGCACCTGAACCGGAAGGCCTGTCTCTTCGATTCTTCCGGATTTATACGTAGGCACAGGCCGTTTGCCGCTGTGACCCCGTACATCGAACTCGTTACGGCGTTGCCACACTTCTAGCTCGGTGGCGAGCTTTCCCTCAAGGTCAGCACCAACGGTAGAGTTAAATCCCTTTGAGGCCGGAATAACAAACGAATTCACCCCACCCAGTGCAAGCGGAATGATGTGCTCTTTATTGATGTCGCTGGACGGAAAAGTTCGGCCTTCGTATATACAGAATTCTTGGCCTTTCATTGCTGTACTCATTATATACGCCGCCCAACTAATATTGGTCGGACACCTTAATATCGCCAAACATTCCAGTATTAATAAGCAAATTCCAAACCTTTTTCATGGTTGATCCCGTTTCTTGGGTTACAAAAAGCGAAGATCTCTTTCCATGGGGCGAGCCTAAAAAATAAGGTCGCATTGTTTCCCACGTTTCTCCGCATTCTGCCCTTTCCCAACAAGGCACTTCCTTTTGAAGCATAAGCGGAATCGCAACCGATGCGGGTATCATGCCATCTAGGGAAATTGGTTTATGCCAATCACAGCTTACAAGTATTGGCGTGGCACCTTCTTGATACATTTGAACATCAAGGCGTTCTGCCGAGATCGTAGCAATAGGGTTATATGGCAATGCCTCAACCGAATCGATAATTTTTTGTCCGCCATCATAAGGGCAACTAATAAAAGCATTAACAAAACATCTTGTATGGTCTAATCCATCATAACCGCATCTATCACTAGGGACGGTTACCGGGATTCGGTCGTCATGATGATTAACTAAAGGATGCCAAGAGGGATAGCGTCCTGCAGCTGGACCATATTTATTCACAATATCATAAAATTTGTCTTCGCTTCGCTTTCTTTCAGCGACATCAATACCTCTCGAAATAAGATAATTCTTTGCCGACTCAGTTCCACTGTGCGCTGATTCATCTGCTCTAAATGCCATTGTCTTCTCCTTTTGCCGCCCGATTCACGCACGGTATTCCTACTCTACGCATAAAACAAGCATTTAATGCGAAGATAACATATATTATGTCGCATGGTGGATTTTAAGGGGATTGCTGACTGTCCATTCATGGCCGATTGTGGCCGGTTGGCGACCGTCGCTGTCCGGCCAGAAGCGGTATTTGATCATCAACGCCCAGTCCACACTCAACCCAAAACCATTGAGCAGTAGTGGGCGACCCGGGTTGCCTCTAGCCAGCGAGACGCGAACTCAATCGTCGATACAGCTCGACCGAAGCGTCGATTTCCGCCTTCCGGATGGAAACGCTTTCGACGTTGATGCCGATGGGAAGGTGCTTCTCGCGCGCGTAGTCCTGCACGTCGGCGAATACGCTCTCGCAGAGGTCGACGGAGCGCTCCAGCGTGTCGGAGGAATGGCGCAACTCGTTCTCCAGCCATCGCGGGAACGAAATACCAAGCCATTTCATGAATTGGAGCGTGCGTACCGAGCCACACGGAGAGAACGTCAGGACCACGGGGACGGGCGGGCGGCCGGAGGCCTGCGATTCCAGTGCGTAGTCGGAGAGCAGCGACTTCGTGGAAGCGGCGTCGTACACCGATTGCGTGATGAAGAAGCGGCAGCCGCGATCCTGCTTGATCAGCATCCGCTGGTGCTCATCCTCTTTCGCGCCGTGCCGCTCCGCTATGGCAATGCCACCGAGGACCAGGTTGGGAGCCGTGCGAGCGAGCGCATAGGCCTCGGACAGCTTCAAGCCTGGCGACCGGTCACGAGCGGCGCCAACGAAAACGACGAAACGCCGGTCACCTGCAGCCTGGACGGCATCGATCCAGCCCGAGAGCACCTCGCGCGGACGCGCGCCCACGCATCGGTACACAATCTTCGGAATCGCGAGCTCGGCAAGCCCTTCGTTTGCGTAGACCTCCGGATCGATGGTCGGCAGGAACGGGAACGGGCGTGGCTCGCCATTGCGCCCCGGCTCGTCCTGAATGTCGTAGACGACCAAACCATCGGGTGCGAGCGTCCGGAGTAGAGCCACCTGTCGAGCCGCAATCTCGCGAACTTGCTCGGGGTCCGAAGCTAGCTTCGGCGGGGCAATTCCATAGAGGCGAATCCCCGAGACCCCGCGGTCTATCTTCTCAAAGAGGGTGTTCAATGGGACGCTCCTAGCATGATGTTGGGAGGCACATCCGGGCGATTGCGCCCGATCAGCACCTACGTCAACAGCCCGCGCAACGATAGCCCAAGCGGCATCATCATGCAGCGATGCATGACCGATCTTGGCCGGAGCATGGCAGTCAGGCAACGGCCAGTAGGCGTCCGTCGATGTCCGGTAGAGTAAGGATGTGGCGCGGTGGTCTAAGGTACAGGCCTATCTGTTGCCGCCCCTTTCGTCTGGCGGTGCCTCAATAGCCGGTCCATCACTTCCGTTTCCACATCCTCCTCATCGAACCGGAC
>OFHG01000354.1_pt1 | contig 19098 bp, 19 predicted proteins | sample 1521931 | NCBI WGS metagenome assembly OFHG01 (sample SAMEA2468438, study PRJEB22500) | soil metagenome | biome: Glassland; feature: Farmland; material: Clay | place: Australia | collected 2013-01-31 | depth 0.55 m
CCACGCGGGCGCGGGGGGGCCGCGTGTCGGGCGGTGCCGCGGGGCCCGCCCGCCGCTGCCGGGCAGTTGCGCGACGAGCTCGCGCTGGGCGCGGGGCGGGCGGTGCTGCTGGAGACCGATGGCCGGGAGTGGGGCCCGGTCGCCACCGCCACCGCGATCGCTGCCGAAGCGCGCCGCCGGGCGGAGGCCGGGCAGGGCTACGACCTGCTCCTGCTGGGTAATGAGGCAGCCGACACCGGCGACTACCAGGTGGGCATCCGGGTGGCGCATGAGCTCGGCTGGCCGTGCGTGACCGGCATCAAGCACATCGAGATCACCGATGGCCCCGCGCCCGGGGTGCGGGCCCGGCGCGAGTACGCCGGCCGCGAGGAGGTGTTCGAGCTGCCCCTGCCCGCGGTGATCACCGTCAAGGAGGGCATCAACCTGCCGCGTTACCCGTCCCTGCCGGGCCGGCTGCGGGCCAAACGGGCGGTCATTGAAGAGCATCAGCCGCGCTGGGAGCCCGAGGGCCTGCGCAAGGAGGCGCTGCGGGTACCCGGGACCGAGCGCAAGCAGGCCACCGTCCTCGGGCACGGCCTGGAGGCGGTGCCCGCGCTGGTGCGCGTGCTGGAGGGGTTCGGGGTGCTGTCCTGACCGCGCTGTGCCTGGTCGAGCAGGACGGGGCTGCCGTCACCGATGCCTCGCTGCGGGCCCCGTCCCTCGCCCTGCCCCCGGCAGGCCCCGCCGGGGCCGGGCCGCCCCCCCCCTCCCCCCGCCCGCCCCCCCCCCCCCGCCGCCCGCCCCGCCCCCCCCGCCGGCCGCCCCGCCCCACCCGCCAGCCCAGCCGGGGACGTTCAGCCCGCCCCACCCGCCAGCCCAGCCGGGGACGGGCTGGCGGCGGTGCTGTTCGGGGAGGCTGCCCAGCTGCCACGGGAGGTGCTGGCCGGCTATGGCGTCACCGATGCCTATGTGGTCGAGCCCGGCCGGCTGAGCGGGTACGCGCCGCTGGCGTGGGCACGCGTCCTTGCCGGGCTGATCGCGCAGACCGGCGCGAGCGCGGTGGTGGCGGCCGCCACCGACCGGGGCAACGAGGTGATGGCCCACCTCGGCGCGCTGGCCGGGCAGCCGATGGCCGCCAACTGCGTGTCCGCCGGGCGGGCCGGCGCTGGCAGCTACCGGATCGTCCGGCAGCGCTGGGCGGGACTGCTGCTGGAGGACGCGGTGCTGGAGGCGCCGGTGGCGCTGCTGACAGTGGCCACCGACGCGGTGCCGGCCACCCCGGCGGCCGGGCCGGCCACGCTGGCCGTACACGTGTACGAGCCGGAACTGGCCGAGGGCGATCTGCTGGTGCGCGCCAGCGAGTCCGCCGGTCAGAGCGGCGGGATATCCCCCCCCAGCCCCCGGGGCGCGGGGGGCCGCGGGCGGGGGGTCGGCCGGGGTGGGTGGGTCGCGCCGCTGGGGGGACTCGCCGGGGTGCTGGGGGGCGTGGTCGGGGTGGACGGGGAGGTCACCAGGGAGGGCTGCGCCCCGCGCCCCCCGCAGGGGGGGCCGGCCGGTACCAAGATCACCCCGGAGCTCTACCTGGCCTGCGGGATCAGCGGGGCGATCCAGCACATCGCGGGCTGCGCCAGCGCCAAGCACATCGTGGCCGTCAACAAGGACGCGGGCGCACCGATCCTCGCCCACGCCGAGTATGCGGTCATCGGCGATCTGCACGAGGTGATCCCGGCCCTGGTCTCCGCCATCCGCGACCGCGGCACGCCAGCGCCGTAAGCCACCTCGGGACTTTGGACTCCGCTTGCCCGACGATGGCCCCTGGGGCCGTGGTCACACGTTAGGCATGATCAGACTGCCTGATTCCGCAAGCCGAAAGCGGTGGTTCCGATGTCGTCCCCCCACCTGCACCCGCACTCGCCGGCCGACCTTGCGCTGGCACCGGTCCTCATCAACATCGAGCGCAACCTGGCCGCGGTGCGCGACAGCGAAGACCTCGAGTACGCGCTCGCGCTCGTGCTGAACGACGACAGCGCCTGGTACCACAGTGCGAAGGAGCGGGCCGGCCGCGTGGAGCAACTGGCCACCCGCGACGTTGACCTGCACGGCTGGCACGTGAGCCCCTCGCCTGACCTGCAAGGCCTGGTGATCGAGCACAGCGACTACCGCGTCTCGGTCATGTTCGGCAAGCGGATCGCCGAATACGTCGAGTACGGTAGCGCCGTCAAGCAAGCCGCCCCCGCCGCCCGCTGAACGCCCCCGCCACCCGCTGACCCCGCCCGGCCCCCGCCGGCACCCTTTCGTGATCGTGGTGGAGCCGGAAGGCGGATCCGGGCCAGGAAGACGTCTCAAAGCTCGCGGTCCGGTGGGCGGTAACGCACAGGCCCGCGTGTGCAGAAGCGGAGTTGCTCCGGGCGTATCGTGTCTCGTCCGGGAACCTCCCCCCTACAACGGCATAGGCCGCGAGACGGGTTGACAGCCCGCAGGTGACGGCCGCGCGGAACACGCAAGGCCCCAGTCACCGCGCCAAGATCACGAAAGATGCAGGCTAACACCGCAGTGCATCTCTAACACCGCAGTGCATCTGGGAGGTTGTCTGTTAGGCTCCCAGTGGATGCTGCAACAACACGCAATCCATCACAACCTGGAGCAGCCATGCGCGTTACCTTAATCGCCAAGGACCCCGACTCGCAGCCACAGGGATCACCGACGCTGTACCGCACAGATCGGGGAAGCTGGATCGTCCAGGGGTGGATCGTGACTGATCCGGAGGCGCTCGCACAGATGGACATCCCGCAAGGCGAGATCGCCTGTGAGATCCCTGACCGCCTCGTGCCGTTCTTCCGGGTGAAGTAATTGGGACTGACCTACGACGAGTTCACTGCGCTGTTCACGCAGTTCGACCGCGAGGCGATCCACCTGGAGATGCGCGACAGCTACGGCACGGCGGTCGAGTTGCCGCACATGGCCAAGTGGGCAGCCGGTGAGCCAGACGACCTCGAATGGCTCCGGCCGTGGTGTGACCAGGTTCGCCAGCACGTCGCAGAAGGCAAGGTCTACCGGCGCGTCCATGTTGTCTCCGAACCGCTGTCGGACTACCAGCGCTGGTCACACAGCATCATGCAGCCGCACATCGATGCAGGAACAGACATGAGATGGATGCCGCGCCGCCAGGTATCGTCCATCGCCTTCCCCGGCAACGACTTCTGGATGTTCGATTCCCGTCTCGTAGTATTCCATCACTACGCCGGAAACGGCGCCAGCATCGATTTCACCACCTCCACCGATCCCGCCGATATCGAACTGTGCACGTCGGCATTCAACGCGGTGTGGAAACTCGCGATCCCACACCCGGACTACCTGCCTGGCTGACCGGCGGCAGTCCGTAACGTGGCCAGCGCAGCGCAGCGCGCAAAGGAGGCATTCGGCAGCCGGCTTCGTGAGATCCGCCTGGACGCAGGACTCACGGGCAGGCAGCTCGCCGACTTGGCCGGCTTCCACTTCACCAAAGTCTCGCGGGTCGAGCACGGCGCCCAGGGCTTGTCTGATGCGGACATCCGCGCATGGTGCAGCGCTTGCGGAGCCGACGATCAGATTCCGGGCCTGATCGCCCAGGCCAGGGCCGTTGACTCCATGTATCGCGAGTGGAAACGGCAAGCACGCAGCGGACTGCGCAGGCTTCAAGAGACCATCGAGCCGCTCTATGAACGCACCAGACTATTCCGTATACACGAGCACTGGAGCATTCCAGGGTTGCTGCAAACGGCCGCCTACTCGACCGAGAGCATGGCGTACTGGGCGTCCTTGCTGGACCTGCCAGACGACCGCGACGCCGCCACGGCTGCCCGCCTAGACCGTCAGCGTGTCCTGCGCTCGGGTAATCACCGGTTCCAGTTCCTGCTTGCCGAGCAGACACTGCGCACCCGCATCGGCACAGCCGAGGACATGGTAGAGCAGCTTGATCGCGTGCTCGGTGTCATGACCCTGCCGAACGTCTCCATCGGAATCATCCCCGCAACCGCTGGGCTCGGTGCGCACACGCAAACAGCATTCTGGATCTTCGACAATGACCTGGTGAAGGTCGAGACCCTGACGGCGGCTTTGGACATCACCAGACCCGATGAGATCGAGATCTACGTCACTATGTTCGACCAGATGAGGCAGGCGGCCAAGTTCCGCGCCAACGCCAAGGCGCTCATCATCAAGGCACGGGACGAACTTCTGCAATAACCCGCAACATTCTTGCTCAGCTTCCTGGCTGATTCCTAGCATCGAGTGTGCGCGCCGCGCGAACGATCCTTTCACGCTGACCACGCCGGGCTGCGGCTGGAACGGCCGCCAGCCAGCGAACCCGCACCCCGGCGGTAACTCATCGTCGGTGCAGACACACCAGGAGTCACTCAATGCTGCCTACGTCCAGCGATGGCAACACCATGTCAGCCACCGGTGGCCAGGGCACGGCTGCCGCCACGCGGCCAGGCCCGGATGAACCCCCGTGTGCGTATCCCGGCCGCCCGCAGGGGTGGATGTCTGGCCTCCAGCCTGCTGCTCCTGGCCCCCGGTTCGACCCGTCGGTGGCGCACCCGGCCAGGGTGTATTCCTGCTGGCTGGGCGGCAAGGACCATTTCCCGGCCGACCGGCGGACCGCCCAGGATGTGATCGGGTCCCGCCCGCAGGTGGTGGCGGGGGCGCGGGCTCAGTGGGGCGTTCCTGGCCCGGGTGGTGCGCTACCTGGCTGCCGAGCGCGGCATCCGCCAGTTCCTGGACATCGGCACCGGGCTGCCCGCGCCGGGCAGCACCGATGCGGTGGCCCAGGCCATCGTGCCCGATGCCCGCATCGTGTTCGTGGACAACGACCCGCTGGTGCTGATCCACGCGCGGGCGCTGCTGACCGGCTCCAAAGACGGCAGGTGTGACTACCTGGACGCCGACGTGCGCGACACCGCCGCCATCCTCAGCGCGGCGTCACAGACCCTGGACTTCGGCCAGCCCATCGCCGTGCTCATGCTGGCCCTGCTGCACTTCATACCCGACACCGGCAACCCAGCCGTGATCACCGCCACGTGCGCAACCGTGCATTCACGTCCCCATCATCCCGCCGACGTCCCCGGACGTTTCAAGACCCCAGCGGGACGTTTCGATTCGCCCAAGACGTCCCCGCCACGGCCCTCAGCGCGGTTACGGCGTCCGCCCACGTGGAGCTTCACTAGGCACCGTAAGGGCGGGAGCACAGACAGCGATCTGGCGGTCAACCGGCTGTGATACCCGCCATCCGGCACCCAATCCAGCGTCAAGCACAGCAGGAGCCACCCGATGCAACCTACATCCGGTACCGGCAACGGCGTGACCGCCCCGGCTACCCAGGACACAGCCGCCACGTCCAGCGACCTGGCCAGCCTGCAACAAGAGTTCCCGGCCTTCCGCATCTGGCAGGAGGTGACTGGAGAACGCGCGAGGTTAGTAGCCGTCCGCCGCCACGCCGGGACGAGCCCGCACACTGTCGTGACCGCCGACATAGCCGAGTTGCGTGCCGTGTTGACCAGCCCCACCGGCCCATGACCGCCAGCGGCCCTGGCACGGTAGAGGAGTACCCCCAGGCTATTGCCGATGACTACCCCGGCTGGGCCATCGAGCGCCGGGACGGGCAGCGGATCGCCTGGTGCCCGGCGATTACCGTTCACTCCACGTCGGCTGCGGGGCTGCGGGCATTGATCGAGCAGGCCATTACCGGCGACGACACGTCATGACCTCGCTGCGCCCTGGCGGGTAGCGCCCGCGCGTGCTGCCGGCGACACTGCCACGCTCTGGTAGGTGTGCCCGTGGCCGTCAGGCGGGGTGGGGGATTGCCGTCTGCCAGTGTCCGCGCGTGAGCCGGGCACTGCCGGCGGGGGTGATGGCCACGCGAGTTCCACAACCGGGAGACTGCCGTCGCGTAGCCAGGTGTGGCGGATGTCGTCCAGGATGTCCCACCACCGGCGCGGGCCGGACTGGCGAACCGTGAGTGGGCCGTCCGCGGTGGCGGTGGCGCGTGCCCCGGACCCGTCCGGGTCCCGGCCGGCCCCGCGCCACCACCCGCTCACAAGCACGCGCCCGCCCAGGCCCGGCCCCGCCGCTGCGGCGCCAGCCGCACCGTCCCGTCACGGGGTCACGCACCTGTCCTGGCCGCCACCGGGCCGGCGCCGCCCGGAACCATCCGGGCCGCCACCGCGAGTGCTGCCGCAACGATGGCCAGCACCAGGTACAGGACCCACATCAGGCCGTCCGGCCCGGGCGGGGGGCCGGGGGTCACCAGGATCCTGGCCAGGAAGAACACGCCGAGCGGACTCGCCGCCGGACCTGCCAGGACCATCACGCGGCGGCCGATGGGGCTGCGCAGTGCCATCACACCCACCGCAGCGGGCATGGCCACGCCGGTGAGCGCGAACTCAGTCAACTGGCTCACCACCCGGGTGCTCTCAGGGAAGTACCCGAGCCAGAGCGCGTGCGCTGCGGCGAGGGCGAGCACACCGCCGGCGAGCGGCCCGGACCGCCTGCGGCCGAGTACCGCCAGGCCCCGCCGCGGCCCGTCCGAGCACAAGATCACGGCCAGGGTGAGCACGCCGAGGAACATCTGCACGGGCGCATACGGAGCGCCAGCGAACCACCACCCGGTACGCACATGGACAGCGAACCTCAGCGCCTGCGCGGCCACCGTGACCGCGGCTGCCACCGCGGCGGCGCGCCGCCGCCGCAGCAAGACGAGCACGGTGACGGCCAGCCACCCGGCCAGCAGGTACAGATCGCCCTGCGCCGCGATCGCACCGGTGCCCGGCCGGTAGAGGGGCAGTCCGTGCAGATAAGGCGGAACGGCCTGTTCCAGCGACAATGCAAGCAGCAGCACGGGCGCCAGCACACTCACCACCGCCAGCGCGTCACGCCAGCAGGGGCCGCCGAGGGATCCCGCGGCGCGGCGCAGCCGGATCCGGACCGCCCCGGCGACGAGGTTGGCGGACTCGTCGGCGCCGGGCCGGGTCTGCCCCTCCCGCGCACCTGCCATGAGCACGCCGAGCATCTCATCGGCATGCTCCGCGTGGTGATCCCGCGGATACCAGGCCAGCAGCCGCCGGTACCGCCGCTCCAGGCCCCCGGCGGTTCCCGCCCCGCTCATCCCAGCCCCCCGGCCATGCCCAGCCGCCGGGCCGCGACGGCGCTCGTAGCCCGCAGCCGGTCCACCTCAGCCGCGAGCCCGTCCGCGCCAGCCGGCGTCAGCCGGTAATAACGGCGAAGGCGGCCCTCGACGACCTCTTCCCGGCCGGTCTCGACCCAGCCGTCAGCGCGAAGCCGGTCCAGGGCGGCATACAGGGTCCCGGCCCGCAGCCGGACCCGCCCGCCGGAGATCTGCCCGGCGTCCATCATGATCCCGTAACCGTGCTGGGCCCCCGCCGCCAGCGCGGTCAGGATCAGGAACGCAGGCTCGTGAAGCACCCTTCGGCTCATGTAATCGTTATATACCGTTCGGCGGTACGTCGAGGGGTGAACGACAGCACCTGGACTCTCCCGCTGATCGTGGTGACCGTCGGCTCGCCGGAATTGGCTGGACGGCCGCGGTGGGACACTATCTGGTCGCAGCTACCAGGACGGTGGCGCCCGCCAGGTGCCTGATGCGGTGGGCCTGGGCTCAGTTCTGCGGTACCAGTTCGACGACCGGGATGACGCGGTCGGTCTTCGCCTGGTACTCGGCGAATCCCGGGTAGCGCCGGGCCTGCTCCGAGTACATCCTGTTCCGGTCCTCGCCAGCCAGCGGGACTGCGGTGGCCTGGAAGGTCCCGCTGCCCACCTCGACCGTCACCTTAGGGTTCGCCAGCAGGTTGAGATACCAGTCCGGATGGGTGGGGGCACCGGCCTTGGACGCGAACACCAGCAGGCGGTCGCCATCGGCGAGGTACATCATCGGGTTCGTCCGCTCGGTGCCGGACTTGCGGCCCTGGGTGGTCAGCAGGAGCAGCGGTGCTCCCTCGAACTGGCCGCCCACCTTGCCGTCATTCGCCCGGAACTCGGCGATGATCTTGCTGTTCCAGTCATTGACCTCAGCCATAGCACTCCCTCGCTGGCCTGTGCTCCTGGGCTGTGTGTACCTGACGGGCTCGGCATTATCTGCCCGCCAGCCAGCCGCCTGCCTCTGACGGGCTCGACAACATCTGCCCGCCCGCCCGCATTCCAGCCGGGGTAGGGCTGCCGCCCAGGCTCAGCGGGACCCGGCACCAAGGCCCAGCGGGACCCGGCACCAAGGCCCAGCGGGACCCGGCACCAAGGCCCAGCGGGACCCGGCACCAAGGCCCAGCGGTGCCCAGACAAGGCAGGCTACGGGCCGCGGCGGGCCGGATCGATCTGGGTGGTGAACAGGTCCAGCGCGGATGACTGTGCTGTCATGCTTGGCGCCTCGAACGGCCCGCTCCAGCTGACCCCGTACACGTCGCCGCTGCGGTCCCACGTCCACACGGCAATCGCGTTGTTGCGCAGATACGCCTGGTACGCGGGACGCGGGACGCGGGCATACAGCAGCCTGAGGTTCTGCATGAAGATGCCCTTGAACATCGGCCTGTCCCGCCCGCACGAAACGAGGGGGGTGCATGGCTCCTGGAGGATGCCGCCCGGGCTCAGCCTGGGGCTGTGCATGACCGCGTGGGCGATCTGCTCGGCGGTCTTGAGCAGGGAATTCTGGCCGGTCAGCCGGGACAGGCCGACCAGATCGCCGATGAGCATGCCCTGGTTGTAGGTCCAGGTCGGTGAGTGCAGTTTGGGCTTGCACTGCCGCAGGCCGTCAATGACCAGGTGGTGGCGGGTCAGCATGCCGGTGCTGGAGAACCACTGCCACTCCTGGAGGGCCCAGCCGCTGTAGTAGGTGTCGCCGGGGGTCAGGTCGTGCAGCAGGATCGCGGCACCCAGGAACTCCTCGTTGGTGATGGCGTTCTTGTAAGGCCGGTTCTTGCGCCACGGGATACCCCCGCCGCACACCGGGTTCCAGCCCCGGGCCATGTCCGCGAAGATCAGCTTGGCCTCCGCGAGGTAGGCCTTCCTGCCGGTCAGCTGGTAGGCCTTGACCCAGGTCAGCACCCACCAGCCCTCGTCGTCGTAGTAGTGGTCGAGGAAGTTGCCGGCATAGTGGTGCGCCAGGTAGGTGTTGGTCAGATCGCTGAGGTAGGCCCTTGACCCGGAGGCCTGCATGAAGCCGATGGTTGCGGACAGCGCACTCGCCGCCTGCCGCAAGTGCGTCGCCGTGTAGGCGCCCGAGTATTTGGTCTGCAGATGCGCGACCGCCGCGGCCGCCGCGGCGGTGAATCCGTCCGGCGGGACCCTGGCCTGCGCCTGCGCCTGGGCCTGGGAGCGCGGCCGCGCGAACGTGCCCGCGGTGGCCGGGTGATGAGTGGCGAACGGATCGCCGTGATCGATGCCCAGCACGAGGAGTGCGCCGGTGAGAATGATGATCCAGCCGGCTCTCCGGCCGGTGCCTCGCTTCCGGTGGCTGGTGCCAGCGGCCCTCTTGATCCTGGTCAACCCCTCCGTGCGGTCGCCGGAACCGGCAGCTTTGTGGGGACAATAGCTGATGAATGATACGTTCCTGTGACCTGGTGCTTGAGCCAGTAAGGGCTCAGCTTCTGGTGGCGGCCTCGTAGTTCTCCCGCGCGGTCTGGGTCAGCGGATGCTCGGGGCCCAGCGCGCGCTGCGAGTCCTCGAGTGTGCGCTCGAACATGGCGAGCGCCTCGGCCTGCCGGCCGGCGGTGTGGTAGGCGTGGGCGAGGTTGCCCCGCGAGGCCAGGGTGTCCGGGTGCTCGGGGCCGAGCACGCGTTCGCAGTCGGCGAGCGTGCGCTCATACAGCGGGATCGCCACGGCCAGCTTCCGTGCCGAGTGGTAGGCGGAGGCCAGGTTGCCGCGGGCGGTGATGGTGTCGGGATGATCGGCGCCCTGCACCCGTTCCCGGTCGGCGAGCGTGCGTTGATAGAGCAGGAGCGCGCCTTTGAGCTTGCGGGCACTGTGGTAGGCGGAGGCCAGGTTGCCGCGGGCGGTGATGGTGTCGGGATGATCGGCGCCCTGCACCCGTTCCCGGTCGGCCAGCGTGCGCTTGTAGATGGGGATCGCCTCCTTGAGCCGGCCCGCCGCCCGGCAGGCGGCGGCCAGGCTGCCGCGGGCGGTGATGGTGCCGGGATGATCGGGACCCTGGAGGCGTTCCCGGTCGGCCAGGCAGCGCTCGTACAGCGGGACAGCCATCCCGGGCTGGCCGGCCGCCCGGTAGGCGTAGGCCAGGTTTGCGCGGGCGGTCAGCGTGTCCGGATGGTCAGGCCCGAGGACCTGCTCCCGCCTGGCCAGGGAGCGCTCGAATGTGGTGACAGCGTCGGGCCAGAGCCCGGCGCTCAGGTATGCGTGCCCGAGTTCGGTTTGCGCCGCCAGCGTGTCCGGGTGAAGCGGGCCGTTGGCGCGCTCGCTTTCCGCCAGCACGCGCTCGGACAGCCGGACCGCGTCACCGGCGCGGCCGGCGGCCCGGTAGGCGCGGGCAAGGCTGCCCCGGGCGCTCACGGTGTCGGGATGGCCTGGTCCCAGGCCCCGCTCCCGGTCGGCGAGAGCACGTTCGTACATGGCGATGGCCTCGCCGGGACGGCCGGCGGCTTCCAGTGCGGCGGCGAGGCGGTCACGGGCGAACACGGTGTGCGCGTGACCGGCGCCCAGCGCTGGCCGGCCGATGTCCATGATCATCTGCCAGTAGGCAACGGCCGGGCCGGCCAGCCCGGCGCTGTCCAGGCTCTGGCCGGCCCGCAGCAGCACCGGATGGCACTCCGGGCTCCACAGCAGTGCGCCCGCTATCTCACGCAGCCGTGCCGTGCAATCGCGCAGCGCCTGGTCGAACGCGGGCGGGACGCCGCGCCGCGGCCAGGCCTGCAGCAGGGCGTCGGCAGCCGCCCGGGCGGCTGCGTCACCCTCGGCGGCCGACAGGCTGTGCCGCAGGCTGGCCTGGACCAGGGCGTGCACCCGCACGGTACGGGCAGCGCTGGTGGTGTCGACGGTGACCAGGCCGACCCGGGCCAGGTTGTGCACGGCGGTGCGGGCCTGGAGCTCATCGACGGGTGTTGCCCCCCGGACGCGGGTGAGAAAGGCGCAGGAGGCCTGGCTGGTGAGCACGGCGCCGGGTATCCCGTTCGGGTCCAGCATGGCGGTCAGGGCCAGGGCAGGCCTGGCCAGGCCGACGGGAGGCAGCCGGTCAGCCAGTTCGAGCGCCAGTGCCCCGGTGGCAGCGACCGTCGAGGTGTGGGCGCCGGCTGGAGCGCCCGGCAGGCTCCGCCGGCGTTCGGCGATCCGGCTGCGGTACTCGCGGCAGTCGATCCCCGTGTCCGCCATGAGGGCACCGGCCTGCGCCAGGGCGATCGGCAGGAAGCCGAGCTCGGTGGCGAGGTCGAGTGCCCCGATCCACTGGTCCGGGTCTGCGTGCAGCTTGGTTGACAGGAAGGTCAGGGCCTCACGGCGGCTGAAGGCGCCGACCTCGACGACGCGGGGGCTGCGGGCGCGCAGCGCGGTGTCCGGCCGGTTGGTGGTGACCAGGACCCGCCCGGTGGCACCCCACGGCCACAGCCCCGCCAGCACCGCCGGGTCAGTGAGATCATCGAGCACGGCCAGCCACGGCCTGTCTGCCGCCGCCAGCCAGGCCAGGAAATGCAGCGCCGCCTTTTCGGGTCCCCCGCCCGGGTCCGCTGCGCCCACGCTGGCCAGCGTCTGGGCGTAGCCGGTGACGACCGCGTCCCGGCCGGAGGCAGTCACCCAGACCAGCAGGTCCACCGCCCGCTGATCCCACAACGTGTGCGCGACGCCGGCCGCGAGCTGGGTCTTGCCGGTGCCACCCAGGCCACCCAGGGCGCGGGCGGCTTCGTCGGAGCTGACCAGCACCGTCGTTTCGCCCGGGTTCAGGCTGCCGGCCAGGCTGAGCCCGGTCTCGGCGCGCTGGGTGTAGGAGTCGGCCAATGGCGGTATCAGGCCCGAAAGTACCGGCCAGGCCACCTGTCCCGCATGCCCCTGGGGTGTGCCCCCGTCGATGGCCCGGCTGCTCATCGCCTCGTGGTCACCCGCCCGCATGTTTGTCGGCCGGGGCTGCCGGCCATCCGTCCGGTACGTCTGGATCAGGCCGGCGGGCAACCCGACCCGCCGGGGCCCGGCGCAACTCCCGGACCGGATCCACAGGCGCCGCCAGCCAGTGGCCCGGAAGGGAGCGCTGGCAAGCTCCTCACGCTGGTTTATACACGCACGGTCCCAGGCAACGGCGTTACTTCCGGGAGATCATCGACCACACGCTCAATGCATCCGATTGCGGTCACGCGGAATAACCTGACGGGCTCTTTCCGGCGTCACAGCGGGGGATCACGGCGGGGGATGATGCCAGGCCGGGGAAGGCCGTTTCCTGCGGCCCGCGGCGTCACTTCACAGCGCTGGCGGTGCCGCCGGTCAACTGGGCCAGCAGTGCGCGGCGCCATTGCTCGGTCTGCTGGATCTGATTGAAAGTGAACAGGTGCAGTCCCGCCACATTGGCGGCGGGGGAGGCGAGGGTGGCTCCCACCCGGGCGAGCAGCCGGTCCGGGCTGTAGGCGCCGGGGGTGCCCAGCCGCAGGAACCATTCGGTGTGGCCGGCCAGGAACCGCGCGGATTCGGCGGCCCCCGCCCTGGCGGCCATCCGCAGCAGCCGCGTGCGCTCCACCGGCCCGGCGAGCCCGGCGTACAGCGGCAGGGTGACACCGCGGTCACGCACCCGCATGATCCACCGGCGCAGCGTGACCGGGTCGAAGCACAGGTTGCTGACGATGTAGGTGGCGTGGCGGCGCTTGTCCCACATGGCCTGGATGGTGACGTCGTCGCCGATCCGCGGATGGCTCTCGGGGTAGCCGGTGATCCCGGTCCGGGGGAACGGGTTCCCCATTTCCGAGAGCCGTTCCAGCAGCGCCAGCGCACTGTCGAAACGCCCCGCCGGAGGGTCGGCGTCGCCGGCCGGGACGAACACGTCGTCCACGCCGCATGCGGTGAGCCTGGCGACGATATCGGCCAGGTGGGCGTCATCGGTGACGAGCCGGGCCGACAAGTGCGGGACGACCTGGTAGCCCCGCCTGGCCAGCCGCTCGGTCAGCTCCAGTGTGGCGTCCAGGCCCTTGGCCGGGGAGGCGGTCACGGTGACCGTCAGGCCGGCCGGCACCCATTCGGCGACGGCGTCCTCGATGTTTCCGGCCGGGAACACTTCGTACCGGGGGTTTTCGAGCAGCGGCGCGACCCGCGCCAGCCCCCCGCCGCTCAGCAGCCCGCCACCACGCGGCCCCCGCCTCATCAGTGCTCGCAGACGGCGCCGGCCGGCCCAGCGGAAATGGCTGCGGGGCCGGGGTGCTCAGCCCGAACGTGGCCGGTAGAGGCTGCTGGAGCGGCCTTTGCTGAGCACAAATGGGGATCGTCCCGGCCGACCAGCCGGGATAGTTCGCGTTCCAGGCCCGAGATCCCCGTCTCCACCACGGTGAGCGGCAGTCCGAACATCGCCGCTACCTGCCCGGCTTCCTCCTCCAGCGCAGGGCCGCGTTCCTGCGCCAGCCAGACCAGGCGGCGGTAGTTGCCGAAGTAGTCAGGCCACAGCTGCGGATACCGGTCGAGGCCGAGCTCCGCCAGTACCGTCCGGCGGAAACTGCGCACCAGGAAATCGGTGAGCACGTACGTGCCTGGCTCGGCGTCGAACAGGGCCTGGATCCGGCCGGGGCCGGCGAACAGGTCGTAACAGTGCAGGCCAGGCAGCCGCCGCAGGCCGAGCCGGGTGCACAGCTCGTCCAGCGCCCCATAGGTGCCGCAGTCGGCATACGCGATGGCGGCCCGCTGGCCCGCAGCGAGCGCCGCCCGCGCCAGTCGTTCGGCCTCGTGAGCTATGTGATCAGGCCGGTTGTGCAGCAACGCGGGCAGGCAGTGCAGCTGCACCGGCCAGCCCCGGCGGGCGGTGATCTCCCGGATATGAGCGCCGAGTGCTCCGCAGGCGATCACTGCCAGCGGTTCAGCCGGGGAAGGCGAGCTGGCCGACGAAGCGGTCGTTGAAATCGGCGCGGTCTGACAGTTCGACATACCTCACCCCCTCCAGCAGCGCGAGCCCGGCGGCGCGTTCGCGCAGCGACAGCAGCGCCATCTTCGCCCCCTCGCCGGCCACGTTCCCGGCACTGACCACCCGCAGCACGGGCAGCTTCGGGACCAGGCCGAGCCTGATCGCGTTCGCCGGCGACAGATAGCTGCCGAACGACCCTGCCAGCAGGACCTGCTGGATATCGCTGGCCGCCAGCCCGGCCTCCTCCAGCAGGATGTGCCAGCCGGTGGCGATCGCCGCCTTGGCGAACTGCAGTTCGCGGATGTCGCGCTGGGACAGGTAGATCGAATGTGCCGCGTCGCCCGGATCGCCGGGCCAGTGCAGCACGAAGACCCGCTCGTCACCGATCCGGGTCAGCCGGCCCGCCAGCCCCGGGGCAAGCGCCGCGGCTTGCTCGTCGGGGACGAGCCGGCCGGAGGAGTCCAGCAGCCCCACCCGGACCAGCCCGGTCACGGCATCGACCAGGCCAGAGCCGCACAGGCCGGCCGGCTCGGCGTCGCCGATAACCTTCAGCTCCAGCGTCTGTGGCGTCATCGTGACCACTTCGATCGCGCCGTCGGCGGCGCGCATCCCGCACCGGATCGCCGCGCCCTCGAAGGCGGGGCCGGCCGGGGCGGCCGTGGCGAGCAGCCAGTCGCTGTTGCCGAGCACGATCTCGCAGTTGGTGCCGATGTCCACGAACAGCCGGGTGCGCGAGTCGCGGTCCATGCCCGAGGCGAGCAGGCCCGCGGTGATGTCGCCGCCGACATAGGCGCCGAAAGCCGGGAAGACCACGGCGCGGGCGCGCGGATGCACCCCGATGCCCAGGTCGGCGGCGAGCACCTCGGGGTAGAGCCGGGTGGACATGATGAACGGCGCCACCCCCAGCGGCTCGGGGTCGATGCCAAGCACCAGGTGGGTCATGGTCGCGTTGCCGGCGAGCGCCACCTCATACACCTCGGCCGGGTCGACCCCGCCCCGCTCGCAGACGGTCGCGGCCAGCCCGGCCAGCGTCTGCTGGGCGAGGGCGGACAGCCGGTCCAGGTTCGCCGGGTCCATCATGGTGGCGCTGATCCGGGTGATGACATCGGCGCCGAACGGCTGCTGGGCGTTGAGCACCGAATCCACCGCGCCGGGGGTGCCGGTGGACAGGTCCAGCAGGGTGGCGACCACCGTGGTCGTGCCGAGGTCGAACGCGATGCCGAACCGGCGCTGTGAGGTGTCCCCAGGTTCCACCGCGATCAGCACGTCGTCCACGACGACCGCGGTGACCTTGTAGTCAGCCGCGCGCAGGACCCGGCCGAGCGTGCGCAGCACCGGCAGGTCCACCCGCAGTTCCAGGTCGTCGAGGGCGGCGAGCAGCCGTTCGGCGTCGGTGGCCTGATCGCGCAGCGACGGCTCGGCCAGTTCCAGGTAGCGCTTTTGCACCGCGGGCCGCAGGATCACCTGCCGGCCAACCCCCACCGTGGCTGCCTTGGGCCGGGTGACCAGCGGCGGCACCTCCACCCGGGCGTCGGCGGTGGCCTGGGCGCGGCAGGCGAGCCGCCAGCCACCGCGCAGCTCCTCGGGGGTGAAGGCGCGGATGTCCAGCGACGACGGGGCCGCCGCCCCGTCGACCACCTTGACCTTGCATTTCTTGCAGGTGCCATGGCCACCGCAGGTGGAGTCGATGGCGATGCCGTGCCAGCTCGCGGCGTCGAACATGGTCACCCCGTGCGGGACGCGCACCCGCCGCTCGCCGGGGTCGAAGACCAGATCGACCCGGACGGGACCCGCCGAGGCGGCCTCGGCGCCGGCGCCGGCGCCGGCGTCGGTCGTGGTCACGGGCCGGCCTGCTGGGCCTGCTGTTCCCGCGCCTGCGCGGCCCGGTGCGCGGCGATCCAGTTCGCGCCCCACGGGTCCCGGTCCAGCAGCAGGTCGGCGGCCTGCACGGCACGGACGATCTGCGGGGAGCGGGCATCCATGATCGCGCTGGTCAGGCCGTGGCTGATGGCGATGGGCAGGAAGGCGGCGCCCAGCGTGTGCCGCTCCGGCATGCCGAAGGACACGTTGGACGCGCCGAGCGTCATGTTGACGCCGAACTCCTCCCGCAGCAGCGCGATGGTCTCCAGCGTCCGCAGCCCGAGGCTGGTGTCCGCGCCGACCGGCATGGCGAGCGGGTCGATCACGATGTCCTCGATCGCGATGCCGTACTTGCCGGTCGCCACCTCGATGATCTTGCGGGCGAGTTCGGCCCGGCGCCGGGGGTCCTCGGGGATTTCCTCCTCGTCGTTGGGGAGGGCGATGATCGCGGCGCCATACTTGCGGACCAGCGGGAGGATCGCCGCCAGCCGCTCGTCCTCGGCGGTGACCGAGTTGACCAGCGCTTTGCCCTGATAGGCGGCGAGCCCGGCGTCGAGCACCTCGATGATCGACGAGTCGATGCACAGTGGCAGGTCGGTGCGGCCCTGGATGAGCTTGACCGCCCGGGCCATGAGTTCGGCCTCGTCCACCAGCGGTGCGCCCATGTTGACGTCGAGCACCATGGCCCCGCCGGCCACCTGCTCGGCCACGTCGATCTCCACCCGGGACAGATCGCCGTCCCGTAGCTGCTGCTGGAAGATCTTGCGCCCGGTGGGGTTGATCCGCTCCCCGATGATGCAGAACGGCCGATCGGGGCCGATCACGGCTTCCCGGGTGGGGGAGGACAGTACGGTGTGCATTCGTTATGCCGCCTAGGCAGGCAGGGCGGCGCGCCGCCGCTGGAGCAGTTCCTTGGCCCGGGCCACCGCCGCTGACGCGTCGGCGGCATACCCGTCGGCGCCGACCACGTCGGCGTACTCCTGGGTGACCGGCGCGCCCCCGACCATGACGATCACCTGGTCGCGCAGGCCCGCCTTCGCCAGCGCGTTGATGTTCGCCTTGAACATCGGCATCGTCGTGGTGAGGAACGCGGAGAAACCGACGATGTCGGGCCGGTGCTCGGTCACCGCGGCCACGAACTTCTCCGGGGCGACCTGGACGCCGAGGTCGATGACCTGGAAACCGGCGCCCTCGAACATGATGTTGACGAGGTTCTTGCCGATGTCGTGGACATCGCCCCTGACCGTGCCCATGACGATGGTCCCGATCGGCTCCGCGCCGGTCTCGGCCAGCAGCGGGCGCAGGATCTCCAGCGCGCCGGCCATGGCCTTGCCGGCGATGAGCATTTCGGGGACGAAGAAGTCGCCGCGCTCGAACCTGGCGCCCACTTCCTCCAGGGACGGGATGAGCGCCTCGTACAGCAGGGTCTCGGGGCCAAGGCCCATGCCGAGCCCGGTGTTGGTCAGCTCAAGGACGGCAGGCCCGTTGCCGGCGAGGGTGAAGTCGTAGAGCCGCCGGAGTAGCTCCTCTTCGGTCACGCGGCACCTTCTCTCTGTGCGTGCGGTGCCTCCAGCGGCCGGTGGCCGAGGACGGCGGACAATGCGCCGGCCTGCGCGACACAATCCGCGGCGACGCCGGGCAGCCGGGCCGGGGCGAGCCGGGTGGCCGGGCCGGACACCGAGAGCGCGGCGACCACAGCGCCGCCGTCGCGGTAGACCGGTGCGGCGACCGCCACCAGCCCGGGTTCGAGTTCGCCGTCGGTGATGGCGTAGCCGCGCGCGCAGACCGCCGCCAGGTCAGCCGCCAGGGCCACGCGGCTGGTGATGGTCTGCTCGGTGAGGCGCTCCAGGCGTCCCGGTGGCAGCGGGGCCGCGCCGTAGGCGAGCAGGACCTTGCCGAGAGCCGCGCAGTGCAGCGGGACCGGGCGGCCCAGCCAGTTGGTGGCGCCGATCACGTACACGCTGTCGACCTGCGCGATCTGCTCCACCAGGCCGTCATGCTCGACGCCGAGGTTGATCGTCTCGCCGGTCAGCTCGCCGAGCCGGTCCAGGAAGGGCTGGGCGACCACGGTCAGGCCGGCCTCTGCGCCACCGCGCCAGGCGAACCGGACGAAGACCTCACCGGGCCGGAACCGGCCGTGGTCGTCGCGCCGGACCAGGCCGTTGCGTTCGAGGGCGAGCAGCAGCCGCGATGTCGTGCTCTTGGCCAGGCCGGTGGCCGCGGCGAGCTCGGTGAAGGTCACCGCGTCCGGCGAGTGCACGACCTCGGTGAGCAACCGGGCCGCCCGGTCGACGGCCTGCGTTCCGCTGGGACTCGTCACGATGCCTTCCCCGCCCGCGTTCCTTGCCGTGCGCCCTGTCCAGGCGAGTTCCATGTTGCGGAACTCTGTTCTACTATGTGATCGTACGGTCGGGTTCAGGGCCGGTCAAGGCCGTGCCCGGCCGGGTGGGACGAGGTGGGGTGGCGATGTTCGTCAACACGATGCCGCGGTACGAGATCCTCTCCGCCGACGCCATCGGGGTGCTGGACCGCGGCTGGCGCCGGATCGTTTCCGAGATCGGGGTGCAGTTCGCCAAGCCGGAGGCGGTGGAACTGTTCAAGGCGGCGGGGCAGCAGGTGGACGGCGACGTCGTGAAGCTCGACCCCGGATTCGTGCTGGAGCAGGTCGCCAAGGCGCCGCGCGAGTTCGACGTGCAGGCCCGCAACCCGGCCAACAACGTGCACATCGGCGGCGACGAGATGGTCTTCGGCGCGGTCTACGGGTCACCGTTCGTGCGGGAGGGCGAGGTCCGCAGGGACGCCTCGCTCGACGACTTCCGCAAGCTCGCCATGCTGTCGCAGTCCTTTGCCGAGCTCGACTCGGCGGGCGGCGTGATCTGCGAGCCCAACGACGCGCCGCTGGACTCAAGGCACCTGGACATGATCTACGCGCTGCAGACCCTGACCGACAAGATCTACATGGGCAACGTCGTCTCCGGGCCCAACGCCGCCGACACGATCGCGATGACCGAGATCCTGTTCGGCGGCGCCGGGGGAAAGGGCAGGGCGGCGATCGAGCCCACGCCCGCGACGATCTCGCTGATCAACTGCAACTCGCCGCTGCGCTGGGACGACCGGATGCTCGACGCCCAGTTCCAGTACTGCGCGGCGAACAAGCGGGTCTCGCTCACCCCGTTCCTGCTGATGG
>OFHG01000355.1_pt1 | contig 19083 bp, 22 predicted proteins | sample 1521931 | NCBI WGS metagenome assembly OFHG01 (sample SAMEA2468438, study PRJEB22500) | soil metagenome | biome: Glassland; feature: Farmland; material: Clay | place: Australia | collected 2013-01-31 | depth 0.55 m
GCGGGCCGTCCGAAGCACCAGCCCTCCGCTCAGGGTAACCTCGCCTTCGCTTTCACCCGCCAACCAAAGATTGACGGGGCGGCGGCGGCCCTGGGGCAGGCCACCGATAGCGTCGAAGTCACCCGCGGCGGCGGCGGGCTCACCCTCATCTTCGGGGCGGCTGGGGAGCTACGCCCCTGGCAAGATTTCCCCGCCGTGCGGGATACCTATGACCGGCTGCTGACCTTGATGACCGCCGTATGAGGAGCCGTCGTGACCGCCACCGGTAACGGCACCGACCAGGCCAAGCACGCCATCCGCGAGCGTGTCTGGGCGCTGCTCGACGCTCACGGCGCGGTTCGGCCGCCCGGGGCGCACGGGCACATCCCCAGCTTCGTCGGAGCGGATCAGGCCGCCGAGCGGCTGGCCGCCCTGCCCGCCTGGAAAGCCGCCCGCGTCATCAAGGTCAACCCGGACAAGGCCCAGCTCCCGGTCCGGGCAAGCGCACTGGCCGACGGCAAGACCGTGTACATGGCCGTCCCTAAGCTCGCCGCCGAGAAGCCCTTCTACCTGCTCGACCCCGAGATCCTCCCCGTCCTGCCCCGCGAGGCTGCGGCCAAGGAGACCGCCGCACGTGTCGCGCCCCAGGTAGCTCTCAGCGAGATGCGGCCAGTTGACCTCGTCGTGTCCGGCAGCGTGGCCGTCAACCATCAAGGCGTGCGACTCGGCAAAGGTGCCGGCTACTCCGACATCGAAGTCGCGTTGCTCGCCGAAGCCGGGCTGCTCCGCCCCGAGACAGTGATCGTCACCACCATCCACGACCTCCAGGTGGTCGATGAGCCGCTGCCCGAAACCGAACACGACTTCAGCGTCGACCTCATCGTCACGCCCAGCCAGGTAATCCCATGCGGCCCACCGCGCAGACCCACCGGCCTGTACTGGGATCATCTCGACCCCGGCAAAATCTCCGCGATTCCCGTGCTCACCCAACGGTCCGCGCCGAACAGGTAGGCGGTCAGGAACGGGCCGGGTGGCATGACGATCCAGGCATCCATGTCCGCTGTGCCCTGGGGCAGGCAGCCACAGCATGGGAACGACCTACCCCGGACGGCGGTCGGTGGAAGACTGGGCGGACCCGCCGGGGAGCCTCACGGTTGGTCAGGGCACGGCGCGTGGCGAACGCGATCTTGTGGGGGTCGGCAGCTTGCGTGCTCTTGCGTCAGGTTTCCGGCATGACCACCGATGAGTCCCGCTTGCCCGCGGAGGCGCGGGCGCGCGTGCTCATCGATGCGCAGTTGCAGGCTGCTCGATACGCAGTGGCAGGCTGCCGGGTGGGCGGTGCAGGACGGCGGGGCGTTGAACCTGTTCGCGGGGCAGGGGGTCGCGGTGCGCGAGGTGGTGATGGCGCCGGGTCATGGCCGGGTCGACTACCTCCTATACGTGGACAAGCGGGTCGTATCTTCCAGGTCGCGCAGGTTACGGAAGAACCGGTCCACCACCGGAATCACCACATAGCCGGTCTGCCGCTCGCGCAGCATCCGCAGGACCCCGGCATACCCGGCGTCCTTGTTCCGGCTGCTCGCGCGCATATCGTTGTCCCGCAAGACGCGGATCACGCTCAGCCCCCGTCTTCGTATGGATCACACCCTCTGGGCGACGGTACGCCATCACCCCGGACACATATCCGGTGTGATCCGCGGATGGCGGTCACAGCCGCAGCAGCATGCGCGTGTTGCCCAGGGTGTTCGGCTTCACCCGGTCGAGATCAAGGAACTCCGCCACCCCTTCGTCATAGGAGCGGAGCAACTCCTCATAGACCTTGTGCGAGACCGGTGCCCCGTCAATCTCCTTGAAACCGTGCCGCGCGAAGAAATCCACAGCGAAGGTGAGCACGAACACCCGGCTTACGCCGAGTTCACGCGCACTGCCCAGCAATGCCTCGACCAGCCGATGACCAACGCCATGCCCCTGGCAATCGGCCCGGACCGCGATCGTCCGGATCTCCGCCAGGTCCTCCCACATGACGTGCAGCGCCCCGCAGCCGATGATCTTGCTGTCGCCGGCACGTTCAGCCACCCAGAACTCCTGCACGTCCTCGTACAACGTGACTGTGGCCTTGGCAAGCAGCCGCCCGGACTCGACGTTCTCGTCCACCAGGCCGCTGATCGCCCGCACGTCACGAGTTCTTGCATGTCTGATCGCATACTCCATCGCCCGCACCCTAGCGTGACGGCGGCCGCACCGCCCGGACAGTCAGCGGCAGTGCCGACCGGAGCCCCGCGGCTGCCCCCGGGAGGAACCGGTGCCGGGCTGCTCTCCTGCGCCCATCGCCGCCGCAGCGACAATTCTCCCCACGTACCGTCACCGCACACTCACGGATTGGCTCAAGGGTTGTTGCGCAAATCAGCCATGCACATCACACGCAGATCACGCTCACGGATCATCCTTCATTGTGCAGGTGCTGACCTGCACAGACGTAGGCAAAGCAAGGGCTGCTAACCCTCTTCGCCAGGAGCGGACCGGCGCACTCCGGCATTCGGAAACGGCCGCGTAGTCCCGTCCTGTATGCAAAGATTCAGTCGTTCAGGCCTGCGGCTGCCTGTTGCCCCGTTATTGTGCGGCGCAGCCGTCCTGGCATACCTGCCCTGCGCCAAGCACGACCCGCCAGCTCCTGGGCGAGCGAGGCGCCCAAGGAGAGGAGAGTCCGTGGAGCACTTGCCTCCCCGCAGGCATAGATCAAGTGGTCCACGAAGGGTTCGCACGAACGCGACGTCTATCCGTGCCTGGCGGCGGGTAGCCACGCTCGTGGGCACAGCCACTGCGGTCAGCCTGGTTCTCCCGCTCGGCGTCAGCGCCGCAGCCACCAGCCGGCCGATGCCCAGCCTCCAGAGCCTGCTCGCGCGTGCGCGCATACTGTCAGACCAGATCAACACGCTCGACGAGGAGTACAACGGACTCCGGATCCAGCTCACACAGGCCCGCACCGAGGCCAAGGTCGCCCAGCGCACGTACGCAGAGGATCTCGTCCGGCTCGGCGCCGGCCAGGTCAGCGTCGGCCAGCTCGCCGCCCAGAGTTACATGAACGGCGGGCTGGACACCACGCTGGAGATGCTGACCAGCAGCAGCCCGCAGACCGTGATCGACCGTGCTGCGATCATGCAGCAGCTCCAGCGGGAGAACGGTGACAAGATCGGCCAGCTGGCGGCCGCGGTGGCGGCGGCGCAGCGGGCCAGGGAGACCGCGCGGCAGCAGGGCATGCTGGCGGCCCGGCTGGCCGCCCAGATGGCTGTCAAGCAGCAGGCGGCCCAGAAGAAGATCAATCTGCTCAACAGCGCCGTATTCGCCAAGGCCATGGCCGTCTTCAGCCAGACCGGCAAGTACCCCACCATCAATCTCCCGACCGCGAACACGATCGGCGCCCAGGCGCTCCAGTACGCGCTCAGCCGCCGCGGCGACCCGTACGTGTGGGGGGCAGCCGGGCCCAACGCGTTCGACTGCTCCGGCCTGGTGCTGTGGGCCTACGCCCAGGTCGGTATCAGCCTGCCGCACTTCACCGGCGACCAGTGGAACATGGGCGTGCACGTCTCGCGCGCCGACCTCCAGCCCGGTGACCTGGTCTTCTTCTACGCCGACATCGGTCACGTGGGCCTCTACATCGGCAACGGCCTGATGGTGGACGCGCCCGACTTCGGTGAGACCGTCCAGGTGCAGCCAGTCATGTGGGACGTCTACGTGGGCGCGGTGCGGATCGTGGGCTGAGCCCACGACCGTCCGTGCCCCGGCTGAGCCCTTAGTGGCTCGCCGAGCCCTCCGGCCCTCCGGCCCGCCCCGGAGGGCCGGAGGGTTCAACCGTCGACGGGGGACTTCAGTCCGGCCGGACCATCGGGAACAGAATCGTCTCCCTGACCGTCTCGCCGGTCAGCATGATCATGATCCGGTCAATGCCCACACCCATCCCGCCGGTGGGTGGCATCCCGTACTCCAGCGCCCGCAGGAAGTCCTCGTCCAGCTGCATCGCCTCCGGGTCGCCCCCAGCCGCCAGCAGCGACTGCGCCGTGAGCCGCGCCCGCTCCTCAACGGGATCGGTGAGCTCGGAGTATCCAGTCCCGATCTCGGTGCCGAAGGCCACCAGGTCCCAGCGTTCGGCCAGCCGGGGGTCCTTGCGGTGCGCGCGGGTCAGCGGTGAGACCTCGACCGGGAAGTCCCGGTAGAAGGTCGGCATCATTGTCTGCCGCTCCAGCAGCCGTTCGTACATCTCCAGCACGATGTGGCCCCGGTCCCACCCGGGCTCGACCGGCACACCCGCCTGCGAGCACAGCTTGCGCAGGTGCTCCTCGGTGGTGTCGGGCGACACTTCCTCTCCCAGCGCCTCCGACAGCGCGCCGTGCACTGTCTTGGCGGGCCACTCGCCGCCGATGTCGTACTCGCTTCCATCGGCGCGCCGCAGGACCGTGGTACCGAGCGCGGCCATGGCCGCGCGCTGGATCAGTTCCCTGGTCAGGGTGCCTATCGTGTTGTAGTCCCCGTACGTCTCGTACGCCTCGAGCATGGTGAACTCGGGGTTGTGCGTAGCATCCGCGCCCTCGTTGCGGAAATTGCGCCCGATTTCGAAGACCTTCTCGATGCCGCCGACGACCAGCCGCTTGAGGTGGAGTTCCAGCGCGATCCGCAGGTAGATGTCCATGTCGTAGGCGTTGATGTGGGTGGTGAAGGGCCGGGCGTTCGCCCCGCCGTGCACCGGCTGCAGGACCGGCGTCTCTACCTCGAGGAATCCGCGGCTGTGCAGTTCCTCGCGGACCGTCCGGGTGACGGCGCTCTTGATCTCCGCCATCCGCCGGGTGCCCGGATTGACAATCAGATCCACATAACGCTGCCGCACCCGCGACTCGACGTCCGACAGCCCCTTGTGCTTCTCGGGAAGGGGCCGCAGGCACTTGGCTGTGATGGCGAACCTGTCCGCCAGCACCGACAGTTCCCCGCGCCGGGACGAGATCACCTCGCCTTCCACCCCGACGTGATCACCAAGGTCCACGTCGCGTTTCCAGGCGGCCAGCGCGTCCTCACCCACCCGGTCCGCTGAGATCATCACCTGGATATCGCCCGAACCATCGCGGATAGCTGCAAAGCACAGCTTCCCGCCGATTCTGGACAGCATCACCCGTCCGGCAACGCCTACCGTCTCACCGGTGCCGGAATCGGGAGCGAGGTCTGGGTAGCGCTCCCTTACCTCGGCGGCGGTAGCGGTCCGCGGGAAGCCAGCTGGGTAGGGGTCGACACCCGCTGCCAGCAACCGCTCCCGCTTGGCCAGCCGCACCTGCATCTGTTCTGGCAGGCCCGGCGGGCCGGATGACCCGTCACCGGGCTCCGGCGCCGCGCGGTCCTTGACCTGATCTTCTTCCACCCGAAAGAGGCTACCGGTCTCGCCGCGCTACCCGGGAACCGGTTTTGTGCAAGCCGGCAAGCCACTTGGTGCTCAGGATCCAGGTGGTCGTGAACGCCTAAGGATTCAGCTGGAAAGGCGGGTACTGGTCTGTCACGAGCGTGCCCGCGTAGGCGATGACGCGGAGATGCCAGCGGATGACTCCCTCCACGAAGTCGAACGCGCCCCGGGGATAGCGGCCGGTGAACAGGATCGTGAACCAGGTCACGATCACGATCACCACAGCGGCGATTTCGAGGAAGAAGAGCACGATGTAGTGCGGAATGGCCAGCAGCCATTTCACCAGGGGCAGCCACCGGTTCAGGTCACGTGCCGCGTCCGGGTAGATGTAGTCCAGACGCACCGCCTGGTGGTCGTCGGTCGATGGGTAGGTGTCGTCCATCAGGGCTAGATAAGCAGTCACCCGGGTGCCGAATCGCTGCAGCTCAAGGTTCCAGTCGAACCACCAGCGCGGGTATTTCTGCCGGAAGAGGATCATGAGCAACGGGCCGAGCCAGAGCAGGCCGCCGGTACCGGCGATGAATCCCTCGGAGCCGTTGTGATAGCCCCACCGCCAGGTGCCACCGGCGACCGCACCAAGCACGATCGCGATGGGGATGATCGTGAAGATGCGGAACGCCGTGGTCATCCGGTTGAGCTCGCGGTCAGGGTAATCAATGGACAACTGGACCGGGTATTCAGATTGCTGAGGTTGCGGGGTTGCCATATCGCCTCTTTTCTCTCGCGTCCGATGATCTCCAGCGGTGGCCGGTCATGGGCGAAGGCGCGCCGTTACGCAGGGCGCCTTCGCCCATAGCCCGGCCTGTCCTACTGCCAGTGCGGAACGCTGGTTCCGGCCGCGGCCAGGGCCTCAGCGCGAGTGCGGAAATCACGCCAGTGGACGACCTTGCCGTCGCTGAACGTGAACACGAAGTAGGTCTGGCCCACCGTGGTCCGGTCGCCGGGTATCAGGTTGAAGCCTGGCCCGCGCAGTCCCACAATGACGTGCTCTCCGGCGTCGATCGCCTCGACGGCATGCACCGTCAGCGGCGCGGCCAGCAGGCGATTGCCGATCAGTCCCATCGCCTGTTCCCGCCCGTCACAGCGAAGACCGGGTGAGGCCCCCTCCCATACCAGATCGGGTGCGAGGAATTCGGCGATGCGCTGCGGATCCCGGTAGCGGATGGCATCTGCCAGCCCACCCAGAATGACCTCGATATTCCGTCCGGGCATCAGGCCCTCCATTACCGTTGGCTGCCCAGGCGCCTTACCTCATCGGCGATGCAGGGCGATTCCACATAGGTCAAGCTAGCCGATTCCACGATCGTGCGCGCCGCCTGAGATGCGAGCTCCTCCATCCAGCAGCCGACGACGGTGCGGGCGGCAGCCAGGATCCGTTCGGCCTCACTCACGGCGGGCCTCCTCCACGTCCCTGATCTCCTCGTCGAGATACACGGCCTGCACGCCAGGGCCACAGGCGAGCGGGGTCCACGCTAGCCCGGAAAGCCGCCTAGCACCCCGCCATGCCGCGCCCGATTACCCCGGTGCCGTCACGACCCCGCGGTCGCTGACCTGGCTCCGCCTGACCGCCGCCCCGGCCACCCCCGTGCCGTGTACCGGGCACCCCCGGCGTCCCGTACCTGCCGCCCCGGCCACCCCCGGCGTCCCGTACCCGTCCTACGGTCTCAGTTCGCTCAACGATGACTTCGGCAGAGCTATCCAGCCTTCCGTCCTGGCCGCGTCGGCCTGATCAGGATCCGGGCTGGTGGCCAGACCCCGTACCGCGGCCCAGGCGGCGAGTGCGGCGATGACAGCGTCCAGGGCGTCGTCCGAACTCCGGCACAGATCCCCGTATGGACCCAGATCCAGCCACGGCGCTGCCGCGAGCAGTTCGTCAGCCAGTTGCGTGAGGGCAGCCACGTTGGCTGGCCGCTTGTAGCCCCGGTACGGCAGGTCCCAGATCTTGAGCGACGCTGCCGGATAGACCTCAACCACCCGGCCGGCTCCGGAGCGATCGACCGCCAGCCCCCGGTGTGCCAGCCCGGCCAGCAGTCCGGCGCAGCGCATGGCGGCATGCCCGATCCGGTCGGCGGCCACGCTCAGCGGGATCAGGCCAGTCTGCTCCCGTACCACTTCGTCGGTCAGCCGCCAGGCCAGCCGCCGGCGCCCGTCGCGCCTGTCGACATCCGCGGTGATGTCCACCTGGCCGGCCTGGTGGGCGCTGACGAAGGCAACGAACGCATCCGGCCAGCCGAGCGGGCAGTCGATCCCGGCTTTGCCGGCCTGCCCGACCGCCTCCAGGATGTCCTCGTCAGTGGCCCCGCGCATCAGCTTGCGGAGGACGGCTCCGCCGTCGCGCCAGTCGAGCCAGGCCACCGCGGTGCGGTCCGCCTCCGCGGCAAGGTCGACCCCGACTGTCAGCACGACCCAACATTAGGCTGGAAACGAGGTGAACCACTATCTGTGGAGGTGACCGTCATGAGCGGGCGGGTCGTCCATTTCGAGATCCCGGCTGATGACACCGACCGGGCACAGAAATTCTATCGCGAGGCTTTCGGCTGGTCCATCGATGCCGCCCCCGGCATGGACTACGCCCTGCTGGGCACGGTGCCGGTTACCGAGCAGGGAGAACTCGCCGAGCCCGGCGGCATCAACGGCGGCATGATGCGCCGTGAAGGCGTGTGGGCGCACCCCATCATCACGATTGAGGTGGACGACATCGAGGCAGCCCTGAAGCGGGTGGAGGAACTCGGTGGAACCGTCGCCCGCGGCAGCCTGCCGGTCGGCCCGATCGGGTTCGCCGCATACTTCACGGACACCGAGGGCAACCTCATGGGGCTCTTCCAGCCAGTCCGTACTGGGTGACCAGGAGTCCACGACGGCAGCGATCGTGTCGTAGCCGTCCGGGCGCGCCTGACGCGGGCCGCTCAAGGCACCCTGAGACACCCGCCCATCCTGCCCTATTCCCGCCGGGCGGCAGCCGGCGGTCAGACGGCCAGGTTACGCTCGTAGACCAGGCGCAGCCCGATCAGCGTCAGCCATGGCTCATGCGCGTCGATCACGCTGATCTCGTTGAGGACCAGCGGGGCGAGGCCACCGGTGGCGATGACGGTCACTGACGCAGGATCGTCGGGGGCAAGTTCGGCCGTCATCCGCCTCGCGATGCCCTCGACCTGGCCGGCGAAGCCGAAGATGATGCCGGACTGCAGGGCCTCGACTGTGTTCTTGCCGATCACATGGTGCGGGCGGGCGAGTTCAACCTTGAGCAACTGCGCGGCGCGGCGGGACAGGGCGTCAACGGAGATCTCGATGCCGGGGGCGAGCGCGCCACCGACGAACTCGCCCCTGGCGCTGACCGCATCGAAATTGGTCGACCTGCCGAAATCGACCCCCACTGCGGGCCCGCCGTAGAGGGGGACCGCCGCGAACGTGTTCATGATTCGGTCACCGCCGACTTCCTTCGGGCTGTGCATCCGCCACGAACCACCGGTCCGCACCCCCGGCTCCACAATCAGGGAGGGAATACTCCCGTAATAGCGCTGGCACATCTCCCGCATCTCATGCAGGACCGAAGGCACCGTCGAGCACAGCGCGATCCCGCTGATGTCGGGGTCCTTCAGCACGGTGCTCTGCGCAAGCAGTCCCTGCAGCACCACAGCGATCTCGTCGGCGGTGCGGACCGGGTCGGTGGCGATCCGCCAGTGCTCGACCACTTCCTCGCCGTCGAACACACACAGCACGGTGTTGGTGTTTCCCACATCAATCGTCAGCAGCATGGCCTTCCCGCACCCTCGTGCCCGACCCGAGGTCAAGGCCGATGTCCAGGGCGGGCGCGGAATGGGTCAGCGCGCCCACCGCGAGGTAGTCCACCCCGGTCAGCGCCACTTCGCGGGCGCGGTCCAGCGTGAGCCCCCCGCTCGCCTCAAGCTTCACCCGGCCCGCCGCGAGCGTGACAGCCTGCCGGGTTTCATCCAGGCCGAAATTGTCGAGCAGGATGAGTTCCGCTCCTGCCCTGATCGCCTCATCCACCTGCTCGACAGTGTCACACTCCACCTCGATGGTCAGCCCGCCGCTGGCAGCCGCCAAGGCCGCGGCGAGCGCCGCCGCCACCGAGCCGGCGGCGGCAACATGATTGTCCTTGATCAGCACCGCGTCGGCCAGGGACATCCGGTGGTTCACTCCGCCACCGCAGCGGACCGCGTACTTCTCCAGCGCCCGCAGCCCGGGCAGGGTCTTGCGCGTGTCCCTGATCCGCGCGCCGGTGCCCGCCACCGCGTCGACCCACCGGCGGGTCAGGCTAGCCACGCCTGACAGGTGGCACAGCAGGTTGAGCGCGGTCCGCTCGGCGGTGAGGATCTGGGCGAGCTCGCCCTCGACGGTCATGAGCGACTCACCCGGCCGCACCCGGCCGCCATCGCTGACGTGAGCGGCCATCCGGGGCTGGGCAGCGGACAGCGTGACCGCCGTGATCATGAACACGGCCTCTGCCACCGCCAGTCCCGCGGCGACACCCTCTTCCCTGGCCACGACCTCGGCCCTGGCCGGGGTGCCGGATGCGATCGTGGCGGCAGTGGTCAGGTCGGTCCCACCCGCCAGATCCTCGGCCAGCGCCGTGTCCACCACTCGCACCACAGCTCCTGGCTCCAGGCCGGCCCGACGCAGCCGCCCAGCAAGATCCGGGCCCAGCACGTGGATATCAGTCATCGGGGTGCTCCGTAGGTGGCGGGAGGTGCGGCGCCGGGGCGGCACCGGGGACGGGGCCGGCACCGGGGACGGGGCCGGCGGCAGCCCTGGACGCGGGGGCAACGCCATGGACGGGGCCAGCACCTGGGACGGCGGCTCGCTCGAAACGGACCACGGGGCCCTCCGGCCCGGCCGTCACGACCACATGGCCCAGCCAGCGGTCATTGCTTTCCGGGTAGTCCTCGCGCCAGTGACTGCCCCTGGTCTCCTGCCGGGCGACCGCCGCGGCCACCAGCGCCAATGCGACCGTGTGCAGGTTGGTGGCTTCCCAGGCTTCGGTGCCAGGCTCACGCGTGGCTGCCCTGGACAGCTCCGCCAGGTCTTCGGCGGCTGTCCGCAGGCCCTCGCCGTTGCGCAGCACGCCGGCCCGCTGCGACATGATCTCCTGCACGCGGGGCCGGATGCCGGGATCCAGCAACCCCGCGGCGCGGTTACCGTGCCCCTGGCCCGCCGCCACCGCGCCATCCGACGCCGGGCCATCCGACGCCGGGCCATCCGACGCCGGGCGACCCACCCGCGGCAGGCGCGCCGCCAGATCCGCGCCGATGCGGGCCGCGAACACCAGCCCTTCCAGCAGCGAGTTGGATGCCAGCCGGTTCGCGCCGTGCACCCCGGTGCAGGCCACTTCCCCGCACGCGTACAGTCCCGGCACGCTCGTCCGGCCCCACAGGTCCGTCCTGACGCCACCGCTCGCATAGTGTGCGGCAGGCACGACCGGGATGAGGTCAGTCAGCGGCTCGATCCCATGCTCCCGGCAACTCGCGGCGATGGTGGGGAACCGGTGCTCCCAGACGTCAGCTCCCAGGTGACGGCCGTCGAGATAGACATGGCCGGTTCCCTCCCGCGCCATCACCCGGGTGATCTCTTTGGCGACCACGTCGCGCGGCGCCAGGTCGGCCAGTGGATGCCGGCCCGCCATGAACCGCTGCCCCTGCCCGTCAACCAGGACCGCGCCTTCCCCCCTGACAGCTTCCGAGATCAGCGGCTGGCGGCCTGCCGCCCCCGCGCCAAGCCAGAGCACGGTGGGATGGAACTGCACGAACTCCAGATCGGCCGCCTCCGCTCCGGCCCGCAGCGCCAGGGCCAGCCCATCGCCGGTGGACACCTCCGGGTTCGTGGTCGCCGCGTAGACCTGGCCAAGCCCGCCGGTGGCGAGCACCACCGCCCGCGCCTGGACCGCACCGACCCCGTCCTGCTGGCCTTCGCCCATCACGTGCAGGGAGAGCCCGGCGGCCCGCCCACTGGGGCTCAGCAGCAGATCCAGCACGAGCGCGTGCTCAATGACCTCACAGTTGCCCGCCGCCTTGAGCGCGGCCAGCAGAGAGCGGGAGATCTCCGCCCCGGTGGCGTCCCCGCCCGCGTGGGCGATCCGCCGCCGCAGATGGCCACCTTCGCGGCCAAGCGCCAGGTCCCCGTCCGGCCCGGTGTCGAACCGGGCTCCCGTCGCTATCAGGCTACGGACGGCAGCCGGGCCTTCGGTCACCAGCGTTCGCACGGCTTCGGCGTCACACAGCCCGGCTCCGGCCGTGAGCGTGTCGCGCAGGTGATCGGCCGGGGAATCGTCCGGGCCGAGCGCAGCCGCGATACCGCCCTGCGCCCACCGGGTGGAACCCGCTTCCATCAGCGACTTGGTGACCAGCACCACCGTGGCCTCCGGCAGGCGGCGGCAGGCGGTCAGCGCCGTGGTGAGCCCGGCCACACCCGAGCCGACCACCACCACGTCCGCTCGCATGATCCACCCTGGTGGCGGGGCCAGGAGGCGGGACGCGATCAGATCGCACCTCCCAGGACCAGCGGCATGTTGTCGATCAGCCGGGTGCTGCCCGTCTTCACGGCCGCCAGCAGCACCGCCCGGCCCGCGTATCCGGTACCCACCTGGGCAAAGGTGCCTGGGTCGACGAGCGCCAGGTAGTCGGTGACCAGCGGCGGCTGCGCGTGTGCCGCCTCATCGAGCAGCGCGCGGGCCGCTTTCAGGACCGCGTCCGGGCCGGTCCCCGCCGCCTCCACGCCCGCCCGCAAAGCCGCTGGCAGGACGAGCGCGGTGGTGCGCTCTTCCGCTGACAAATAGGCGTTCCGGCTGGAGACGGCCAGGCCGCCGGGATCGCGGACGGTCGGCACCCCGGTGATCCCGATGCCGAGGTCGAGATCCTCGGTCATCCGCCGGACCAGCGCCAGTTGCTGGGCGTCCTTCTCGCCGAACACCGCCTCGTCCGGCTTGACCAGGTGGAACAGCTTCTGCACCACGGTGAGCACCCCGGTGAAGAACCCGGGTCGGGACGCGCCCTCCAGCACCTGCCCCATCGGCCCTGGATCGATGGTGATCATCTGTTCTCTCGGGTACATCTGGGCGGGACCGGGCGCGAACACCACGGCCACCCCCTCCTCCGCGCACATCACCAGATCCGCGTCCAGGGTGCGCGGGTAGCGGGCAAGGTCCTCCGTCGGGCCGAACTGGAGCGGGTTGACGAACACAGAAACCACGACGGATCCGTTCGGCTGCGATATTTCCCGTGCGCGGCGCAGCAGCGCACGGTGACCTTCGTGGAGGGCTCCCATCGTGGGGACCAGCACCACCGGGGACCTCAGGCCGCGGCGCGCGGCGGCAAGCCCGAGCCGCGTGCGGGCCAGGACCGGGATCACCGCGGAACCCCGGCCAGCACGTCGAGCAGCCGTTGCGCGGCTGCCGCGGACAGGATGCCGGCCGCCAGGGCACGGTCGGCGGTCAGCCTCGCGAGTGCGACGTAGGCCCGCAGCGCCTCGGGTGACGCCTCCCGCAGCGCCTCGATGTGGCCAGCCACGGTGTCGGCGTCGGCGCGCGCGACCGGCCCGGTGAGCCCGGCGTCACCCAGCCGGAGCGCGTTGTCGAGCGCGGCCGACAGCAGCGGCGTGAGCATCCGGGCCGGATCGCTCACCCCGGCAACGCCCAGCAGTTCCGCCGCCTGGACCACCAGGGTGATGAGGTGGTTGGCGGCGCTCGCGAGCGCGGCGTGGTAGAGCCCGCGGCTGGCTTCGTCGATGAAGACCGGCTCGCCGCCCATCTCGATCACTAGCGCCTCGGCGACCAGCCGGAGCGACTCGGGAGCGGTCACGCCGAAACAGATACCGGTCAGCCGCTCCAGGTCATCGGGCCGGCCGGTGAAGGTCATGACCGGGTGCAGGGCCAGCGGCAGCGCGCCGTGGCGGGCCGCAGGGCCGAGCACCGCGATGCCGTGCCGCCCGCTGGCATGGGCGAGCAGCCGGCCCGTCAGCGGGGTGTCGGTGGCGCTGAGCCCGGTCACCAGCTCAGGCAGTACATCATCGGGGACCGTGAGCAGGGTCAGCTCAGCGTCGGCCAGAACTGACTGCGGCTGCCTGATGGGGACGCCGGGCAGCATCCGCTCCGCCCGCTGCACGGACGCCTCGGACACGGCGGAGACGCCGACGATGTGGTGACCAGCGCGCGCGAGTGCGGCGCCCAGGGTCGCACCCACCCTGCCTGCCCCGATGACACCTACCCGGAGCCGAGCGGGATGCGGTGTGGCCGGCGGGCCCGCCGGGTTGGGCATCGCGTCAGTATCCCTCTCGTTCCAGCAGGCCATCGCGTACCGGACGGCACTGACCAGCATATCCACGCCCGCCACGCACCGCTCCGGCAGCTAGAGTCGGCGGAGTGTGGATGACCTGGCGCGAGGCCATGCAATCCTCGCTATACGGCCCGGCCGGGTTCTACACCGGCGGCGAATCGCCCGCGGAGCATTTCCGCACCTCGGCGCAGGTCTCGCCGCGGTACGCGGGCGCGATGGCGGCGGTGCTGCGCGACGTTGACGCTGCGCTGGGCCACCCGGACCGGCTCGATCTGGTCGACATCGGGGCCGGCCGGGGCGAACTGCTCCGGCAGATGCTCGCCGAGGCCAGCACTGACCCGCCGCTGGCCAGGCGGATCACGGCCAGGGCGGTGGAGGTCACACCCCGGCCGGCCGGGCTCGACCCGCGTATCGGCTGGGATGCCACACCGCCCGCACGGATCACCGGACTGGTGATCGCCAGCGAGTGGCTGGACAATATCCCGCTGGATGTGGCGGAACTGACGGTGTGCGGGCCGCGGCTGGTACTGGTGGAGACCGGGAGCGGGGCGCAGCGATCCGGCCCGCCGCCCGGTGCGGCGGACCTGGCCTGGCTGCACAGGTGGTGGCCGCTGAGTGAGCCAGGTGATCGCGCCGAGATCGGCCTGCCGCGCTGCCGGGCGTGGGCGGGAGTCATCGGCCGGATCGAGCGCGGCCTTGCGGTCGCGGCCGATTACACCCACAGCAGGGCGGCCCGGCCGTACCAGGGCACGCTCACCGGATACCGGGAGGGACGGGTGGTCCGCGCCATCCCCGACGGAACGCGTGACATCACGGCACACGTCGCACTCGACGCCTGCGCGGACGCAGGCGCCGCGGCGGGCGCGCAGCAGACCCTGCTCACCTCCCAGCGCCAGGCGCTGCGAGCACTCGGGGTGGACGGCCGCCGGCCGGCGCTGGCGCGGGCGGGCGGCGATCCGCTGGGTTATGCGCAGGCCCTGTGCCGGGCGTCGGAGGAAGCCGAACTCATCGACACCGCCGGGCTCGGGAGCTTCGGCTGGCTTGTCCAGACGGTGGACGTGACCCTCCCGGTATCGCTGACGGGCCTGCGATAGATCACGGCGTGGCAGCATTGGGGGCCATGGGCGAACGCCACCTGGGGCCGGTCACAGGCGCCTCGCAGCGCAACGCCGTGGCGGTCACCAGCGCCTGGGCGCAGGGTGGGGCAGCGGCGGAAGTGCTCATCAGCCTCGGGCCGGCGCATCCATCCGGGCACGGCATGCTCCGGCTCAACCTCACGCTGGAGGCGGACCGGATCGTCGCCGCCGAACCCGTCATCGGGTATGTGCACCGGGGTGCGGAGAAGCTGTTCGAAGCGCGGGACTTCCGGCAGATCATCGTGCTGGCCAACCGCCACGACTGGCTGGGCTCGTTCGCCAGCGAACTGGGCGTGGTGCTGGCCGCCGAACGGCTCGCCGGGATCGAGGTGCCGCCGCGCGCGGTCTGGGCCCGCACACTGCTCGCCGAACTCAATCGCGTCCTGTCCCACCTGGCGTTCCTGAGCTCCTACCCGCCGGAGATCGCCGACGCCGGGCCCAGGCGGGACGCCGGCGAAGCAGCCAGCGTCGCCTTCGGCGCGCGTGAGCTCATCCAGGTGGTGATGGAGGAGATCTCCGGCGGCCGGATGCACTACATGTTCAACCGGGTAGGGGGCCTGAAGGAGGAACTCCCGGCGGGCTGGCTCGACCGGGTCCACCAGGTCGCCGCTCGGGGGCGGGCGGCGCTGCCAGCCATCGGCGCGGTGGTGCGCGACCACCCGGGATTCCGCGCGCGCACGCAGAACGTGGGAGTGCTCACCGGTGAGCAGGTCCGCCAGTACGGGGTGAGCGGGCCTGCTGCCCGCGCCTCCGGGGTCGATTTCGACCTGCGCCGCGATGAGCCCTATCTCGCCTACGGCGAACTGGCACCGGTACTCCGGGTGGCGACCAGGCAGGACGGCGACTGCCTGGCCAGATTCGAATGCATGCTGGAGCAGGTCGCGGTGTCGCTGGACCTCGCGGACGCGTGCGCCAGCCGGCTGGCCGTGCTGCCGCCGGGCCCGATCAGCGCCCGGCTACCCAAGGTCTTCAAGGTGCCCGAGGGCCACGCCTACGCGTGGACGGAGAACCCGCTCGGGATCAACGGGTACTACCTGGTGTCCCGCGGCGGCAAGACACCCTGGCGGCTCAAGCTCCGGTCCGCGTCATTCGGCAACGTCCAGGTCCTGTCCGAGGTACTGGCCGGAAGCCGGGTCGCCGACCTGCCCGCCATCCTGGGCTCGATGTTCTTCATCGTCGGTGACATGGACCGGTAGGCCTCACCGTGGCGGCGGGCCGTCCTTACGGTCCTGGGTCGGGATCCGGCAGCCAAACTCCAGGTAGAGGGCCGCCAGCACCAGCAGAGCTGCGGAGACGAACGTGCCGATAGCAGCGTATGCGTCCGCCCGGTAGGCGGCTTTGTCGAGCGAACCCGCCACATACAGCAGGAACCCGGCGGCCAGCCCGCCGACGAGTGCCGCCGCCAGCGAGGTGGCCTTGGCGAGAACGGCCATCCTGGCCACGGCAATGGGCGGCACTGGCCTGCCGCGGCCCCGGAGCCGGAGCCGCAGGTTGCGGCCGATCCACGCCTCGGCGATCGCGAGCAGCAGCAAAGCAGGCACGCCCGTCCAGGGCAGTGGCGGCAGCACCGAGTAGGTCTGCCGCAGCAGCAGCCAGGCCAGGACCGCCGCACCCGCCGCGAGCAGGATCAGCGTCGGCCACCGGGTCGGCTTCATCTGCCCATCACCGGGCGTGCGTGCATTCCCATGGCGGTCACGCGGGTGCGTAAAGGACGGCGGCGCCCAGCCGCCGCACGCCATCCGGGCCTGCCGCAGCCAGCAGATCTGCGGCCGCTCCCCGGCCCGGGATCGTCGCGTCAGGATCGATCACAAGCCAGGGCGCGAGAACGAAGGCACGCTCATGTGCCCGGGGATGCGGCAGTGTCAGCTCCGGGTCCACGCTCACCTCGTCACCGTAAACGATGAGATCCAGATCGAGGGTGCGCGGCCCCCATACCTCACCCCGGATCCGGCCGAGTGCCGCCTCGACCCCATGGCAGCGGTCAAGGATGGTGCGGGCGGGCAGCGAGGTCTCGGCGATCAGCACGGCATTCAGGTAGTCGGGCTGATCGGGGCCACCCACTGGCACGGTCTCGTAGACGGGCGAGACCGCGACCAGGGTCAGCCCCGGGGCGTCGAACAGCGCGTCCAGGCCCCCCTGCAGGTTTTCAAGCCGGTTCCCCAGGTTGCTGCCCAGCGCGATGACCACGCGACGGCTCCGGCCGGCCCGCTCGCTCCCGCTCATGAGCGCTTCCGCCGCACCACCACGGTCACGTCACTGAACCGGTGGGGCAGGGGCGCATGTGGCTTGTGGACGGTGATTTCCGCCTCCTCGACACCCGGCTCGGACAGGCACACCGCCGCCAGCCGTTCGGCCAGCGTCTCGATGAGCCGCACCGGCGGCCCGCTTGCCAGGCTGACCAGCCGGCCAGCCACGGCACCGTAATCGACAGTAAGCGACAGATCGTCCGCGGCCGCTGCCGCCCTGGTATCCAGCCACAGATCCGCGTCGATGACAAATTCCTGGCCGTCCCGCCGCTCATGCTCCGCAGCACCGTGACGAGCGAAAACACGCAGGCCCTTGAGCGAGATCCGGTCCAGGCTCACCGGGCCTCACCGCCCAGTCCTGCTCGCACGGCCGGCTCCTGCTGGCGGGCCGCCTCCAGCCACGCCTGTGCGACGCGTACCGCGTCGGCGTTGGCGGGCACCTCATGCACCCGGGCGCACCATGCTCCCGCCGCCGCGGCGAGCGCGGTGACGGAGACCGTGGCATCGTCACAGCCCGCGAACGGGCGCGGGGTGCCGTCAGGGGCGGCGAGCAACCTGCCCAGGAATCTCTTGCGCGAGGCGCCGATCAGCACCGGGAAGGCGGGCCCGCGGCCGCCCAGCCGGGAAACCTCAGCCAGGTGGGTCAGCAGCGCCCAGTTGTGCTCAGGGAGCTTGGCGAACCCGAGGCCGGGATCGAGGATGATCACAGCCGGGTCGACGCCCGCGGTCACGACCGCATCCACCCGGCGGCGCAGCTCCTCACAGACCTCGGCGACGACGTCGTCGTAGACGGCGCGGTCCTGCATCTGATGGCTGTGCCCACGCCAGTGCATGACCACGTACGGAACACCGGCCTGCCCGACCAGCCGGGGCATCTCCGGGTCGGCGAGGCCCCCGCTCACGTCGTTCACCAGCCGGGCGCCGGCCTCCAGCGCGGCCTGCGCCACCTCGGCGCGCATCGTGTCCACGCTGACCGGCACTCCCGCCCGCGCGAGCCCGCTGATCACCGGCCCGACCCGCCGCAGTTCCTCGTCCGCCGGTATCCGCTGCGCGCCGGGCCGGGTGGACTCGCCACCCACGTCCACGATGTCGGCCCCCTGAGCGGCCAGCTCCAGGCCCCGGGCGATGGCGGCATCGGCGCCGAACCAGGCGCCCCCGTCCGAGAAAGAGTCAGGGGTGACGTTGACCACGCCCATCACCAGGCACCTGGCCTCGCTCGGCAGCCCGGGCGGGCTGGGGCGGCGGCGCGCCCCGGGGGCCGGGCCGGCACCCGGCGGCCTCGTCCCTGCGTCACTCCCCATGAGCGTCACCCTATGCGGCAGGAGGGCCATTCCCCCAGTGCCGTCTCAGCGGCATCACCCGCCCCAGCCTGTCAGGCGCTGGCTGGCGGCGGTGCGGGTGACCGGTGTGTGGCACCGCGCAGGCGGTGGGCTATTCCGGCCAGCCCCAGCTTGCGGCCGAGTCGGCGCAGTTCCAGGCGGGGCCACACCAGGAACGCCTCCGCCTCCAGCGCCGCGATACCCACCCGCAGCGCGTCCTTGGTGCCAGGGAACACGAAGAAGCGCGGCACCCAGACCGGGCAGAACTTGGCGTTGAACTTGTACAGCGACTCGATCTGGAACCACCGCGACATGAACACCAGAACGCGCCGCCACGCACGCAGCACCGGGCCGGCGCCGATCCGCTCGCCCCGCTCCAGCGCTGCCCGGAAGACGGCGAAGTTGAGTGAGATCCGCTTGACGCCCAGCGTGTGGGCTGCCTTGATGGCCTCGACGATCAGGAAGTCGTTCACGCCCGGCTGGGCGGTGCGGTCCCTGCGCATCAGGTCGAGTGAGAGCCCGTCCGAGCCCCAGGGCACGAAGTGAAGCAAGCCGCGGAGCACCCCGTTCTCGGTGGCCGCGGCGATCACACACTGCCCGTCCTCAGGACCACCGACGCGGCCAAGCGCCATGGAGAAGCCGCGTTCGGTCGGGCTGCCCCGCCAGGAGTCGGCCCGC
>OFHG01000356.1_pt1 | contig 19071 bp, 17 predicted proteins | sample 1521931 | NCBI WGS metagenome assembly OFHG01 (sample SAMEA2468438, study PRJEB22500) | soil metagenome | biome: Glassland; feature: Farmland; material: Clay | place: Australia | collected 2013-01-31 | depth 0.55 m
TCGGAGTACTTGGCGTGGACGATCCTTCGCTTGAGCTTGAGGGTCGGGGTGAGTTCCTCGGTGTCAGCCGTCCATTCCACCGGCAGCAGCCGCCAGTGCTTGACCTGCTGGACCCGGGCCAGCCGCTCGTTCGCCGCGCTCACCGCCTCCTCCACTGCTGCCAGCACAGCCGGGTTGGTGGCCAGGGCCGCCAGTGAATCCGCGTCGATGCCGCGCGCCCTCGCCCAGGCCGGTGCGACCTCACCGTCCAGGGTGAGCAGCGCGACCACGTACGGGCGGAGGTCCCCGAAGGCCAGCGCCTGGCCGACCAGCGGGTGAGCGACGAGCAGGTTCTCGATCGCGGCCGGGGAAACGTTCTCCCCGCCCGCGGTGATGATCAGCTCCTTCTTGCGGTCGACCACCGACAGGAAGCCATCCTCGTCGAGGCTGCCGATGTCGCCACTGTGCAGCCAGCCGTCCTCGTCGATGAGCTGGCTGGTCAGATCGGGCCGGTTGAGGTAGCCGGGGGTGTTCAGCGGCCCACGGGTCAGGATCTCGCCGTCCTCGGCGATCCTGACCTCCTGCCCGGGGAACGGCCGGCCGACGGTGCCGAGCTTGAAGGCATCCATCGTGTTGGAGGCGAAGGCTCCGGTGGTCTCGGTCATGCCGTAGATGTCGAGGATCTTCATGCCAAGGCCCGCGAAGAACGCGGCCACCTCGGGGGGCAGCGGGGCCGCCGCACTCGACACCGTCACCGCCTCGCCCAGGCCGAGCAGGGAGCGGATCGGGCCCAGCACCTGCTCGTCCGCCGCCTGGAACTGCTCTGCCAGCCCGGGCGGGGTGGTGTGACCGTACTGGCAGCTCTGCACGTAACGGCGGCCGATCGCCATGGCCTGCTCCACGGCGGCCTTGCGGTCCTGGTCCTGCTCGGCCGCGAGCAGCGCCTCGATGCCGGCCCGCACCTTCTCCCACACCCGTGGCACGCCGAAGAACGAGGTCGGGCGCACCTTCCCGATCACCTGGACAAGCTGTGACGTGTCCGGACAGAAATGGACGTGCCCGGCAGTGTGGATGGCCAGGTAGATGCTGAACATGCGCTCCGCGATGTGCGCCAGCGGCAGGTAGGACACCCAGCGGACACCAGCAGTGACCGTGCCGGTGGCGTTGGCCGCGGCCACCTCATACAGGATGTTGCGGTGAGTGAGCAGGACACCCTTGGGGTTGCCGGTGGTGCCCGACGTGTACAGCAGGGTCACCGGATCGTCCGGCGTGATCTCCGCGATCCGGGCGGAGATCACGCCGGGGTCGGCGGCGAAACGTTCCTTGCCCAGTGCGGCGAAATCGTCCCAGGTCAGGTACTGGTCCCCGGCCGGGCACGCGGCGGCGTCCCTGACGATGATCTTCTTCAGCCCCGGCAGGCCGTCCAGGACCGGCTCCCACCTCGCGAGTTCCCCCGCCCCGTCCAGCACCGCGATCCTGGCGTCGCAGTCGGCCGCCACGTAGGCGAGCTGGTCGGGTGCCAGGGTCGCGTAGAAGGTGACTCCCAGCCCCCCGGCATGCAGCGCCGCCAGATCGGCGAGCACGTGCTCGCCGCGGTTGGGCAGCATGAGGGCGACCCGCTCACCCTTGCCCAGCCCCAGCGCGGCCAGGCCCGCCGCCAGTTCCAGCACCTGCTGCCTGGCCTGTGCCCAGGTCAGTGTCCGCCAGCCGTCGCCGTCCGCAGCGGCCGCACCGGTGACCTGGTCGGACAGTGCAGGCGCGTCAGCAGAGTCCTCCGCCGTACGCCGCAGGCGGTCACAGACCGTGTCGCCGTCGATCTCCTGCCCGATCTCAGCCCGCTGCTGAAGTATCTCGGTCGTCACGGTGTACCTCCGCTGGTCGATCCGGGCACGCGATGGCCGGTGCTGCCCTGGACGAATGCCACCACGTCGCCAGCCTGGCCGCAACTATCCGGCCCGAACCAGATCACCAGACCGCCGTTAGAGTCGTTCCATGACCGTCACAACGGACATCCGGCTGACCCAGTACGCGAGCGGCGGCGGATGCGCCTGCAAGATCCCGCCCGGTGAACTGGAGGAGGCGGTCGCCCGGCTCCTGCCGGCCGGCGCCCAGCCTGGCCTGCTGATCGGCCTCGACCACGGCGACGACGCGGCCGTCGTCCAGGTCAGCGATGGGCGGGCGATCGTGGCCACCGCGGATTTCTTCGGCCCGGTGGTGGACGACGCGTACACGTTCGGCCGGATCGCTGCCACCAATGCCCTTTCCGATGTCTACGCGGTCGGCGGTGAGCCGCTGGTCGCACTGAACCTGCTCGGCTGGCCGCGGGGCAAGCTGCCCGCCGAACTGGCGGGCGAGGTGCTGCGCGGCGGGCTGGACGCCGCCCAGGCGGCGGGCTGCCTGGTGGCGGGCGGGCACAGCATCGACGATCCGGAGCCGAAGTACGGGATGGCGGTGACCGGCCTGGCCGACCCCGCCGCACTGCTGCGGATCGACGCAGGTACGCCGGGCCTGCCGCTCAGCCTGACCAAGCCGATCGGCAGCGGCGTCCTCAACTCCTGGCACAAGGCGACAGGGAACCCGCACCCCGCGGCGGTGGAGGTCATGACCACCCTGAACGCGGCGGCCAGCCGGGCGGCCCTGGCCGCCGGGGTGACCTGCGCGACCGACGTCACCGGGTTCGGCCTGCTCGGCCATCTGTTCAAGCTGGCCAGGGCGAGCGGTGTCAGCGCGGTGATCGACTACCGGGCGGTACCGCTGATCGAGGGCGCCGAGCAGGCGGTGCGCGGCGGCTACATCCCGGGCGGGAGTCGGCGGAACCTGGACTGGGTGGCGCCGCACGCGGACTTCGGCGCGCTGGCCGAGGAGGACCTGCTGCTGCTGGCCGACGCGCAGACCTCGGGTGGCCTGCTGATCGCCGGCGAGATCCCGGGCGCCCCGGTAATCGGCGAACTGCGCCCCAGGCAGGATGCCACCATCATCGTCCGCTAGCCCACGGGCTAACCTCGTCAGCATGGCCACTGGAACCGAGCACCTTGCCCCCGGGCTGCACGAGTACCTTGTCGCCCACAGCACCCCGCCCGATGGCCTGCTGCGGGACCTGATCGCGGAGACCGCCGAGCGTTTCCCCGGCAACGTCATCCTGCAGATCGGGCCGGAACAGGGCACGTTCATGACGATGCTGGCCGGGCTGATGGGCGCCCGCCAGGTGATCGAGGTCGGCACCTTCACCGGGTACTCCTCGATCTGCCTGGCCCGCGGAATGGCGCCGGATGGCAGGCTCATCTGCTGCGACATCAACCCCGAATGGACCTCGCTGGCCCGCACCTACTGGCAGAAGGCGGGCCTGGCCGACCGGATCGAACTGCGCCTCGGCCCGGCCCTGGACACCCTGCGCTCGCTGCCCGCGCAGGCGTCATTCGACCTCGCGTTCATCGACGCCGACAAGACCGGCTACACCGGCTACTGGGAGGAGATCGTGCCGCGGGTGCGCCCCGGCGGCATGATCGTCGTGGACAACACGCTCCTGCACGGCCGGATCTTCCTCGCCGACCCGGACCCCGATGCGCTGGCGATCAGGCAGTTCAACGAGCACGTCCTCGCCGACCAACGGGTGGTGCTGGCGATGCTGCCGGTCGGCGACGGCCTCACCCTGGCCCGGGTGCGGTGATGCGGCAGGTCCCGCTCGGGCGCCAGGGCCTGGTCACATCCCGGCAGGGGCTGGGCTGCATGGGCATGTCGGAGTTCTACGGCCCCGGCGACGAGGCAGAGTCGCTGGCCACCATCGGCCGGGCGCTGGAACTCGGCGTCACCCTGCTCGACACCGCCGACATCTACGGCCCGTACCGCAACGAGGAACTCCTGGGCCGGGCAATCGCTGGCCGGCGGGACCAGGTCGTGCTGGCCACCAAGTTCGGCATCGTGCGCGACCCGGCCGACCCGTCGTTCCGCGGCCTCAACGGCACCCCCGGCTATGCGCGGCGCGCCTGTGAGGCTTCGCTGCGGCGGCTCGGCACCGACCACATCGACCTCTACTACCTGCACCGGGTCGACCCGAAGACGCTCATCGAGGACACCGTCGGCGCCATGGCGGAACTCGTCGCGCAGGGCAAGGTCCGCTATATCGGCCTGTCCGAGGCGGGCCCGGACACGATCCGGCGGGCCCATGCCACCCACCCGCTCACGGCGGTGCAGACCGAGTACTCGCTGTGGGCCAGGCACGTCGAGGCGGCCATCCTGCCGGTCCTGCGCGAACTCGGCATCGGGCTGGTGCCCTACAGTCCGCTGGGCCGCGGGTTCCTGGCCGGCAGCGTGCGCTCGGCCGGCCAGCTCGCCGCCGGTGACTTCCGCCGCCACCAGCCCCGCTTCCAGGACGGCAACCTGGTGCACAACCTCGACATCCTCGCCGCCATCGAGCGCGTCGCGCAGCGCCATTCCCTCACCCCCGCCCAGGTGGCGCTGGCCTGGGTGCATGCCCAGGGCGAGGACCTGGTTCCCATCCCCGGCACGAAACGGCGGGCCTATCTCGAGCAGAACGTTGCCGCCCTCGACGCCCGGCTCACCAGCGACGACATGGCTGAACTGGAGTCCGCCGGGCAGGCCCACGGCGCACGCTACCCGGACATGTCAGCCATCGAGGAGTGAGCCGGGGGCCCGCCCGGGGGCGCAAAGCTAGGACCACAACTTCGCCTTCTGCGGCCCCAGCTCCGGTGTGCCTCCGCCACAATGACCAGATGGGCGCCACTACCAACCCGGTCTATCTGCGGGTGCTGGAGGATCTGCGGGCACAGATCCGTGACGGGGTGCTGGAGCCCGGGGCCCGGGTGCCGTCCCGGAACGCGATCATCGCCCGGTACGGGGTCGGCGAGACCGCGGCCAAGCACGCGCTGCAGGTGCTCACCTCTGAGGGGCTGATCGAGGCGAGGGCGGGTTCGGGCTCCTACGTCCGTGCCGTCCCGGCCACCTGCTACCTCGAGCATGACCGGCCACACTTCCCCGGATCGCCGTTCGGCCTGGCGGAGGGCCGGGCGGTCATGTCCTGGGAGCATCAGACGCAGCAGCTGCACCCACCCCGCCACGTGGCACGGCGGCTCGGCCTGGCCGAGGACGGCCTGGTCACCATGACCAGGTACCTGCTCAGCGCCGGCGGCAGCCCGGTCCAGCTGGCGACGAGCTATGAACCAGCATCGCTGACCGCCCACAGCGCGGCCGCCTTCCCGGAGGAGGGCCCGTTCGCCGGGCGCGGGGTGGTGGAGCGGATGCGCACCGCCGGGCTGGCCGTCGACCAGGTGGTGGAGGACATCTCGGTCCGGCCCAGCCTGTCCGCGGAGGCCGCCTCGCTGGAGATGCCGCCCGGCACGCCCGTGCTGATCGTGGTACGTGACCACCGGGTGGGCCAGCGCGTGGTCGAGACCAGCGAGATCGTGGTCTGCGCCGACCGGTTCATCCTGCGCTACCGGATCCCGGTCAGCCCCGGTACCGGCGTCCTGGCCGGTGACTCCGCCATCGCTGCGCCGGCCGGCGCGGTCGTGCCCGCATGATCCGCCCGGCGCGGACGGCCGACATCGGGGTGATCCACCAGCTGATCCGGGATCTGGCCGCCTATGAGCGCGGGCTGCACGAGGTCACCGCGGCCGAGGACGACCTGCGTGCGGCGCTGCTGGCGCCGCAGCCGTCACTGTTCGCTCACGTCGCGGAGGAAGACGGCCAGGTCGTGGGCTTCGCGCTCTGGTTCCTCAGCTACTCCACCTGGGCCGGCCGGCATGGGATCTACCTGGAAGACCTGTACGTCATGCCGCAGTGGCGCGGGCACGGGCACGGCAAGGCCCTGCTCGCGCAGCTGGCCAGGATCTGCGTGGAGCGCGGGTACGGGCGGCTGGAATGGTCGGTGCTGGACTGGAACTCCCCCGCCCGCGGCTTCTACGAGTCGCTGGGCGCGGTGGCGATGGACGAGTGGACGGTACACCGGCTGACCGGGCCCGCCCTGCAAGAGCTGGCCGGGGTCACGCCGCGCTGACTTAGCTTGCCGTTCAGCCCGCGGGCAGCTGGATCCGATGTGCCTCTCCATTAGAAATATGACATCAATACGACTAAGAATTAGCTTTTCCGAGGCGGCCCAAACAATGACTTCGCATGCTGCACGAGCGGTGATAGTTGCTCCGTTATAGTCGACCGCATTTCAGACCGGATTCGTTCACACGTTTCCCGCTCACGCGCTCGGTACAGATCAGCCTTATAGTCCAGCAGCGGCTGCGGGGGCACAGCAAGGCCGTGGCCCTCATATTCTTCGATAATCATCGCACGCACCTCCTCGCGACTCCGGCCAGGTGCGCTCGCCGACAATACGCGGTGAATCTCACGCCGCGCACGGTGCTCCTCCAATGCATGCCGGACAACGTCAAAAGCCACTGCCGCCGGACTTTCTGACTGAGTTCCAGCTGTATCGCGGCCCAGCCGGCTCTGATCGTGCATTGCGATCATTCCTGGGCACGTGCAAGCTTCCGGCGTTACTGTGAGCAGCGCATCTCGAGCCAGTTCGCAGTCGTGATGACAGGAGCAACGGCAGAGGTAAAATGGCGCTGGCACTCCGGGATACGAACCACCGTGGACGTGCCGGCAATCGCCGTGGTGCTCGCTCACACACTCCGATGAGACAAACCGATCTGACCAGTTGTTCGCCACTCCACTACACCTCGCCTGGCTTGCAGTCCTTTCTAGTTTAGACCGCGCGCCCCAGGGCTGTGGTCATTCTCGGATGGTGAGACGCCGCAGGCTGGACGGCTGGTAACGATGTGGCTGGCGCCACTGGGCCGCACGCACCCCTGCCAGGACCCTCGCAGGCCACGGCCTCATACTGAGCATGACCACAGCCCTGCCGCGTGCCCGAGCCAAGAGCTAGTGTCCTGGATCTTTGGTTCGCTGCAAAAGTCGGCCGAGCGATTCGAGTATTTCTTCCGCAGTCTTCGTCCAGATAAATGGTTTGGGGTCCTCGTTCCATTTATCTGCCCAGGCAAGGATGTCCTTCTCGAGCTGCCTGACGGACTTGTGCACGCCGCGGCGCAGCACTTTCCCGGTCAAGAGCCCGAACCAGCGTTCTACCTGGTTCAGCCAGGACGAGCTGGTCGGAGTGAAATGAATCGTGAACCTCGGGTGCTTAGCCAGCCATTCCTGGACAGCCGGGGTCTTATGTGTCGCGTAATTGTCCGCGACGATGTGGATCTGCAGGACATGCGGCTCGCCGCCAGGCTGGTCCGGTTCTGCCAGCTGGGGTACGTGCTTGTCGATCTCCTCCAGGAACTTTATCCATTCCTTCGCGCGGTGGCTTTTGTAGGTTTTCGCGATCACCAGGCCGGTCGCGATGTCAAACGCCGCGAACAGGTCAACGGTGCCGTGCCGGACATAGTCATGCGTCCGCTTCTCGGGCATGCCGGGCATCATCGGCAGTACCGGCTGGGACCGGTCAAGCGCCTGGACCTGGGACTTCTCGTCCGCGCACAGCACAACCGCGTGCTCGGGCGGATTCAGGTACAGGCCCACGACATCGTAGACCTTCTCCACGAACAGCGGATCGGATGACAGCTTGAACGTATCGGCTACGTGCGGCTTAAGGTGGAAAGCCTTCCAGATCCGGCCGATGGTAGACCGGGACAAACCGGAGCGTTCCGCCATGGATGCCCGCGACCAGTGGGTCGCGTTATCCGGCGTTCCCTCCAATGTATCGACGACGACTTTTTCCACCTGCTCGTCGGTAATCGTCGGCACACGTCCGGGGCGCGGCTCATCGGCCAGCCCGTCCAGGCGCTTGTCAGTAAACCGCTTACGCCATTTTCCAACCGTTGTCTGATGACACCGGAGCATGGCTGCGGTTTCCTTATTGTCATGACCTTCTGCGCAGGTCAAGATGATTCTGGCGCGCAACGCGAGAACCTGGGATGATTTCGCCCGGCGCGCCCACCTTTGAAGGATGGCACGCTCGTCATCAGAAAGCATCAATTCGGCTTTGGGCCGCCCCGTCCTTGCCATACCTGTAACTCTATTAATATTCCAGGCTACGCTCAGTTACGACACGCGATGGCATGACGTGATCTGGCTCACTTTTATGGCGGATCAAGGGCGCAGGACACTAGCAGAACCGCGAAAACGGCCCGCTTTACCTCGTCGCACCCCTGAGAACATCCGCCCACTCGTTATGAGCATGGAACGTCACTGCTGACAGATGACGATGGGGCCGTGACAGGTCCTGGCCATAACCGGTCAGTCATGCTCATCGTGTCGCCGTACTGCGCACCGTGATGGGTGCCCTGCTTTCACTCCGCCGACCGGATTGCCCAGCGACGCGTCGACAGGCAGGGACCGTGCGGGCCGCGATACCCGACTTTTATCAGCGTCGAGGAGTTTCGCAGGCTGCGGCTTCCTGACCTGCGGGTTCACCCTGGTAAGGCGCGGGATCTGCGCACTAGCCCGGGTTGGCACGCGGCACGCCCGTTCACACGGAATTGACCTAATTTGCCGGGCAGTCTGCTGGGCTGAGTGCCGGGAAGTGGCGACGGTGCGAACGTTCAGGCCGTGCGCCAAGTGACCCGCCCCGGCCAAGCGGATGGTCACGGCTTGCGCAGACACACCTCAGCCAGGCCTTTCGGCGGCTGCGCACCGTGGCGGTGACCGCCCGGCCCGCCGCCAGCCCTCTGCTTCACCCGGACCCGGTCCGCGCAGCGGCGACGATACCTGCGACCTGATCGACGGCGCCCTCGCCATGGTTGCCGAGCGCCGCGGCGCCTGGCTCGGTGACGACCGCCATCACCCTGATCGCCAGCCTCATCGGCCAGCTCGCCTTGGCAACCAGTTGCTGAGCCAGCGACTGGCTCATGCCGCACTGCGAAGGCCAGGTATCCAGGTGACGGCCCGGTCCATGCCGCAATCAGTACAGGACTGGCGCGATCTGGGGTCTTGACGCCTGAAATTGGGTGCCAGAAGATGCGCTGGATCGCCCGCACTCAGCGGCACGGCAAAGGAGGAACGCTCATGAGGTGGCCTCGACGGATGACCATTCTCGCAGCCGGGACTGCACTCACAGTCATGGCGGCACTGTCGGCTGCAGCTACCGCCCTGGCCGGGACCTCAAGCGCGGCCAGGACGGCAAACCCGCCGTTCCGGGTCAAGGTGATCGGCCGCCTGCCGGACGGGAAGCCCAGACTGTCCAGCACCAAGCCGACCGGGCTGCCGCCCAGCGCGATCGCCTCGGTGTACAACCTGAGCGGTCTGTCCTCGTCCAGCACCGCCGGCACGGGCCAGATCATCGCCATCGTCGACGCCTATCACGACCCGCACGCCCTGTCGGACCTCAACACGTTCAACGCCCAGTACGGTTACCCGGCGCTGTCCACCTGCACCTCGCTGACCCAGTCCGGCCCCTGCTTCGAGCAGGCCGACCCGCAGGGCACGCCCAGGACCAACAGCGGCTGGGTGCTGGAGGAATCGCTCGACATCGAGTGGGCGCACGCAGAGGCTCCCGGCGCCAAGATCGTGCTGGTCGAGGCGGCCAGCAACAGCAACTCCAACTTGTTCGGCGCGGTCTCCTACGCGAACAGCCTCGGCGCCACCGAGGTCTCCATGAGCTGGGGCGGCGGTGAGTCCAGCGGTGAGACGTCCTTTGACGCCGACATGACCCACGCCGGCACCTTCTACACGGCGTCCGCAGGTGACAGCGGGCACGGCGCCGAATACCCCGCCGCCTCGCCCAACGTCATCGCGGTCGGCGGCACCACCCTCAACGGCTGCAGCGGCACCTCCTGTTCCGGCTTCACCAGCGAGACCACGTGGTCATCGTCGGGCGGCGGGATCTCCTCGGTCGAGGCGATCCCCGGCTACCAGTCCGGCTACTCCGGCCCGGTCTCCGGCGCCTCGACGATCTCCGCCCTGACCGGTGCCAAGCGGGGCATCCCCGACGTCTCCTTCGACGCCAACCCCAGCACCGGCGTGTCGGTCTATGACAGCACCAGCTACCAGGGCCAGTCGGGCTGGTTCACGCTGGGCGGCACCAGCGTCGGCGCCCCCAACTGGGCCGGCGTCCTGGCCGCCGGCAAGGCAGCGGGCTCGACCGCGCTGGAGGGCGACTCGGCCATCTACTCCGGCGGCTACAAGACGAACCTGCGTGACATCACCAGCGGCACCAACGGAACCTGCGGCACCGACTGCACCGCGGGCACCGGCTACGACCTCGTGACCGGCCTCGGCAGCCCGGTGAATTACCCGTAAACGGGAACCCGGCCGCTCCGTCGGCCATGTCGCGGAGCGGCCGGGAACCATCCACTAGGCGGCCGCCAGACGATCGATCCCCAAGGGTCATTGAGCGTGGGAACCTCCCACCACTCAAGCACATCCGGGTGCCCGGCAGCATGAAACACACCATGGCCCGCCCTGCCCCGCCACCGAAGCCGCGTCCTCACGCGGCCGGTCAAGAAGCGCCCCGCTACCAGCACCCCGGCTCACGAGGGCAGGCCAAACAACGCGGCCACCTTCTTCCACCTTTCATCCTGGCAGCCGTTGACCCGGCTGAAGTGTGCCGATACACGCTGGCCCTGCCAGTACCCGGTGACCGTCACCTTCTGCTGGCCAAAGTAGATCTGGCTGCACATCACGCCACGCGGCACTGGCGCGAACGGGTCATGAGCGGCACCGAGGGCAGAGCACGCGGCCCGCGCATGGGGCAGGCTCCCCCCCACCGGCCGACAGGCGAGGGTCCAACGCTGCGGCGTAACTCCCGGTCCAGCTGTGAACGTGATCGCAAGCGAGGTGGACGGCGTCACCGGGCTAGCCGCCTTCGCGCCACCCTGACTACCGCACGCTGTGCACATCACAGCCACCGCGCCGGCCGCGGCAAGCACGTACGCGTGCCAGGCCATGGGCCTGCCCACCGCGGGAACCTTCATGGCCATGAGACGCGAACGCGCCTTCCTGCGGTTCCATGCCGGATGGCGCAGCCCACGACATGACGAACTCACGACCATCGAAGCCATCATGACCGGTATCAGCCGCCCACCGCAAAACCACGGACCGATGAGCAGCGTCTCCGGAAAATGGCCCGCCTGCCAGGAACCCCGGGCGGTCTAATGACAGGCGAATCATGGAGCGCCGACGCAGACAAAGCGCATGCGCCGTTCCGCGACGAGCCGCCTGGGGAACCGCTCACTGGTGGCGAGTAGGCCGGCCGCCAGGTCATCCGCTCGCCCAGCCCCTCGTCCGCAGAGTGCTGCAACTCACCGGGATGCTCCACATATGCACCCCTCAGGGAGCCCTCGGGAAGGACCATAGAGCCCGGCAAAGCAGGCGCCAGGCCCATTTCTCACGCGATGCCGGGGCGGGCCGTCGGGGGAGCCAACTAATCCCTCCGCGCTGATCCGCAGTGACTGCGGCGCCGCGGTTAGTGGCGGGTTTCCATTCGCCGATTTCCTTGAGGCGCCGGCGTTGCTTGCGGCGGCGGAGCGGTCCCGGCCGGTTCTGCGGCTTTCGAGGCGTTCGGCGACCCGGGCGCGGTGTTCTGGCGGGTTGTGGTCGTCGTATTTGAACTTGGCGGCAACGCTGGCGATGTGCAGGCGCAGGCCGCGGATTCCTGAGAGCATCCGGCCATATGGGGGCATGTCCACTCCGGCTTGGGCGTGGTCGCTTCGTGGCTGGAAGTGCGCCAGCTGGCGGCGCAAGAACTCGGCCTTGGCCTGGGTGTCGTCTACGATCTCGGCGTGGCAGGTCAGCTGGACGGCGGTGTAGTAGCTGGTTGGCACCCCGTCCTCGTCTGGTCCGCCGGCCTTCGCGCGCCACGTCGTCGGGATGTACGCGTAGTCGTCGACGACGCTCATCAATACGATTGGCCGCGCCTGTATCGCAGCCCAGACCTTGTTGGGCCGGGCCAGGTGGACCAGGAGGGTGTCGCCGTCGACGGCGAGTGCGTCAACTGCGATAAAGCCTCGTGACAGACTGTGACTGGGGCGTCTTACTGGCCTGCAAGTTGTCGGGCGGGGCGCCTTCCTGCGCCGGCGTCCAGCCCCGCCGCATGCGGCGCTTTTGGGAACGCCTGGCGCCGAGTGTGAGTGGGCCGGCGATCCGGTGGTCCGGTTGGGAATCCGGGGCCTGGTGGGCGCAGGGGCAGACGTCCGGCAGGTGCGGGCAGGACCTGTGCCTCTGGCCCCGGGCGGGCGTGGCCCGGTGAGCTGGTGTTGTGTTCGTCACCGGCCCGATCACGCTAGTCTCGCGGCGGGCCGTGGTGGTTCAAGGAGGCCTCCGAGATGTCTCGCAGGTTCCTGAGATACGCCCTTGATGTCGTGCTGCTCGGTGCGGCGGTCGTCGTGTTCTTGACCGGGCTGCTGGTGGACAGGCTCGGTCTCAGCCAGTTCGTTCTCCACCGGTGGGCCGGGTACGTCCTGGCGGCGCTCGTCGTGGTCCACGTGGCGACGCACTGGAGGTTTTTCCTGGTACCGTTCGCGTCGCGGCGCCGGGCCCCGACGGCACCACCCGAGGGTGCCGTCGTTGGCGTGGCCCCGGCGGTTTCGGAGCACGTGCGCTCCGGGCCGGCGCGCCGGGCAGCACTGGCAGCGGCCGGGGCGGGTGTCGTGGGCGCCGCCGCCGGCTGGTTTGTGAAGACCGGGATCTCGCCCGATCCTTACAACGGCGGTGACGTCGGGCTGTTCTACCACCGGGAGAGCTCTCTTGGTCTGCGCAGCCTGCTGCGCAGCGTAGTCAGCTGGGGGAGCCAGCCCGCCCGTTACAAGCGCGTCGCTGGTGGCGCAACCGTCGCGCTTGCTGCCGGCCTCCCGCTGCCCGAACTGAGCGTCGGCCAGGCGCTGCAACAGCGCCGGTCGCTCCGGGACTACCGCGACCGGATGCTGACCGCGCAAGAGCTCGCCTGGCTGGTCCACGCGGCCACCGCCATCACCTCGAGCGCCGACTACCGCACCGCCCCGTCAGCCGGCGCGCTCTACCCGATCGAAACCTACGTGGCGGTCAGCCGGGTCGAGGGCATCGACGCCGGCCTCTACCACGTCGACGTCCGGGCGCAGGCACTCGAGCCGGTACGCGCCGGTTCGGTCGCCGGTGACCTGATGATCGCCGGTCTGGGCCAGGAGTTCCTGCGCACAGCGCCGGCGGTGTTCGTGCTTACCGGCCTGTTCCAGCGGACGCGATGGAAATACCACGAACGCCACTACCGGTACATCTGCTGGGAAGGAGGCCACGTGGCCCAGAACCTCTACCTCGCTGCGGAAGCCGCCGGGTTGGGAGCGTGCATGGTCGGCGCGTTCTTCGACGGAACGCTCAACGACCTCCTCCGGATCGACGGCCGGCACGAGGCGGCGCTCGGTCTGGTCGCGGTCGGCCCCCGCTGACACGTCAATGCATGGTCCCGCCTGGCAAGCGACCCGCAACCGGCCGACCTGGCAGGACCTGGGAGCTACTCACACAGTACGTTCACCCCAGATGCAAATGGCCCCGTTCTGGCAGCCGCCGCGGCTCAGCACGACATCATCAGCCACCGCACCGTCACCCCTGAGGGCAACCCGCCCTGGCACCCCACGCCAGGTCCGCAGACCGGTTCACCCCGCCCCTCGCCAACACCACCCGGGCAGCCGGGGGTGGCCGGCCCGGCCCCCGGTGCAGATCATCGCGCTTCGGACGCGCGAGCCATATCCCCGCGACTCGGCGAGTGACGTTCACGCAAAGTGACTTTCGGCACGGAGTCACCCAAACAGATCGCCGACTCGGTGCCTCAAGTCGCGGACCGTACGTGCCAGTGTGACCCGTACAGAATTTCCAGTTCTGCTTACCCACTCGTCGGGCTCCCATCCGATCAGCGGGATCTGGAGTTCGGCGAGACCACGCCGGTGCTATGACTGTGAAAGCGTGAACTTAAGCTGCCCGTCCGAGCTCAGGTTGAGCTCCTCAACGAAGCACTCTGGGGCAGCGTGCCATGAGAGCGTGCTATTGATCCACCCCTGCCACGCTGCATGATTCTTTGAGCCTGCAGCCTGGAACCGCTGCCAGTTCACGCCGCCAGTCTTCAGTGCTTCTTCCCAGGAATGGTAGATGGGCGTAACAATATCTGATGCCTGTCGCACGGTGGCTTCCCGCACACGAGGCTCGGCTGTATTGAGTGATAGCTTCTGCCCTGCCGGTTCTGGGATGTACTGCAGCTGAAAGTTATGCAGGCTCATATCGTCCTCCTTACATAGAAGCAGTTGAGTGATTGATTTTGTTACTGGCCGGGTGGCTCCTCTTCGGCGGATTCCAGCCTGTCGAGCGCGTGCTTGACGTTGCGCCATTCGGGCATGCGGTAATAAGCCCTCCTGCCCCCCCTGGACGACTCCCCGGCCTTCTCCAGGAAGCCGTAGCCCACCAAGAGCCGTAGCCCGGGCCGGTGTTGCGGTGGCCCACCTGGCGTGGCCAGCCGCTGGAGTACCCACCGGCCGGCGAAGCGACCGCCGAAGCGTTCACTCTGCTCCGCCTCCTCGCATGCTGCTCGCAGGACCGGGAGCCAGTCTGGTCGCTCACGCGCCAGCTCTGTCACCTTCTGCCAGGCGTCAGCGCTGGACACGCCACTCAACTCTCATCATGACTCTCGCTACTCGGATGTCTCGGATCAATCGTCTATATGGTAGGGGCAATCGAGCAGCGACGTTAGCACAGACAGCCATGCAGTGAGTAGCCCGCCGCTCACGGCCGCACCGAACGGATCTCGCGCACTGGCCGCAGACCAGCGCTGGTTGCGGAGCGTGATCGGTTCATCGGCCAGCGCGGCGCCGGATCGAGTGATACACGGGTGGTCATCTCCGCATATCGGACTCGGAAGCCGGCGATGATCACCCGTGTATCTAGCGTTATACGGCCCGAAGGGCTTGGTGATCTTCGATCACCCGTATAACGCCGAATATTTGCGGTCGTTCACTGAGCAGGGTCAGGGCGCTGAAGGGGGCACGGATTATCCAGTCGAGAGCGCACGGCGGTCAGCCGCCTCACCCGGAGAAATTATGGAGCGCATGCCCGGCCGGGCCACCGTTCGTTTCCCGGCACCGGGCCCGGGCGGGTGCCCTGCCAGGCGGCACAGTGCGGAGATCGGCCGCGGTTGACGCCCACTGGGTTGCTGGCCTGGCCGGGCAGTGCATCAAGATCGGGGCCGAGGGCGCCGCGGCGAGCGCCTCAGGGCTGAGACCGCTACGCGGGACACGTTCGCATGCTGATACCCGGGTCTGCGCCTGGACAGCAGGCAGTCAGGGGCTGACACGCTGCCGGGATTGAGGGTAAATGGTTGAGGCCGCAAGAGTGCAGGAGGGGCGGTCCGCGATGGCAACCCATAACGCCAGGCGCCGGGTGGCAAGCTTCGCTGGGTGCGGGTTGAGCTTCCTGGCCGTCCTGGCGCTTATTGCAGTTGCTGGGGGCATCACTCTCGGCACCGGGGGCTTGCTGGCCGCCGCGGCGGTATCTGCGGTGGCTGCCGCGCTGGGCGCCGCAGATGCGGCCGGCCGGCTGGCGGCGGCCCGGCATCTGCGCAGGCACGGCCTGACCGCGGAGGCGACCATCGTGAGTCTTACTGAGCGTTACGTCTCCGTCCCGTCCGGGTTCCAGAGCTGGGTCACCACGGTCAGGCTCTCTTTCACCGATGTAAGGGGTCAGCTGGTCAATGCCGGGTACACCGGCCATGCTCTAGCCAAAGGGAAAAAGGCGGGCCAGACAGTCCGGATCACCTATGATCCCGCCCAGCCGGACTCGGTCGTACCGGCAGGGGATGACCCGCGGGTCTTCGACGCTTTCCTCCTGGCCCTGGGTTCAGCCGTCATGCTCGGGTCCGGGGTCTACTGCGCCGTTCGCGCCTTCGGCTGACCGCTTGGGGCCGGAGCGGAGGTCATGCCCGCTCTGCCGTTCCCCCTGCACCCCGGCCAGCCCGCCTGGCGCCGAGGGCGAACAGGCATACCCGCCGGCGGCGGCGTGCGCGGGGACCCGAGCCTGCGGCAGGCAGCCATCGCCGAGCCCGTTCGCCATCCGCCTGCCCGTCTTCAGCTGCCGCATCCTCCCGCGCACCCAGACTGCCCGGATGGACGCTGGGGCCTCAGCGCAGGTCTTGCTGGCGTAATCGGAGTATCAGCGTGCGCCTTGCCCGCGAGGGCCAGAGGTCCCCCGTGGCAGGGCCACTGGCCCGTGGCGGGCCACCCAGCGGCGGGATGGAAGGACCATGACAGAGGACCCCAGGCAGGCGCGGAGACACGGGCCAGCTCCCGCACCGCGCAATCGAGATCCGCAAGCAGCAGAGGCGGGTCCTCTCGTCATACCCGGCCGCGGTCACCCGGCACACCGGGCCAGCGTCGGGCCGGAACAGTACACCGGTCACCGCCCACGCCCCGCGCAGCAGAACCACCCGATCCGCGCGGGTTACGCGAGATCGGCCAGTGCCACTGCAGCCGCCCTGATCGGCGGCTACTTGCTCGCCGGGAGTAGACCAGTGCCGGTCACGGTGCGTCACGCGGGCTCTCGACGAGCTTCTGCGACTCAACGCCGCTGATCGCCTTGGCCCGGAAAGATAGATGAGCGCTGAGGTGCGGCCAATCGTCCAGCAGTCGGCGGGAGACGAGGAATGAGTCCACGTTCAGGTGGTGAGGCTGCCAAGTTCGGTGAGCGTTACGAAGGCCGCTGGACCGCTCGCCACCTCCTGTATGTTCTGCTCGGCGACGTCGACTCGGTGACGGTTGAGGACGTGGGTGAGATCAGCCTCGGCGCGGAGTTCACCGTACGGCGCGGCGACAAGGTCGGGATTCATCAGGTCAAGCGGCAGATCGGCGAAGCCAACGAGTGGGAGTTGCACGTACTCAAGGCCAACGGCCTGTTGGCGGCCGCCCAACACCATGTATCCAGGGGCCGACAGTTCTGGTTTGTATCTACTATTCCGGCCGCAGTGCTTAACAGCGTGGCCGATGCGGCTCGACGATCGCCTGACCTCCAATCGTTCGTTGAACACATGTTGACCAGCCAACGGTTGCGTACTGGCTTCGACTATCCCAGTGGAAAGGCCTATGGATCGGCCGAAAAAGCCTGGCGGACTTTGCAAGGGCTGGAGGTCCTGTGGCCAGATGAGCGCGACCTTACGCGCATGAACGCCGTTCTGGCCGGCCTACTGCTCGAAGGGGCAGCGCCAGAACTTGCCGCGGTCGGCCTTGGCAACTTGGTCAAGGATCATCTACGGACGCCGCTCGACGCGCACAAGCTGACGGAACTCCTGGAGCCGTTTGGGCTGAGGCCCAAACGGCTCCTTGGCAACCCGACCATCCGCCAAAGCGTCAGCACGATCCTGACCAGTTGGAAGGAGAGCGTTGAGCGCGAGCTACTGCAACCGGCGATTCCGCGCGCTGAGGCCAGGGATCTCGTCGACCAGTTGCAAGACAGCCGAGGGCTGCCGCTGTTTGTTATCGGGTCAGGTGGTGGTGGCAAGAGCGCTGTCCTGTACCAGGCTGTGGATCGGATCGAGGCAGACGGCTGGCCTGTCTTGGCCCTGCGTCTCGATCGTATTGAACCGTTCTCGTCTACCACCGAGCTTGGCCAACGGCGGAACCTGGATGTTTCGCCAGTGACGGCCTTGGCGGCTGTCGCCCAAGGTGGGCCGAGCGTGCTCGTCATTGACCAACTCGACGCGCTGAGCCTGGCCTCAGAGTTCTCGGCGCTCGCACCACGCAACATGGTGCAGAGCTGGGCGACGTCCGGGGAGCGGGGGCAGTGGACGCGCTACAGCGCGACCGCCGGAGAATAGTGGTACCGGTAGACAACCCGGGTGTCGGCGCGGGCAATCAGCTCCGCATACTCGATGACGCTGTCGCTGGTGTCGAACCGGCGGGTGTGCACGACCGTCACTGGGTGGCCGCGTTTGATGCCGAACTCCCTGGCCTCGGCGGAGGTTGGCGGGCGGGCGGAGACCCAGTCTTCACCCCAGGCGGGGTGGTATCCGGGGATCTCTTCGGTGAGCCGGGTCCGGGTGAGCAGGTCCGGGACGGCCTCGGCGAGCGAGGCGGGGAACCAGGACGTCAGCAGGGCGACGGTGTCGCCGTCCCGGACAGTTGCCTGGCGGCGGCGGATCACCTGGGCGGGCGGCTCAGCTCCGAATTGGGCGGCCACGTTCTGCGGTGCCGGCACGATTTCGGCGTCTAGCACGCGGGCCCGGTCCCCGGGGCGGGCCGGGGTCCGGGAGGCAAGAGTGATCAGGAGTGGGCCGCCCCGGGCCCGGTCGCCGGGCGGGCGCGGGGCGGTGACGACGGTGCCCGCGCCGGGCCGGGGGGTGACGAGCCCGAGGGCCTGCAGCCCGGTGGCGACTTTCGCTGCGGTGGCCAGCGACACGCCGAACCGCTCGGCGATCTCCCGGCCCGAGGGCAGCATGTCGCCGTCCTGGAGCCGCCCCTCGCGGATTTCCTGCCGGTAGTGCTCGATGATCTGCACGTACGGTGCGTCCCGGTTCAGCATCGTCCCTCCACCCATCTGGCGTTCTGCCACAGCCTACTAGCTGCCAGCCTGCCCACGCCTAGTGCCGCGAGATGCCCGGAATGCGCAGGGATGCTTGCGTGTGCCACATAGAGCTAGTAGCTTGGTTTATGTGACATCACAGCACGGTTCTGCGAAGGAGACACCAGGTGACCAAGAGCTACAACGCGCGGCTGGCCACGCGGATCACCACCAGCGTCGGCACCCGGCTCCGGCAGCTCGCCCTGCTGCGCAGACGGCGCATCAGCCACCTTCTCGACGAGGTCCTGGACGCGGCCCTGCCGACCAGCGAGGACCTGGCAGCCCAGTTCGCTCACCTCACCAGCACCGGCCCAGAACTCCCGCCGCAGCAGGCATCATCCGGCACGCGGCGGGCGGCAGGCACCGGTCCCGGCCTCACGGCCACGGCACCGGCGGGCCGGACTCCCGCACGGTGAAGGCGCGGACAGTGACCCCATTACGGGACGGCAGCAGCGACCGGGCGCAGGCGTGGCTGCGCAGCGCGATGGCCGCCCTGGCCGTCCTCGCGGCGGCCGCAGCGGCGGTGAGCTGGGACGCCCAGTACGTCCTGGTCAAGGCCGTCAAACACGCCAAAGT
>OFHG01000357.1_pt1 | contig 18957 bp, 17 predicted proteins | sample 1521931 | NCBI WGS metagenome assembly OFHG01 (sample SAMEA2468438, study PRJEB22500) | soil metagenome | biome: Glassland; feature: Farmland; material: Clay | place: Australia | collected 2013-01-31 | depth 0.55 m
CCGCCGGCTCGGGCAGCCGCCCGCTCAGCCGGCCGGGTACCTGCGTGATCTCTTCGATGATGGATTTGCGGCCGTCGGCGGAGAAATACGGGAACAGCCGGGCGAAGCCGCCCTTGGCGGTGCCCAGGGCGCTCCACAGGATATGCAGCACCACGATGGCGCAGGCGGCCAGGCCGACCCATTCGTGCATCTCGAAGAAGAAGGACTCGGCCCCGGTGCGCACATGCCCGAGTTTCGGGCGGTGCATGAACAGCTCGGTGAGCAGCTGGATCGGCACGGTCAGCGCCAGCCCCGCGTGCAGCCAGCGTGTCGGTCGGTCGTATCCCATGGAGAGCCTCCTATCCCTGCTTGCCGGCGATGGCGGCCAGGCGCAGGCGCAGGGCGTTGAGCTTGATGAAGCCCTCGGCATCGCGCTGGTCGTAGGCGCCGGCGTCGTCCTCGAAGGTGCACAGGCGCTCGGAGAACAGCGAGTTGTCCGACTTGCGGCCGACGACGATGACGTTGCCCTTGTACAGCTTCAGGCGCACCGTGCCGTTGACCATGGCCTGGGAGGCATCGATCATCGATTGCAGCATCTGCCGTTCCGGGGCGAACCAGTAGCCATTGTAGATCAGGCTGGCATAGCTCGGCATCAGCTCGTCCTTCAGGTGCGCCACCTCGCGGTCCAGGGTGATCGACTCGATGGCGCGGTGCGCGCGCAGCATGATGGTGCCGCCCGGGGTCTCGTAGCAGCCGCGGGATTTCATGCCCACATAGCGGTTCTCGACGATGTCGATGCGGCCGATGCCGTGCCTGCCGCCCAGCCGGTTCAGCTCGCGCAGCACGGCGGCCGGGCTCAGCTTCTCGCCGTTGACGGCGACGATGTCGCCGCCGGCATAGTCCAGCTCCAGGTATTCCGGCGCATCCGGCGCGGATTCGGGCGCCACGGACCAGCGCCACATGGATTCCTCGGCCTCCTGCCAGGGATCCTCCAGGATGCCGCCCTCGTAGGAGATGTGCAGCAGGTTCGCATCCATCGAATACGGGGATTTCTGGCCGCGCTTGCGCTCGATGGGGATGGCATGGCGCTCGGCATAGGCAAGCATCTGCTCGCGTGAGTTCAGGTCCCATTCGCGCCACGGGGCGATGACCTTGATGTCCGGCTTCAGACCGTAGGCGCCGAGTTCGAAGCGCACCTGGTCGTTGCCCTTGCCGGTGGCGCCGTGGGCGATGGCGTCCGCCCCCTCGGCCACGGCGATCTCGACCATGCGTTTGGCGATCAGCGGCCGGGCGATGGAGGTGCCGAGCAGGTACTCGCCCTCGTAGATGGCGTTGGCACGGAACATCGGGAACACGTAGTCGCGCACGAAGTCCTCGGTCAGGTCCTCGATGTGGATGGACACGGCGCCACAGGCCTGGGCCTTGGCCCGTGCCGCCTCGACCTCCTCACCCTGGCCGATGTCGGCCGTGAAGGTGACGACCGCACAATCGTATTCGTCCTGCAGCCATTTCAGGATGATCGAGGTGTCCAGGCCGCCGGAATAGGCGAGTACGACCTTGCTGACCTGTTGTTTAGCCATCTTCTACCCCTTGTCCGGGGCAATCCCCGGCGTCGTTCCCATCGGCGCTTACCGCGTAAGCAGGAATTCCATCAGTGCCTTCTGCACGTGCAGCCGGTTCTCGGCCTCGTCCCAGACCACCGACTGCGGCCCGTCGATGACATCGGCCGCCACCTCCTCGCCACGGTGCGCCGGCAGGCAGTGCATGAACAGTGCATCGGGCCTGGCCTCGGCCATCAGGCGCGCATCCACCGTGAAGCCGGCAAAGGCCTTCTCGCGCTCGGCCTGCTCATCCTCCTGCCCCATCGAGGCCCAGACATCGGTGGTGACGAGGTCGGCACCGGCCGCCGCTTCCAGCGGCCTGTCGGTGAGGCGGATGTCGGCGCCGAGCGCGCGCGCCGCATTCAGCAGCTGCTCGTCCGGCGTATAGCCGGTAGGGCAGGCGAGGTTCAGGCGGTAGCCGAAGGCGACGGCGCCGTTGATCCAGGAGTGGGCCATATTGTTGCCGTCGCCGATCCAGGCCACGGTGCGCCCGGCGATATCGCCGCGCTGCTCGGTATAGGTGAACACGTCGGCCAGGATCTGGCACGGATGCGTGAAATCGGTCAGGGCGTTGATCACCGGCACCGAGGAATACTCGGCGAAGCGCTGCAGGGTGTCGTGGCCGAAGGTGCGGATCATGATCAAATCGACCATGCGCGACAGCACGCGCGCCGAGTCCTCGATCGGCTCGCCGCGCCCGAGCTGGGTGGCGCCCGCATGCAGGAACAGCGCATGGCCGCCCAACTGGAACATGCCGACCTCGAAGGACACGCGCGTGCGGGTGCTGGCCTTGTCGAAGATCATGCCCATGGCCTTGCCCGCCAGCGTCTGGTGCGGGATGCCGGCCTTCTGCATGCGCTTGAGCTCGGCGGCGCGGCCGAGCAGCTGGCGCGCCTCGTCCGTGGTGATGTCGAGCAGGGTCAGGAAATGTCTCACGGCACGTCCTTTAGGGCAGGCAGCGGTCCACGATGGCCAGCGCCTCGTCGATCTCGTCCGCCGACACGTTCAGCGGCGGCAGGAAACGCAAGACTTTGGGCCCGGCCGACAGCAAAAGCAAGCCTGCGTCCCGGCAGGCGGAAACGGCCGGGGCGGCCTCCCCACTCAGTTCCAGGCCGGCGATCAGGCCCAGTCCGCGCACGGCGCGCACCTGTTCATGCCTCGTGGCGATCTCCGCAAGGCCGGCAAGCAGCCGCTCGCCCTGGGCCCTGGCATTGGCGACCAGGTGCTCGTGCTCGACGGTGTCGAGCACGGCCAGCGCCGCCGCACAGGCCAGCGGGTTGCCGCCGAAGGTGGTGCCGTGGCTGCCGGGCGTGAAGGCGGCGGCCACGCTCCCCTTGGCCAGCATGGCGCCGATGGGGAAGCCGCCGCCCAGGCCCTTGGCCAGCGACAGGATATCGGGCAGCGCCGCCTCGTGCTGGAAGGCGAACATGGTGCCGGTACGGCCGATGCCGGTCTGGATCTCGTCGAGGATCATCAGCACGCCCTCGTTGTTGCACAGCTCGCGCACGGCGGCCAGATAACCGGCCTCGGGCATGTTGACGCCGCCCTCGCCCTGCACCGGCTCGAGCATGATGGCGGCGGTATCGGCATCGATGGCCGCCTCCAGCGCCGCAATGTCGCCATAGGGCACGTGCATGAACCCCGGCATCAACGGATCGAAGCCGAGCTTGATCTTGTCCTGGCCGGTGGCCGAAAGCGTATTCAGCGTGCGCCCATGGAAGGATTGCGTGGCGGTGATGACGGTGCGCCTGGGCGAGCCGCGCTCATACCAGTAGCGACGGGCCAACTTGATGGCCGCCTCGTTGGCCTCCGCCCCCGAGTTGCAGAAGAAGGCCGCATCCAGGCCGGCGAGCCGGCACAGCACCTCTGCCAGCTGCTCCTGCTGCGGGATATGGAACAGGTTCGAGCAGTGCACCAGCGTCCCGGCCTGCTGGCAGACGGCGCGCGCCAGCGCCGGATGGGCGTGGCCGAGCGTGTTGACGGCGATGCCGGAGATGAAATCCAGGTAGCGCTTGCCCGCATCGTCCCAGACGCGGCTGCCCTGGCCATTGACCAGGCGCACCGGGAAGCGGGCGTAGGTGTGCATCAGGTGCGGGCTGCTCATCGGCGGCAGTGTAGGCAATAAGGCGGAAATTGCATCCCCTGGCTCAGCAATGCCCGTCGGGACAGGCGATCTCCGGCTGCAGCGTGGCATGGCTGACGCCGAGCTCGCGCAGCGTCGCCAGCAGTACGGGCAGGATGGCGTTCCAGTCTTCCATGGCCGCGATCTGCACATGTGCGGACAGTGCCACCTGTCCGCTCGGCAGTCGCCAGACATGCACATGATGGGTGCCGGCGACACCGTCGGCGGCATCGAGCACCGCCTGCAGCTCCTCGACGTGAAAGCCGGCCGGTACGGATTCCATCAACTCCATCGTCGTCTCGCGCAGCAGCCGCCAGCCGCCCCAGAGGAGGATGCCGGCGACCAGGAAGGACAGGATGGGATCGATGGGCATCCAGCCAGTGAGCAGGATGACGGCACCGGCGACGATGGCGGCGATGGAACCGACGGCATCGCCGAGCACATGCCAGAAGGCGGCGCGCGTGTTCAGATCGTCGCCGCCGTGCAGCCAGCGCAGGATCACCAGGTTGACCGCGAGGCCCACGGCGGCGATGACCAGCAGCACCGCCCCCTTGACCGGATGCGGGCTTGCCAGGCGCTGGAAGGCCTCCCAGCCGATCCAGCCGCTGAGAAACCACAGCGCCAGGCCGTTGATCTGGGCGGCGAGCAGCCTGGCGCGACCGTAGCCGTAGCTCATGCGGTCGGTGGCGGGGCGGCTGGCGATACGGCTGGCCATCAGCGCCAGCCCCAGGGCCACGATGTCAGAGGCCATATGCCCGGCGTCGGCGAGCAGGGCCAGCGAGCCGGAGAAAAGGCCGCCGCCGAGCTCCACCAGCGCGAACAGCGCCGTCAGCCATACGGCCTTGTTCAGCGACGCATGGTGGTGATGGCCGTGGGCGTGCCCGTGATCGTGCCCGTGATCGTGGGTATGTTCGTGGCCATGGTTGTGATGATCGCCGCTCATGTGCCCCCCGGTACCGCCTGATACCAGCCATCCGCCTGCAGCAGCGTCACCACGGTGCCGAACAGCTCCTCCAGGTTCTGGGCGGTCAGCACCTCGCCCTTCGGGCCGTCGGTGACGATGCGCCCGCGCGCCAGCAGCATCACGCGGTCGATCTCCGGCGGGATCTCGTGGATGTGGTGGGTGACCAGGACCAGGGTCTTGCCGGCGCCCATCAGCGCGCGCATCAGCGCCAGGTACTGGAAGCTGGCCGCCAGGTCCAGGCCGTTCGTCGGCTCATCCAGGATCAGGGTGTCCGGATCGTGGATCAGGGCGCGTCCGAGCAGGCAGCGCCGCTGCTGGCCGGTCGACATCTGCGCATACGGCGTATGCGCGAGCCCGGCGATGCCGATGTCGTCCATCAGGGCACGGGCATGCGCCACATCGGCCTCGCTGTAGGACTGGTGGGCATGGATGCCGATGCTGCCGTACAGGCCGGAAAGCACGATCTCCAGGCCGTGGGCATCGGGCTCGTAGTCGTTTTGCAGGTCCTGGGAGACGATGCCGAGATGCCGGCGCAGATCGCGGATGTCCCAGCGCTCGTGCCCGAACAGGCGCATCCGGCTTTGCTCCCGGTGCAGGGGATAGATCTCGCGCGTGATCAGTTTCAGCAGCGTGGACTTGCCGGCGCCGTTCGGGCCGAGGATGGCGACATGCTCGCCCGCGTGCAGCGTCAGCGACAGATCCTCGAACACGCGCGTCTGTTCCCGGTTGGCGGCGATGTGCCGCAGTTCGATAATGGCGGGGGATGCGGGCATGGCCCCACGCTAGCGTACAATTCCGCCTGCGAGTAGCGCGCCCAGCCCCGGCTTTGTTAGGGTCTGGCCATGGAAAGCCCCGATTCGCGGCATCGCACCCGCATCAAGGTCTGCGGCATCACCCGTCGCCAGGACGCATTATTGGCGGCCGAACTCGGCGCCGATGCCATCGGTTTCGTGTTCTACGACAAATCCCCGCGCTATATCGCCCCGGAGAAGGCCGCCGCCATCCTGCGCCTGCTGCCGCCCTTCGTTTCCGCCGTCGGCCTGTTCGTCAACCCGACGCAGGACGACATCGACGCCACGCTCAGGCATTGCCCGCTGGACGTGCTGCAGCTGCACGGCGACGAAACGCCGGAATTCTGCGAGGCGCAGGGCCGGCGCGTCGTGAAGGCCGTGCCCGTGTCCGGGGCCGAGGATCTGCAGCGGGCGAAGCACTTCGACTGCCCGGTGCTGCTCGATGCGCGTGCGCCGCAGGGCGTGTACGGCGGCACTGGCACGCGCTTCGACTGGAAGCTGCTGCAAGGCTTCGCGCATCCCTGGCCGCTGCTGCTGGCGGGGGGGCTGGATGCCGACAATGTGGCTGAGGCGCTGGCGGTTCGCCAATGGTTTGCGCTGGATGTATCCTCGGGGGTCGAGGCCTTGCCCGGGGTCAAGGATGAGGGAAGGATGCGCGCCTTTTTCGGCGCCGTTCGCCGGGCGGAGGAGCAGGAGCTAGCGTGACCACCAAGGATTCGATGTACGACATGCGCCTGACGCATCTGCCGGAGAACGGCCATTTCGGCCGCTTCGGGGGGCGCTTCGCCGCCGAGACGCTGATGCGCCCGCTGGAGGAGATCGAGGAGGCCTTCTTTGAGGCCTGGGCTGATCCGGCCTTCCATGAAGAGCGCCTGGAACTGCTGCACGACTACGTTGGCCGGCCCACGCCGCTTTATCATGCCAAGCATCTGTCCGCCGAGGTCGGGGGCGCGCAGATTTACCTGAAGCGCGAGGATCTGAACCATACCGGTGCGCACAAAATCAACAACACCATCGGCCAGGGCCTGCTCGCCCGCCGCATGGGCAAGCAGCGCGTCATCGCCGAGACCGGCGCCGGCCAGCACGGCGTGGCCACGGCCACGGTGGCGGCGATGTTCAAGATGCATTGCGATATCTACATGGGCCGCGAGGACATCGCGCGCCAGGCGCCCAATGTGTTCCGTATGAAGCTGCTCGGCGCCAACGTGGTGCCGGTCGATTCGGGTACGGCGACGCTGAAGGATGCCGTCAATGAGGCCCTGCGCGTTTGGGTGGCCAGCTGCGAGGACACCTATTACATCTTCGGCACGGCCGCCGGCCCGCATCCGTTCCCGCTGATGGTGCGCCAGTTCCATGCCGTCATCGGCCAGGAGGCCAGGGCCCAGTGCCTGGAGAAGACAGGAAGGCTGCCCGACGTGGCGGTGGCCTGCGTCGGCGGCGGTTCCAACGCCATGGGCCTGTTCCATCCGCTGCGCGACGATCCGGTGCGCCTGGTGGCCGTCGAGGCGGCCGGGCATGGGCTGGCCAGCGGGGAGCATGCTGCGGCGCTGGCCGCCGGGCGGCCCGGTATCCTGCACGGCTCGCTGAGCTATCTGCTGGAGGACGACGAAGGGCAGGTGCTGGGCACGCACAGCATCTCCGCCGGGCTCGACTATCCGGGCGTGGGGCCGGAACTGGCGGCCATGCTTGAGGCCGGCAGGCTCGAACTCGATGCCGCCACCGATGCCGAGGCGCTGGCCGCCTTCCAGCGCCTGACGCGCACCGAGGGTATCATCCCGGCTCTGGAGTCCAGCCATGCGCTGGCCGCGGGCCTGCGCCTCGCCGCATCGATGCCCGCGGAGCAGACGGTACTGATCAATCTGTCCGGCCGCGGTGACAAGGACATGGATACGGTGATGCGCCTGCTGGGGGAGAATGCCTCATGAACCGCCTTGAAAAGGTGTTCGCCGCCTGCAAAGCAGGGCGTCGCGCCGCCCTCGTCGGCTATCTGACCGCGGGCGATCCCGACCCTTCCGCCTCCGAAAGGATGTTGCAGGCGCTGGCGGCCGAGGTCGACATCCTGGAGATCGGCATGCCGTTCTCCGATCCCATGGCCGATGGGCCGGTGATCCAGGCGGCCAGCGAGCGCGCGCTCGCCGCCGGCACGCATATGGACGATGTGTTCCGGCTGGTCGCCTCCGTGCGCAAGGCGCACCCGGACATTGGCATTGTGCTGATGGGCTATGCGAACATCCCGTATACCATGGGCTTTAAGGCCTTTGCGGAGCGCGCGGCCCAAGCGGGTGCCGACGGGGTGCTGCTGGTGGATATCCCGCCGGAGGAGTCCGGCATCTGCCTGCAGGCCTTCCGGACGCATGGGTTGCACCAGATCTTCCTGCTGTCGCCGACCTCGACCGAGGCGCGCATCGATCTGGTGGCCGAGAACGGCAGCGGCTTCATCTATTATGTGTCCCTGACCGGCATCACCGGTGCCGAGATGGGCGAGGTAGGCCAGGTGCGCCAAAGCGTGGAGCGCATCCGCGCGCGCACGGATCTGCCGGTCTGCGTCGGCTTCGGCATCAAGGCCCCGGCGCAGGCTGCCGCCATCGCCGCCTTCGCCGACGGCGTCGTCGTCGGCAGCCATTTTGTGACCCAGATTACGGCCCATGGGGCCGATGTTCAGGCAGCAAGTGGGGCCATCAGGGCGGCGGCCGCTTCCATGCGCGGGGCCATGGCCTCCGCCGCGGGAGCGGATGATTGAAGATTCGGGTGCTGGGTTGCTATGGCGGGCAGTTGTTGGGATTCCATCTGACCTCGTTCCTGGTCAACGAATCCATCCTGCTTGATGCCGGCTGCCCGACCGAGGCCCTGCGCCTGGAGGAGCAGCACGGCATCCGCCACCTGTTCGTCTCCCATACGCACCTGGACCACATCAAGGATATCGGTTTTCTCGCCGATAACCGCTCGCTCAAGCGCATGGGGGGTGCTGCCGACTGCCTGACCGTGTACAGCCTGCAGGAGAATCTCGATGCCCTCAAGGCGCATTACCTGAACGATTGCGTGTGGCCTGATTTCACGCGCCTGCCTTCGGCTGCGGATCCGATCCTGAGGCTGCAGGCGATCGCGCCGGGGCGGGCGATCACGGTCGACGGTGTGACGGTGACGCCGATCCCGGTCAACCATCCGGTGCCCTGCACCGGCTTCCTGCTCGAACAGGCCGGCGTGCAGTTGTTGTACACGGCGGATACCGGGCATACGGACGAGATCTGGCGGGTGGCCAATGCCCAGCCCAATCTGAAGGGCGTCATCCTCGATTGTTCCTTCCCCAACGCCCACCAGCGGCTGGCCGATGTCAGCGGTCACCTGACCGCGAACGGCGTGGCCGCCGAGCTGGAAAAGCTGGAGCGGCTGGGCGAGGTGCCGGTTTACCTCTATCATATGAAACCGGAGATGCTGAACGTGATGGCGGCCGAGATCGAAACACTGGATATCCCGCACCTGCGCATGCTGTCGCAGGTCGACGAACTTCTGCTCTAGGATCAGGGAAACGCGCATATGAACTGGCTCACCCGTCTCATCGAACGCCCCAAGCAGGCGAAGCCCAAGGAGTCCCCGGAGGGGCTCTGGGTCAAATGCCCCACCTGCAGCCACGCCATCTACCACAAGGAGCTGCTGCGCAGCCAGATGGTCTGCCCGAAATGCGGCCACCACAGCCGCATCGGTGCCGGCCAGCGCGCCGAGCTGCTGTTCGATGCCGATACCATCGAGGCCTTCGACGGCCAGTTGCGCTCCGAGGATCCGCTGTCGTTCAAGGACAAGAAGCGCTACCGCGACCGCTTGCGCGATGCCACGAAGAGCGCCGGTACCGAGGATGCCGTGCATAATTATGTCGGCGATATCCAGGGGCGCACCGTATCGGCCTCCATCTTCGAGTTCGGCTTCATGGGCGGCAGCATGGGCGCGGTGGCTGGCGAGAAGATCGTGCGCGGCATGGAGCGGGCGCTGGAGCGTCGCTGCCCCTACCTGCTCGTCACCGCCTCGGGCGGTGCGCGCATGCAGGAGGGTATCCTGTCGCTGATGCAGATGGCCAAGACCTCGGCGGTGGTCAACCGCCTGCACGGCGCGCAGCTGCCCTTCGTCTGCCTATTGACCGATCCGACGATGGGCGGTGTGTCCGCCTCCGTGGGCTGGCTGGGCGATGTCATCGTCGCCGAGCCCGGGGCACTGATCGGCTTCGCCGGACCGCGCGTGATCCAGGAGACCGTCGGCCAGGAGCTGCCAAAGGGCTTCCAGCGCCCGGAATTCCTGATCGAGCATGGCCTGATCGATGCGGTCGTGGATCGGCGCCAGCAGCGCGAATACCTGTCCGGGCTGTTCGACAAGCTCTGCCAGCGTCCGTACCGTTACACCTGATCTGCCCCGCGGGGCTTTGATGCGCGCCAACAAACCCGATTCGATCGAGGGCTGGCTGGAGCAACTGGGGCACCCTCGTGCAGACCGCGATTACCGGCCGGGGCATGCGCGCATGCAGGCCCTGCTGGGTGGGTTTTCCCCGCGCCGGCCCAGGCTACGCATCCGCGTGGCCGGCACCAATGGCAAGGGCTCGACGGCAACGATGCTGGCGGCTGGCCTTAAGGCCAGCGGCTACAGGGTGGGGCTGTACACCTCGCCGCACCTGTATCGCTTCCATGAGCGCATCCGCATCGATGGTGCGGCGGCGGACGATGCCATGCTCACATCCTGTCTTGAGGATCTGATGCCACGGGCGCTGGCCGTCGGCGCCTCCTATTTCGAGGTGGCCACGGCCATGGCCCTGGCGCTTTTCTCCGATGCGATGGTCGATGTCGAGATCCTCGAGGCCGGGGTCGGGGCGCGCCTGGACGCCACCACCGCGGTGCCGGCCGAGGCGGCGGTGCTGACCCCGATCGGGCTGGATCATCAGGCATGGCTCGGTGATACGCTGGAGGCGATCGCCGGCGAGAAGGCCTGGGCCATGCACGGCTGCCGCCTGGCGCTATCGGCCCCGCAGCCACCCGCGGTGCTGGGCGTGCTGCGCGCGCACCGGCCGGACCTGGCCGTGCTGGAGCCCGCGGATATCGAGGCCATGCCGAGACTCAGCATGCATGGGGAGCATCAGCGGCTGAACGCCGCCCTGGCCTGGCGCATGATCCGTATGCTGGCGGGGGCGGGCATGGTCGTGCCCGGGTCACAGGCGCTGGCCGCCATCGCCGATGCCGAGCTGCCGGGCAGGCTGCAGTGCATCGAACGGGATGGGCGGCGCATCTGGCTGGATGCGGCGCACAACCTGCATGCCATCGAGGCGCTGCTGCCCGGGCTAAAGGCGATCGCCCCCTTTGCGGCCATCATCGTGCTGACACGCGAGGATCGTGATCTGTCGGATGCTGCGCCGCTATTGCGTCCCCTGACCCGGCACCTGCTCATCGGTCGCGGAAACGATGGCGATGAGGTCTGCAGGGCGTTGGAGGAGTACATCGTGGCCGGGGAGGCCGGGGATGTGCTGGTCATGGGTTCGTTCGTCACCCTGCAACTGGCCAGCAACTGGCTGGGTGATCGTGCGCTCAGCCCTCGACGGTGAAGCCGCTGACTCCCCGGCGCATGCCGACCGGGCCGGTGCGCGTCATCTCGATGATGCCGAGCGGCGCCAGCATGCGCAGGAAGGCCTCGAGCTTGTTGGCCTTGCCGGTCAGCTCGACGGTGTAGCTGCCCTCCGAGACATCGACGACCTTGGCGCGAAACACGTCGGCCATGCGCAGCACCTCGGCGCGCGTCTCCTCGGCGGCGTTGACCTTGACCAGCAGCATCTCCCGTTCCATATGCTCGGTCTGGGAGATGTCCTCGGCCTTGATCACCGGGATCAGCTTGTTCAGCTGCTTCTTGATCTGTTCGACGACGCGCTCGTCGCCGCGCGTGACCAGCGTCATGCGGCTGACCGTCGGGTCCAGCGTCGCCGCCACGTTCAGGCTCTCGATGTTGTAGCCGCGTGCCGAGAACAGCCCCGCCACGCGCGTGAGCACGCCGAACTCGTTCTCGACCAGGATGGTGATCACATGCCTCATGCCAGCACCATCTCATTCAGTGCAGCACCAGCCGGCACCATCGGGTAGACGTTCTCTTCCTTGGCCACGACGAAATCGATGACCGTAAAGCTGTCCCGGTTCTTCAGGGCCTTGGCGATGACGGCCTCGACCTCCGCCGGCTTGGTGACGCGGAAGCCGGCGCCGCCGTAGGCCTCGGCCAGCTTGACGAAATCCGGCAGCGAATCCGAATACGAATGCGAGTAGCGCGACTCGTAGAACATCTCCTGCCACTGGCGCACCATGCCCATATACGAGTTGTTCAGGATGGCGACGATGACCGGCAGCATGTACTGCTTGGCCGTGGCCAGTTCCTGGATCGTCATCTGGATGGAGGCATCGCCGGCCACATCGATAACGACGGCGTCCGGGTTGCCGATCTGGGCGCCGACCGCGGCCGGCAGGCCGAAGCCCATGGTGCCCAGGCCGCCGGAGGTGATCCAGCGATGCGGCTTGTTGAAGCCGTAGTGCTGCGCCGTCCACATCTGGTGCTGGCCGACCTCGGTGGAGATGATGGCATCGCCCCGCGTCAACTCGTGCAACTTCTTGATCACATACTGCGGCTGGATCGGGCCGTCCATGTCCTGCTCGAAATGCAGGCAGTCCTTGGCTCGCCATTCGTTGATCTGGTGCCACCAGACGGCCAGCGCCGATGCGTCAGGCCCGGAATCACGGCGCTCCAGCTCCTTCAGGATCTGGCCCAGCACGATGCCGACATCGCCGACCACCGGCAGGTGCGCGAGCACGTTCTTCGAGATTGACGATGGGTCGATGTCGATGTGGATGATCTTGGCGTCCGGGGCGAAGGCATCCAGACGCCCGGTGACGCGGTCGTCGAAGCGGGCGCCGATGGAGACCAACAGGTCGCTGTGCGTGACCGCCATGTTCGCCTCGTAGGTGCCGTGCATGCCGAGCATGCCGAGGAAGCGCTCGTCGTCGTGCGGGTAGCCACCCAGGCCCATCAGCGTGTTGGTGACCGGAAAGTTCAGCCGGTGAGCTAGCTTGCGCAGCTTCTCCGGGGCGCCCTGCGAGTTGAGCACGCCGCCGCCGGTGTACAGCACCGGGCGCTTGGCATTCAACAGCGCGGTGACGACCTTCTTGATCTGGCCGTGGTGACCCTTGGTCACCGGCTTGTAGGAGCGCATCTCCACCGTTTCCGGGTATTGGAACTCGCACACGGCGGTGCTGACATCCTTCGGGATGTCGACGAGCACCGGGCCCGGGCGGCCGGTGGTGGCGATGTGGAAGGCCTTGCGGATGGTCGGTGCCAACTCCTCGACCGACTTGACCAGGAAGTTGTGCTTGGTGGCCGAGCGCGTCAGGCCGACGGTGTCCGCCTCCTGGAAGGCGTCGTTGCCGATCATGCTGGTGGGGACCTGGCCGGAGAAACACACGGTCGGGATCGAGTCCATGAAGGAGTCCATCAGGCCGGTGACGGCATTGGTGGCTCCGGGGCCGGAGGTCACGAGCGCCACGCCGCACTTGCCGGTGGAGCGGGCATAGCCGTTGGCCGCGTGCAGGGCGGCCTGTTCGTGGCGCACCAGCACATGCTTGAACAGCGGCTTCTGGAAGATGGCATCGTAGATCGGCAATACGGCGCCGCCGGGATAGCCGAAGATGGTATCCACGCCCTCGCGCTTCAGGCATTCGACAAAGATTTCCGCGCCGGTCAGTTTCATGATCATTGCCTTCGCTGCCCACAGAAAATGCAGACCGGCGAACATAGGCAGGGCATACCGGTGTGTCAAGCGCGAGGGCTTGGAATTAAAGGCTTTCGCGTGCTTCTGCCACGGGCTCCAGGGGGCGTGCCATGAGGATGGCATCCTCGCGCCGGGGCTGCCCCGGCAGTGGCGGGTAATAGGCGGGCCGGCGGCCGACGGTATGAAAGCCCAGGGCGGTATAAAGCTGTTGTGCCGGCCCATTGGAGGCCCGCACTTCCAGGTATATGGCAGCGCGCCCGGCCTTGTCGGCGAACAGGCGGTGGCCCAGGCGTGTGGCCAGGCCCTGGCGCTGGCAGTCCGGGTGCACGGCGATCTGCAGCAGGTGCACCTCGTCCGGCGCATCGTGGCTGAGCAGGTAGGCAACGATGCACCCATCGTCCTCGGCCACCAGCAACGCGTGGCCGGAGCGCAGCGCATGTAGCATGCTCTTCTCCGACCAGGCCTCGGGCAGCAATAGCCGGTTCAGGGCATAGACAGCGGGCAGGTCCGCCTCCGTTCCCGGCCGGATGTCGATCATGCCTCCTCGGGTGGGGAGACCTGCTCCTTCCAGCCGCAGCCTTCGCTCACGCAGATATGCTCGGTACCGCGCCGCTTCGTGACCTTCTCGGTGACGAACGGGGCGCCGCACTCGGGGCAGGGGCGGTTCACAGGCTTGTCCCACAGCGCGTTCTTGCATTTTGGGTAGGTCGAGCAGGAGTAGAAGATCTTGCCGCGCCTGGATTTCTTCTCGAGGAAGGTGCCCTTGCCACAGGCCGGGCAGGTGATGCCGGTGTCCTTCGGCTTCTCCAGCGGCTGGATGTTCTTGCATTTCGGGTAGTTCGAGCAGCCAAGGAAGGGGCCGAAGCGCCCCTGCTTGATCTCCATCGGGGCGCCGCACTTATCGCACACCTGGTCGCTCAGTTGCTTCGGCTGTTCCTCGGCTGGCTCGCCGTTCTTGGCCAACGGCCGGCTATACTTGCATTCGGGATAGCCGGTGCAGGCCAGGAAGCGGCCGAAACGGCCGAGCTTGATGGCCAGCGGTTTGCCGCACTCGGGGCAGGTCTCATCCGTCTCCTCGTGCGTGACGTCCGAGCGTTTGACGTTCTCCTGGGTTTCGTCGACCTTGGCCTTGAACGGGCTCCAGAATTGGCGCAGCAGCGGTTTCCAGGCCTGCTCACCGCGGGCCACGGCGTCGAGCTTGGCCTCGACGTCGGCGGTGAAGCCGGTGTCGACGATGTCCGGGAAGTACTGCGTGAGGAAGCGGTTGACGACCTCGCCGGTATCGGTGGGCACGAAGCGCTTCTTCTCCATCTCCACGTATTTGCGTTCCCGGAGCACGTTGAGGATCGAGGCATAGGTCGAGGGGCGGCCGATACCGTGTTCCTCCATCTCCTTGACCAGCGTGGCCTCCGAATAGCGCGGTTTCGGCTCGGTGAAGTGCTGGCTGGCATCGGCCTGGCGCACGGTGATGGCCTGGCCCTCGGCCAGCGGCGGCAGCACGGCGTCCTGATTGCTCTCGGTCGGCTCGTCGCGCCCCTCCTCGTAGAGCTTGCGGAAACCGGGGAAGGCGAGGGTGGAGCCGGTGGCGCGCAGCGTCACGCCATCGGAGGTAATATCGGCGCGAACCTGGTCGATCAGCGCTGGCGCCATCTGGCTGGCCACCGCCCGTTGCCAGACCAGGGTGTACAGCCGCCAGGCATCGTGCTCGAGCATGGCGCGCATCTGCTCCGGGGTGCGGTCGATCGCCGTGGGGCGGATGGCCTCATGCGCTTCCTGGGCGTTGCGGCTGCTGGTCTTGAAGCGGCGCGGCTTGGCCGGCAGGAAGGCGGCAGGAAACTGGCTTCCGATATAGCCGCGGATGTCGGTGATGGCATCCTCGGCCAGCGACACCGAGTCCGTACGCATATAGGTGATCAGGCCGACGCGCTCCCCATCCACCTCAGCACCCTCGTACAGGCCCTGGGCCAGCTGCATGGTCTTGCGCGCGGTGAAGCCGAGCTTGCGCGCCGCTTCCATCTGCAACGAGGAGGTGATGAACGGCGGGGACGGCTGCTGCCGCTTCTGGGTCTTTTCGACCGAGGCGACCCGGTAGTCGCCGGCCTGCACGCGGTTGGCGGCGGTGCGGGCGGTGACGCCGTCGGAGAGGTCGAATTTACCGAGATTCTTGCCATCCAGCGCATGCAGTTTGGCGGCGAAGCGCTGGTCGCCCACCCCGCAGGCCGCCTCCACCGTCCAGTATTCCCTGGGCTGGAAGTCGCGGATATGCTGCTCGCGCTCGCAGACCAGGCGCAGCGCCACCGACTGCACGCGCCCGGCGGACAGGCCGCTGCGGATCTTGCGCCACAGCAATGGGGACAGCGTAAAGCCGACGAGGTAGTCCAGGGCACTGCGCGCCTGCTGGGCATCGACCAGCTGCATATTGATCTGGCGCGGGTGGCTCACGGCCTCGTCGATGGCCTTCTTGGTGATCTCGTTGAAGGTGATGCGGCTGATGTCCTTGCCGTCCAGCGCCCCGCGCTGGCCGAGCTCGTCGGCGACATGCCAGGCGATGGCCTCCCCCTCGCGGTCGAGGTCGCTGGCCAGGATCAGGCTGTCGGCCTTGCCCAGCGCCTTTTCGATGGCATCCAGCCTTTTCTCCTTGTCGGCGATAACCTCATAGGTGACGGCGAAGTCGTGCTCCGGGTCCACTGAGCCGTCCTTCTTCGGGAAGGCGCGGACATGCCCGTACGAGGCCAGGACCTTGTAGTCCTTGCCTAGATATTTCTCGATGGTTTTGGCCTTGGCCGGTGATTCCACCACGACGACTGCGCGCATCAAATCTCCTGGACGAGCATATAGCGGTCGCCGGGCAGTCTGTCGATCACGCCCCGAAGTTCAAGGGCGAGCAGCACCGGGGACAGTTCGGGAAGCTCCAGCTGGCACTGCTCGCACAGCGCGTCGACATGCGCGATGCCCTGTTTCAGCACGGCCAGCACCGCCGTCTCGGTCTCCGTCGCAGGCTCGTAGCGGGGGGTCGTAGCGCCCGGCTCCCAGCCCAGTGCCGCGGCTACCGTCGCCGCACTGTCGGCAAGCTGGGCGCCGTCCCGGATCAGGCGGTGGCAGCCCGTATGGCTGCCGCCGAGCACCGAGCCGGGCACGGCGAACACCTCACGGCCGTAACCCGCCGCCTGCTGGGCGGTGATCAGGCTGCCCGAGCGTGCATCGGCCTCCATGACGATGGTGGCCGGGCTCAGGGCGGCGATGATGCGGTTGCGCCGCGGGAAATGCTCGGGTCGGGCCGGGGTGTCGGGCGTGAACTCGCTGATGGCGCAACCATGGGCGGCGATCGCCTCGATCTGGCGGCGCTGTTCCTCGCGGTCGATGGCCAAGAGGCCGCAACCGAGCACGGCCACGGTCTCCCCATTCGCCTCGATGGCACCGGCGTGGGCGGCGGCATCGATGCCCTGGGCCAGGCCGCTGACGATGACCACGCGCTGTGCCGCCCACCCTCGGCACCAGCGCCGGGTCAGCAGCCGCCCCTCGCGTCCGGCGCGGCGGGCGCCGACGACGGAGAGCATGCGTTCCCGGTGAAGCGCCGCCATGTCGCCGATGCCGTAGAGCACCAGCGGCGCATCGGGGGCGGCCTTCAGGGGCGCCGGATAATCGCCATCGTCGATGCCGAGCAGCCGGATGCCATGCTGAGCACAGGATTCAAGGATGCGTTCGGCCCGGCGATCGTCGCTGGTGGTGAGCGCTTGCAGCAGTCTCGGGCCGATGCCCTCGTGCGCCGCCAGGTCCTTGGGGCTGGCCCGCCACAGGGCCTCGGCCGATCCGAAGTCCTCAATCAGCTGGCGGCCGGTGACGGGGCCGATGCCGGGAATCAGGCCCAGGCGCAGCAGGTGCCGGATCCGCTCGGACATCGGGTCCTAGGGCCTGTTCACACGCCTGCCTATGGGCGGGCCTGATTGCGCACGGTGTCGCCGATATGGATCGGGTTTGTCGATGCCGTGACCAGGGCGATGGAGGCATCCTGCTGCGGTACCAGCACGATGATCTCGCCGATCTTCTCCTCCGGCAGGCGCACCGGCTTGCCGGTCACCGGATCCTCGACGATGCGCCCGGCGCGATGGATCGACAGCACCGAGCCCGCCCGCAGGTGATCGCGCAGGCCCAGGCTGATGCCGATGATCTGGTGCTGGCCGGCCTCGGCGGCATCGTTGCGCAGATACATGACCTCACCATTCAGCGGCTTCTCCGGGTAGGTCGGCACGATGCGGGTGTTGACGGGCCGCGCCGGCTTCAGCCGGTCGCCGCGGGACATCTCCTCGAAGGAACTGAGCACGACGCCGCGGTAGATGGCGCCATCATGCGAGCCGACCTCGATCTGCCCCAGGTCGTTGATCAGGTAGCCGACGAGCTTGCCGGTGTGCGGGTCCTTGACCGGATCGCCGGTGCGGAAGACGTCGAATACCTCGCCCTCGGATGGCGCCTGGTCGAAGCGCAGGTAAAGGTGATCATTGGCGCCGTAGTTGATGCGCTGATCGGAGGAGTTGACGATGTAGCCCACGCCCTTGATCGCCTCCGGCTGGATGAAGTCCTGCCGGGCCAGGGCGGTCAGTAGCACATGCGGATCGATCTTCGGCTCCAGGCGCTGCACCGGCTCGACGACGATCGTCGGTTGCGGGCGCACCGTGCTCAGGCCGCCGGTGGCCTTCTGTTCGGGATTGTACCAGATCTTGTTGCCCGGATAGATCAGGTCCGGATTGGTGATATAGAGATTGCGCTCCCAGATCTTCATCCATTTTTCCGGATCCTTGAAGAAGTGGCCGGCGATGTCCCACAGCGTATCGCCCTTCTTGACGACATAGGGTTGGGGGAAGTCCGGCCTGAGATCGGCCTTGGCCGCGCCGGCGGGGGTGGCGGCATGGGCCGGCGGCGCCATGGCCGCGAGGGCACAGGCCAGCAGCAGGGCGGTGATGCCTTGACGTATCATGCAAACCTCCGGGCGCGGGCCACGCGTACATTCATAAGACGGCATGTTCTATCCCTGCGCTTGTTTATCCAAGTGAGCTTACACCACCTTCGGTACGGGCCCAAATCTGTGATACGAATCGCTATGCAGCGCCGTAACGGCTATCGGCGCTGTCCGACCTTGGGCTCCTCGTGGCGCAGCAGGCGGGCGATGTTGGCGCGGTGCCGCGCCACGGTCAGCAGGCCGAGAGCGCCACTACAGGCCAGGAAGGCCGGATGGCTGTGGGTCACCCAGGCGAGCAGCGGCAGGCAGGCGGCGGCCAGTATCGAGGACACGGAAACATAGCGCCAGATCAGCAGGCTCAGCAGCCAGGCGGCGAAGGCGCCGGCGGCGATCCACGGCTGCCAGGGCAGCACGACACCGAACATCGTGGCTACCCCCTTGCCGCCCCTGAAGCCGAGATAGACGGGGAAGCAGTGGCCGATGAAGGCGGCCAGGGCGATGCCGGCAGTCAGCCATGCCGAGGCATCCCAGCGCAGCGACAGATAGACGGGCAACGCCCCCTTCAGTACATCGGCGGCCAGCGTCAGGATACCGACCGCCCTGCCGCCGGTGCGCATGGCGTTGGTGGCGCCGATATTGCCGCTGCCGTGCCGGCGCGGATCCTTGCCGGGCAGCCAGCGGCTGAACAGCGGCCCGACCGGCACGTCGCAGAGCACGCAGGAGGCGCGAAGAGTGGGGGTCGTGTGGCTCACCACAGGGGCAGTGTGGGGTC
>OFHG01000358.1_pt1 | contig 18923 bp, 21 predicted proteins | sample 1521931 | NCBI WGS metagenome assembly OFHG01 (sample SAMEA2468438, study PRJEB22500) | soil metagenome | biome: Glassland; feature: Farmland; material: Clay | place: Australia | collected 2013-01-31 | depth 0.55 m
TAGTCGGGACGGAACCCGGCGGCCACCAGCCGCTCGCCCGCCGCCTGCTCCAGCGCGGCGTAATCGCGCCGCCCGCCGCGCACCGCCTGGGACAGCTCCGTGAGCACCGCATACAGCTGTGCCGCCCTCTGCCGCTCGGCGGACGCCAGGTAGCCGTTGCGCGAACTCATGGCGAGACCGTCGGCCTCGCGCACGGTGGGAATGCCCACGACCTCCAGCGGCAGGTTGAGATCCCGCTCCATGCGGCGGATCACCAGCAGCTGCTGGTAATCCTTGGCGCCGAACAGCGCCAGGTCCGGCTGCACGATGTTGAACAGTTTGCTGACCACCGTCGCCACGCCGCGGAAGTGACCGGGACGGAAGGCGCCGCAGAGGATATCCGACAGTCCCGGCACCTCGACGTAGGTCACGCCGTCGCGGCCCTGCGGATACATCTCCTGCTCCGTCGGCGCGAACAGCAGATCGGTGCCGGCCGCCGCGAGCTGCTGCTGATCCGCCGCCAGGGTGCGCGGATAGGCGTCGAGATCCTCGCCGGCGCTGAATTGCAACGGATTGACGAAGACGCTCGCCACCACCCGCTGCGCCCGCTGCCGCGCCTGCTCCACCAGATGGATGTGGCCGGCGTGCAGGTTGCCCATGGTGGGCACCAAGGCGATGCGTTCGCCGACGGCGCGCCACTGGGCGATGATCGGGCGCAGCTCGGCGATGGCGGCAATGGTCTGCATAGGTACCTCGGTACGACGGGGATTCGGCGTGAATCAGTCGACGGTGTGCGCCGCCGTGGGGAAGCGGCGTTCCTTCACAGCGGCGGCATAGGCGGCAAAGGCGGCCTGCACGGTGCCGGTCGCCTGGAGGAAATCGTGGGAAAATTTCGGCCGTTTTCCGGGGGTGACGCCGAGCATGTCGTGCAGCACCAGCACCTGGCCGTCGGTGTCGGCGCCGGCCCCGATGCCGATCACCGGCGCCTCGACCGCCGCCGTGATGGCACGGCCCAATGCGCTGGGAACGCACTCCAGCACCAGGATATCCGCCCCCGCATCGACCATCGCCTGGGCGGCCGCGATCATCTCGGCAGCGGCCGCCTCGTCGCGGCCCTGCACCTTGTAGCCGCCCAACTTGTGCACGGTCTGCGGCAGCAGTCCTAGATGGGCGCAGACCGGGATGCCGTAGCTCGCCAGCAGCCGCACCGTCTCGACCATCCCGCCGTGCACCTCCAGCTTGACGCAGTGGGCGCCGCCCTCCTTCATCAGCCGCGCCGCATTGTCCAGCGCCTGCGCCGGTGTGGCGTAGCTCATGAACGGCATGTCGCTCATCACCAGGGCGCGCTCGCTGCCGCGGCAGACGCATCGGGTGTGGTAGACCATCTCGTCCATGGTCACCGGCAGCGTGGTCTCCCGGCCCTGCACCACCATCCCCAGCGAATCTCCCACCAGGATCACGTCGACGCCGGCCTGATCCATCAGCCGCGCAAAACCGGCGTCGTAGGCGGTCAGGGAAGCGAACTTCTCGCCCGCCTGTTTCAATTTGCGCAACGTGCTCAGGGTGACTTTACTCATCGCTCACAACGCTACCGGCAGCGGATTGAAATAGTGGCGGCCGCTGCGAATGGAACGTACCCGTTCCAGCAGCAGCGCATAATCGGCATCGTTTTCCGCCAGGTTGATCTCGGCCGCATTGACGATCAGCAGCGGCGCGGCATCGTACTGGTAAAAGAACTGCATATAGGCCTCCGCCACCCGCGCCAGATAATCCGGTGCCAAATGGCGCTCGTAGCCGCGCCCGCGGCGTGCGATGCGCTGGTGCAGCACCTCGACCGGCGCCTGCAGGTAGATCACCAGATCGGGAGCCGGCGCATCCAGCGTCATCTGTTCGTACACCTGCTCGTAGAGGCGCAATTCGTCGTCGTCCAGGGTCAACTGAGCGAACAGCCGATCCTTTTGCATCAGAAAGTCGGCGACGCGCACCGGGGCGAACATATCGCCCTGCCGCCACGCCTGCAACTGGCGCGCACGCTGAAACAGGAAGAACAGCTGGGTAGGCAGGGCGGCAGCGCGCGGGTCCTGATAGAAACGATCGAGGAACGGATTTTCATCCGCGCTCTCCAGCAGCAGATCGCTGCCGAAGCTATCCGCCAGCCGTCTGGCCAGGGTCGTCTTGCCGACGCCGATCGGACCCTCGACCACGATATACCCAGGAGTTTTCCGCTGCTCCACGCTAACGTCCGCCCGCGACTGACATGCCGGTTTCAGGATATCACGGTATCGAAACGGCTGTCCGGCCCGCGACCATCCGGCAACGGCTCCAATCCGTCCGGGCTACAGGCGTCGCGCAGCCCGCGCAGCGCACGGCCGTCGGGCAGTATCAGATCCGGCGCCAGTTCGTAGAGCGGATAGAGGACGAAATTGCGCTGCGCCAATCCCGGATGGGGAACTTTGAGACGCGAGCTGTCGATCACCGCATCGCCGTACAGCAGAATATCGAGATCGAGCGTGCGTGGTCCCCAACGCAGCGCGCCGCGCACGCGTCCCTGTCCCTGCTCGACAGCCTGCAACTGCCGCAACAGTTCGTCGGCTGCCAGCTCGGTGTCCAGCGCCGCCACGGCATTGAGGTAATCGGGTTGATTCTGCGGCCCGAGGGGCCGGCTGCGATAGAGGCGGGATTGTGCAATCAGACGGCTCGCGGGCAGCTGGGCCAATGCCTGCACCGCCCGGCGCAACTGCCGCAGCGGGTCGGAGAGATTGCTTCCGAGCCCGATATAAACGCGCACCGACATCAATTATTGATCGCCGGTGACCGTTTCTTGGCGCGGCTTTCCACGCCGACCGCCGCGCGGCCGACGACGGCGACGACTGCCGCCACTCTTGGTATTGGCCACCAATTGCTCGCGCCCGCTCTCGTCGGCCGCCATGAATTCGGTCCACCAATCGGCGAGTTCACGTACCTCCTCGCCACTCTCGGCACGCAACAACAGGAAGTCGTATGCGGCCCTGAAGCGCGGATGTTCCAGCAACCGAAACGGGCGCCGTCCGTTGCGCGCGGTAAGCCGCTCCTGCATCTCCCAAATCTCGCGCGACTGGAGGGTGAAACGCTTGGGGAAGGCGACATGGCGCACCTGTTGCGCCACCATCGCATCGCCGGCCTGCTGCATTGCCGCCAGCGCGTTCTCATCGTTCGCCCGCAACCGCTCCGCCTCTTTGCGCACCGGCTCCCACAGCAATGCGGCAAACAGAAACGCCGGCGTTACCGCCTTGCCGTCGGCCAGACGCGCATCGGTGTTTTCCAGCGCCTGAGCCAGGAAGGTACGCGGATAGTGGTGGTCCTCGTAACGCAGCCACTTCTCCGTTTCCGGGAACAGCTGGCCGAACAGGCGGTAGTGGCGTAACAGCTCATAGGTTTCCACGCCGTAGCCGGACATCAGCAACTTCAACACCTCGTCGAACAGCCGCGCCGCCGGCACCTCGTGTAGCAGCGCACCGAGCTCGTGGATGGCCTGTTCGCCGTCCGGGTCGATGCGAAACCCGAGTTTGCCGGCGAAACGCACTGCACGCAGCATGCGCACCGGGTCCTCGCGGAAACGTGCCAACGGATCGCCGATGACGCGCAGCCGTCCTGCCGTGAGATCCGCCATCCCATCTGCGTAGTCCACCACCGAGAAATCGGCGATGTTGTAATAGAGCGCATTGATGGTGAAATCGCGCCGCCAGGCATCGTCCTCCAGGGTCCCGTAGACGTTGTCCCGCAGGATCATGCCGTTTTCCATCACCCCTTCGCCGCCGCCGGCTTCGTGGTGGGCACGGAAGGTGGCGACCTCGATCACCTCACGGCCGTAACGCACGTGAGCGAGGCGGAAACGGCGCCCGATCAGCAGACAGTTGCGGAACAGCTGCTTCACCTCTTCGGGCCGCGCATTGGTGCTGATATCGAAATCCTTGGGCTCGCGTCCCAACAGCATGTCGCGCACGCCGCCGCCGACCAGGTAGGCCTCGTAGCCGGCCTTGTGCAACCGGTAGAGGACCTTTAAGGCGTTTTCGCTGATGTTGGCGCGGGAGACGCCGTGTTCAGAGCGCGGGATGATGCGGGGTGCGGCGGTCTTCGCAGGGGTGCCGCGCCCCGAGGAACCGAATCCGAGTTTTTTCGCCAAAGATTGCTTGAGCCTTGATAGCATCTGGGTATAATACCACGCGTTTTTCGTCGCACTGTAGCGATGATTTATGCTCCCATCGTCTAGCGGTCTAGGACGTCGCCCTCTCACGGCGAAAACAGGGGTTCGATTCCCCTTGGGAGTACCAACTTCCTAAAGCCCGTGGTCACGCGACCACGGGCTTTTTTGTTTCTCTGGCGTGCTTACGGCCATCAGTAGTCGAGTTCGTGCAGTGTATCAAGCGCCTTCTTGAAGCGATTGGCGTGTGAACGTTCGGCTTTGGCCAGGGTTTCAAACCAGTCCGCTATCTCCATCAGGCCTTCCTCGCGCGCCTCTTTCGCCATCCCCGGATACATGTCCGAGTATTCGTAAGTCTCGCCGGCGATAGCGGAGCGCAGATTGTCTGCCGTCGGGCCGAACGGCAGGCCGGTGGCCGGATCGCCGACCGACTCCAGGTATTCGAGATGGCCGTGGGCATGCCCGGTTTCACCCTCGGCCGTGGACCGGAACACGGAAGCCACGTCATTGTAGCCCTCGATATCCGCTTTGGCGGCGAAATAGAGATAGCGGCGGTTGACCTGCGCCTCGGCCGCAAACGCAGCTTTGAGATTCTGCTCCGTCTTGGTCCCTTTAATCTGCATGACTGAGTCCCTCACTGTCGGCGCCTATGACCATGCGGTACTGGATGATATTAACAAAGGTAGTGTCAGATTTTTGTTACCGATATATAAGGTTGCGACTGGCGAGCGCCCGTAAGCGAACCGGTGCGTCGAGCGCACACCGCGCAGATCGCCTGCCCCGCGCGGCCCGTTTGCTTCCGGGCAAGGTGTGAGTTAACTTACCGCCATATTTTAGAGTGAGCAGCGACGTGGCAAGAAAGAGCCCCAACAGCGACACCTTCGATTTCGAACAGGCACTCGCCGAACTGGAGCAGTTGGTCGAGCGCATGGAGCAAGGCGACCTCTCCCTGGAGCAGTCGCTCAAGGATTTCGAGCGCGGCATCGAGCTGACGCGTACCTGCCAGGGTGCGCTGAAAGAGGCGGAACAGAAGGTCCAGCTCCTCACCGCCAAGGGCGACCAGGAGGAGCTGATCCCGTTCGAGGGGGAAGAGTAACCTCCATGCCGCTGCGACAGATGATGCGGGAGTATGCCGCCCGCGCCGAAGCCACCCTGCAACGCTGGCTCCCCTCCGCCTCGACCTCGCCCGAACGGCTGCATCAGGCCATGCGTTATGCCGCCCTCGACGGCGGCAAACGGATTCGCCCGGTGTTGGTCTACGCGACCGGCCGGGTGCTCGGCGTCGCGCCGGAGCGGCTCGACGGGCCAGCCTGTGCAGTAGAGCTGATCCACGCCTATTCATTGGTGCATGACGATCTGCCCGCGATGGACGACGACGACCTGCGGCGCGGCAAACCTACCTGCCATCGTGCCTTCGACCAAGCCACGGCGATCCTCGCCGGCGACGCCCTGCAGACCCTGGCCTTTCAGGTGTTGGCGGAAGATCCGGCCATGGTTGCCGACCACGGCGCGCGTCTGGCGATGGTGCGCGAACTGGCGCTTGCATCGGGATCCTGCGGCATGGCCGGCGGACAGGCGATAGACATTGCCGCCACCGGCAGGCAGCTGTCGCTGGAGCAGCTGGAAACCATGCACCGAATGAAGACCGGAGCCCTCATTCGGGCGGCCGTGCGCCTCGGCGCATTGAGCCGGCCGGAACTGCCGGAAGCCGAACGGCAGGCCCTGGACCGCTACGCCGAGGCCGTCGGTCTGGCGTTCCAGATCCGCGACGATATTCTCGATATAGAGAGCAGCACCGCGGTGCTCGGCAAGCGCCAGGGGGCCGACCAGGCGCTCGACAAGGCCACCTACACCGCCCTGCTCGGCCTCGACGGGGCCAAGGCCAAGGCTCGCGAAGTGTACTGCGACGCTGTGGCGGCGTTGACCTCGTTCGGCACCGCTGCCGCACCGCTGCGCGCCTTGGCGGACTTCATCGTCGAACGTGTCAGCTAAGTTGGCGGCACTTGCCGGGGGCCGCGGCCATGGCCGACCCCTTGCCGGGAACGCTGACAAATGCCGGGAATTACCGCGCAGTCCGCTTGGCCGCTTGCAAGCCGGGCCGCATCGCTCCATCATTAGCGGTTTCCCGTTGTCGTAGGATCGAAATGCCCGCCTCGCGCCACTATCCGCTGCTCGAACAGGTCGATACCCCCGAGCAGCTGCGTGCCCTTTCGCTGCCGCAGCTGAAACAGCTGGCGGCCGAATTGCGCGATTTCATGGTGCGTTCGGTCAGCAATACCGGCGGCCACCTGGCGGCCGGGCTGGGTACGGTGGAGCTGACCATCGCCCTGCACTACGTCTTCGCCACACCGGAAGATCGGCTGGTGTGGGACGTGGGCCACCAGAGCTACCCCCACAAGATCCTCACCGGGCGCCGCGGGCGCATGGACACCCTGCGCCAGAAAGGCGGCCTGTCCGGCTTTCCGCGCCGCGAAGAGAGTCCCTACGACACCTTCGGCGTCGGCCACTCCAGCACCTCCATCAGCGCCGCCCTCGGCATGGCCCTGGCGGCACGGCGCGAGGGCATCAATCGCAAGGTGGCGGCGATCATCGGCGACGGTGCCATGAGCGCCGGCATAGCCTTCGAGGCGCTGAACCACGCCGGCGACCTGGACGCCGACCTGCTGGTGATCCTCAACGACAACGACATGTCCATTTCGCCCAATGTCGGTGGCCTCTCCAACTACCTCGGCCGCATCCTCTCCGGCAAGTTCTACTCGACCATGCGCGAGGGCTCGAAGAAGGTGCTGAAGAATATGCCGCCGATGTGGGAGCTGGCGCGGCGTATGGAGGAGCACGCCAAGGGGCTGGTGGTGCCGGGCACCCTGTTCGAGGAGTTGGGCTTCAACTACGCCGGCCCCATCGACGGCCACGACCTCGACCAGTTGATCCGGGCGCTGAAAAACCTGCGCACGCTCAAGGGTCCGCAGTTTCTGCACATCGTCACCACCAAGGGCAAGGGTTACCCCCCGGCCGAGGCCAACCCCTGCGTCTACCACGGGGTCACGCCGTTCGACCCGGAGACCGGCGAGATGCGCAGCAAACCGGGCGCCAAGCCGACCTATACCCAGGTGTTCGGCCAGTGGCTGTGCGACATGGCGGAGCACGACGAACGGCTGGTGGCGATCACCCCAGCGATGCGCGAAGGCTCCGGCATGGTCGAGTTTTCCGAGCGCTACCCCAAGCGCTATTTCGACGTCGGCATCGCCGAGCAGCACGCGGTGACCCTGGCGGCCGGTCTCGCCTGCGAAGGACTCAAGCCGGTGCTGGCCATCTATTCCACCTTCCTGCAACGCGCCTACGACCAGCTGATCCACGACGTGGCGCTGCAACGGCTACCGGTGCTGTTCGCCATCGACCGCGGCGGCATCGTCGGCCCCGACGGCGCCACCCACGCCGGCAGCTTCGACCTGTCGTTCCTGCGCTGCGTCCCCAATATGGTGGTGATGACTCCCGGCGACGAGAACGAGTGCCGCCAGCTGCTCTACACCGGCATGCTCCACGACGGACCGGCGGCGGTGCGCTATCCGCGCGGCGGCGGTATCGGCGCCACGGTGGAAACCGCCATGACCGCCATGACCCTGGGCAAGGGCGAAGTGCGGCGCGGCGGCCGGCGGGTGGCCCTGCTCGCCTTCGGCAGCCCGCTGGGCGCCGCCCTGGCGGCGGCGGAAAAACTGGACGCCACGGTCGCCAACATGCGCTTCGTCAAGCCGCTGGACGCGGAGTTGGTGCTGACCCTGGCCCATGAGCATGAGCTGCTGGTCACCTTGGAGGACAACGTGGTCCTGGGCGGCGCCGGCAGTGCCGTCAACGAGTGTCTGGCCGCCTACGGCGTGACCGCACCGGTATTGAATCTGGGGCTGCCCGACCGCTTCCTGGAACAGGGCAGCCGGGAGCAATTGCTGGCGGATGTCGGACTCGATAGTGATGGTATAATCCGCGCCGTCGAAGCGCGTCTGAATAACCCCCTTGCCATCCACCCCGCCTCCGATGTAAAGTCTTAGTTAATCACTCAAGTATTTAAGATGACAACCAAGTACACTCTCAAGGTCGTGACCGACTTTGCCGCCGCCCATTCCCTGCGGGATTACCCCGGCGACTGCCAGCGGCTGCACGGACACAACTGGAAAGTAGAGGTGGAAGTGACAGCCGACAGGCTGGACGAGCTGGGTATGGTGTTGGATTTCAAGGCGATCCGCCAGGCCGCCCGCAAGGTGGGCGACGAACTGGACCATCGCTATCTCAACGAAGTCCCTCCCTTCGACCGCATCAACCCGACGGCGGAGAACATCGCGGCCCACTTCTTCCAGCGCCTGACCGAACAGCTCAACGACGCCCGCGCCAGGGTCCACGCGGTCACCCTGTGGGAGACCGAACGCGCCTGCGTCCGTTATACAGAGGAATCGTGAACCATGAACCAAGCCTGCGATACCATCGCCGACGTCCAGAGCAGTGAGGATACGCGCCGTATCCCCATCAACAAGGTCGGCATCAAGGATATCCGCCACCCGATGCGCATCCAGGAGCGCAGCGGCGGCGAGCAGCATACCGTGGCCAACTTCAACATGTACGTGAATCTGCCCCATAACTTCAAGGGCACGCACATGTCGCGTTTCGTCGAGATCCTCAACCGCCAGGAGCGCGAGATCTCGGTGCAGACCTTCAAGGAGATGCTGAAGGAGATGGTGCAGGTGCTGGAGGCGGAGGCCGGCCACATCGAGATGTCCTTCCCCTACTTCGTCAACAAGGCGGCGCCGGTCTCCGGCGTGCAGAGCCTGATGGACTACGAGGTCACCTTCGTCGGCGCCATCGAAAACGGCGAGCCGGTGCTGACGCTCAAAGTGGTGGTGCCGGTCACCAGCCTCTGCCCCTGTTCCAAGAAGATCTCCGAGCGCGGCGCCCACAATCAGCGCTCCCACGTCACCGTGGCGGCACGGCTGCACGGCTTCATGTGGATCGAGGACATCATCGACCTGGTGGAGAAGCAGGCCTCATGCGAACTGTACGGCCTGCTCAAACGGCCCGACGAGAAGTTCGTTACCGAGCACGCCTACGACAACCCGAAATTCGTGGAGGACATGGTGCGCGACGTGGCGGTGCAGCTTAACCTTGACGATCGCATCGAGGCCTACGTGGTGGAATCGGAGAACTTCGAGTCGATCCACAACCACTCCGCCTACGCCCTGATCGAAAAGGACAAGCGCGCGCTGGGCTGATCCCATCTCGCGGCGCCGCTACGGCGGCGCGCTACCACTTCTTTTGCAGCACCATCGCCTGGCCGTTGCGCTGGATGTTGAGGCGGCCGAGGAACGACATCCCCAACAGCACATGGTCCGGTTGGCTCCCGCCCAGCACCACGGCATTGACCTGGCGCAGCGTTATTTCGCCGACCGTCACCCGATCCAGCGTGACGCTGTAGCTGGGCACGACGCCCGAGGCGGTCTTCACCATCGACTGCTGGCCGTTGACCATGTAGTCGATACCCAGACTGCGCGCCTGGGCCGCATTCATGGCCACGTCGCTAGCACCGGTATCCACCAGGAAATCCACGGGCTGGCCGTCGATGCCGCCGGCGGTGGTGTACATGCCGTGGAGATTGGGCCACACCGTCACGTCCGTGGTCGGCGCCTGCTTGTAGCGGCTGCCGATCTGGTCGTTCAAGGCCATGCGCCGCTGTTTGCCGTCGATCTCCAGCAGCGCCGACGCGCTGTCGGCGGCAAGCAACCGCACCCCCTCATGGGCGGGACCGCCGACGCTGAGCAGATAATTGCGGCCGTCGATCGCCACCATCGCCTTGTCCGCGAACAGGGCCATCACCATAACCTTGTCGGCCGCCGTGGCAAACGACGACAGCCCCAGTGCCAGCACCAACACCCACCACCGCATCGCGCACCTCCCGTTACGACAACAGCCGCACCGCACCCTGCAACACCAGCCACGCCATCACACCGGCCAGTATGTCGTCCAACATGATGCCGAGTCCACCGTGGACCCGGCGGTCGGCCCAGCGTACCGGCCACGGCTTAAGGATATCGAACAGGCGGAACAAAACAAAACCCATCGCCATCCAGTACCACGCCGTCGGCGCCCAGGCCATGGTGATCAGATAGCCCACCACCTCGTCCCAGACGATGGCCGGATGGTCGTGCACGCCCAGGGCGCGGGCGGTGTAGCCGCAGATCCCGATGCCGAACAGGGTCGCGGCACACAGCACGGAAAAATAGACCGCGGCGCCGGCATGGACCAACAGATAGTAGAACGGGACGGCGACCAGGGTGCCGAAAGTGCCCGGCGCCACCGGCGCCAAACCGCTGCCGAAGCCGAGGGCCAGCAAGTGGAGCGGATTGCGCAGCAGCCGCGGCGACGGTCTCATGGCTGCATCCCTGCGTCGTCGAAATGATCGTAGCCGGCATGGGCCAGCGGCAGCAGCGAACCGTCGGGCCGCTGCAACCGCAGCCCCGGCGCCGCCTCGATGAGACCGATGCGGGTGGAACCGCAGGCCTGTCCGGCGCTGCGCCGTTCCCACTCCGCGGCGTGCGCCGGCGGCACGGTGAAGCAAAGTTCGTAGTCGTCGCCCGCGCTGAGCGCCAGCCGCCAGGCCTGCGTCTCGTCGCCGTGGCGCCGCAGCTCCGGCGACGACGGCAGGCGGGCCAGTTCCAGCCGCGCCCCCACGCCGCTGGCATCGAGGATATGGCCAAGATCGGCCGCCAACCCGTCGGAGATGTCGATGCAGCTGCTGGCCAGACCGCGCAGCGCAATGCCTGCCTCGCAGCGCGGTTGCGGCCGGTCCAGGCGCCCGCGCAGGTAGCGCGCGTCGTCGGCCGGTGGCGCGATGCGCCCCTGCGCCACCGCCAGCCCCAGGCCGGCGTCGCCCAGGGTTCCGGTGACGTAGATCAGGTCGCCGGCACGGGCGCCGCCGCGCCGCAGTGCCGTCCCGGCCGGCACGTGGCCGTGCAGTTGCAGGGTGATGACCAGTGGGCCGCGCACCGTGTCGCCGCCCACCAGCGCCACATCGTGGGCCTCGGCCAGGGCGAACAGCCCGGCGGCGAACGGCTCCAGCCACGCCTCGTCGACCCGGGGCAGGGAAATGGAGAGCGTGGCCCAGGCCGGTAGCGCACCCATCGCCGCCAGATCGCTCAGGCCGACCGCCAGGGCCTTGTGGCCGATGGCGGCCGGGGGGGTATCCTCGGGAAAGTGCACACCCGCGACCAGGGTATCGATGGAGACGGCCAGCTCCATGCCGCCGGGCACGCGCAACAGGGCGCAGTCGTCGCCGACACCCAGCACCACATCGTCGCGTCGCGGGCCGCGGCCGGTAAAATAGCGTTCAATCAGATTGAATTCAGACAGGCTCATCGCCGGCTCGTCCCCCATCATGTCGATCGCTAGTACCTCGTGGGAGCCCGGCTTCGCCGGGCGATAGCCCCGGATTCCGCCATCGCCCGATGGCGGCTGCGCCTAGGCATCCATGCTCTCACGCTATATTGATATCGCGGATTTCGTCTGTTTCGAGACGAAGCTGGTTGTTGAAGCCGGTGGCTCCGACAAAGGAATCGGGGAAATTTGGACCCGTTTCCCGCCGGCACAGTAGGAGCATCCCAAATCCGACAGGCTCCCAGGGTGCGGCCGACTCAGCCGCCCTTGGCCTTGACCTCGGCAGCGCGCAACTTCCTGGCGACCTTGTCGAGCACGCTGTTGACGTACTTGTGCCCCTGCTCCGCGCCGAAGGTCTTGGCCAGCTCGACCGCTTCGTTAATCACCACGCGGTAAGGCGTCTCCGGCCGCGCCCTTAATTCATAGACACCCAGGCGCAGGATTGCCCGCTCTACCGGATCGATCTGCCCGATGGGACGGTCGACCTGGTCACGCAACTCAGCGTCGAGTTCCTCCACCTGGGCCGGCACCTGATACAGCAGTTCATGGAAGAATTCCCGATCCGCCTTGCCCATTTCGCGCTCGGTGACGAACTGCTGTTCGATCTCGGCCGGACTCTGGGCCGTCAGTTGCCACTGATAAAGTGCCTGCGCCGCACATTGGCGGGCACGGCTACGCGCCTTGCTCATGAGAACCTCGTTACCTGCCGTTCCGGCGATGGCGGCCATACCCTGAACAAACCATCTCGAACGTCACAAAAAAATTTAACCACGGGGAGCACGGGGGACACGAGGATAATCCAGGCTCCAAAACCGGTAGCAACGGCATTTGTGCGGCGCTACCCCCGTGTTCCCCGTGACCCCGTGGTTACTGCATTATTGCGCAACGGATCAGCGGATTAGAGCTGACTCAGCACATTGACCATTTCGATCGCCGACAGGGTCGCCTCGACACCCTTGTTGCCCGCCTTGGTGCCGGCGCGCTCGATGGCCTGCTCGATAGTGTCCACCGTCAACACGCCGAAGGAAACCGGCAGATTGGACTCCAGCATCACTGCGGCCAGCCCCTTGGAACATTCTCCCGCCACGAACTCGAAGTGCGGGGTGCCGCCGCGGATCACCGCGCCCAGAGCGATGATGGCGTCGTATTTGCCGCCCGCCGCCATACGCTTGGCCGCCAGCGGGATCTCGTAGGCGCCGGGCACCTTCACCACCTCGATATTCTGCTCCGCCGCGCCGTGACGGCGCAGGGTGTCGATCGCGCCGTCGAGCAGGCTGTCGACGACAAAGCTGTTGAAACGCCCCACCACGATGCCGAAGCGGGCGTTGTCGATCAGCAGGTTGCCTTCGTAGGTCTTGAGTTTACTCATCTTGTTGTTCCTTGCTTGCTGTTGGCCGGGCCGCCGCCGCGCGCCGTTATTCTTCGTGAGAAATATACTCCACCACCTCAAGCCCGAAACCGGGCAGGCCGTGCATGCGCTTGGGCGAACTCATCACCCGCATGCGGCGCACGCCGAGGTCGAGCAGGATCTGGGCGCCGATGCCGTAGGTGCGCAGATCCGCCCCCTTGCCCTGGCGCGGCAGACTGACCCCTTCGTCCTCCATCTGATAATCCTTGATGTGGCGGATCAACTCTTCGGCGCTCTCCTGCTGCCGCAGCACGACGACCACGCCGCTGCCCTGCTGTGCAATGTACTCCAAGGCGCCGCGCAACGGCCAGCCACAGTCGCTGCGCAGGTTGCCGAACAGATCGCACAGCGTCGCCTGCATGTGCACCCGCACCAGGGTGGGCTGCTCGCCGTCGATGTCGCCCTTCACCAATGCGAAATGCATCTCGCGCTCGATCAGATCGCGGTAGGCCACCAGGTGGAATTCGCCGAATTCGGTCGGCATGACGCACTCGGCCACCCGCTCCACCGACGGCTCGTTCTGCAGGCGATAGTGGATCAGATCGGCGATGGTGCCCATCTTCACGCCATGCTGTTCAGCAAACACCTCGAGGTCGGGGCGGCGCGCCATGGTGCCGTCCTCGTTGAGGATCTCGACGATCACGGCCGCCGGCTCCAGCCCCGCCAACCGGGTCAGGTCGCAACCGGCCTCGGTGTGGCCGGCACGGGTCAGGACGCCGCCGGGGCGCGCCATCAGCGGGAAGATGTGGCCGGGCTGCACCAGATTGTCCGGCTGGGCGTTGGGCGCCACCGCTGTACGCACGGTGTGGGCACGGTCGTAGGCGGAGATGCCGGTGGTGACGCCGTGCGCCGCCTCGATGGAGAGGGTGAAGGCGGTGCCGTGCTTTTCGTTGTTGTTGCTCACCATCAGCGGCAGCGCCAACTGCTCGCAGCGCTCCTTGGTCAGCGTCAGGCAGATCAGGCCGCGGCCGTAGCGCGCCATGAAGTTGACGTCCTCGGGACGTACCAGCGAGGCGCCCATGATCAGATCGCCCTCGTTCTCGCGATCCTCGTCATCCATCAGGATCACCATCTTGCCCTGACGGATGTCCTCGATGATCTCTTCTATCGTATTCAGTGCCATAGTCGTCAGCTCTTCTTCAGTGCCCGTGTTCGCCGTCCCTCGGCCCGGTCGGCCGACGACAGTTCTGTTATCGCAAAAATCCGTGTTCGGCGAGAAACGCCGCCGTGATGCCGTTGTTCGCAGACTGTGCCGCCCGTTCGCCTTGCAGCAGCCGTTCCAGGTAACGCGCGATCACGTCGACCTCCAGATTGACCCGTGCGCCTGCAGCAAGACCGGTCAGCGTCGTCTCCTGCAGCGTATGGGGCACGATGTTCAATTCGAACTCGGCACCGTCCACCGCATTGACGGTAAGGCTGACGCCGTCGACACAGATCGATCCCTTGTGCGCGATGTACTTCGCCAGTGCGGCTGACGCCTTGATGCGAAAGCGGATCGAGCGTCCGTCCCTTGCCATGCTCACCACCTCGCCGACGCCGTCGACGTGACCGCTGACCACGTGGCCGCCGAGGCGCGAAGTCGGCGTCAGCGCCTTCTCCAGGTTGACGCGGCTGCCCACACGCAGCGCGGCGAACGCAGTGTGCGCCAGCGTCTCGCCCGACACGTCGGCCCAGAAGCCGTCGCCCGGCAGCGCCACCGCCGTCAGGCAGACGCCGTTGACGGCGATGCTGTCGCCCAACCGCACATCGCCCAGCTCCAACCGGCCGCTGCGCACGTAGAGCCGGCCGTCACCCCCGGCGGACTGCAACGCGGCGACCTCGCCGATCGCTTCGATGATCCCGGTGAACACTAGCTCTCCCCGTCGCGGCGCGGGCGCGCACTGATACGCCAGTCGCGGCCGACCGCACGCATCTCGTCGATCTCCAGCTCGACGCGCTGCGCCATGGTATCGAGCCCCGGCAGATGAAACAGTCCACGCGCCTGATCGCCCATCAACAGCGGCGCCATATAAATAATCAGCTCGTCGAGCAGGCCGGCGCGCAGCAGCGATCCGCTCAAAGTCGCGCCGGTCTCCACCAGCACCTCGTTCACCTGCCGTTCGGCCAGCAGTTGCAGCACCGCCGGCAGATCCACCGCATCGGGACCGTGCGGCAGCAGCACCACCTCGGCGCCGGCATGCTCCAACGCCTGGCGCGGCGCCGACTCGTTACAGGCCGTGACGATCAATGTCCTGCCGGGCAGCGACAGCATCTGCGCGCTGGGCGGCATGCTCAGGTGCGGATCGAGCACCACCCGCAGCGGCTGGCGCTGTTCGCCGGGCAACGCCATGCGCACGGTGAGCGCCGGATCGTCCGCCAGCACCGTGCCGATCCCGGTCAGCATCGCGCAACTGCGCGCCCGCAGGCGCTGCACATCCTCCCGTGCCGCCGCGCCGGTGATCCATTTGCTCTCGCCGGAGGCCATCGCCGTACGTCCGTCGAGGCTCATCGCCAGCTTGCTGCGCACATACGGACGCCCGTCGCGCATGCGCCGGATGAATCCGGGGTTGAGCTGTTCGGCCTGGGCTCGCAGCAACCCCAGCGCCGTCTCCACGCCGGCCGCGGCCAGCCGTTGCATGCCCTGGCCCGCCACCAAGGGGTTCGGATCCTCCATCGCCGCCACCACCCGGCGGACGCCGGCCGCGATCAGGCCGTCGGCGCAGGGCGGGGTGCGTCCGTGGTGGCTGCACGGCTCCAGCGTGACGTAAGCCGTCGCGCCGCGGGCGGCAGCGCCCGCCTGTTGCAACGCATTCACCTCCGCATGGGGGCCGCCGGCATATTCGTGCCACCCCTCGCCCACCATCGCACCGTCGCGTACCAGCACGCAGCCGACCCGTGGATTGGGCATGGTGGTGCAGAGGCCGCGCTCCGCCAGCTGTAGCGCACGGGCCATGTACTCGTGATCGGCAACGGAGAATTGCGTCATGAAGCGGCGCCTTCAGTTACTTTTCTTCGCCGCCCAGCAGCGGCAACTGGTTCTTGCGCACCTGCGGCGACGGCTCGCTCTGCAACCGCTCGATCTCCTCGCGGAAGGCGTTGACGTCCTGGAACCGGCGGTACACCGAAGCGAAGCGGACATAGGCTACTTCGTCCAGTTCGCGCAGTTCCTCCATCACCCATTCCCCCACCAAACCGGTGGCAAGCTCGCGCTCGCCGGTGGCGCGCATACGGTGCAGCATGCGGTTGATCGCCGCCTCGATGGCCTCGGTGCTGACCGGGCGCTTTTCCAGCGCGCGAAGAAAACCGGAACGCAATTTGTCCTCGACGAACGGCTCGCGGCTACCGTCCCGCTTGATCATGCGCGGCAGCAGCAGTTCCGCCGTCTCGTAGGTGGTAAAGCGCTCGGCACAGGTCAGACACTCGCGCCGACGCCGCACCGAGTCGCCGTCGTTGGCCAGACGCGAATCGATGACCTTGGTGTCGGGTGCCGAGCAGAACGGACAACGCATAAATCAGATGCGAGGGACGAGGAGCGAGGGACGAGGGAGAAACCCACGTCTTTCGGACCTCGTATCTCGTTCCTCGTACCTAATTTCCATACACCGGCAGGCGCTTGCAGACGCTGCGCACCTTGGCCTTGACCTGCTCGATCGCCGCGGCATCGCCGCGGGCATCGATGATGTCGCAGATCCAGCCCGCCAGCTCCACCGCCTCGGCCTCGCCGAAGCCGCGCGTGGTGATGGCCGGGGTGCCGATGCGGATACCCGAGGTGACGAACGGCGACTGCGGGTCGTTGGGCACTGAATTCTTGTTGACGGTGATGTAGGCGCTGCCCAGCCAAGCGTCCACGTCCTTGCCGGTGAGGCCCTGGCGGATGAAGCTGACCAGGAACAGATGATTGTCGGTGCCGCCGGAGACCACGTCGAAACCGCGTTCGATGAACACTTTGGCCATGGCGCGGGCGTTGACCACCACCTGCTGCTGATAGGTGGTGAATTCGGGCAGCAGCGCCTCCTTGAAGGCCACCGCCTTGGCGGCGATCACGTGCATCAGCGGACCGCCCTGGGTGCCGGGGAAGACCAGCGAATTGAGCTTCTTCTCGATCTCCGGGTTGGCCTTGGCCAGGATGATGCCGCCGCGCGGGCCGCGCAGGGTCTTGTGAGTGGTGGTGGTGGTGACATCCGCGATCTGCACCGGGCTCGGATAGACCCCGGCGGCGACCAGGCCGGCCACGTGGGCCATGTCGACGAACAGGTAGGCGCCCACCTGGTCGGCGATGGCGCGGAAGCGCTGCCAGTCGACCACGCGCGAATAGGCGGAGAAGCCGGCGACGATCATCTTCGGCTTGTGCTCCAGCGCCAGCGCCTCGACCTGCTCGTAGTCGATCTCGCCGGTGGCATCGTTGAGGCCGTACTGCACCGCGTGATAGATCTTGCCGGAGAAGTTCACCTTGGCGCCGTGAGTCAGATGGCCGCCGTGGGCCAGCGCCATGCCGAGGATGGTATCGCCCGGATTGAGCAGTGCCATGTAGACCGCGGCGTTGGCCTGGGAGCCGGAGTGCGGCTGAACGTTGGCATAGTCGGCGCCGAACAGCTGCCTGGCGCGATCGATGGCCAGCTGCTCGGCGATGTCCACGTACTCGCAGCCGCCGTAATAGCGCTTGCCGGGGTAGCCTTCGGCGTACTTGTTGGTGAGCACCGAGCCCTGCGCCTGCATCACGCGCGGGCTGGCGTAGTTTTCCGAGGCGATCAGCTCGATGTGCTCTTCCTGCCGCACCCGCTCCTGCTCCATCGCGGTCCACAGCTCGTCGTCGAATCCGGCAATCCGCATCTCTTTCGTGAACATCCCATACCCCTGACAAAATGGCTTTCAAAATCAGTCGCATGCCGGCCGCAGGCGACGGCCCGGCGCATGCCCCCTCTACCCGAGGGAAAGGGTACGAATATTACCCGATCCGGCCCGATATTGCATGTTCCGAGTCGGGTCGCTCCCGCGCGTCCTTGCGCTCCGCGACATAAGGCCTTCCTTGGCCAAACCCGCTCCCGCGCGTCCTTGCGCTCCGCGACATAAGGCCTTCCTTGGCCAAACCCGCTCCCGCGCGTCCTTGCGCTCCGCGGCATAAGGCTATCCCTCGACAACGCCGCTCTCGGCCATCCATGGCCTTCTCGGCATAAGGCCTTCCCTGGCAACGCCGCTCTCGGCCATCCATGGCCTTCGCGGCATAAGGCCTTCCCTGGCCAAAATGAAAAAGCCCCGCACGAGGCGGGGCCGTTAACCATACGGGTGACCGTATGCATTGTTATGTGGTCCCAAATGGGCTTCTTGTTATCTCCTCCCCCGGCTTTGGCTCACACGGAGTTCTCAGTAAATTGAAGGCGGCTGATAGTGGTCATCCGCCACCTGGGTCAGCGCGCTCTTGATGGCGTCCGGCGACTGCATGATATTCATGAAGCTGTGCGCGCCCATCATCGACAGATCCGGGAAATTGATCGCGATGCGGAAGCGCGCGTAGAGCGAATACACCTCGCTGCCCGATACCAGTATCTCGTAGGGCAGATGCGCGGTGGAGCGCAGCGGCATGAAATCGATCTGATTCATGATGTACTGATCGTCCATGTTCTTGTCGCCGCCCTTCGGCGCCTTCATCGCCACGCCGAACACCGTCTCATCCTTGCCGGGGATGTCGATGCGATAGACCTGGGTCACGCCGGCGATCCCCTTGGCCAGACGCTTCGCCACCGCCGTCACCGCCATCTTGTAGTTGGGGTACATCGCCAGTGTCGACGGATCGGTGAAATACTCCATACCGAACATGTAGTGGTAATGGCGCAGCTCGTCCGGCGTCAATCCATTCTTGGAACCAAACGCCTGCTTATCCCCCAACACCTTCGCCAGCTGTGCCGTCACGCCGGACAGATCGCCGGCCATGCGATAGGCATCGGCCATATAGGTCGGGTTGGTGTA
>OFHG01000360.1_pt1 | contig 18727 bp, 13 predicted proteins | sample 1521931 | NCBI WGS metagenome assembly OFHG01 (sample SAMEA2468438, study PRJEB22500) | soil metagenome | biome: Glassland; feature: Farmland; material: Clay | place: Australia | collected 2013-01-31 | depth 0.55 m
CTATTAGAGAGCACGGCTGCTGGTAGACTTCGACTCCCCATCGAGGCAGGAGCATGACACTCTATTAGGCTTCTGACTTGTGGGCTCCAAGCGAAAACCAGGAAAACGGCCAACCCATGACACGTGCCCGACACATGGGCGAAGTCGCGCTCTGTATGGGTTTTTTTGCAGAGATATTAGGGCTGGCGGAGAGGGTGGGATTCGAACCCACGTCACGATTTCTCGTGAACACGCTTTCCAAGCGTGCTCCTTCAGCCACTCGGACACCTCTCCAGGCTGCGTGCTTCGTCGTTTTCGCGTCGGACAAGCCGCTCGGGGTACTTCCGCAGTCCGGCGCCAATCACCCAGTATAGCATCCCCCTTTGCGTTCAGGAACATGCATGCATGAAGAGGGAAACCAGAACCGAGAAGCCAGGTGTCAAAAGTCGGAGGTCTGAAGTCTGGAATCTGAAGGCTCTTCCCACAGGGGTTGCCGCAGGGAACGGAGCGACGGCGGTGAGCGTCTGGGAGTTTCCTTCGGTCGAGCCAATCTATGCGCTTCGAGAAAGCGAGGGAGAGTCTGGTTACCTAAACCTTCGGCGAAATCGCAGTTCCAAGCCAAAAATTCCGTTGCGGTCGCGGACTCCGAACAAGGAGAGGTTGTTGTCCATCTGCCACTCAAACTGCACGACGCGCCGCTGTGAGCTGCCCGTATCGGTGATGTAAGTGATGGTGAGGTCGCGCGTGACCTGCTGTTCGACAGTGACGCGAGCTCCCGCGACGTTTTCAAGCCCGCCCACATTGGGGTCAATCTTGATGCGGCTAACCCCGAAGAGCCTCTGGATTCGCCCGGTCATCTGGCTGGACAGTGCTTCGGAGAGCAGGGCGCTGGCGCCGACCGACGAAAGGTGCTCCTGTCCGGTGGTTGCCAACTGTTCCTGCTGGCGAGAATAGCCTAGCGCCAGCAGTGAGAGAATGTCCGCCGTAGGCAGTGGCGGGTCAGAGCGATAAGCGATCTTTATCCGACTGAGCGGGCCCGAAACGTCCAGGGTGAGATCGTAGCGCTGGATGCGCGTCGTAGCTTCGAGGTCTAACATGGGCTGAGTTCGGAACGGGTTGGTCATACTGATGTCGGCGCGATTGACCGTGTAACGGTTGCCTCGCAACACGGCTTCGCCGTTCATAATGTGGATCGCCCCGACGACCACGGGATTGGCAAGCGTCCCTTGCAGGCGAAGGTCCACATCTGCCACCAGGCGTAGATCCTGTGCATCCAGATGTACCGTCGGTGCGGAGGACAATTGCACGTTCAGCCGCACCCTGGAAGCGACACGGGAGGCCGCACCGATGGCCGGCGTTCCTCCCGAAGTCCCGACGTCGGAAAGCAGGTTCAGCACGCTGAAGTCGGGAGTGGTGTAGAGTTGCCGGACCGCCAACTCGCCGTCCATACGGCTGTTTTCAGGCGTCCCGTTCAGGCGCAGCGTCCCTGACAATTGGGAGACAAAATCGGTAGGATATTGCAGGCGAACTTGGTCGACCTTGGCGCTTAACTGGAAGATCGGGCTGGCACCGAAGCTCATGAATCCCTGAACGGTGACCGTTCCTCCGCCGCTGGTTCCACGCAGAGATTGCACCGTGGCTCGCTCGCCTTCCAAGCGAATCTCGCCGTTCATCCCGAACAGGCGAATTGGGAAATCGCCGTAGCTGAGGTTTAGGTCCTGCACTTGCAGTTTCCCGAATAAGAGAGGATGGGCGGGAGTGCCATTAATCACAAGATCCACTTTCGATGTGCCAGTTGCTTTCACGGCCGGGTCCAGTAGGCTCAGGAGTTTGGCATCGGATTCACCCCGTGCGCTGAGCGAGAGCGCCGCCTGCTCGCCAAATCGTGCTGAGCCTTCGCCCTCCAGATTGGTGGAGGGGCCCTGGATGCGGAAGGGGCTGATCTTTAGCGTTCTATCCGCATATCGAAGATGGATGGGCTGGGTATTGGCCCAGGAAAGGTCGGAAGCGTTCAGCCTGAGCGTGCGAACCTGACTTTCAATTGCCAGACGTTCCGGCTGCCGTAGCGGGCCCGACACTTTGAAGGTTCCGCCGCAGGTGACCGGAGAGTCGAACTTCTTGTTGAGCAAGAGGCGAATCCATGGGCCCAGACGGAAGTCGGAGTATTCGCCGGAAATCTGCGAGGGCCAATCGGCCTCGGTTCGGGCCTCGCCTGAGAAACTGAACACGCCGCCTGCGCCACTGCTTTCGCCCGTGGCATGCAGCTTTTGGTTCTCCCAATCAATTTGGCCTTTCAGGCTTCCAGCGGGCATGCCCATAACGGTGAGGTTTTGAATGTTCCAACTCGCCTGAAGCGCCACGTCTTCGAAAGTCCCGTTGCCCTTGAGATCAAACGCCGCCTGTCCTTCGAAGGGGGCCGTGGGCTCCTTTGCCGTTTCTGAAGCCGGCATGAAATCAACCAAGGGAATTGCTTCACCGTGCAACGCGGCGGAAAAGATGCGAGTGGCAGGATCGAAGCTCCCCTGGCCCGTCACCTGAGCCGCGCCGCGAACAAGTTGGGTTTCTTGCACTTTCCAGACTGAACCGACGACCTGGATGCCGGTCGTGAGCTTGTCAAACGGTCGGTTCGCGAACGTCCCGTGATCAACCTCCACTTTCGCGCTGCCGGCAAGGTTGGAAGGCGTTCCTCGCAGCTCGACCTGGCCGGTGGCGAGTCCGGTGAGAGGATAATTGGCACCCAAGGCAGCTTTCAGACCTTGGAGAGGGGTTTTGTCAGCGTGGGCGATAAGCCGGACGCTACCGTTGGGATCAAGCTGCCAGTCCTGCAACCCTGCCTGGGCGTCCACGATCAGCATGCTGTTTCGGCTGCGCAAGCGTCCGCCTGAGATCTCAATCGAACTCGGTGAGATGGTCACGCTCGCGGCCAACTCATTCCAGCTCCAGCCACGAAAGTCGAACATGCCCAGCGCAAGCTTGCCGCTGACGACTGGGCCACTACCCGTTTCGGAAAGCCCGCCCGTGAACGTCATCGGACTCCTGAGCGTGAGTGGGATAGGCTCGTGGGTTTGAGCGAGATATTCCACTGCGGGGCGCCACTCCTCGAAATCGGAGGTTGTCAATTGCATGGCCAGTTGGGTTGCACACGACTGGATCGTCCCGTGAACGTGGAGAGTGGAGCCGGGCGTCTGAGCGTCCAATGCTTCCAGGTGGAGCACGAAGGCGTGATGGTTGGTCAAGCGTGCCTGGAAAGAGCCATTCACGGGTACTCCGGCCCCCGGCGCGTTCGCGAGAAGCTGGTATCGAAGATCCGTGTGCGAGTCCAGATCGTTCCCGCTTCCCGTCCAGGAGGCGTCGACGGTCCCCTGAATCGCCGACGACCAGTGCAGTCTACTGAGCAGAGGATGGCCGGAGGAAAGGGCGCTGAGAAGGTTTCTCAGACGCACTCCTTTCACATCGGCGTGCATGGAAAAATGTGGCGCCGGCGCGTGCAACAAAACCTCAGCGCGCGCGCTCAAGACTCCGCCGAGGGCATTAATCTGGACCTTGGGAAAGCGCAGCACATCGGAGGCGGCTGAATATTCCGTGCTGAAATCTATTCTTCCGGGATCGAACGACCGCGAACGGAAGAGAAGCTGGCGGCCCTCCAGGCGGCCTTGGGATTGCCAGATGCCCTTCTCATAAGAGGCCCGGCCGTTCACGAAAACTTCTCCAGCCTGCGCCGGCCCGACGCCCAAAATCTTCGCCACCTGCGCCGCTGAACCAATCGCATGAAAAGCGGCACGGGCTTCCATTGGCGGAGCCGCCTTGACTTCCAATGTGGCGCCGCCGGTGAGTCCTGCGGCACGCCAATTCAATTCGGTCACGTTCAATCCCGCTTGGGTGATCTCGAATCTCGCGGAAAGGGTTGTGGTTGGAACTTCATGCCCCGGCATCTTGAAGCGGACTCCGGCGGAAGACAGGCTGCCCTGATAAGTATGCATTGAGGTCCGGCGCATCTGGACGGCGACATTCCGCGCCTCCAGATTGACGGCCACACGCGCGTCGTTCCAATAAATGTCGGTGTGGTCAATCGTCATCCGCCCGATGGACAGGTCCAAGAAGTTTTTAAAAGACTGCATTTGCCTTGTGGATGCAAGAACGGGGCCGGGGAAATTGCTGGAGCCGTCCGGGTGGGTCAGCAGGTGCACCTCGGCCGAGTTCACATCCAAGGCAGCCAGCGTGAGCCTGCGGCGGAGAATCGAAATCGGGCGGAGACGGAAGGCGAACGTCCGGGCCGAGAAAAGGGGGGGACCGGCCGGCTGCTCCGTTCCGTGAAGAACCAGTCGTCCGAGGGTGATTTGCTGGGTGAACGGGTTGAATTCCAACTGTCCAATTTCGACGCGAGCACCCGTGAGGCTTTGCAATTCTGCGGCGACCTGCCGCTCGAGGACGCCGTGAAACCAGGCGGTTGTCGAGATGGCCAAGGCCGCGAGCGCCAGGAGCGCCAGCGCCAGCACCGGATAAAGGGTTCTGCGCAGGTATTTGTGCATTTCTTGCCGCTCAGGCCGTCTATTCCGGTTGCGGCCTAATCCGAAAACAGCTCAACTCGATGCGTCGTCTTCAAATCGGCGATCCATTGGTCCAGGAGCTTATTGATTTTCTCCTGCGTCAGGATCTCGTGGATCTTGTCTTGAACTTCGGCCAGGTCCGGCGCCGGCCCTTGGCTATGTTGTTTGAACGCCGGAACAAAAGTATCACGGTAATAATTCTCAATTTCCGAGTTATCCACCCACGCTTGAGGACGGAGGCGTTTGTTGATGAGCTCCAGAATGGTCTCCCGCAGCCGCAGCCGTTCGAGCACCTGTTGGGTATCGAGCCCCAGGGCTTCCAGCGCCCTCTGATACGCCTCCGGACTCCCAAATTTCTTTTGAACGTCCGCCAAATCGGCAGCGGCGGTTTTCTCAGGCACCGTCGAGGTCGGCAAATTTTGAGCTTCCTGGGCCAGGAGAGCCTGCTGCACAAGCCGATTGCGGACCTCCTCACGCGCTTTCTCGTCCGGATTCCCGGCCGGCCGCTCTCCGTTCAAGAACTGCTCAAGGTGGAACTCGATTTCCACATCCCGCTCTGTGATCGCTCGATACTCAACAGCGGCGACCACGCGGTCCAATGTTTCGCCCCGCATCGACACACTTGCGGCCAGGTACGCTCCGAGCCACACGGCGGCGAGCGTTCCCGTCAGAAGCTTTGGCCGATACCCAAAAAGAATTGATAGTGCGATAGCTGAAGCACCTCGGTCTTTCCGGTACTGCTCACCACCTGGTAATGAGGAGGATTCAGAGCGTAACCGATGTCAAACCGCAGCGGGCCGACGGGCGTTTTGTAGCGAAAGCCGAAGCCGGCCGCATGAACCGTGTAGTTGAAGTCGGTCGGCGAACTCTGGTGCACCTTCAGCAGGCGCATCAAGCGAATGCTGGAATAAACGTTTCCCGCGTCCTCAAAGAGCACAAAGCCCAGGCGGTTCTCCGCGAAAGGCATGCGGAGTTCCACCGAATTCAGGAACAGGGCGTTGCCGCCGACCGGGTAGCCTTTTTGAAGGTCGCGCGGCCCGGCCTGATTGATCGAGAAACCGCGATGCGACTCGCTGCCGCCCATGAAGAAGCGCTCCGGCAGCGGAATATCGTGCGTGTAAGTGATCACCGTGTTCCCGTTGGCGTCCTTGGTGACCACCTTGCGCAGACTGCCGTAAGGGGATTCCACCGCCAAGCGCGTGTCGCGCGCGAAAATCAGGTGCCGCGCCAGACGATAGTATGTGGAATTCTCGCCCGAGATGCGGAGAAAGTTCGCTTCCGACCCGAACCTGCTCCAGGCGATTCCCGCGTCGGCCACGGAGAAGGACCCTTTCGTCGCATCCACGGGGTTGTCGCGGTGGTCGTTGATATAACTCGCCCCGATCATGCCGATGCGGGCCGCACGGCTGACCAGCGGGATCTGCTCCACGGAGATCGTGTTGGCCAGGTTCAAGGCCTTCACGTTCCTGAAGGTGAAGCGGCCGACCACCAGCGTCGTCGGGCTGTAGCGCTTTTCCACGGCGATCGAAGCCTCCGCGCGCTCGGAGGTAAAAGTCAGCACGTCGCTGCTGCGGTCATACAGGGCGTTCAGGCGCAAGTGCAGGTCAGGCCGGGTGGGGAAGCGAGGAATGTAGTATCCGAGCGAGGCGCCGGTGTCCAGTGTCGAGAGGCGTGCCTCGAAGGAGGCGGTCTGCCCGCGCCCGCCGACGTTCAATCGCGACACGTCGATGGAGAATCGGGGACTGGCTTTCAAAGTCCCTTGCGGCTGATTGCTGCCCAAGCGTTGGACCTCGCCTCCCACACCGTAGCCGAGGGTCCAGCGTTTTGCCTCATTCACACTGACCAGAACGTTCTTGGGGCCCGGCGGACCTTGTGGGTCCTGGGGGCCAATCACAACTTGATTGAAGATCCCAAGGTCGTAGAGGTGGCGCTGCGAATCCAGCAGGCTGCTCTGGCTGAGGGGTTCTCCGGAATTGAATTGCAGCTCCTTCCATATGGTCCCGGGCCGAGTGTGACGATTGCCCATGAGGAAAATGTTGGCGATGTGCTCCTGGGGGCCCAAATCCGCTTGAAACTCCACATTCATTTCGTGCGGGTCCGGGCCGGGGGTTGTTTTCGATTCCACGTCGGCGTGGGCATATCCTTGGTTGGAGTAGTAGGTGCGGATGTTGTCGCGATCGCGTTCCACGCGTGCGGGGGCATAGGCCTGGCCCGGTTTGGAAAGAAGGTGCGGCCATAACCGCTTCTGCGCGTTTTCGTCAACGCCTTCGAAGGTCAGACGCGCAACATCCGTCCGGGCGCCTTCATCCACTCTGAAAATCACGAAGAGCCGGTTCGGCTCTCCGTTATAATCCTTGTCCACTTGGGGAGTGATTTTCGCCTCCAGATACCCCCTCGATTCATAAAACTGCCGCAGGGAATTGACGTCGTTGGCCATCATCCGCTGGCTGAAAATTCCGCGGTCATGAAAAAAACCCGCGGGTTGAAGGGAAAGCAGGCCCTGCAGGTCATCCGAGGAAAAGGTCTGGTTGCCTTCGAACTTGTAGCCCCGGAAAACGCCCTGCCGTCCAAGGCTGACCTGATAGGTGATATCCACTTCCTGAGCGCCGGGGCTCGCGCTCCTCTCCCCTTTGACTTCCGCGGAGAAGTATCCCTGGCGCTCAAAATAGTCTTTCAGGTTTGCTTCGCCTTGCGAAACGGCGAAGGCATCGGACACGCCTTCGCTGTACATGGGAAGGAGTTCTTTTTTCCTGGAGGTGGAAACGTGAGCGCCGCGAACCCGGATCTTGACCACCGGCCCGGCGTTCGCTTCGACCACCAGTTGCTCGGTGTCATGGGCGGCGTCGTATTTCCTCTCCCGCACGATGGTGGAAGCTTGCAGGCGCTTCTTTTTGATATAGAACTGATGGAGCTTGGTCAATCCGCGCTCCAATCGGGCGGAGGTCAATTGCCGTTTGGGCTTCCAGCCTGCGACGGACTCGAGTTTCTTGGCCGGGAAGCCCGGCTGGCCTTGCCAAACCACTCCGGAAAGGACGGCCGGCTTGCCCGGTTGAATCGTGAAAATGACGTCGGCTTCTTGGGACTGAGTGTTGGGCACCAGTTGGTACGTCACCTTCGCGTTGTGGTAGCCGTTCTCGATCAGCACGTCGGACAAGTGACGCTCGGCTTCGGAAAGATCCCTGGTTGCTAGCGGCTGCCCCAGCCTCAGATGTGCTGCCGTGGCTAGTCCCTGCGGTTCGAGCCCGTCGAGAGTTCCTTCCACGCGCACGGTCCCGACGAAATACTGCGCGCTCCCCACAAAAACCAATTCCACGCCGCCCGGCGCCGGCTCGGCATCCGCCCGCAAGTCTTCAAAGCGCCCCGTGGCATAGAGATTCTTGAGGCTTTGATCCACCTTGACCGGGTCGAGCGGCTCGCCCTCTTTTTGGACGACCTGGGAGGCAAAACTCTTCAGGCTCAGGGCAGCGTCCGTTTGAAGACGGATTCGTACCACCTTCTGCCCCCATTCTCCTGATCCCTGGGAGGCTCCCTTCGCGCTCGCAAATGCCCAGAGTGCTAGGCAGATGCCTATGGGGATGACTGGAATCACGCGCCGGACCCCGGCAAGAGAATTAGAGACACGCTTCCCTTGACGCGATATCGAGATGATACGAAACCTGCGAGTCCGATTCAAAGAGCTGGGCCCCATCTAACGACATCCAGAATCTATCAAATCACACGTTCTCCTTACAGTTTAACCCAGACTGGGAGGCCCCAATGAACTGATGAAGTGGCTTGAGCGGCGAGCGAGTCTTCAGGACGGAACGACGCGAACACAATCACCCAAATACTTGCCCAGGAGGTTGGTCCGGGGAAAGGCCTGTCCCTGGTGCTGCCGGAAGCCCTCCGCTCCCTCGAAGCCGTATTCTTGGCCGACCAAGGCGGCCATTCGACGCATCAGGACAACGGGGTCGGGAATATCCTGCTGCGCACGCAGGAAGGCGCGCTGGCTTTCGTGACAACCGAGCATTTCTTCCTTGCGTGCCAGCACGGCGCTGATGTTCACGAACACGCTCGAACGCAATTCTCCTCCCAGAATATCTTTGCCGCCGAAGGGCTGGGCGTAATAAAGATGCGGCACGGCGCGGAGAGCCTTGGCGGGGCGCCGCGCTCCGGTACGGTAGTTGGGGGCCATGGCTCCGAAACACGCCGTCTGGCACAGGCGGCTGGTGATTTCGTGATCCTGCATGTAGTCAACCGGCGAGTGGGTGAACACCAACGACGGGTCGGCGCGGCGGACCAGTTCCATGACTTTGCGCAGCGTTCGGCGGTCATAGAAGACCTCGAGATCTTTTTCGCCCAGGCACGCGTAATCCGCCCCAATCAGCCGCGCGGAGTCTACGGCCTCGCGCCGGCGGATGCGCGCGATTTTCGCCGCGGGAAGGACGCTGCTGCCGGCATCGCCGGCAGTCATCGTGGCGATGGTGACCTTGCCCCCGGCGCCGGCAAGCAGCGCGAGTGTTCCTGCGGCCAGAAATTCCGCGTCGTCCGGATGGGCAAAGAGGGCGAGAACGTTGAACGCGAAAGCCATAGGGGCCGTGTCTGGAAATATTACGGTGGAGTTCCCTCGCCGCTATTTCGCCACAGCGAAAGTAGCCTTGAGGCGTGCCGATCCCCACTCGATTTCGATCACGCCCCGCCCGCCTTCATTCGAGAGCTTGATCGAGAGCTCTTCAACCGGATCGCTCACCTCGCTGAGCTCCATCGGGACCTCGGCGATTTTGGCGCCGGGCTCGTATTGCATGGCGCTCTTGGAAGAGACGATCAGCGTCCACTTTCCGGGCTCGGCCAGCCGTCCCAGCAGGATGTGTTTGCCCTTCGGGACCCGGGTGCCGCCGAAATCGAGATCCACGTTCGATTCAATCGTGGTGGCCGCGTCCGAACCGAGGCGCCATACCTGGCCGGGCTGGATCCTTTTCAGCATGTCCCGGCCTTTGAGCGTCGGCCGGCCGTAGTCAATGGCCACTTGAGCTTTTCCGATTTCCGCCTTCGCCTGTCCCCGATCGTTGCCGTGCGCCAGGCCCGCGGCGGTGAACGCGAGGACAAGGACGATGGGCAGTGTGGTGATGCTCAACGATTTCGAAATCCTCATGCGGTTTTTTCCTCCGTGCAAATTTCAGTCTGGCGCGGCGTCGCCCGTCAAGCTCCCCTTGGCGGACATTCCCCCAGCGATGGCGCCGCGCATTTGTTCAGGCGCCGTGTATCCCACCCAATGATGAGTGATTATACCTTCAGGACTGATAAGAAACAGCGTGGGGAAAATCGTGATGTGCCCGTAAGCGGAATCGCTCTCGCGCGTCCAGTGAACAACCGGGAAGGTGATGTGTTTTTCTTCCACGTAACGGCGCCGGACCGCGTCGTCATAGCTGAGGCCCAGAACGCGGTCGGCATTCGCGCCCACCACGACCAAGCCTTTTCCGCGAAACTCAGCCTCCAGATTGGCCAGCCCCGGCGATTCCTTCATGCAGGGCGGGCAGCCGGTGAACCATACGTAGAGCAACACCCACTTGCCGCGCAGCGATTCAAGGTCAACCTCGCCTTCATTGAGTCCGGGCAGTTTGAATTCCGGGGCCGCTTTGCCTTCCCAGCCGGCCAAGTGGCGCTCGACCGCCTGGCCGAAGCGCGGGTCGGCTTTGATGGCTTCAACGTCCACTTTGGTGATTTCTCCGGTCCTCGCGTCGCGGGTGATGAAGCGCGGCACGCGCGGGTCGTCCTCCATCACCAGCAAGAGCACCGCTGCGTCCTTCGGCGAAGCCAGATCGAACTGCTGCGCGATGGCCTTGAGCGAAGGAGGCGCGCCGGACTTCTGTTGATATTGCACGATGAACAGAGGAATGCGGAAAAAGGCGTTGTAAAGCTTGGTGAGCGCCTGGCGCTCGTCGGGCTGGGTGAAGACTTTGCCGTAGAGCTCGCTCACAATCAGCGGCTGGCCCGGTTTCACGTGCGTGCGGACATAATCCAGGACTCGCTCTTCGGCCTGTGAATTCGCCGCGCGAGACGGAACCGCGGCCGCTGCCAGCAGCACAACCAATGCGCCCAGGAGCAGGATTTGTCTTTTCATTGCGCCCCCTTCCCACCGCCTCGCGCGGAAGCGTTCTCGGCCCGCTCAAACACGTGCCAGTGGAACATCAGCGGATATTGCATGTATTGCGTCAGGTAACTCCAGCCGTGGCCGCCCTGGCGCAAATGAAATTCGTGCGGGAAGCCTTTCGACGTGAGGATTTTGTCCAGCAAGATCGCTCCTTCATTGAAGCCGTAACGATCGTCGGTGCCGCAGTCAAAATAGAGTCTCAAGTTCGCGAAACGCGATGGGTTTTCCGCCAGGGTGAGCGGGTTGTTTTCGTCCCAGTATTTAACATTCAAGGGCGACCCAAACGACTGCTCCAGGATGCGGGCATAGAATCCCCAGCGGCCTTCGGTGGGAAGCGGCTGGGGAATCTTCGCGATCAGCGCCGCGCTTTGCGCGCTGGCTGAGCCGAAGATATCCGAGTGCCGCATCGCCAGGTGAAGGGAGCCGTAGCCGCCCATGGAGTCGCCTTCGATGCCGCGTGTTTCGCGCGTCGCGAGCGTCCTGTAGGTGCGGTCCACCCAGGGAACCAGCTCCTGGATAAAGAAATCCTCGTAGCGGTCGCGCCCGTCGTAAGAGTTGACATAAAAACTCTTGCCCGCATCGGGGAGGACGACAATAAACTCGCCCACTTTGCCGCTGCTCAAGAGGCCTTCCAGAATTTCCTGGCCGCCGCGATCGATCCAACTGTGTTCGTTTTCAAAAAGGCCGTGCAGGTAAAAAAGCACGGGATAGCGTCGCGGCGCGGAAGAGTTATAGCCGGCAGGCAGGACAACGCAGACATCTAAGGAACGGCCGAGGATCTGGCTGGGAACTGTCCGGCAATCGTCGGCGAGGGCGGGAGCTGCCAGGCACTTCGCCGGCAGGGCGAGGAGCACGGCTGCGGCGAGAATCGCCAGCGCTGCGCGACGACGGGTCGTTCTGAAGTTCTGCAAGAGATTCACCACCGGGTGCGGGTTAATGAGGAGTCGCGGGGTCCGAACGCGACCGTTCGGTCTCCACGTAAACGTGCGTCTTGCCGCTTTTCGAGCTTGCGCCGATTTCGGAGCCAACGCGGCGCATTCCGTTCTCGGCGGCGCCTTGAACGCTGCCGTGAATGTCCTTGAGCGGCAATTTCCCGGAGTCTTGCGACGCGGGCTGAACCGCAGTCTCCGAATCCCGCGTCTTGGATGCTGGCTTGAACTCGCTGACCGCCGCCGCGTCCTCATTCACTTCCTCTTTTTTCTTCGTGTCGTTGCCGGTGGTTTTTTCGGCTTTCTTCTCGGCGGCGCGGCGCGCGGCCTCCTCGGTCGAGACTCTCATCACGTCCATCAACTTTGGTCTCTCGGGTTTTGCCGCAGTCTCCGTTGCCTTGGCTCCAGGCTTTTGCGAAGCGCGCTGGCCGGGCGAGCTTTGAGGAGCCGCCGCTGCGGCCGCAAAAAGAGCCAATACCACCGCAAGGAACGCGGATTTGGATGCTGAAAGACTCACGCAACGCCCTCGATTCCCAAACACAAGACCCTCTTCATTCTGAAGCCATCTCGGGACGGCGTCAAGCGTTGGAGAGTGTTTCCCAAGCCTGCTTACTTCGCCCGCGGCTGGTTCCAGATGAGCTCGATGGTGACGCCGCCGTGCCCGTCGGTGTCGAGATAGGCGAAGCGCCCTTTGTGGCCGTTCGAGTCCCACCCGCCGCTCTGGGAAACGCTCACGCCCAGGGCCTTGAAGTGTGCGATGGCGGCATCCATATCCGCGACCTCGAGCCCCAGGTGATGGAACCCTTCGCCGTGCGCCCTCAGATACTCTTCGTAGATGTTGGGGCCGGCAAGCGATTGCACCCACTCCCAGGGCGTGTCCCCCGCGCGGTTCCAGCCCAGGTACATCTCGAATTTTCCCGGCTGGCCGCGGTAGACGCGGTCCAGACTGACGTTGCGGTCTATTTGCCGGCCGCCGAAGCCCAGCCGTTGCCAGTAGTCGCCCACCTTGTGAACGTCGGAGACCACGAAAGCGTAATGACCGATTTTGGTGAACGGGTACTCGTTGGCGTGGGGCTGCTCGCCGCCGAGCGGCCAGTCGGGGTGGTAAATCAGCTCGAGGGTAATGCCGCCGCCTTCCGGCGCCGTATCGAGGTAGGCGAACCTGCCCTCGCCCTTTTGCCCTTTCCAGGTTCCGGACTGCACCACCTTCACGCCGCGCTGCTTGAAGTATTGAATCTGCTGGTCCATCACCGCCGGACTGGGCATCTGGTAGGCCAGATGGTGCACGCCGTCGCCGTGCTTCGCCAGGAACTCGTCGTAAACGCTCTTGGGTCCGACCGGCTGGATCCACTCAATCTGGACTCCGCCGATATCGCCGAAGGCCATTTTCATTTTCAGGTTGATGATCTTGCCGCGATAGTTGACGTTGGGAAAATCCCTCACGCCGTCGCGCTGGATGTCTTTCAGTCCCAGCTTCTGCCAATAATCCACGACGGGATCCAGATCCTTCACCACCCAGCCCACCTGCACGATGTGCCCGTAAATCGAGCCATCCACCGTGGGCCTGGCCACCGCGCCCGAGGATTGCGCCCCGGCCATTGCGGGGCCGAACGAGAGACAGACAGCCGCCGCGGTAAGAGTCCTTGACATAATATGGCCGCCCATTTGGATCCTCCTTGAGTATCTGCCGGGCATTCTCTCGCCGGCGGCGAGAGGAGTCAAAGGGAAATGAGGACCGGACGCAGCCCGTGGTTGTCTGCCCGAGCCCATTTGTGAGATGCTCGACCTGAATTGGGCGCGGCTGGTTTCAATTTCAATTTGGACGAGGTGAATTATGGCGTGCAATCCCGAGGTTTTGCGGCACGTTCCGCTCTTTGCGCTGCTCGATGAAGAGGAGGCGGGGGTTCTGGCGGGGCAAGTAGAGCTGAAGAAATTCGCCCCGCGGCAGCGCATTTACAGGATCGGCGATGTTGGCGCGCAAGCCTACGTGATGGTCTCCGGCCGGGTGCGCGTGACCACCGTGGACGAAGACAACCAGGAAGTGGTGGTGGACGAACCTTCGCACGGCGAGTTCTTCGGCTTTGCCTCCATGCTGGAGCAGACACCGCACGTCACCAATGCCGTCGCCCTGGAAGAAGCAGAGTGCCTGGAAGTGAGCCGCGACGACATTGCGGTGCTCTTGCAGCGCAAGCCGATGGCGGGAATGGATATGCTGCGGGTGCTGGGCCGCCAATTCCACTCCTCGCAGAAACTGGTGCGCAGCCGCGCCGCGCGCAACCCGAATGAGGTAATCGAACAACGCGAAACCACCGGCGAGCGCGTCGCCGACGCGGTGGCCAAGTTCGGCGGCTCGTGGACGTTCATCATCATTTTCGCCGCCGTTCTCCTCGTCTATTCCAGCATCAACGTTCAGCTCGGCCTCTCCGCCTGGGACCCTTATCCCTTCATTCTGCTCAATCTGTTTCTCTCCATGCTCGCCGCCATCCAGGCGCCGGTGATCATGATGAGCCAGAACCGCCAGGACGCCAAAGACCGGCTGCGTGGCGAGCTTGATTTCGACGTCAACCGGCGCTCGGAGGCTGAAATTCAGGGCCTCGCGCGCAAGCTCAACCTGCTGGGCGAGCAGTTGGGCGACGTGGAGGAATTCGTGCGCGCAAAGCTCTCGGGGAGCGTGAATGCGCCGCCCTCAGAAGGCGGACTCTAGGCTGAGTCCTTCGCCGCAGGGCGGCGGCTTCCTATGAACTTGGCACGGCCAGCGGGGAGTCCAGGTCGCCCTGCGGGTTGAATTCGGCGGTGAGCACTTCCTCGGCCAGCCGCCAGCCGGAAAGCTCCAGCGCTTCGCGCGCCAGGCGGGCCGAGATGGCCACACGGTTCAGGTCCAGCGTGTTGCGGATCCAAGCGATGCGCTGCTCGCTTTCGTCCGGGCTGCCCAGCGCGCCCAAGGCGAAGCCGAGCGCTTCTCGGTCGTTGGGCAGATACATGGGAATCCGCGCCATGGGAGGATTGAGCGAGGTTCTGACGTTGATGTAGGTCTTGGTGAAATCAATCTTGCGGTACACGCGCTCGTGAATCACGTCGGCCAGGCCCACGCCGAGCGCATTTCCGGCGCTCGGCTCGGTGAGATCGCGAACGTAAATCATCAGGATGCCGGAGCGCTCGGTGGAAGGAAAGTTGGCGCCGCGCCCGATCACCTTGGTGTCCATGCCGGTGCCGCTGATGTTCTTTCCCATTTCGTCCACCACCAGCAGGTGCAAATCCTCGAAAGGCAGTCGGGGAACCAGGCGCTTGGCCTCGACCTGCAAAGCCTCGTCCACGCCCGCCACGCCTTCGGGCGGGGCTGCGCGCACCAGGGCGATCTGGTGAAACTCATTTTCCACTACCCCCAGGCCGCACAAGATCTTGCCGCTGCGCAGCATGACACCTGACATCGAGCGAATGACTTTTTCAAAGCCGAACTTTCGCCCGGCGCGGTGCGTCTGCTCGGCACCCTCGCGCTTTCCCGCGCCCACCGCCAGCATCTTCAGCAATCCGCTTTCGATGACGCCGGTAAAATCCGTGTGCGGCTTGACGCGGTTCATCACAATGACGCCGTCGGCACGCGAGGCGTTCGCGTCCAGAAAAACCTCGAAGCCTTCGGTCGTTCGCCCCAGCGAAACAGTTTCCATGGAGGAGCAAATCTCCGCGCCGACGCCCGCTTGGGTGACGCCGTATTCCTCCAGGAGTTTCCTCTGGCCTTCGTCGGTGGCGCCTCCATGGCTGCCCATAGCGGGAAAAACGAACGGCTCGGCGCCCTGGGCTCTCAGCCAGCCGCAAATGCCGCGCACGATTTCCGCCACATTCGCGATGCCCCGGCTGCCGCAGGCGACGGCAATGCGCTTGCCGCGCAGCCTCGATGGCGGAGTCTGCAACCCGGCAAGCGATTGGTGAATTTCCTTTTCGAGATTGGCGATTCCCGGCAGGGTCGGGGCCACTCTCTGCAAAATGCGAAAGCGGGCGAGGCGAAATTGACCGTCGGTTGGCGCCATATTTCTAGCTTGAACTCCTCCAAACGGCTCGTCAAGGAAAGTCGCGCTGTGTTGTGGCGGAGTTCCTTCGCTCCGCTTGGGGCAAGCTCTTGACGCTGTTTCCGATCAATGCAGCGATAAGACCATTGCCGCTCGAGGTGCAGACCGGCTCACGAATCGCGCCGGCGTTCGACCGCCATCTTCACCGCGAGCTTGAGCGCCGCCTTCATGCTCGATGGGTCGGCTTGGTTTTTGCCCGCGATATCGAACGCTGTGCCGTGGTCCACGGAAGTCCGAATGATGGGCAGGCCCAGCGAAATGTTGACCGTGCCCTCGAAATCCAGCAGCTTCATCGGCACGTGGCCCTGGTCGTGATACATCGCGACCACCAGATCGTATTCGCCGCGAACCGCTTTCACAAAAAGCGTGTCGGCCGGCAGAGGGCCCGCGCACTGCATGCCCAGCATCCGCGCCGCGGTGACGGCGTGCAGGATGATCTCGCGGTCTTCCTCGCCGAACAGGCCGCTCTCGCCTGCGTGAGGATTGAGCCCGCAGACGGCGATGCGCGGCTGCTTGAAGCCCAGCCATCGCATCGCCTGGTGGCCCAGTTCGATGGTGCGCTGGATTCTGCCCGAATCGAGCTCGCACGCCTGGCGAAGCGGAATGTGCGTTGAGACGTGCACCACGCGCAGGCGGTCGTTCACCAACAGCATGCGTGAATCCGGCGCTCCGCACAGCTCAGCGATGTACTCGGTATGGCCGGTGAATTTTTCTCCGGAAAGCGTGATGCCTTCTTTGTTGACCGGCGCCGTGACCATGGCGTCGGCCTTGCCGCCGAGGCAGAGTTCGGTGGCGGTCCTGATGTACGCCAGCGCGGCGCGGCCGGCGGCGGCGCTCAGCTTGCCTTGCGCCGGCGGCGGTGCGGCGATTTGCTTGAGATCCAAAAGTCTGGCGTTCGGAATTCTGCGCAGCGAAAGTCCGGTCTGCGTTTCGACTTCATGGAGCACCGCAGTGTCGCCGATGACGATCCAAAGGCCAAGCGCTGGGAGGTTGGGATCGGACAAAGCCTTGAGAGTGACCTCAGGACCGATTCCGGCCGGGTCGCCCGTGCTAATGGCAATCCTCGGAACGTTAGTCGCGTCAGTGCTCATTCGCTTCTCGATTGCCGCGCCAGAAAATCCGTGACCGCAGCCAGTGCATCTTCGCCACCAAATCCGCCCGCTTTGGTGACAACTGCCGTTCCGTTTGCCAGACCGCCTATCAATCGTCCGTGCGGAATTCCCGGCACGACCTCCCTTTCCAGTTTAATCCCGGTCGTGCCCAACGCACTCAGGATTGCGAAGGCGGTGTCGCCGCCCGAAAGCGCCAGGCCGCGGATTGCCGGATTCTTCAGAGCGTCAAGCAATGGCGCGAACTGGTTTTTGTCGTCGAGGTTTTGCCGAATGGTCACCAACACATGTTGACCACCCTCCAATGCCTTGCCTGCCAGTTGAGCGCAATTCGCGGTCAGCCCGATGTGTGCGACTTGCCCGCGTTGAACTAGATAATTAACCTGCGCTTGCGTGGTTGAATTGGTTGAGCCGTTCACCAGCACAACGGAACCTCGAGTGTCGCTTCGCGGTCTTGCTGCGATTGGTGCTGGCCTGTGCAGTTCTTCCGCCATCACTTTTGCTTTTGCCGCTGCGAGTCCCGCGGAACCTGCAAGGAGCACATTCTTGCTGATGTGGCTTACAGTACGTGCGATGGTTTCTAAATCATCGTCGTTGATGGAATCCAGAACCACGATGGTTTTTTCCGGCAGATCTTTCAATCGCGAGCAGAGGTGGCACCAATCATCAGCCCATTCGGGGCGGGCGAAGTGCACGACGCGGCTCGCACCTTGCTGTTCCAGAAGTGAGGGCAAGTGAATCGCCTCACGCGATGCGGCACTCGCGACACGAAGCGAGCCTGCTTCGAGTGTCCGTCCCATCGTCGGGAACGCCGGAGCCACAAGCGCCAGGGAAAATCCGCAAGCCTCAACGACGGCCTGCAATTCTGCGCCCAGGTTTCCGCGCAGCGTGGAGTCCATCTTTTTGTAGGCGACCTCGCGGCCCGCATCGCGCAAAGCTTGGCAGGCCTCGCGGACTTTTGCCGCGGCGGTTGCGGGCGCATCGTTGCGGCTGTTGGTTGTGAGGACCAGCAAGTCGAAGGGTTCCTGCTCGCGCGCGGAGGGTGCGATCCGAACCAGCGTGGGAAAGCCGCGCTGTGCGAACTGCACACCCGCATCGCAAGCGCCCGTGAGGTCGTCGGCGACGAGAGCGAGCCGAAGCGCGGCCGAGGATTCTTTGCGCGAGGGAGCAGGCATAGGAAATTCCGCGCGCGGGCCGCGAGTTGCGGCCGAGCCCACTTTGTACCAACCCGGCGCGCCCGCCGCAAGCGACTGATGGGCGGGGAATTGCGGCCCACGAAAAAAAGTGTGTCAGCAGTGTCAGCCGTATCCCTTGTATCATTTGTATCTGCTAGGCTAGGGTTGTTGAGGCGGGGTCGGCCCGGGCGGGGTTGGCGAGGCCCACAGGAGGGGTGTGCCCGGCGGCACCGCGCGCCGGGCCGCGGCGGCGGATGGCCTGCCGGCTCCCGAGCGACGTGCGCCCACCAGCCGGCTGAAGACGGCCGCCGCGGGCCGTCAGGCGGCCGTTCGGCGAATCATGCCCCGGCGGGCGCGGCAGAGAAGCAATCACCCGGCTGAGGCTCAATGCCTGGGGCTGAAGCTTGGCCCCCGACCGGCGGCTGCGCGCAAAGTCCAGCCTGCGGCGCAGTGAAGTGGGCAGTCGCCTGAAGCTGCACGTATGCAGGCGGGCGGGCGCGGCCGGGGTCACTTCGGGACCCCACTCGTTGATCTCGGTGTACGTGCCCGATGTCGGGTCGACGGCGGCGGTCGACGTTCGCGACTCCGCGGAGATGCGGACGAAGTCGTTGAGGATCGACTCGGCGGTCAGCTCCTCGACGATGCGGGTGCCGGCGGCGCCCGCGCGATATACCCGCGCCATGGCCCCGACCTTCGACGCCGCCGCGCTCGTCGGCCTCCGCCGCGTGGGCGCGATCGCGGCCTCGCCCGACGGCAGGTCGTGCGCGAAGCCGCCCTCGCCGTTGCGCGGCAAG